>WNGD01001990.1_pt1 | contig 42543 bp, 29 predicted proteins | sample 5400671 | NCBI WGS metagenome assembly WNGD01 (sample SAMN13153369, study PRJNA577476) | soil metagenome | isolation source: 40 cm soil or saprolite under grassland replicate 2 | place: USA:California | collected 2016-06-15 | reverse complement strand
TGCGGTAGTCCACCTGGAGCGCGTAGGCGTCCGAGAGCCCGGAGTACGCGAGCGCGTATCCGGGATCGAGGTCGATCGCCTGCTTGAAGAAGGCAATCGACTCGAGCACGCCTTCCTGGCTGCGCTTGTTCCAACAGTAGCGGCCCTTCAGGTAGAGCGAGTAGGCCTCGAGGTTGTGCGTATAGCGCTGCGGCGTGGGATCCGCGATATCGGCCAGGAAGGTGGTGCGCAGCGTGCTCACGATGGTCCGGGAGATCTCGTCCTGAACGGCGAACACGTCGTCCAGCGTACGATCGTAGCGCTCCGACCACAGGTTGCGCCCGTCGTCGGCCGCGGAAAGCTGCGCCGTGATGCGCAGCCGGTCACCCGACTTCCGCACCGTCCCCTCAAGCACGGCCGAGACGCCCAGCAGGGCGCCGATGGCGCGGATGTCCTGCGGCTTTCCCTTGAGGGCAAACGCGGACGTGCGCGAGGCGATTCGCAGCCCGTCGACCTTGGTGAGCGCGTTGATCAGCTCGTCGCTGATGCCGTCGCTCAAGTACTCATTCTCGGGATCGGCGCTGGCGTTCACGAACGGCAGCACGGCGATGGAGCGTGTCTTGCCGGCCGGCGCCGGGACTGCGGCCCCGGCCCGAGTGTCTTCCAGGGCCGCCACGAGATCGGCGACGCTCGCGAATCGGTCCGCCGGATCCTTTGCGAGAGCGCGCGCGAGCGCCTGCTCGACGGCGGCTGGCGCGTCAGGACGGCGGGCGCGAAGCGGCGTCGGCGGCTCGCTCAGGTGCTTCCCGATGATGGCGCGGGCGCTCTCGCCGGAAAACGGCGGCGCCCCGGCCAGCATCTCGTAGATCACACAGGCGAAGGCGTACACGTCGCACCGCCCGTCCAGCTCGCGATCGCCCGCCGCCTGCTCGGGACTCATGTACTCGGGCGTCCCGATAGCGAGCCCGACCTCAGTGACATGCTCTCCGCCGGCCTGACAGATGGCGCGCGCAATGCCGAAGTCGGCGATCACCGCGTGCCCGTCGGCGAGGAGCACGTTCTCGGGCTTCACGTCCCGGTGCACGAACCCCTCGCGGTGTGCGTAGTCGAGCCCCGCACCCAGCTCCCGTGCGATGGCGAGCGCGTCCTTGAGGGGAAGCCGTGGCTCGCGCACCAGGCGCTGCCGTAACGTTTCCCCCCGCACATATGGCATCACGTAATAGAGAGATCCCGCCGCCTGGCCGGAGTCGATCAGCGGGAGCACGTGGGGGTGGGTGAGGCGTGCCGCGATCGTGATCTCTCGCAGAAACCCTTCGGCACCGATCGCGGCTGCGACATCGGACCGCAGCACCTTGATCGCGACCTGGCGGCTGTGACGGCGGTCTTCGGCGACGTACACGGTCGCCATGCCGCCACGGCCCAGGACGCGATCGATCGCGTAACGATCGGCCAGGGCCGCCGCCAGGTCTTCCCGCACGCCCTCCATGCAGGGTAAGCTATCCCCTGGGAGGCCGCTTCGGAGTTCTGCTCGTTCCGTGATCCCCGGGCTTGCGCCCGGAGTCAGCAAGTCTTTGCTCTGGGCGATGGGGTCACCGGAGGCCTGGATCCTGATCTTGGCGGCGATGCTCGTGTCGGGCGCACGCCGCATCCCGCGTTTCGACGCCCTGCCCGTCAGCGAGTAGATTCCTCGTTTCATGGTCGCCAATTCTGCTACCGTCGCCCTGATCGTACTGATCTCCACGATCCTCTGCGGCAGCGGTTCCACACAGGAACCCGCGTGCGTTTCTCGGCGGGCCGGGAGTGTCCCCGCCGCTTACGCGGCGACCGTGGCGCGGGAGCGCACCCTCGTGTGCGAGCGGCTCGCGACCCGGATCCCCGGCGTCCAAGTGGCGGTGGCGGTGAACGGGAGGCTCGTGTGGTCGGAGGGGTTCGGGTACGCCGACGCCGAGCGCAAGAAGCCCGTCACGCGTGAGACCCAGTTCCGCATCGGGAGCGTATCGAAGCCGCTCACGGCCACGGCCGTCGCGCTGCTGTACGAGCAGCGGAAGCTCGATCTCGACGCGCCAGTGCAGCGCTACGTGCCGTCGTTCCCGGACAAAGGCTACCCCATCACGACCCGCCAGCTCACCGGTCATCTCGCCGGCATCAGGCATTACAAGGGTGAGGAATTCCTCCTGAACCGTCGATTCGCCACGGTGCTCGACGGGCTCACGATCTTCCAGGACGATTCGTTGCTGTTCCCCCCCGGCACGCGATTCTCCTACTCGAGCTACGCCTGGAATCTCGTCTCCGCGGTGGTGGAGGGCGCATCGGGGGACAACTTCCTGCACTACATGTCGGCACACGTGTTTCGTCCCCTCGGCCTGACCCACACGGCGCCCGACCGCGCCGACAGCCTCATTCTGGGCCGTACCCAGTTCTACGATCGCGACAGCGCGGGGCGCTACCACATCGCACCCCCCGTGGACAACAGTTACAAGTGGGCGGGAGGCGGGTTCGTGTCGACGGCCGAGGATCTGGTGAAGTTCGGGTCGGCGCTGCTCGAGCCGGGGCTCCTGCAGCCCGAGACGCTGGACCTGCTGTTCACGTCGCAGCGCACCAGCGCGGGCGAGCAGACGGGTTACGGGGTCGGGTGGTTCCTGCGGACCGACAGCTTGGGGCACCGCTGGGCGTTCCACGGCGGCGGCTCGGTCGGCGGGACGACGGTGTTCGGCCTGGATCGTGATTCCCGCGTGGTCGTCGCGATCCTCACGAATCTGTCGGACGCGCCGCTCGACCCTGCTCAGGAGATCGAGGCGGCGTTCGATCGCTGACATTGAGACGGCGGTGGTACCAGTAGTACCCGCTGATCGCCAGCAGCACCAACAGCGCGATCGCAATCACGGAGCGATAGTCGCCGCGCGACACACCGGCACCGATCAGGACACTCGCGAGCAGCGCTGGGGAGCGTGCCAGGCCCGACAACACCAGGAACTCGACGATGCTCATGCTCGACAACCCCGCCGCGTAACACAGGAAGTCCTTGGGCAAACCCGGCAACAAGAAGAGGAGGAACATCGCCGACCTGCTCCTGGCGCCCGTGAGCGAGCGGTCGATCTTCGCGAGCTTGTCTCTCCCGATGAGGCGCTCCAGCGCCGGTCGACCCACCACTCGGGCGAACCAGAAGTTGAAGGCCGAGCCGAGGGTGACGCCGATGGCGGAGTAGAGAAATCCCCGCCAGGGTCCGAAGACGTAGCCCGCCGCCAGGGACGTGAGCTCGCCGGGGATGACGGCGATCACGACCTGCAGGAACTGGACGGCGATGCACAGGAGCGCCCCGGTCGCGCCGCCTCCGCGCAGCAAAGCGATCAGATGCTCCCTGCTCGAGATGCCGTGCAACACTCCCGTGTGCCAGAGCACCCCGCCGCCGATCACCAGCAGGGCAACCAGGCACACGGGAAGGAGCCATCTCCGCATTTAGAGAATCGAGGTCGTCAGCGCCCCTTCGTGCTCGAGCAGCCAGCGCTTGCGGTCGAGGCCCCCGCCGAACCCCGTGAGCGCGCCGTTCGCCCCGACGACGCGATGGCAGGGCACGATGATGGGGATCGGGTTCTTCCCATTGGCGGCGCCGACGGCGCGGGTGGCCCGCAGGTCGCCCAAGCGGCGCGCCAGCTCGCTGTAGCTCAGCGTCGTCCCGTACGGGATAGCGCGCAGCGCATCCCACACGCGCCGTTGAAACGGCGTGCCGGGCGGGTCCAGCAGGATGTCGAACGTCGTGCGACTCCTGGCGAAGTACTGCGCGAGCTGCTCGCAGGCTCGGGCGAGCACGGCACTCGCTGGGCCGCGCCCGTCGTCCGACCGGGCGGCCGCGACCTGCCCTTTGCCCGGGAACCACACGCCGGTGAGCCCGGAGTCGGAAGCGGTGATCACGAGCTCGCCGATCGGGCTTGCACACCGGGTCGCTCCCATCCCTAGGCCCCCTTCCAGGCGCCGAGCAGGCGTCTGACCAACACGAGCTGTCCCAGATGATACGCGTTGTGGTCGGCGAGGACGAGCGCTTCGCGCAGCGCTGTCTGCCCTGTGCCGTGCGGAATGCGGGCGAAGAGGTCCGTCGCCGGGTCGCGCACCAGTCGCAGCATGGTCCGGAGGTCGCGCTCCACCTGGGCGACGCTCTTGTCCCACGCGGCGGCGGCGGGTGGCGCGTCGCTCGCGGGCCAGTAGCCCGCCGGCCACTGCGGCGAGACGTGTGTCGCGCTCTGCGTGAACTCCACGATATCCCACTGTGAGATGCGGATGTGCTCGAGCAGACGCCAGGGAGTGAAGGGCTGGCCGGAAGGCTTGGTGCCCCGAAGCTGAGGTGGCAAGTCGGCGATCGCATCCTCGAACGAGACGTGGGCGTGACCCCCCTCGAGCAGCTCGACGAGGTGGTCCCGGAGCGAGCGGTGGGGATCGGTGCCGCGCGGTTGGCGCTTGACCGCCATGGGTCGGTCCCGGTCAGCCGGCGTCGTGCTTGCGCCGCTTGTCGCGGTAGAGCGCACGGTCGGCCCGGTCCAGCAGGCCGGCCACCGAGCCGAGGGTGCTCGCCTTGTGCGTCGCGAAGCCGAGGCTGATCGAGAGCTGATAGGGTCGGGCGGCGCGGCGGTTGAGGTCGCGCACCTGTCGCTTCAATCGCTCGGCGAGAACGCCGGCGCTGTCGGGCCCCGCGTGGCGCACCAGCACGGCGTATTCGTCGCCGCCGATCCGGGCCACCAGGTCCGAGTCGCGAAACGTCCGCCGCAGCAGGGCGGCGGTGTCGCGCAGCGCGCGATCGCCGACCGCGTGGCCGGCGGTGTCGTTCACGCCCTTGAGATCATCCAGGTCGGCGAACGCCACGAGCAGCGTCTCGTGGCCCCGGCGGGCGAGGCGGAGATCCCGGGTCGCGAGCGTCAGGAAGCCACGCCGGTTGTACAGGCCCGTCAGATCGTCCACGAGGGCGAGGTCCAGCAGCGCGGCGTGGAGCCGGTTCCGCTCGATCGCGAGCCGGAGGGCATGGGCCAGGACCGGACCGTCGACTTCACTCTGCACGAGGAAGTCTTGCGCCCCGGCGCGCACGGCTTCGAGGCCGTTGCGCTCATCCTCCGCATTCGAAAGAAAAAAGAGGAACGGTACGGCCGGCGCCAGCGCACGGAGCTCCGTGAAGGTCGCGAAGCCGCGGCGGGCGGAAAGCGACATGGCAAGAAGCACGACGTCGATTCCGCCCCGCGTCAACCGACCGAGCGACGCTTGCGGCGCCGCCGTTGCCACGGCGAACCGCTCCGGAGCGACGTCGGCCAGGAGGTCGCGCACCCGCCGGGCTTCCTCCTCCTGGTCGGTCACCACCAGCACGACGACTTTGTCGCCGCGCGCCGCCATCTGCCGCCGGCCGGTGGGCTCGCGTCGGTCGGTAGCGCGGCGTCGCTCGGCCTGGTCGCGCCGCTCCTCGTCGAGCGAGATGACTTCCACGCGGCGCTCGCCCAGCCGGCGCTCGCTGTCACTACGCCGGGGCGGCAGCAGCCGCCGGTCGACCCTATGGTGCTCGCGTGCAACCATGCCCGTGCCCTTGCGGCCGGTGCATGGAAGATGGGGGCCGGGCCCCCTCCTCACAATCGACCTTACTGCTTCATGATATCGCCTGTCACGGCGCCGTCCTTGTGGTATCCGCGTGACGGAATGTCGACGCTCCAGGTATCCACGCCAAATCCGGCCGGCCCGTTATCGCACCCTTTCACGGTGTACTCCACGTAGGTGTCGACGGCAGGCTCCACGAGGTGGCCCACGGCGTCGAACTCCGCGCCGTGGCTCGGGTCGCTGCAGAAGCTCGAGCTCGAGCGAAACCCCGTGAAGGACGTGCCCGGCTCCGTCGGACCGGTGATCAGCGTGGCACTGGTGCTCGGTTCCGCGCCCAGAAACAGACCAGTGATGCGCGCCTGCATGGACTTGACGTCGAAGCCGAAGGTCTGGATATCGGTGCCCGACCCGATAAAGCCGACTCCTCTCAGCTCTCCCGTCTCGGGCAGCGGCGCGCCCCACGCCTCGATCTTCGGACTCGCTGGATTGTGTGAATCACTACAAGCGGTGGCGACGACGAGCAGCGCGACCGCCGCTGCCGACGCGCGCCGGCCAAAGGTGCGTACCATGAGCCTTTCTCCTCGGGAGGTACGCAGGCGGTCGTGGCAAAAGCCGGACCGCCTCCGACGCGCGTGCGAAGGCCCGCGTCGGCCGCTCCAGCGCAGCGCCGGCGCAGCGTCAAGTGCGGCGCGTACACGCCGTGGCGGGAGATCGTCATCACGCAGCGTGCGCGTGGCCCACGCGCCGCATGCGACGCTCGCGCGCTGAGCCGGCAGGGTGCAGATTCGGAGCCCATGGTCAGGGGACGCAAGAATCGCCGAGACAAGGCCGACCGGCGCGGCGGTGCCGACCGCCGAAACAAACAGACGCCAGTTGAGCTCGAGCGTCGGAGGGGCAGCGAGCGCCGCACCGGGCTCGAGCGGCGGCTGGAGTTGGAGACCGCCGGCGACCAGATCCAGGCGGCGGTCGACCTGCTCACCTACGCGTTGGACCAGGGCATACTCATCGACGTGGACCGGTGGCTCCTTCAGACGGCGGTCGCGCGGTTGCGGCTGGCGGTCGAGCAGCTGGGCGAAGCGACCGACGACTCCTCCTAATCATCTTCGCCCCATGCCCGCCCCCATCCTCGTCGAAGCCTGCGTCGACTCGGTTGAATCAGCACTCGCCGCCGCCCGAGGCGGCGCGCACCGCATCGAGCTCTGCGCTAGTCTCGTAGAGGGTGGCACCACTCCCTCCGCGGGTACGCTCGCGGTCTGTCGGGCACGGCTCGACATCCCCATCTTCGTCCTGATTCGGCCACGCGGCGGGGACTTCCTGTACTCCGCGGCCGAGCTCGCGGTGATGCTCGAGGACATCGGGCGGGCCAAGGAAGCGGGCGCGCACGGCGTCGTCACGGGCGCACTGCGGGCTGACGGAGAGATCGACGCGGACCGGACGCGCGAACTCATCGCCGCCGCCCGGCCGCTCCGGGTGACGTTTCACCGCGCGTTCGACGTGTGCCGCGATGCGGGCCGCGCGCTCGAGACCCTGATCGCCCTCGGCGTAGACCGCGTGCTCACCTCGGGCCAGGCCGGGACGGCGCCGGAGGGTGTGGAGACGATCGCGCGGGCAGTGCGGCAGGCGGCAGGCCGCATCGCCGTTCTCCCCGGGGGTGGCATCACGGTAGACAATGTGGCGGACCTGGTGCGCGCCACCGGCGTGACCGAGGTCCATCTCACGGGCGCGGTCGCGCGCCAGAGCGGCATGACCTTTCGCGCGCCGGCGGTCACGATCGGCAGCGCGGCGCCGCGGAGTGAGTACGAGTGGAGTGTGACGGACGCCGAGCGGATTCGGCGCGTGGTGGCAATGCTGGGGTGACAGTCAGATACCCTCCTGTTTCCGTGATCCCCGGGCTCGCGTCCGGGGTCAGTGGCTCTGGCCGACCCTACTCCGGTAGACGATCTTGGGTGGCCGGCGGTCCGACCCGTCATCGTGCAGGCCAGCTTTGGAGGAGCATGTGTTGAGAGTGGTAGCGCAGCGCGGCTTCGTATCCGTCAGTTGGAGAGATCTGGCCAAAGCGCGAGTGGTGCCGCGCTGATGCCGCCTCGCCCCTATATCCTGAACGAGCTGACGTGGAAGGATGTGCGCGACGCGCGCTACGAGGTCGCGGTGCTGCCATGGGGTGCGTGCGAGCCACACAACCGCCACCTGCCGTACTCGACCGATAACGTCGAGACCGAGCGGATCGCGGACCTGTCGGCGCGCATCGCGTGGGAGCGGGGGGCACGGGTCGTGGTACTGCCGGTGGTGCCGTTTGGCGTGAACACCGGCCAGCTCGATCTGCCGCTATGCCTCAACATGAACCCCAGCACACAGGCGCTGGTGCTGCGCGACGTGGCGACGGCGCTCGCCGGCCAGGGCATGCGCAAGCTCGTGATTTTGAACGGGCACGGCGGGAACGACTTCCGCCAAATGATCCGTGAGCTCCAACCGGCGGTGTCGCTGTTTCTGTGCACGGTCAACTGGTACCAGGTGGTGGATCCGAAGCCGTTTTTCGCCGATCTGGGAGACCATGCGGGAGAGCTCGAGACCAGCGTCATGCTCCATCTCGCACCCGAGCTGGTGCGGCCGCTGTCGGAGGCCGGCCCCGGCACGGCGCGCCGGTTCACGATCGCAGGCTTGCGAGAGGGCTGGGCTTGGGCGCCGCGGCAGTGGCGCCAGGTGACGGAGGACACAGGGGTCGGGAACCCCGCGGCCGCGACGACCGAGAAGGGGCGCAGGTACGTCGACCTGGTCAGCGAGAAAATCGCGGGTTTCTTGGTGGAGCTGGCCGGGGCCGATACGGGGAAGATGTACGAGTGAACTACCGCACTCTCACCCGGTATCCCCCCTCCCCATCGTCCAACCCCCACTCCGCCACCAACCCGCGCAGCTCGCCCTGCAGCAGACTCTTCACCAGGCCACGCAACACGGGCCCACCGGCCGAGCCCTTCCCTTTCCCCGTGATGATGTGGACCACCGCACCGGGGTTGCGGCGCCGCCAGCTCTCCAGGAAGGCGCGCACCGCGGACCGTGCTTCGATCGCGCCAAGTCCGTGGAGATCGAGCTCGGCATCGGCTCGCGCGTCGAGCAGCGGGTCGCGCGCATCGAACGCGGGATGGCTGCTCCTGCCGCGTCTACCCACGTTCACCGTCTCTCAGCACCGGACCCTCTCCCCGGTCACCTCGGCCAGCCCCGCGCGCGCCAGCAGCACGACCCGGAACGGACCGTCGCGCGCCGGGTGGTGCCAGCGCGCCTCCCACACGTAGCCCCGGTCGCCGAGCGAGCGCACCGCGCGGATCTCGAGCTCGCGGTCTCCGTCCTCTGCCACCGTGTCCCAGCGCTCCCCGACGAGTCGTTCGATCCGTAGCACCGGCCCGTCGGCGGGAACCAAGCGTCCCGGGTGCAGATCTCGCCACCGCACCACGAGCGTGTCGCGGGCGCAGGTCTGGCTCAGCACTCCCCGGGTGACGCGCTCGGGCGGGGGGCCGGCCGTGCGGCGCGGCAGGATGGCTTGGGACTTCCCCGGAAAGGCGGCGATCGAGTCCACCAGGTTCGCCGGACTCGCGCCCGAGCGCACCAGCGAGGCGGCCAGCTTTCCGAGGTCCTCCGCAAGGACGGTGGCGCTGTTCGGTCCGAACAGCGTGGAGCCGCCTTCGTAGGCCTGCTCGCCGTATTCCGCGTCGGTCGTGACGTACTGCATGTAGCCGTTGGCGAGCCCGACGATCGTGACCGCGCGCGGCTCGAGCCCCGCGGCGCGCGCGCTATCGGCGATCGCGCGCTCGATCTGTGCACCGGCCCGAGTCGTCACCTCCGCCGGCACGACGCCCAGCAGCAGATCGCCCAGGCGGATCACCGAGAGCTGGGCGACCTCCGGCAGGCCGTGCGCCCCGACGACAAGCTTGCGCTGCAGCGCGCCCAGAGCCACGCGTTTCTCGCGCTGGCAGTCGTGCGGGTTGGGACGGATGGCGTGCCCGCCCTCCTCGAGGCCGATCGGGAAGATCCCGAACAGGCGCCAGCCGTACAGTCGGGTGCGGCCGTCTTCCGCGCCGCCCAGCGTAGACGTGCCGGTTTCGGGGTACGGGCACAGGCGCGGGTCGCCCTTCAAGCGCAGGGTGCGGAACGCCACGCCGACGCGCAGGTCGCCGCGCAGGCCGGGCCCGAGCGAGTCGAACAGCGCGGCGGCGCGCGCGGCGAGCGAGTCGCCGGCGGTGTTGACGTAGCGGCGCGCGGCGGCGAGGCATAATCCCATCCACGCCGGGGCTGGGTCGCGCCATTCCCACGGCGCGGGCGGGGTGCGCGGCCCGCCCGGCCCCACCACGGGACGGAGCATCGGCGCGCCGCAGCGCGACTGGGCCGGCCAGTCAGGGGAAACGTCTCCCTCCGCTCCGTTCGCCACGAGGTGATACCCCACCCCGCGCCGGCTCAGCGAGTCTACGTGCCGCTCGAGCCCCCGTTCGATGATCCCGTGGATGCCGGCGTCGAGCAGCTCGTTCTCCGGGGCGTCCGCCGTGCCGTGTATCGCGAACACGCTGAGGGCGCCGACGGGCCGATAGGCGCTGTCCGCACCGCGGCCCCGCTGGTCGACGCGCAACAGCGTCCACAGGGGGTTCACGGCGCGATGCGCCGGGTCGAGCCCGGGAGTGACCGGCGCGGGCGGCGTCCACTCCGGCTTGTTGCGCAGGAAGGCTTCGTAGCTCCGATTACGCGTGTGTCCCCACACCGCGGTGGCACTCCACGCAACGCGTGCCAGGCGCAGATCGCGCTGCGCGTCGAGCACGGCGTGGGCAAAGCGCGACACCAGGAACTCGACCATAGCCGAATCGTAGCCCTCGACCTGCGACGTGCTCTGGTTGTACTGGCGCTCGGCGTAGAAATGACCCGGACCCGCGTGCACGTGTGTGGCCGCGATCACCAGGCGATCGGCGCCGATCCCGGTCGAGTCGCGGATGCGCAGGGCGGTGAGACGGTGCAAGTTCGGGGTGACCTGTGCCAGGTCGGCGACGACGAACGCGACGCGCTCGCCCGTCCGATCCTCGAGCAGCAGGGCCCGCGCGTACAGGCGCACGCGATAGCCCGCGGCGCGGCGGCCCTCCGGGCCATTGCCGGCGAGTCCGACCCCGGGCGGGGGTGTGATGTCGACCCGGCCGAATCCCGCCCGCAGGCCGGGCAGCGCAGCCGGCGCCGGCCGGGCCGAGGTGGGACTCGGCAGCTGCAGCTCGTGGTACGCGATGCCGCACCCGGAGGCCACGAGCGACACCGCCAGGGCGGCCCGCATGCGCGCGCTCACCATGACACGATCGGCGGAAAGAACCGCAGCGCCAGCGCCGCCCACAGCTTGCCGCTGCGCCGCGCCTCACTCGGGCGAGCGCTGGTGGGCCGGGTCGCGTCGTCGGTGCTGAATTGCACGTGGCCCTCGAGCCGCAGCACGGTGGGCACGCGGAGCGGCCGCAGCGTCACGTCGCTCGACGCGGCGAAATCCACGTGCGTCACGCCGGCGCGCGCGAAGTAGGCACCCTCCTGGCCGACCGTATAGCCCACGGTGGCCCGCGTGATCAGAGCGACGAACGGCTTGGCGAGCGGGTTGGCGAGCACCGGCACCGTGACGCTCCCCTCCACGTACGCCCCGCGCACGCGGTCGACGTCCAGCCACAGCGCGACGCCGGGTACGACGTACTTCGACGTGCCACGTAACTCCACGTACAGCTCGGTCGTGTTGTCGGCGCGCGTGCGGCCGGCGGACGGAGCGGTTCCGCGGAACGTGTAACGAATCCCGCCCAGCGCCGCCTGCACCAGCCCGAGGGACCACGTCGCCTGCCCCCAGTAGTTCAGCTCGGCGAGGCCGGCGCCGCCGGTGCCGAGATCCGACAGGTCGTTGGGCCCGGCGCTACCGAGCTCGTAGCTCGCCCACGCGCCGCCCGACAGGAACCCGCCGCCCGCCCTCAAACTGACGAAGCCTTCCGGCTGAACGACCCAGCCGTTGGCGCGCGTCACGCCGCGCCACACGTAGGGCGAGCTCAGAGTGGCGTCGAGGCCGAGGTACACCTGGGCGCTAGCGGAGCTGGGTAGCCCAAGGGCCGGAAGGAGAGCCCCGGCGAGGAGCAGCCGGACGCGAGGCATGGGGGCCGGTCTCACTGCCGCCGCTTCGATCCCAGCAACGAATGCTTCACCACCCCGTCCGGCACGGTCTCGCCGTGCCGCAGCGTGAACACGGCCTTGCGCCGCAACCCGAGATCGACCTCCACCACCAGGTGACTCCGGTCGCGAGCCATCCGCCAGGCGCGAGCCTTCGGCCCCCCGCCGGTCACCGCTCGCGCGGCGGTCACCGCTTCCGCCGGCGGGTCGGCGATCGCGGCCAGCTGCGCGCAGGTCGCGCAACGGCGGGACTGCTGCCCCAGGTCGGCCGTGCACACCTGCCGGCCGCAATAACCGCACGCGACGCGATGCTGAGCGCACGCATCCTTGCCGCACACGGGGCATTCCTTGGCACCCGCGAGCGAGAAGCTCAGCGCATCCACATGGCAGGCTTTGCGGTGCTCCGCGCAGCCATACGCACCCGTCGCGTCTTGGAGCGGCTCGAGGTGGCTGACGCAGTGCCGCAGCCCGTCCTCCACGCATGGGCCTGAGTGGCCGGCGCAGACGAGCTTACCGCACGACGCACAGGCCCCCACTTCATCGGATGCGAACAACACCGACGGCTCCTCGACACAGCCAGCCCGGTGTCGCGTGCAGACGAGGCGCCGCGACGTGTCGGTGCGGCGCAGATGCTGCGAGCAGTGCACCTGTTCGTCCACCGCGCACACCGCCTGATGCGCCGTGCAGACCGAGTTGCCACAGCTCGCGCACTGCGTCACCTCGTCCACGCCGACCGGCTCGTTGGTCCCGCCCTCACAATACTTGAGACACGCCGTGCACAGACGTCGGCTTCCCTTCGGCGCCTCCGCCCCGCTCTGCTCCGCGTGGCGGTTGCAGACGACCCGGCCGCAGCTGCCGCACGGCGCGAGGCACGCCGTGCAGGCCTGATGCCCGTCCTCCGCACAGATACCTTCGTGCGCGGTGCAGTGCTCGAGCCGGCACGACGGACAGGCCCGCACGTGCTCGTCGCACGCCGGTTGACCGTCCACGCGACACTGAGCGATGCCGTGCTCCGTGCAAAAGTCCTCGGCGCACACCGAGCAGCGCGACGAGCAGGCCTCGCAGCCGCAGTGGTCGTGCCGGCAGATCACGAGACTCGCCGGCGGCCGGCCGCAATGGGGACACGCGAGCAACCAATCCGACCCACCACTGAGCGACCGCTGCGCGTTGAAGGTTGCATGACGACCATGCGCGGACTCGAGCTGCCACTCGGAGCGCTGCATCAGGACGGTCGCCTCGATGAGCTGCAACGGATGCACGACGGCCTTCACTTGGCTGCGCCTGATCTCTTCGGTGCGGCGCCGCTCGGCGAGCGCCATGACGGTGCCGATGGCCTCCGGATCGCCTTGCTCCTTGAGGATCGACTCGAAATAGCGATCGAGCCGCGCGAGCTCGAGCGCGAGGTCCCGTTCCGCCACCGCGTGCCGCGCGGCGACCCGCTCCACCGACTTCTCACGCAGATGGCTCAGGAGGAGCCGGAGCAGGTCCGCGGGCTCGCGCGCCGGGACTGTTGCCGCAGCCCCTGCGACGGACGGATCGGCGGGCTCGATCCGGCCCGCCTCCAGCTCCTGGAACACACCGGCCACATCGCCACTCACCCGGGCGCCGGCCGACAGGTCGAACACATCGCTCTCGATGACCGCTTCCTCGACCCCGGCCCCGGCGCGCAGCACCACGCGCGCCACGAGCCGCCCCACGGGATGCACGGCGACCCGCGCCGTACTCCGCTTCACCGTGCCGTCCCGCACTAGAATCGGCAGGGGGACTTCACTATCGTCCCCCCTCTCCCTTCGGGAGAGGGGGACAGGGGGTGAGGACGGCGCGATCAGACCCAATGAGAGGCGGGCGGCACGCGCGCGGATCGCCTCGATCAGCTGGGACAGGAAGGGGCTGCCGAGCACCGCGATCTCGGCGTCCGGGTCGCGCTCGAGCGCGTCGAGCGAGAACGCCACCCGCAGCGTTGCGCGGTCCCGGAAGAACGGGCGTTCCGCCTGGGGGAAGCTCAGCTCCGAGTGATCGGCGCCGAGTGCGGCCTGCTTCACCTTCGCAAGCTTGCAGTACCGCTCGAGCAGCGGCCGAAGGCGAGTGTCGGCGAGCGGATCGGTGTCGGTGCCCGACGAGTCGCTGCTCAAGCCGCGGCTCGCCGCGAGTTTACTCGCGCTCTTCGGGGGACGTTTACGCTGTGGCTTGCGGGGGCGGCGGGGGAGGCGGCGCTTCATATCGCATCCACTGCGATATCCACCAGCACCAGGGGCAGGCGGTCCACGCGCGCCACCAGCGCGATCGCCCGTCCGGTGCTGGTCAGGCCGGTGAGCCGTACCAGCGCTCCGTATTCGGGGTGCGTGCCGGCCGGCTGCGGCGGTGTCGTGACGCCCCCAACCGGCTCGATCGACTCGAGCGCCTCGAGCACTTCCGTCACGTGCACGCCGAGCTTGTGGCGCTTCGCCTCCCAGCCGGCGGCCTTGGCGACCTGGCTCGTGCCCAACCCGAGTCTCAAGCGGCCGGGGATCGACAGTGCCTGGAACCGGCGCTCCAGGCGCATGGCGTTGTCGTCCGGCGCAATCAGGGAGTTGAGCTGCTCCTGCTCCTTGCCCACGGCGCTGCTCTTCTCGATGTCGGCGCCCATCGCCTCCACCCGGCGCGCGAAGTCCGCCTCGCTCTCGGCGGCGAGCCACTCTTCCGCCAGCCGGCCCTCGAAGTGCTGCGCGCCGCCGAATTCGCCGAGGATCAGGTCCAGCTCGCCCACCACCAGCTCGAACAGCTTGATCTTCCGGTCGAGCAGCTGGAGGATGTACGACTCGATGGTCCCGGCGGCGGCCAAGTTCACGATGTGCACCTCGCGCGTCTGCCCGATGCGGTGCAAGCGTCCGATGCGCTGCTCGACCACCATCGGGTTCCAGGGCAGGTCGTAGTTCACGAGCACGTTGCAGAACTGAAGGTTGCGTCCCTCACTGCCGGCGCGGGTGGCGATCAGCACACTGCGCTGGTCCTCGTGGAACGCGCGGATGCGTTTGTCCCGCTCCGCGGTCGAGTGCGCGCCCCAATAGACAACCGGCTGACGGCCGAGCTTCTTGACGCGCTCTTCGATCAGCTGGATGGTCGGGCGGTGATCGCTGAAGACCACGAGGCGGTCCGGCGTGTCCTTCAAGAGCTGGGTCAACACATCCAGCTTGGCGTGCGTCTTGATGCCCTCCGCCCGCTTTGCGAGCTGCTTCGCGATGGTGCGGTACTCGGGGCTGATACGCTCGCTCTCGGCCAGGTGCGCGAGCGATTCGGCGAGCGCCCGCGACGAGGAGCACAGCCGCTGGCGCAGGTGGATGACGGCGAGCTGCAGAATACCCTTCTTGGTCGGCCGCCGGCGTGGGGCTCCGTCCTCCGGCTCTTCCTGCTCGGCCGGCTGGATGAACCCCTCCCGGTAGAGCCGACGCAGGAACTCCGTAGTTCGCTGGTACAGGTCCGCCTCGGCGCGCGTCAGCTTGACCTCGGGGTGACGCGGCCGGCGCGGCGGCAAATTCAGGTCGTCGACCACGCTCGAGCGCCGGGTGCGGATCATGACCTCGTGCGTGAGCGCGCGCAGGGCCTCGGGATCGCGCGGCTGGCGGTGGTCGCCCGAGACCAGGTGCTCGGTCTTGAACTCCTGCCAGGTGCCGAGCTGGCCGGGCCGGAGCAGGGTGATGAGGTTGTACAGCTCGCGCAGGTCGTTCTGGAGCGGCGTGGCGGTGAGCAGCAGGATGAAGTCGCGCTCGATTTTCTCGATGAACTGGTAGGTCGCGCCGCGGTGGCTCTTCACCTTGTGCGCCTCGTCGACGATGACGAGATCCCAGCGGTGTCTCAAGATCTCCTCGGCGTGCCGACGCGAGCGCGCGCGGTCGTGCGAAATGATCGCCTTCGTGACACGTGGCCAGTCGTCGGGATCGGTCGGCGTGTCGAAGCGCTCGAAGAACTTCTCCTCGAGCTCCCCCTGCCACTGGCCCACGAGCGAGGCCGGCGTGAGGATCAGTGCGCGCCGGGCCAGGCCGCGGATCGCGAGTTCTTTATAGATGATGCTCGCCTCGATCGTCTTGCCGAGGCCTACCTCGTCGGCGAGGATGGCCCGGCCGCCCATGTCGCGCAGCACCCGCTGGGCCACGTCGATCTGGTGCGGCAGCTCCTTGATCGCGTTGGCGTCGAGCGTGATCAACCGGTCGAACCCGGGGACCAGGGCGATGCGCTCCGCCTCGCGCCGCAGCTCGTACCAGGCGCGCTCGGCCGGCGGCTCTTTGAGGGCATCGACGAACAGCTTGAGGGAGCGTTCGTCGACCGCCCAGGAGTCGTCGGGCAGGGGGAGGGGGAGGGGGAGGGGGGCGGGCGTCGTCACGTGCTGCCTCTGGCGTCGGGGCCGCAATATGGAAGCGGAGCCGCCCCCCCCGCCACCCCGTGTGCGGAGCCGTGAGGGCTCAGCGTGGGCCGGCGACCGTGATCTCCTGCTTGAGGCGGATGTCGGCGGACGAGGCGCCGAGCTCCACCACGACGGGTCCGTTCTCGACGACCCAGCGGTGGGCGTCCGGATCCCAGTAGGCGAGGGCGGGACCGGCGAGCGGGAACTCGACCGTCTGGGTCTCGCCGGGGTGAAGCGTCACCCGCCGGAAGCCCCGCAAGTCCCGCCTGGGGCGAGGCACCGCCGAGCGCGGGTGTCGCACGTAAAGCTGCACGACCTCGTCACCGGCGCGGGTGCCCGTGTTCTTCACGTCGACCGAGACGGTGACCGTGGCGTCGCCGCGCAGCGTGTCGCTGCTCGATCGGAGGCGATCGTACGCGAAGGTGGTGTAGCTCAGGCCGTGCCCGAACGGGTAGAGGGGCACGCCGTCGAAGAAACGGTAGGTGCGCCCGGCCATGCGGTAATCGTCGAAGGGCGGGAGGTCGGCCACACTACGATAGAAGGTCATCGGCAGCCGGCCGCCGGGATTGTAGTCGCCGAACAACACGTCGGCGATCGCGGTCCCGGCGGCCTGACCCGGATACCACGCCTCGAGGATGGCGGGGACGTGCTGCTGCGCCCAGTTCACCGCGACGGCGCTCCCGCTCATCAGCACCAGCACGGTCGGCTTCCCGAGCCCCACGATGCGTTCCATCAGACGCTGCTGCGGGGCCGGCAGGTCGATCCGCGTGCGATCGCCGCCGTGGAAGCCGTCGATCTCGACCCGCATCTCCTCCCCTTCCAGCCTGGCCGTGAGGCCCAGGAACAGGACGACCACGTCGGCCTGCCGGGCGACGCGCACGGCCTCCGCCTCGAGTGCTTCGATGGGCGTGGCCCACAGCAGCTGCAGCTGCGCCTCGCCGTAGGATTCCTGTCCGTCCACCCGCAGGCGATAGCGCCGGCCCGCCTCGAGCCGGAGCGGCTCGCTCTCGGCGAAGCGCGGGTCCGGAAACTCACCGTCGTGTGTCGGATAGACCGACCGGACCAGCAGGCTGTCGTCCAGGTACAGCTGGAACTTGACGGTGCCGACCAGGGCGAGGCGGTAGGTCCCGGTGACGGGCGGCTGGAAGGTGGCGGTCCAGCGGACGCCGAAATCGTCGCCGTTCATGTCCGCGCGCGGCGCGCCGGCCCCCCAGTTGGCGTCCAGCGTGGTGTCCACGCCGCGGTAGAGCGGCTCGCCCAACATGGTGCGGCTCGAAAAATAGGCGACGTCGAGGCCGCGCCGTCCCCGCCCGGGGGTGAAGACGGACGAGGGAACGCTCGCGAGCACCGGGAACGCTTCGGCGAGATCCGAGCCGAGCGCGTACAGGACGCGGGTCCGCGATGAGACCGCCTCACGGATTCCGCGCAGTGGCGTCACCGGATCCGCCGGGATCCCATTGTAATTGCCGAGCAGCATGCGCCACTGATCGGCGTTCGGCCCGACGACGGCAATCGTGCCGACGTCGCGCCGCAGCGGCAACACGTGGTCGGCGTTCTTGAGCAAGACCATCGACTGGCGCGCGACCTCGAGCGCCAGGGCGCGATGGGACGGCTGGTCGAGCACCGAGATCGGGATCTGCGCCCACCGCACCCGCTCGGGCGGGTCGAACAGCCCGAGGCGGAACCGCGCCACGAACAGCCGGACGAGCGACCGGTCGATCTCCTGCTCGGTGATCAGGCCCTGGCGCACCGCGTCGGCGAGGTTGGGATACACCCGGCCGCAATCGAGGTCGGTGCCCGTCCGCACACCCAGCGCCGCCGCCGCGGCCGCGGTCTGCACGACCCGGTGCCGCAGGTACATGTCGTCGATCGCACCGCAATCGGAGACCACGTAGCCGGGGAAATGCCACTCGCCCCGCAGGACCTTCTGCAGGAGCAGGTCGCTACCGCATGCGGGCTTGCCGTACACGCGGTTATACGCGCACATGAGCGAATACGCGCCGCCTTCGCGGATCGCGACCTCGAAGTGCGGCAGGTAGCTCTCCCGCAGGTCCCGCTCGCTCACCACGGCGTCGAACTCATGCCGGAGCGGCTCCGGGCCTGAGTGCACGGCGAAGTGCTTGACGGTCGCGATGGTCTTGAAGTACTTGGGATCGTCGCCCTGGAGCCCGTGGATGAACGACACCGCCAGCCGACCCGTAAGGTAGGGATCTTCGCCGTAGGTTTCCTGCCCGCGTCCCCACCGGGGGTCGCGGAACAGGTTGATGTTGGGCGACCAGATCGTCAGGCCCTGATACCGCTGGCGCTGTCCCTGCCGAGCGTAGTCGTGGTGTTTGGCGCGGAACTCGTCCGAGATCACCGTCGCCATCCGCAAGACGAGACTGTCGTTCCACGTAGCGGCGAAGCCGATGGCCTGGGGAAAAACGGTCGCGAGTCCCGAGCGCGCGACCCCATGGAGACCCTCGTTCCACCAGTTGTATTCGGGGATCCCCAACCGCTCGATGGCAGGCGCCCGGTCGATCATCTGCGACACTTTTTCCTCGAGCGTCATGCGGCCGACAAGGTCCCCCGCACGCTCCTCGAACGACAGGGACGGGTTCTGCCAGGCGGGCGCCTGGGCTCGGGCCGCGCCGGCGAGGGCGCCGCAGAGCAGGGCCACGGTGGGTATCCGCGTCACCTACCACCTCCCGGTCAAAATGGGGGACTCGCTTTCGGCGGCAAAAGTGATAAGATGACCTCGCGTTTTCAAGCCGGCCATTTCGCTTCCAGGGAGGACCATGCCTCGCCCTCGCGCGCCCGACCCGTTCGCGCTCGGCGGAAGGGTCGCCGTCGTCACGGGTGGCTACGGCGTGCTCGGTGGCGCCATCGCCTCGGGGCTGGCGGATGCGGGAGCCGCCGTCGCGATCCTGGGCCGGCGACGCGCCACGGCCGAGGAGCGGGCCAAGGCGATCCGCGAGAGCGGCGGTGATGCCCTCGCCCTCGTCGCGGACGTCCTGGACGAGAAGCAAGTGCGCGCCGCCCGGGACGACCTGCTCGAGACCCGCGGACGGGTGGACATTCTCGTCAACGCCGCGGGGGGCAACGTGGCGCGCGCCCGCAGCGACGACCGGCCGATCTTCGACGTGCCGCTCGACGCATTCGACGAGGTGCTCCGGCTCAACCTCCACGGGACCGTGGTCCCGTCGCTCGCGTTCGGCGAAGCCATGGCACGCCAGGGCTCGGGCAGCATCGTGAACATCTCCTCGATGGCCGCGCGCCGGGTGCTGAGCGGCGTCCTGGGGTATTCCATCGCGAAAGCGGGGATCGACGCCTTCACGCACTGGCTGGCGGCGGAGCTGGCGCGCCGGCACGGCGACCGGGTGCGGGTGAACGCCATCGCGCCAGGGTTCTTCGTGGCGGAGCAGAACCGCAGCGTGCTGCTCAACCCCGACGGCAGCCACACGGAGCGGGCCCGCGCCATCATCGCCCATACGCCCATGGGTCGCTTCGGCAGGCCCGACGAGATCGTCGGGGCGGTGCAATGGTTGTGCAGCGACGCGGCGTCGTTCGTGACCGGCGCCGTCGTTCCGGTGGACGGAGGGTTCGGCGTGTCCAGCGGTGTCTGATCGCGCACCGCCGGGATTCGGGCACCGCTGGACGGTGGTCGCCCTGCTCTTCGGGGCGACCACCGTCAACTACGTCGATCGCCAGGTGCTCGGCATCCTCGCGCCGACGCTCACCCGCGAGCTCGGATGGAGGGAGACGGACTACGCCGCCATCGTCTCCTGGTTCAGCGTCGCCTACGGCTTCGGGCTGCTGGTCATGGGCCGCATCATGGATCGCATCGGCGTGCGCACCGGTCTGGCGATCGCCGTCCTCGTCTGGAGTCTGGCGTCCATGGGGCACGCGCTGGTGCGCAGCGTCGCCGGTTTCGGTGTGGCGCGCGCACTGCTCGGCGTGGGCGAGTCGGGCAATTTCCCGGCCGCCGTCAAGACCGTGGCGGAGTGGTTCCCGAAGAGCGAGCGGGCGCTCGCCACCGGCGTGTTCAACGCCGGCACGAACGTCGGAGTGGTGGTCGCCGCACTGCTGGTTCCTTGGATCGCGCTCTCACTCGGTTGGCGCTGGGCGTTCCTCGCCACGGGCGCGCTCGACCTGATCTGGCTTGCCCTGTGGTTGGCTTTTTACCGCGATCCGGACCGGCAGCCCCGGCTCTCGAGCGCCGAGCTGGCCTGGATCCGGAGCGATCCGGCCGAGCCCCCGGGCCCCACGTCATGGCGCACCCTGCTCGCGCGCCGCCAGACCTGGGCGTTCATCGTGGGCAAGGCAATGACCGATCCGGTGTGGCTCTTCTATCTGTTCTGGCTCCCCAAGTTCCTCGACGCGAGCTTCGGCGTGCGCCTCGCGGGCCTCGCAGGCCCGCTGGTCGTGATTTACGTGGCCGCCGACGTGGGCTCGATCACGGGCGGATGGCTGTCGGGTGCGCTGATCAAGCGTGGCTGGAGCGTGAACCTCAGCCGCAAGACCGCCCTGCTCGCGGCGGCCCTGTGCATCGTCCCGACCATGTTCGCGCCGTCGGCCGGCAACCTGTGGGTCGCCGTGGGGATCGTGAGCGTCGCGGCCGGAGCGCACCAATGGTGGTCGGCCAACCTGTTCACGACGGTGAGCGACATGTTTCCCCAGCGCTCGGTCGGGTCCGTGGTGGGCATCGGCGGGTGCGCCGGCCTGTTCAGCGCGTTCGGCTTCCAGCGGCTCACGGGGGCCATCCTGGAGATGACGGGCGGCAACTATGCGCCGATCTTCGCCGGTCTCGGTGATAAGATCAGTTTATCACCTGTGAAGATCGCCGACATTCGCGCCACGCCCGTCTCCGTTCCACTGGTGGCCCCGCTGCGCCACGCGAACGGGTGTCACTGGGGCCGCTTCGTGCGAACCATCGTCGAGGTCGAGACGGACGACGGCCGCATCGGCCTCGGCGAGCTGGGCGGCGGGGGCGAAGCCGCCAGTGCCGCCGTGCTCGGGTTGAAGCCGTACCTGGTCGGGCGCGACCCTGCGCGGCTCGAAGAGATGCGCTTCCTGATCGCCAACCCCACCGCCTCGCTCTACAACCTGCGCACGCAGATGCTCGCCGCCCTGGAGTTCGCGTGCCTGGACCTGCTGGGGCAGGAGTGGGGCGTGCCGGTGAGCGACATCCTGGGGGGCCGGCTGCGCGATCAGGTGCCGTTCGCCTCGTACCTGTTCTTCCGCTACCCCAACGCCAGCGACGGCTCCGGTGAAGTCCGCACGGTGGACCACCTCGTCGCCGAGGCGCGCGCGCTCAAGCAGCAGTGCGGGTTCACCACGCACAAGCTCAAGGGCGGCGTGTTCCCCCCCCGCTACGAGCTGGACTGCTACCGCGCCCTGGCCGCGGCGCTGCCCGACGACGGCTTCCGGTTCGATCCCAACGGCGTCTGGTCCACGGAGGTGGCCGTCTGGTTCGGGCGGCAGATCGAAACCCTGAACAACGACTACCTCGAAGACCCGGTCTTTGGGCTGCACGGCATGCGCCGCGCCCGCGAGCGGATCCGGATCCCCTTGGCCACGAACACCGTCGTCGTGGGCTTCGAGCAGCTGGCCGCCAACGTGCTGCAGACCGCCGTCGACGTCATCCTCCTCGACACGACGTTCTGGGGCGGGATCCGGGCCTGCGTCAAGGCGGCAGGCATCTGCGAAGCCTTCCAGTTCGGCGTGGCGGTACACTCCTCGGGCGAGCTGGGGATCCAGCTGGCGACCATGCTGCACCTGGGCGCCGTGATCCCGAACCTCACGTTCGCCGCGGATGCCCACTACCACCACCTCCTCGACGACGTGATCGAGGGCGGCAAGCTGCAGTACTGCCACGGCGCGATCCCCGTGCCGACCGCTCCGGGGCTCGGCGTGAAGCTCGACCGCGACCGCCTGGCGCAGTACCACGAGTCGTTCCTGCGGCTCGGGCCCTATCCGTACGACCAGGACCCGCTGCGACCCGGCTGGGCCCCGTTGATCCCGAATACCCGCTGGGCCGATCCGGCCGACGGGCGCGTTCCGCACGTGCCCGCCTGACGCGGTCTCTCGGCATGCGACAGTCCGTGCTGTTCCGGTCGGTGCTCCCGTGGTGCGTCCTGCTCAGCGCCGCCGCGCCTGGTCCACCACCCGCCGAGGACGGGTACGAACTGTGGCTGCGGTACCGGCTCGTCGCCGATGCGCAGCGCCTGGGTGAGTATCGCGCGGCGTTGTCCCACCTGGTCGTCGAAGGTGACTCGCCCACCCTGCGCGCCGCGCGCGACGAGCTGACCGTCGGTCTGGGCGGACTGTTGGGGACCGAGATCCGCCGTGCTGACCGTATCCGAGGAGACGGCGCCATCATTGCGGGCACGCCTCGGACCTCGCGGCTCGTCGCCGCACTCCCGCTCGCCGACGACCTGCGGCGCGCCGGCGCCGAGGGGTTTGTCCTCCGAACGGTGCGGGTCAGCGGCAGGCAGGCGACGGTGATCGCCGCCAACCTCGAGGTCGGGGTGTTGTACGGCAGCTTCGCCCTGCTCCGCCTGCTCCAGACCGATCGCCCGCTCCGGGACCTGGCCGTCGTCAGCGCGCCGAAGATCGGGCTCCGCCTGCTCGACCACTGGGACAACCTGGACCGGTCGGTGGAGCGCGGATACGCGGGGCTCTCGCTGTGGGACTGGTCCCGGTTGCCCGACTCGCTGGACCCGCGCTACCGGGACTACGCCCGTGCCAACGCTTCGCTTGGGATCAACGGCACGGTGCTCACGAACGTCAATGCCAACGCCCGCGTCTTGGCACCCGAGTTTCTCGTCAAGGTGGCCGCGCTCGCCAACGTGTTCCGCCCGTACGGCATCCGCGTGTATCTCACGGCGCGCTTCAGCGCGCCGATCGAGCTGGGCGGCCTCGCCACCGCCGACCCGCTCGACCCGGCCGTCCGGGGGTGGTGGCGGCACAAGGTGGATGAGATCTACCGCGTGGTGCCGGACTTCGGTGGATTCCTCGTGAAGGCGAACTCGGAGGGTCAGCCGGGGCCGCAGGACTACAAGCGCACCCACGCCGACGGGGCGAACATGCTTGCCGAAGCCCTGGCTCTGCACGACGGCGTGGTGATGTGGCGAGCCTTCGTCTACAGCAACGAGGTCCCCACGGACCGCGTCCGGCAGGCGTACGACGAATTCACGCCGCAGGATGGCGCGTTCCGGGCGAATGTGCTGATCCAGGTGAAGAACGGACCGCTCGACTTCCAGCCGCGCGAGCCGTTCCACCCGCTGTTCGGCGCCATGCCCCGGACCCCGCTGATGCTGGAGCTCCAGATCACCAAGGAGTACCTGGGCCAGGATACGCACCTCGTGTTCCTGGGTCCGCTGTTCGAGGAAGTACTGGGCGCGGACACCTACGCGCGCGGCGACGGCTCGACCGTCGGACGGGTGGTGGACGGCTCGCTGCACGGGTACGCGCGGACCGGGATCGCCGGCGTCGCCAACATCGGGACCGACCGGAACTGGACCGGCTCGCACTTCAATCAGGCCAACTGGTACGCGTTCGGGCGCCTCGCGTGGGATCACACCCTGTCCTCGGGTGAAATCGCCGAGGAGTGGATCCGGATGACGTTCGTCAACGAGCCGGCGGTGGTCGCTCGGATCAGGGACATCATGCTCGGGTCGCGCGAAGCGGTCGTGCACTACATGACGCCACTGGGGCTGGCCCACATCATGGCCGCCGGCCACCACTACGGCCCCGGTCCCTGGGTCGCCCGGGGCCGCGCCGACCAGACCGCCGTCTATTACCATCGCGCCGACACGCTCGGGTTAGGGTTCGACCGCACCGCCACGGGGAGCGGTGCGCTGGAGCAGTATTTCCCGCCGCTGCGGCGGCGCTGGGCCAGCCGCGACTCGGTGCCCGACGCCCTGCTCCTCTGGTTCCACCGCGTGCGCTGGAGCGAGCGCCTGCGGTCGGGCCGCACGCTGTGGGAGGAGCTGGTGCACGAGTACAGCGCGGGTGTGGACTCGGTGCGCTCGATGGCGCGCCAGTGGAGCACGCTCGAGGGCTCGATCGACGAGGCGCGCTTCCGCGACGTGGCGGCGTTCCTCGCGATCCAGCAGCGCGAGGCGCAGTGGTGGCGGGACGCCGCGATCGCATACTTCCAGACGTTCTCCCGCCAGCCCGTGCCCGCCGGCTACTCGCCGCCGGCGCACCCGCTCGAGTACTACATGCAGCTCCGTTGTCCCGCCGACCGGCAGAAACCCCGTTGCGACGCCATCCAACAAACGCCATGAACCAGAACGAACCACGCGACTCCTACGCGCCGCGCCCCGAGCACCACTTCACCTTCGGACTCTGGACCGTGGGCAACCCGGGACGCGACCCCTTCGGCGAGGCGGTACGCCCCGTTCTGGCCCCCACGCGCATCGTCCAGCGCCTGGCGGAGCTGGGCGCCTACGGGGTCAACCTGCACGACAACGATCTCGTGCCGGCGGGCGCCTCCGCCGCCGAGCGGGACCGGATCGTGCGCGAGTTCAAGGCGGCGCTCGCGACCAGCGGCATGCGCGTGCCCATGACCACCACGAACCTGTTCTCCGATCCGTTGTTCCGGGACGGCGCGTTCACGAGCAACGACGCGCGGGTCCGCGCCTACTCCCTGCAGAAGACGATGGCCGCGATCGACCTCGGGGTGGAGCTGGGCGCCGGGACCTACGTCTTCTGGGGCGGGCGCGAGGGCGTCGAGACCAACGCCGCCAAGGACGCGCGCACGGCGCTGGCGTGGTACCGCGAGGCGCTCAACTTCCTGTGTGAGTACGTGCGCTCGCAGAAATACGACCTCAAGTTCGCGCTCGAGGCCAAACCCAACGAGCCGCGCGGCGACATCTTCCTCCCGACCACCGGCCACATGCTCGCCTTCATCTATACGCTCGAGCACCCGGAGATGGTCGGCCTGAATCCCGAGGTGGCCCACGAGCAGATGGCGGGGCTCGACTGCTCGCACGCGGTGGCGCAGGCCCTCGACGCGGGCAAGCTGTTCCACATCGATCTCAACGGGCAGAAGGCCGGGCGCTTCGACCAGGACCTGCGCTTCGGCAGCGACGACGTCAAGTCCGCGTTCTTCCTGGTGAAGCTCCTCGAGGACGCGCGCTGGCCCGGCATGCGGCACTTCGACAGCCACGCGTACCGCACGGAGGACGAGGACGGCGTGTGGGACTTCGCCGCAGGGAGCATGCGGACCTATCTGATCCTGAAGGAAAAGGCCGCGCGCTTCGACCGAGACCCGGAGATCCAGCAGCTCCTGGGCGCGCTGCGGGCGCAGGGCGAGGAGTCGAAGCGCGTCTCCTTCACCGCCGAGCGCGCCCGCGCCCTGAAGGGCGAGACGTTCGATCTCGCCACGATGCGCCGGCGTGGTTACGGCTACGAGCGCCTCGACCAACTGACGATGGAGCTGCTGCTGGGTGTGCGATGAGCGCGCCCGATGGGCTGCTCCTCGGCCTCGATATCGGGACGAGCGGCGTCAAAGCCCTGCTGATAGATGCGGCGGGGGTCGTGATCGCCTCCGCGACCGCGCCCCTGTGGCTCAGCACGCCGCACCCCGGCTGGGCGGAGCAGCACCCCGACCGGTGGTGGGAGGCGTGCCTCGCGTGCACGCGGCAGATTCTCGACCGGCAGCCGCCGGCGCGCATCGCGGCGGTGGGGATCTCGGGACAGATGCACTCCTCGGTGTTTCTCGACCGGGGCGGCGTCGTGGTCCGTCCGGCGCTGCTGTGGTGCGATGGACGGACCACGGCCGAATGCCGGGAGATCACGAGCCGGGCCGGAGGCGAAGCGCGGCTGCGCGAGTGGGTCAGCAACCCGGCGCTCGAGGGCTTCACGCTTCCCAAAGTGCTCTGGTTGCGGAACCACGAACCCGCGGCGTTCGCGCGCCTGGCCACCGTCTTGCTCGCCAAAGACTTCGTGCGGTTCCGCTTGACGGGCACGCTCGCCGCCGAGCCGTCCGACGCCTCGGGAACGCTCATGTACGATCCCAGGCGACTGCGCTGGAGTAGCGAGATCCTGGAGGCGGTGGGGCTGCCGATGTCCCTGCTCCCCGACGTAGGCGGCTCGGCCGAGGTGTTGGGTCGCGTGACGCCGCAGGCCGCGGCGGCCACCGGCCTGGCCGCGGGCACGCCCGTCGTGGGCGGCGGCGCCGACAATGCGTGTGGTGCCGCGGGCGTGGGCGCGGTCACGCCCGGCGATGCCGTCGCCAGCTGGGGAACGTCGGGCACCGTCCTGGCCCCGACGGCGGAGCCGCGGGTGGATCCCGCCCTGCGCGTCCACACCTTCTGCCACGTGGCGCCCTCCGTCTGGTACGTGATGGGTGTGGTGCTCTCGGCGGGCGGCGCGTTCGCCTGGTATCGCGACCGGTTTGCGCGCGAGCTGGCCGAGCGGGGTGACGGCGACGAGCGGCTGACGGAGGAGGCCGTGGGGATCCCGGCGGGCGCGGCGGGGGTGACCTTCCTTCCGTACCTCCAGGGCGAGCGCACGCCGCATCGCGACGCCGCCATCCGGGGCGCGTTCGTCGGCCTGAGCCTGGCCCATACGCGCGCGCATCTCACGCGAGCGGTGCTCGAGGGCGTGGGCTTCGCGCTGCGCGACTCGTTGTCGATCCTGCAGGAGATGGGCCTCTCGCCCCAAGGCGTGCTGCTGACCGGCGGCGGCGCACGCAGCCCGTTCATTCGCCAACTCCTGGCCGACATTTTCGGCCTTTCCATTACCACGGTGAACCGCGAGGAGGGTCCCGCTTATGGGGCCGCGCTGCTCGCGGGCGTAGGGGCCGGCGCGTTTCCGGACCTCGCGGCCGCCGTGCGGCGCACCACGACCCGGGCGCCGCTGATCCACCCCGACCAGGAAGCGCACGCCGAGTACGACCGCCTCTATGCACACTTCCGCGCGTGCTACCCCGCGTCGCGGTGAACGCCATCGTGCGGCGGGTCCTGGGCTGACGGGGCTCGGCCTCCGTCCTGACAGGGAGGATCCCATGAGCCGATGCCGGCGGATTATTCCCATGCTTGTGCTCGCGTGCTCACTAGTTCCCAGGGGCGGCGCGGCCCAGACAGATCCGTGGGCGGCGCCGGTGCGCGGGTCCTGGCTCCGCACCGGACCCGCCGCCCCGGGCGATGTGGTGCTCGCGTCAGGCCCGAGCGGCGTCGAAATCGTGGTCGGCGCCTCGGAAAACCTGAACGTGCGGCAAGCCGCGACGTTCCTGGCGGGGGACATCGAAACGATCAGCGGTTATCGGCCGCCCATCGTCGCCACACCAACGGCCGGAAAGACGAGCATTCGGCTGGCGACGGTGGGGAACGGCCCGCTCCCGGCCGCGATCGATGCGGCCACGCTGCGAGGCCAGTGGGAGTCCTACCGCGTGGTCACCGCCCCGCGGACCGTCTGGCTGGTGGGGTCGAACCCGCGCGGCACCGCGTTCGCGGCGTACACCCTCTCCGAGCGCCTGGGTGTCGATCCTCTCTACCTGTGGACCGGCTACGTGCCCGAGCACCACGATCCGCTGGTGCTCAAGGCCACGCGCTTCGCGCAGGGGCCGCCGACGTTCCGGTATCGCGGGTTCTTCCACGACGACGAGGACATCCTGCCCCGTCCGTTCGACGCCCGCGGGTACCCGCTCCAGACGGGAGACGTGCCGTTGGCCTGGTACCGGCGCTTCTTCGAAACCGCCCTCCGGCTGCGGATGAACATGGTGGCGCCCTACGTCCGCGTGCATCGCCGCTTCGAGGTGCAACAGCTCGCGAGCGAGTGGGGCCTGTACTACACGTCGCACCACTACGACATCCTCGTCTCCAACCCGTTCGGCCTCGTCACCTTCAACCTGGCCGCCGAGCGCGGCGTGCGGCCCGACTACGACTGGCTCACGAACCGGGACGGCCTGTTGACCTTCTGGCGCGGCGGCGTCGCGGAGAACCGCAACCTGGACGTCATCTGGCCGGTGGGCCTGCGGAACACCTCGGATCGCGCGTACACTTGGCCCGAAGGGACCACCGACGAGGACAAGGCGCGCGTGTTCCGCGAGGTGATCGGGTTGCAGACCGCCATGGTGCGCGACGCACTCCCGCCCGGCCGCTCGCCGATCTTCCACTTCACGATGTACTCGGAGATGCTGGACCTGTACCGCCGCGATCCGGCGGCATTCGGGTTGCCGGACGACGTCATCATCATCTGGCCCGACGACAACGACGGTCACATGCGCGGACTCCCGAGCGACTTGGGCCGCTGGAAACACGGCGTGTACTACCACCTGGCGTACCTCGGCGGGAACCTGAGCAAGCAGACCACCCACACGGTAGCGCCCGGGACGATCGCGGGCGAGTTCCAGCGCATCGTGCAGGCCCGAGCGACCGAGTACATGCTCGTCAACGTATCGGAGCTGCGCGACTACGTCATGGGCGCGCGCCTGATCGCCGACATCACGTGGAACGCGCCGGCGGTGTACGCGGCGCCGGACCCGGCAGACCGGTTCGTGGCGTGGTGGACGCGGGAATACTTCGCTCCGGCGGCCGCCCCGGCCCGGGCGGCGTACGACGCCTACCACGCGCTGCTCGACACGCCCGACAAACTGTGGTACGCGTCCGAGGCGGTGCAGAGCCTCATCGAGCGGCTGTGGCGTCGCGTGACCGCTCAACCGTTCACGCCGTTCAACGCCGATACCCTGGCCGCGCTCCAGGCGCGCATCGGGCCCCTGGACACGGCCCTGGCGGCGGAGGCGCGGGCCGGGGCCGCGATGACCCCGGCAGAGCAGCAGTTCTTCTCCGTCGACGTCGGTCTCGGCCTGCGGATCGATGAGCGACAGACCCGGGCCGCGCTGAAGCTGGCGGATGCGCTCCAAGCACCGGACTCGACCGCCATGTGGCGGCTCATCCGCGAGGCGCTGATGCCGCTGGAGCAGCTCGAGACCGACTTCGCCCGCGCGGAGTACCCGCCGTTCGACCGCTGGTACCATGAGACGTGGATTCGGGCTGGGTTGCAGCGGAACAACCCGCATCGCGCGTACGTGGAGTTGCGAGCGTTCATCGCGGACGATGGCCGCACCCGGTTGCAACCGCCGGCGGGGTTCGGTCAGCCGCCACCGGCGGCGGGGGCGAACCCGCCGGTGCGAACGCCCTGACGCATGCATGGTCTGCCTTGCCGCCTGGTCGTCCTTCTTGCCCTGGCGGCGTTCACCGCGTGTGGCCGGCCTCGAGCCCCCGCTCCCGCCCCCGGGCCGCAGTGGTTGGGGACTTGGGCGGCGTCCCCACAGCTCGTTGAGCCGCGGAACATGCCTCCCGCGCCGGGGCTCGAGGGCAGCACACTGCGCCAGGTGATCCACATTTCCGTCGGTGGGCCGACGGTCCGCGTGCGTTTCTCGAATACGTTCGGTACCACCCCGTTGGCGATCACGTCGGCTCACATCGCGCGCTCCCGGGGAAGGAGCGCCATCGACCTCACGAGCGATCGCCCGTTGACGTTCGCCGGAGCGGACTCGGTGCGCATCGCTCCCGGGGCGATGGCAATCTCCGATCGTCTGGAGTATGACGTCCCCGCGCTCAGCGACCTCGCCGTCACCATGCAGATCGGGGCCGCGCCCGCCGACGTGACCGGGCATCCCGGCTCGCGGACCACCTCGTTTCTTCAGGCGGGCCAGTGGATCTCGTCGGCCGAGCTGCCGGATGCGGCGACGACCGATCACTGGTATGTCATCGCGGGGCTCGACGTCGTGGCGGACGGCGCGGCCGTGGTCACACTGGGCAACTCGATCACCGACGGGCGCGGCTCCGGCACCGACCGGAACGACCGGTGGCCCGACAATCTCGCGGGCCGCCTGCAGTCGGATCCGCGCACCCGGCACGTGGCCGTGCTCAACGCCGGCATCGGCGGCAATACGGTGATAGCCGGCGGCCTCGGCCCCACAGCGCTGTCGCGGCTGGAGCGCGACGTGCTCTCACAGAGCGGGGCGCGCTGGGTGATCCTGCTGGAAGGGGTCAACGACATCGGCGGCGCGCGTGAGCCGGGGAGTGCGGCTCTAGTGGCCCGAAGCCTGCCGGTCGCCTACCGAACGATCATCGATCGCGTGCACGCTCGGGGCCTTCGCATCTTCGGCGCCACGATCCCGCCGTTCGGTGGATCGCATTACGATGGACCGGAGCGCGAGGCGGCGCGGCAGAGCGTCAATCAATGGATCCGCGACACAGGCGCGTTCGATGCCGTCATCGACTTCGATGCCGCGCTGCGCGATCCCGCAGCGCCTTCGCGCCTGCTGCCGTGGGCTGACACGGGCGATCACCTCCACCCCAACGAGGCAGGGTACCGCCTGATGGCCGACGCCATCGACCTGACTCTGTTCATGCCCTGACCGCGGAGCGTTTCACGCCGCGCGTCCTGACGGCCGTCATGACCGCCGCGCTCGTGTTGCGCGGTGCAGCCGGCGCCCAGCAGCTGACGTTCACGCCCTATCACGCCGACGGCATCTACGACGTCGGGGAGCGTGTGGGCTGGCACGTCGCGGTGGCGCCGGGGCAGACCGCCGGGGGGGGGACCTACACCTACACTCTCAAGCGAGACGGCCTCGCGGTGATCGGCAGGGGCACGCTGGATCCGTCGTCAGGTCGTGCGACCGTCGAGGGGTCGCTCGACCGCCCGGGAATGCTGCTCGTGGAAGTGCGGCCGCCCGCCGGAACGACCGGCTTCCACGGCGCGAGCAAGTCCGAAGTCGGCCGGGTCCTACTCGGGGCCGCCGTGGCGCCGCGGCGCATCCGTCCATCGGGCCGCCGGCCAAGCGACTTCGACGCCTTCTGGGCCGCCGAGCTACGCCGCCTCGACTCCGTCCCGGCCGACGCCGTACTAACCCCCGGTGAAAGCGGCCGAGCGGACGTCGAGTACTTCACGATCAGGATGAACAACGTGCGCGGCGCGCACATCTACGGGCAGCTCGCCAGGCCGTCGAGGCCGGAAGGAGGAGGGCCGACCTTGCCGGCGTTGCTCATCCTCCAGTGGGCGAGCCCGCCCTACCCGCTCGAGCGACAGTGGGTGACCGACTACGCCGCGCAGGGCTGGCTCGTGCTCAACGTCGAGCCCCATGACGTGCCCGCCGACATGCCGCAGGCGTTCTACGACGCGCTCCCGCAGTTGATCAAGAACTATGGCCTCATCGGGCGGCACAGCCGCGATGAGAGCTATTTCCTGTCGATGTATCTCGGCGACTATCGGGCGGCCGAGTATCTCGCGAGCCGCCCGGACTGGGACGGCCGGACCCTGGTCGTGATGGGGACGAGCATGGGGGGCCAACAGGGCTTCGCCGTCGCGGGGCTCAATTCGCGGGTGAGCGCGCTCATCGCGAACGTCCCCGCGGCGTGCGATCTCCTGGGGCCGCTCGGCGGCCGTGCCGCACCCTATCCCAACTGGGACGTGCAACGGCCGGACGTGCGCCGCACCGCGGGCTACTTCGACGCCGTCCACTTCGCGCCGCGTATCCGGGCACGCGCCCTCGTCTCGATAGGGTTCATCGACGAGACCACGCCGCCGGCGGGGATCTGGGCGGCTTTCAACCAGGTGCCCGGGATCAAGGAAGCCGTGCCGCTGGTGGACTCGCCGCACAACCATATGGCGACACCCGAAGAGGTGCTCCCCTACACAGGCCGCTCCGCCGCATGGCTCGCTGCCCTCGCCCGCGGGGCCGACCCACCCCCGCCCTGACTCCTTGACAACCCACGTCATGGGCGTAGAATCGCTCGGGTGACGTGGTGATCTTATGACTTTGGTCCGGGCCGTACGCGGGTGGGGGGACTCGACATGAGAGCCATGAGATGCTGGAGATTCGTGCTGGCGCTGCTGCTGGCGGTGCCCGGTGCGGGCCGACTCCAGGCGCAGGAGACGGGCCAAGTTGCCGGCACCGTCACCAATGAACAGGGCCAGCCGGTCGCAACCGCGAGTGTGGTGGTGCAAGGCACGCGACTCGCCGTCGCCACCGGTCTCGACGGGAAGTACGTGATTCCGGAGGTCCCTGCCGGAACACGGACGGTGGTGGCGAGGTTGATCGGCTTTGGTGTTGCCACGCAAGTGGTGACCGTGACGGCCGGACAGAGCGTGGTCGCCGACTTCCGGTTGAGCGTCAAAGCGATCGAGCTGCAAGGCCCCGTGGTCGTCGGCTACGGCACGCAAGAGCGGCGCACCGTAACCGGCGCGGTGTCGACGGTGCAGGCGGCGCAGATCGCCGAGCTCCCGACGTCGAACGCGATCAAGGCGATCCAGGGGCGCGTGCCGGGCGTGGACATCGTGAACGCAGGCAACAAGCCCGGCGACAGCATGAGCATCGTCATCCGCGGCAACCGCTCGATCACCGCGAACAACAATGCGCTCTACGTGGTGGACGGAGTACCCATCGCCGGCGGGATCGGGGACTTCAACAAGAGCGACATCGTTTCCATCGATATCCTGAAGGACGCGGCTGCCACGGCGATTTACGGCAGCCGCGGCGCCAACGGCGTGGTGCTGATTACCACGAAGGGCACGGGCACGGGCGGCGTGAAGACGCAGTTCACGGCCGACGCGTACGTGAGGGGCCAGCGTCCGTACGGCCTTCCCACCATGATGAACCCGCAGCAGTACCTGGCGATGCTGCAGGCGGCCGCGCGCTATGCCGGCGTGCCCGACGACCCCAGTTCGGTCCTGACCGCGCAGCAGCAGGCGGCCTATGCAGCGGGCCAGGCGACCGACTGGCAGAAGCTGATCGAGCGCACCGGCCAGCAGCGAAACGCTTACGTCGGGATGAGCGGAATCTCCGAGAACACCCGCTTCAACCTGTCCGGGAACTATTTCGACCAGACCGGGACGGCCGTGGGCTTCGACTTCAACCGGATCACGGGCAATGCCTCCGTCGATCACGTCCAGGGCCGGCTGAGCCTCGGGCTCACCGCCTCTTACACCCATTCCCTGCAGGCGACGGCGCTGGGCGACGCCCTCTGGGGCGCGGCGCGTCAGCAGACCAGTTTCGGGTCGCCGTACGACGCCAACGGCCTCATCCTCGCGCATCCGGATGGCGACCAGTTGGCCTGGAACCCGCTCAAGGCCGTGGCGGGTGTGCGGAACGATCTGACGCGCGACCGCTTCTTCGCGTCGGCGTTCGGCACGTTCCAGCTGCTCGACGGCGCGAACCTGCGCGTGAACTTCGGGCCGGACTACACACATCAGAGCACCGGTCATTACGAGGGCCCCGACGCGATCTTTCCCGGGCACACCGATCGGGAGGCGTCGTACAACCAGTTCGCCAACCTGGGGTACACCCTGGACGCCATGCTCCAGGTGAACCGGGACATCGGCAGGGTGCACCACGTGGACGCCACGCTGCTATACGGCATCCAGAAGTTCCGCAGCTCGGCCGCCAACGAGAGCGCGCAGTTCATTCCGTACGACGAGGCCCTCTACTACTCGCTGGGCCAGGGGCAGAACTACCTCCTCACCACGGCCCTCACCGAGACGGCGCTCGAGTCGTACATGGGTCGCGTGGTCTACACGCTGCGGGACCGCTACACTGTCTCGGCCACGCTGCGACGCGACGGCGCGAGCCAACTGGCACCCGGGCACAAGTGGGTGACCTTCCCGACGGTCGGCCTGGCCTGGCAGCTCGGGGACGAGCCGTTCATGCGGCGAATCGCCTTCCTGAACGCGCTCAAGCTGCGCGGTAGCTACGGCGTCACCGGCAATTCGTCCATCGGTGCGTACCAGACCCAGGGCGCGCTCTTGCGCACCCCGTACAACTTCGGCTCGACGACGGCCCCCGGGTACGCTTCGAACCCGACCAATCCGGCCAACCCCAACCTCAGGTGGGAAAAGACCGCGCAGGCCGACCTGGGCGTCGAGTTCGGCGCGCTGGACAGCCGCATCACGGGCACCGTCGACTGGTACAGGCAGAATACCAGCGACCTGTTGCTGCAGCGCACCCTGCCGCAGACCTCCGGTTACAGCCAGGCGCTGCAAAACATCGGCAAGACTCGTAACACGGGTGTCGAGATCGGACTCTCTTCGATCAACGTCGACAACCAGCACGGCATCCGGTGGCAGACCGACATCAGCTGGGCCCACAACCATAACGAGATCGTCGCCCTGGCCGTGTCGGACACAGCCGGGTGTCCCGTGGGCGCAAGCCCGTGCGACTTGAACAACGGCTGGTTCGTCGGACAGCCGATCAACACCGGCAGCCAGACCGCCCCGCTGAACTCAAACGGAGGCTTTGTCGGCAACCCGCAGCAACGCGTGTGGTACGACTACCAGTTCGTGGGCATCTGGCAGCAGAGCGATTCGGCGGAGGCGGCCAGGTACGGCGCCAAGCCCGGACAGATCAGGGTCGCCGACGTGAACGGCGACGGCGTGATCAACGCCAAGGACATGGTGCTGCAGGGCAATACCTACCCGAAGTGGACGGCCAGCATCTACAATAAGGTCACCTGGAAGAGCTTCGACCTGTCGGTGCTGGCGGCCTTCCGCTGGGGGTACACGATTTTTAACACGTACATCCCGGCGCTGTCCGGTCGGTTCGGCAACATCGTGACCGATTACTGGACTCCGACGTCGCCGTCCAACGCCAACCCCGCTCCGAACCTGCAAGGCACCCCGCTCAACTACGGGAACACGCGCGGCTACGTGGACGGCTCCCACTGGCGCATTCGCAACATTCAGCTGGTCTACACGCTGCCGCCGTCGCTGGCCGGCCGGCTCCGGGCGACCACGGCGCGCATCTACGCGACGGCGACGGACCCGTTCGTCTCCTACAAGTACAACTACTTCGATCCGGAGAGCGGCTGGGCCGGTGGCTCCCCCGTGGACCGGGCGCTGCTCATCGGTGCCAACGTGACCTTCTGACCAGGTCGGACACCGGGAAAGGAATGGGATCGAGATGAAGCGACTGTCCTATGGCGTCCCCACACTGGTGCTCACCCTGGGGCTCGCCGGGTGTGTGGACCTGAGTGAGAAGCTGGTGTCGAGCCTGGGGTCGTCCTACGTCGACACGCCGCAGGGCCTCACGGATGCGACGACCGCGATCTACTCGGGCCTGCGCGGCTACTACGGCCGGGGCGAGACGGATTACGCGCTGACGGAGCTGGGCACCGATACCTGGACCGCCGCGGACCAGGTATCGAGCGGCGGCGCACAGAACTGGATCTACTACGACACGTACGAGCCGACGTACACCAGCCAGGGGAGCTTCCTGGATGCCTTCTGGGGTTGGGGGTACACCCAGATCAACCGCGCGAACACGGTGCTGGACCATGGCCCACAAGTCCCCGTCGGCGGCACCCTCACACAGGCCGTGAAGGACTCGCGGCTGGGCGAGGCGCACTTCCTGCGCGCCCTCGCGTACTTCGAGCTGGTGCAGCAGTTCGGCGGCTTGACCATCAACCTGCACGCCGCCCAGGGCGTCTCCACCGAGGCCACGCGCCAGTCGGAGGACAGCGTCTACAAGGTCATCATCGACGACCTGAACCAGGCGATCAACCTCTTGCCGGTGACGCAGCCGGACTACGGCCGGGCTACGAAGGGAGCCGCGCAGAACCTGCTGGCCAAGGTCTACCTCACGCGCGCCTACCGCGAATGGAACACCGCCAACCTGCAGCCGGACTTCCAGCAGGCGCTCGACCTGGCCACGACCGTGATCAATTCCGGCCAGTACTCGCTGGTGCCGAATTTCGCGAGCCTGTGGTGCGGAACGCACCGCGCGGCGGCGCCGGCGGACCCCGGCGGCCAGAGCTTCTGCGACCTGACGAACTACTCGGAGCGGAACACCGAGTTCATCTTCGTGACGCAGTACTCGTACGACCCCACGCAGTACCAACCCGGACAGACGAACTACGACCACCTCGAGTTCCTCAGCAATTACGACGGCAACCCCGCCTGGGCGGCCGGGCTGGTGCGCGACCTGGACAACGGCCGGCCGTTCCGGCGGCTACGGCCGACGCCGGCGCTGCTCGACTTCTTCGCCCAGACCCGCTGGGCCGGCACCCCTGGGCCGGGGACGGACGTGCTCGACACCCGCTTCGACGGCAGCTTCCAGACGGTGTGGTTCGCTAACGGCGCCGCGGCCAATCCGACCGGAACCTGCCCGACGTGCACCAGCGGCGCGCCGATCAACGGGACCCTGCTGCGGGACGCCGGTGGCGCGGCCATTGGGGCAGCCGCGGGCTCCGACACGGCCCTGGTGTACCCGGGATATCAGGTGAGCGACTCCTTCCGGATGTCGAAGGCCTACCGCATCGGCACTCCCTGCACCACGGCGCCGACCGCTGACTGCGGCAAGGACAACGACGCGAAAGGGATGATCGGGTACCGGCACTTCCCCTCGCTCAAAAAGTGGCAGGACAACGTCCGGGTCGGCGGCCTCTCCTCGCAGGACGGGGGCAAGGACTTCCCGGTGATGCGCCTGGGCGAGACCTACCTGATCGCGGCCGAAGCCGCAGTCGGCCTGAGCCAGCCGCAGGCGGCCGCGGACATGATCAACGTGCTGCGCGTGCGCGCCGCCTGCGCCGGGCCGCCCCAATGCACGGTCAGCCACAAAAGCGACCCCGCCATCCTGGTGAGCGCCGCCCAATTGAGCCTCGACTTCATTTTGGACGAGCGTGCCCGCGAGCTCGCGGGCGAGTACAACCGGTGGAAGGACCTCCGTCGCCCCGGCAAGCAGTTCTTCCTGGACCGGATCAGGAAGTACAATCCGTACGCGCAACCGAACATCCAGGACAAGCACTATTACCGGCCGATCCCGCAGCGCCAGATCAACGGCGTGACGGGAACACCGTACCCGCAGAACCCGGGGTGGTGACGGCACGCCGGCTGTGCGCCTCACTGCTCCTCGTGGCCGCCGCGCTGGTCGGCTGCGGCGCCGATTCGCACATGGCGCCGTTCGTGCCGGATACCACGCACGCCGCGCCGGCCGACACGGTGCCGCTGCGGGTCTACGGCGACGCCCGGGGGCGCTTCGTCGGCGCCGCCACCGGAACGGCGCTGACCATGCCGGGCGACTCGGGGGCGCGGCTCCGCACCATCCTCGCCCGGCAGTTCAGCATGCTGTGGACGGGGACGTTCATGAAGTTCGACTATCTGCGGCCGTCCCGATCCGTTTACAACTACACGCAGGCCGACTCGGTGGTGGCCTTCGCCCAACGCAACCGGATGGTGGTGCGGGGGCACACGCTCGTCTGGCACCAGCAGGTTCCGGCCTGGGTCTTGAACGGCAACTATCCTCCGGACACGCTCCGGGCCATCCTCGAGGAGCACATCGAGAACGTGGTCGGCCACTTCAAGGGCAAGCTGGCCGCGTGGGATGTGGTGAACGAGGCGATGGGGGACGACGGCAACCTCCGGTCGACCGTCTGGAGCGCCATCGGTCCCGACTACATCGAACAGGCCTTCCGCTGGGCGCGGGCCGTCGACCCGGAGGTGCCGCTCTATTACAACGACTACAACATCGAGACCGTGAACGCCAAGTCCGACGCCGTCTACAGGCTGCTCAGCGACCTGAAGACCAGAGGTGCGTTCATCGACGGCATTGGGTTCCAATTCCACTACACCGCGCAGGCGGCCCCGTCGGCGGATGCCATCGCGGCCAACTTCGCGCGGTTCACGGCACTGGGCCTGAAGATCCAGATCACCGAAGCCGATATGCACGTTGCGGTGCAGAACGGCTTCGCCGGCGCGGCAGACCTCCAGGTGCAGGCTCGTGCCTACCGCGACATGGTCAACGGCTGCCTGCGCACACCGAACTGCAATGCCATCGAGATCGAGGGGATCTACGACGGCCAGGCCTGGGTCTCCGATCCGGCGCAGTGGGGTGCCCCCGTGCTCTACGACATCCGCATGCGACCCAAACCGGCGTACTACGCGGTGCAAGCGGCGTTGGCCGCACGATGACCGTCGCGGGCCCCGGGGTGCGCGCGCTGACCGGCGGCTGGGTGGCCCTCGTGCTCGCCGTGCACCCGGCCGGCGCGCAGGGCCTCCCATACCAGGATCCAACACTATCCGTCGAACGCCGCATCGACGACTTGCTCTCCCGCATGACCCTGGAGGAGAAGGTCGGCCAGATGTTGTGCCTGTGGCAGGGCAAGCGGGCCATCACCGATCGCGACGGCCGGTTCGATCCTGCGCGGGCACCCAAATGGTTTCGCATTGGCGTCGGACGCATCGAGCGACCGGGCGAAGGTCACGGCGCTCGAGCAGAGGCGGAATTCACGAACGCCATCCAGCGCTGGGTGCGGGACAGCACCCGCCTCGGCATTCCCGTGCTGTTCCACGAGGAGGCGCTCCACGGCCTCGAGGCGGAGCAGGCCACGAGCTTCCCGCAGGCCATCGCGCTCGCCAGCACCTGGAACCCGGAGCTGGTGGAACGCGTGTTCGCCGTCGCGGCGGCCGAAGCCCGCGCGCGCGGCGTGCACCAGGTGCTGGCGCCCGTGGTCGACGTAGCGCGCGATCCTCGGTGGGGGCGCATCGAGGAGACATACGGAGAGGACCCTTATCTCGCGGCCCGCATGGGCGTGGCGGCGGTGCGCGGCTTCCAGGGGACCGACGCGCTGGTCGGGCCGTCCCATGTGCTCGCCACGCTCAAGCATATGACCGGGCACGGCCAGCCAGAGTCGGGGACCAACGTCGGGCCCGCGCCCTACGGGGAGCGCACGCTGCGGGACGTGTTTCTCTACCCCTTTGAAGTCGTCATCAAGGAGGCCGGCGCGCGCAGCGTCATGCCGTCGTACAACGAGGTGGACGGCATTCCGTCCCACGCGAATCGCTGGCTGCTGCACGACGTGCTGCGGGGGGAATGGGCGTTCGACGGGGTGATCGTCTCCGACTGGTTCGCCATCGCGCAGCTCGACGAGGTTCATCACGTGGCCGCCGACGTCGGGGAGGCGGTTCGGCGCGCCCTCGCCGCCACCGTGGACATCGAGCTGCCCGACGTGCAGGCATACGGGACGCTCGTCGATCAGGTCCGGCAGGGCCGCGTTCCCGAGGCCACCATCGACTCGGCCGTTCGGCGCCTGCTGCGGCCGAAGTTCGAGCTCGGCCTGTTCGAAACGCCGTTCGTCGACCCGGACCGCGCCGACCGCCTCTCGGGGGCGGACACGAGCCGGACCCTGGCGCTCGCCGCCGCCCGGCAAGCGATCACGCTGCTCAAGAACGACGGCGGGCTGCTCCCCCTGCGCGCCGCCGCCCTATCGCGCGTCGCCGTGATCGGGCCGCATGCGGCCGAGGTGTTATTGGGCGGCTATTCCGGCGGCCCGCGCCACGCGGTCAGCATCCTCGAGGGCATCCGGGCCCGACTGGGGCGCCGCGCGACCGTCGAGTACGCGGAAGGGACCCGCATCACCGAAGACTCTACGTTCACGCGCGAGCCCCAGCCGCATGTCGGCGGCACCCGGTCGCACGCCCGCTGGGGCGCGGATCGCGTCGTCGTGCCCGACGCCGCGTCCAACGCGCGGCGCCGCGCCGCGGCGGTCACGCTCGCGCGGCGCAGCCAGGTGGCGATCGTCGTGGTCGGGGACAACGAGATGACCAGCCGCGAGGCGTATGCCGCCAATCACCTCGGTGACCGTTCGAACCTCGGGTTGCCGGGCCAGCAAGAAGAGCTCGTGCGCGCGGTGCTCGCCACCGGCACGCCGACCGTCCTGGTGCTCATCCACGGCCGCCCGCTCTCGATCCCCGCCCTCGGCTCCCTAGTCCCCGCCATTCTCGATGGGTGGTATCTGGGGCAGGAAACCGGTACGGCCGTGGCCGAGGCGCTATTCGGCGACATCAATCCCGGCGGCAAGCTGCCCGTCACCGTGGCCCGCCACGTGGGGCAGCTGCCGGTATTCTACAATCACAAGCCCTCCGCCCGGCGCGGGTACCTGTTCGACACGACGCAGCCGCTGTTCCCCTTCGGGTACGGCCTGTCGTACACGACCTTCGCGTATGCAAACTTGCGCGTGGCGCCGGCTCGTATCGGGACCCAAGAGCGGACCACCGTCTCGGTCGACGTGACCAATACTGGGACCCGGGCGGGAGACGAGGTGGCGCAGCTCTACATCCGGGACGCAGTCAGCATGGCGACGCGACCGGTCAAGGAGCTGAAGGGCTTCCGGCGCGTCACGTTGCAGCCGGGAGAAACGCGCACCGTCACGTTCGAGATCGGGCCGGACCAGCTGGCCTACCATGACGCCGACATGAAGCGCGTGGTCGAGCCGGGGCGGTTCGACGTCATGGTGGGCGGCAACTCCGTGGACGTACGCAGCGCCGCCTTGGATGTCGTCGAGCAGCCGTAAGCGTTGCCGGGCGCTCCGCGTCTTCATGGGCGCGCTCGCGATCGGCTGCGCGCGGCCGGGCCAACCGCAGGCCGCGCCCGCGTCGCCCACGCTGCGCACGGCCTTCGAGGGCGTGTTCCTGGTCGGCGCGGCGCTCAACGCGGCCCAGTTCTCCGGACGAGACACCCTCGGGGCGGCCATAGTCACTTCGCAGTTCAACTCGATCACGCCCGAGAACGTGCTGAAGTGGGCGTCGGTCCACCCGAGCCCAGGGACGTACGATTTCGCGGCCCCCGACCGCTACGTCGCGTTCGGCGAGCGGCACGGCATGTTCATCGTGGGACACACGCTGGTCTGGCACAATCAGACGCCGCGGTGGGTGTTTCAGGACTCGAGCGGGAACCCCGTGAGCCGCGACACGCTGCTCGAGCGCCTGCGCGACCACATCCACACGGTGGTGGGGCGCTACCGGGGCCGGATCCGCGGGTGGGACGTCGTCAACGAAGCCCTGAACGAGGACGGCACGCTCCGCCGGACGCCGTGGCTCGCGATTCTCGGGGACGACTACCTCGCCAGCGCTTACCGGTTCGCCCGCGAGGCCGATCCCGACGCGGAGCTGTACTACAACGACTACTCGCTCGAGAACGCGCCCAAGCGGCGCGGCGCGGTGCAGCTGGTCAAGCGGCTCAGGGACCAGGGGGTCCCGATCACGGCCGTCGGCCTGCAGGGACACAACCGGATGGACTGGCCGTCCCCGGCACAGGAAGACTCCACCATGGACGCGTTCGCGGGCGCCGGGTTCCGGGTGATGATCACCGAGCTCGACGTGGACGTGCTGCCCCGCGCCACCCGGACGCCCGGCGCCGACCTCGCCGACACCACGGCGTCCCGGTCAGCGTTGAACCCATTCGTGAACGCTCTGCCGGATTCGCTGCAACGAGCGCTGGCGCGACGCTATGCCGAGCTATTCGGCTCGTACCTGAGGCACCGAGAGACGGTCGCCCGTGTAACGTTCTGGGGTGTGACCGACCGGGACTCCTGGCTCAACAACTGGCCGGTGCGGGGACGCACCAATTATCCATTGTTGTTCGATCGGGACGGCCGGCCCAAGCCGGCGTTCGCGGCGGTCGTTGAGGCGGCCCCGCCAAAGGAAGGACGGCACGATTGACCAACGCACTGAAACCCGTATCGAAGCAGAGTCTGCCGGATCGCCTGGCGCGCCAGATCCGGGTGCTGATACAGCAGGGGGAGTTCCAACAGGGCGATCGCCTGCCGCCCATCATGGAGATGGCACGCCGCTTCCGGGTCGGACACCCAACGGTGCGCGAGGCGCTCAAGAGCCTCGAGACGATCGGCCTGGTATCGATCCGCCACGGCTCCGGCGTGTATGTCAAGCGCACCGACGAGGTCCTGGTGCTGGCCAGCCCGCACCACTCGGGTGCGTTCACCAAAAAGCTGCTCCTGGATCTCCTGCGGACCCGCGAGCCGCTCGAAGTGGGGGCCGTCACGGCGGCGGTCGAGCACGCCACCGCCGCGCACCTGAAGGAGATGCGACGGTTGCTCAGCACCGCGGAGCAGAACCTCGATGACGACGACGTCTTGAACAGGGTCAACATGGAGTTCCACCGTCAGATCTCCATCGCGTCGCGCAACACCGTGATGTTGCAGACGCTCGATGTGCTGCGGGAGCTGTTCACGGCGGAGCAGCGCCTCATCCTCGCCATCGTCGCCTCCCGTAAGCGGGACCACGCGGAGCATCTCGGCATTCTCGAGGCCCTGGAGCGGCGCGACGCGACGCTGGCCGTGGAGCGCATGCGCAACCATATCGAAGGCGTGGTGAAAGCCGTGCAGAAGTGGAATCCCGAGGACCATCCGGTAGACGGAGGGTGATCGGCGTCGCGCGGCCGCTTACGAGCGCGTCGCCACCTGGTCACACGAAGGGCACGCTCCCCCGCGCGGTCTGTGTGCTGCTCACCCGGCGCTAGCGCGACGACGGTAGCCCCATCCGCTCCCGGATCTCCGCGAACCGAGGATCTTCGCGGAGCCGCGCCGTGGTCGGGACGCCGTACAGCGCGAATATGAGGAAGGGGTCGTGCTCGTCGCACGCCCGGTGCAGCAGCGCCAAGGCCTCATCTCGCGCTCCCACCGCGGCGGACAACATGGCCAGGGTCGTGGGCTGGACGTATTCGCGCTGGGACCGTCTGACGA
>WNGD01001301.1_pt1 | contig 42547 bp, 41 predicted proteins | sample 5400671 | NCBI WGS metagenome assembly WNGD01 (sample SAMN13153369, study PRJNA577476) | soil metagenome | isolation source: 40 cm soil or saprolite under grassland replicate 2 | place: USA:California | collected 2016-06-15 | reverse complement strand
CCTCCTCCCCGCGCGGGCCGGCGAGTTTGCGCGCGCCTACGTCGCGAGCCGCCAATTGCCGGTGCGGTTCACGACGGCGCTGGCGTCGATCGGCGTGGAGCGGGTGTTCGACGCGCTCGTGATGCTCGGGCTGATGGCGCTGGCCATCGCATCCCCCTCGTTTCCGGCGCAATCCACGCTGCTCAACACGCCGCTGTCACGCCTAGCCGAGCGGGCGGCGCTCTTGTTTGGAGCGTTGTTCGTCTTGTCGTTCGTCGTGGTGCTACGCCCTGCGCCATGGCTGGCCCTGTTCGAGCGCGTCGCCCGGGCGGTCCTCCCGGCCCGGCTGGCGTCGCGCGTCGCCGGCATGGCCCTTGGCCTCGTCGCGGGCCTCACGGTGCTGAAGCGCCCCGGGCGGTTCGGGGCGATGCTGTTGTGGTCGTTCGTGCTGTGGTTCACGAACGCCGCGTCGTTCGCCGTGTGTTTCCGCGCGTTCGGGTTACACGTGCCGCTCGAGGGCTCCCTCTTATTGCAGGGGATCCTCGGGTTCGCGGTGGCGGTCCCGGCATCGGCGGGCTTTTTCGGCGTATTCGAGAAGGCGACGCAGCTGACGTTACAGATCTACGGCATCGGTCCGAGCCTGGCGCTGGCGTACGCGGTCGCCTATCACGTCTCCACGTTCTTACCGATTACGCTGCTCGGCCTGCGCTCCCTCGCGAGTGTTCACCTCCACCTGCGTGACCTGGGACGGGCGACAGCCGATCAAGTGGGGGGGCCGTGACCGACGCCGTCTGCATCGCCGCGCACGCCAAGGTCAATCTCCTGCTGCGCATACTCGCGCGCGAGGCGCCGGCGGGCTTTCACCAGATCGAGACGGCATTCACCCTGCTCGAGCTGGCGGACGAGCTGGTGGTGACGCGCACGCAGAGCGGAGTCGAGCTCAGTGTTGACGGGCCCGACCTGGGGCCGCCGGAGCAGAACCTCGCGGTGCGGGCCGCGCGCGCCGTCCTGGAAGCGACCGGGCACAAGTTCGGCGTGGCGCTCGAGCTGACGAAGCGGATCCCCGTGCGGTCGGGCCTGGGCGGCGGATCGAGCGACGCGGCGGCCGCGCTGCATGCGGTGAACGCGCTCGCCGGCAACGCGGTCCCGCGCCACGAGCTGCTCCACCATGCCGCGCGGCTCGGCGCCGATGTCGCGTTCTTCGCAAGCGGTGCGCCGGCGGCGCTCGCGTGGGGCCGGGGCGAGCGGCTCTTCCGGATCCCCGCCCCGCCGGCCGCGCCCACGCTCGTGGCGCTGGTGCTCCCGCCCCTCACCGTCGCCACGCCCGACGCGTACGGCTGGTGGGACGACTTGCATCCGGAACCCGCGCCGCGCGGGCCGCTGCTGCTCGACGCCGACGCCTTCACCGGGTGGGGCAGCATCGGGCGACTCGGCGGCAACGACTTCGAGATCCCGGTCTTCGGGAAGCATCCGCCGCTGCGCGGGCTGTACGAGCGGCTGGCCGGAACGCATCCGTATTGGGTGCGGCTCTGCGGCTCGGGGAGCGCCGTGGCCGCGGTGTATGCGAACGACGGGCTGCGGGACGATGCGGCGATGCTGCTGGGCGAGCAGCACCAGCGGTTGATCAAGACCACCACCAGAGCGCTACCGGCGCCGGGTCCCGAGCCGCGGGTGGCGGGCACGTAGCGGGTCCGGATCCGGCGCCATATTGTGGTAGGGGAGGCTTGCGAGGAGGACCGATGCCGGAACAGCTGGTCGGGACCGTCGTGCATTACTTCAAGGGCCCGAGCGTGGCCGTCGTGCGGATGACCGAGGGCACGCTCGCGGTCGGGGAGCACATCCGCTTTCACGGTCACACCACCGACTTCACGGAGCAGATCGCCTCGATGGAAGTGAACCATCAGAAAGTCCCGCTGGCGAAGGCCGGCGACGAGGTCGCTATCCAGGTGGCCGACCGCGCCCGCCAGCACGATCAGGTCTTCAAGGTGACTCCATGAACGAACAAGCCTTCAATTTGTCCGTCCGCAAGTTCCTCAAGCACTTCGGCGTCACCGCACAGCGCGAGATCGAAAAGAGCGTCGACGCGGCGTTGAGCGCGGGAAAGCTCAAAGGCACCGAGACCCTCAAAGCGCGGGCCCGGCTCGAGATCCAGGGGTTGCCGACGAACCTGGTGATCGAGCAGGACATCACGCTGTCGTAGCGCCGGTATGCGGCTATCACCACTTGCGGCGGTGATGCTCACGTGCGCGTGCGCGTCGTCCCCCGAGCCGGCGTCCGCGCCCACGCCCGTTCCGGATTCCGCTGCGCTGGCGCGCGCCGCGCCGCGCGCGGCGATCACCGCGCGCGAGCAGTACTACGACATCGATGGCTCGAGCGCCGGCGCGCTGCGTAATCAGATCAGCCGGCTCGGCCCCAAGGACGAGAGCGGCAAGTCGCAGGACGCGCTGACCGTGTGGAGCATCGAGTGGGGCTACGGCACCGCTCAGCGCGGCGACAGCTGCGTGTTGCGCGACGTGAAGGTCACGCTCAACGTCTCGGTCACCCTACCCCGCTGGAAGCCACCCGCGACGGCCACCGCCGACGTCCGGAAGAAGTGGCAGGCCTACCTCACGGCCGTCCGGCTCCATGAGGCGGGGCACCGGACGATCGCCGAGCGCAATGCGCGCGAGGTGACGGCCGCGCTCACGCCGCTCCGAGGGACGACTTGCGACAAACTCTCGGACGAGGCCACGCGCACGGCGGAGCGGATCGTGGCGGATGGCCGGGCAAGGAATCGCGCCTATGATATCCAGACGAAGCACGGGCAGACGCAGGGGGTGGAGCTGGGGCCGTGAACGGCCCCCGTTAAAGCAGAAGCCCCCGAGAGGCCCTAGCAGACCCTCGGGGGCTTAGCGCTCACTCGCCGAGGCGAGCGAGAGCCTCGCTTCGCTTGTGGCCGTCGTATTGACTCACGGCCCCACCTCCTCGGGTGGTGTTCGGCCCTACCGTACAACTCCAGTTCGGTCCGCGCAACTGTGGTGGGGCCGCAACGCCCATGACTCAGGCCGACCCTGACCGGCGCCCTCCTCCGGGAGCGCGGGTAAACGCCCCGCCCGGCAAGGATTTGATTAGCACAGCGAGCCGAGCATACCTTAGAGTGAGGCCGCGATCGACCTGGGGAATCCTCCATGCCCGTCACGGCGAAGCTGTCACGGAAGTTCTACGAGAAGTTCGGCGACGAGCTGACGAACGAGCTCGTGGAGTGGTTCAATCAGGTGGACGCGACGTATCGTGGTGACCTGCGCGAGCTGAACGAGGTCAATTACACGCGGTTCGAGGCGACCCTCGACCGCCGCCTCACGGCGCTCGGCGCCGAGCTGCGACAGGAGATCGCCGAGTTGCGCGTGAGCATGGCCGCCCTCGAGGGCGGACTCCTCGCACGCATGGGCATGGCGGAGGGGCGGCTGGCACGCTTGACGTTGCTGCTCTGGATCGGAACACTGGGTGCTCTGATCGCTCTCCTCAAGTTCTAACTGGCTCCTCATCCAACGGCAGGACACCAGACTTTGGACACGGCCCGGCAGGTGCGGGGCCGATGTCTTTGTGCTCGCTTGTGGCGGCTAACGCCCGCTAACGACGGCTGTGCCGCTCCCGCTCGGGAGAGTCGCGGGAAAGCGAATTCCACCGCCCGGCTCTACGCAGGCTCAGAGTGCCAGTAATCGCCGTGACCACCCGCACGGCTTTCTACGATGTGAACCCATTTCGCTCCACAGGTGGTGCACCTAAAGTGAGTATCTATTGCCGGTGCCTTTCCCCCCATGAATGGAATGTGTTCCGGTTCGCCCAACTGTTCCAAAGCGCCGGGCCTTCTCTCTCGGCAAGCCTCACACCCATGTGTCCGTCGATCCGGACGCATATCAACCTCTGAATGCGGGGGGATGGCAGCCGGGGCGGTGGGCGGCAAAGTCTGAGTCTTCCAGCGGAAAGCCTGACTCTGTAAGTTCAAGCGCCGCATAGTCGCTGGCCCCTCGTCCAACGGCAGGACACCAGACTTTGGATCTGGGTATGGTGGTTCGAATCCACCGGGGCCAACTCCCTTCCCTGCGGCGCCGTCGCTCGCGTAGCCGCCATAGAAGGCCGCTCAGCCGTCAGCTCGCGGGTCAGTAGCCTAGTGCGGGACGGGGCTGTAATATCACTCGGGTCACAGTCTCTGGCACGCCCGTGGTCGTCTCGAGGGCAGCCTTACATGTTGCTGGGCACGCCGATATCAGTCGATCTGGAGCCACGCGCATCGTGTCCTACGCCGCGTGGTCCCACCAACCATCACCGCACGCTCGCACCCCAGCAATCTTCCACGGCCCGTGTGGCTGCGAGTACTGCGAGCAGTATCGCGCCTAAGGAGGACCACGCAGACGAGCTGACGCAACGGCACAAGGAGGCTCAATGAACGGTCTCCACCTCCACCTCTGCACGGTCTGCAAGCAGGAGTATTATTGTTTGGCCGGCTGTGAAGAGCCAACACATGACGTAGAGTTCGAGCACTGCGACGAACACTACGTAGACTCAGCAGGTGAATCGGAGGTTGCAACATACCCGCCTATCAAGCGAGACGGCGAGCCGAGCGTCAAGCGCGTACAGCGGTAGCCGCGACGGTCAAAGCCCTCTTCACACTCGTGTCGTGCTGTCTCCTGACGGAACCCGCCAGCGCACAGGGCCTGCCGCGCGCCCGTCCCGAGGATGTCGGCCTCTCCGCCACCGCGCTGGAGCGCATCACCACGACGCTCCAATCGTATGTGGACTCCGGCAAATTCCCCGGCTTTCTCGCCCTTGTCGCTCGGCACGGCAAGCTCGCGTACGTCGCGTCGGTCGGCTGGATGGATGTGGAACACCAGCGCGCCATGAGCTCGGACGCGGTGTTCCGCATCTACTCTCTGACCAAGCCGATCGCGAGCACGGCCGTCATGCAGCTGTACGAGCGTGGGAAGCTGCGCCTCGATGACCCGGTCTCGAAGTACATTCCCGCCTTTGCGGGCGTGCAGGTCTACGCCGGCGGCGGGGCTGCGACGCCGGTCCTCCATGCCGCCGAGCGGCCCGTCACTGTGGCCGACCTGCTCACACACACGTCGGGCCTGACCTACGGCTTTATCGGCAATACGCCCGCCGATTCGATCTATCGCCGCGCGGGCCTCAACAACCCCCACTGGACTCTCGCCCAGCTGTCCGACAGCCTGGCGCACCTCCCGCTGGCATTCTCACCAGGGTCGCTGTGGAACTACGGCTATTCCATCGACGTCATCGCGCGCGTCGTTGAAGTCGTGTCAGGCATGACGTTCGATCGCTACCTCGACAGCGCCCTCTTCCAACCGCTTGGCATGGCGATGACCGCGTTCCACGTCACGCCCGCGATGGAAGGTCATCTGACGACGCTGTACACGCGCGGCCCCGATGGAAGACTGCAGGCGAGTGTGCCCTTGATCGCACCGGAGTATACGGCGGAAGGTCGGATGCTCTCCGGCGGTGGCGGGTTGCTCTCGACCGTGAGCGACTACCTCCGCTTTGCCCGGATGCTGTTGAACGGCGGTGAGCTGGACGGGCATCGGGTCCTCAAGCGCGAAACCGTGGCCCTGATGATGCGGGACCACTTGCCGCGCGGGCTCACGCCGATCACGGTCGCTCCCGACTGGCCCCCCGGAAGAAATGGCTTCGGGTACGGAGGGGCAGTGCGGGTGGATTCGGACGCGACGGTCCTCGGATCACCCGGTACGTTCCGGTGGGCGGGGGCGGCGACCACCTTTTTCTGGGTCGATTCCCGGACCGATTTGGTCGCGATGGTCTGGACGCAGTACCTCCCGCCCGCGTGGTCGCTGGATGCGCAGTTCCAGCGGTTGGTATACGCCAGTGTGAAAGGCAAATGAGGATGCCCCACGACGTCACGCGCCGCGAGTTCCTCACGGCCACCGCCGGCGCGTTCGTCGGCGCCGCGCTCTGGCCCGGCGCAGCACAGGTCGACCAGCCGCGAGCTCCGTTTCATCCCCTCACCGACGGCACGGTGATCCTCTTCCAGGGCGACTCGATCACCGACGCCGGTCGGGACCGCGTCGCCGCGGATCCCAACGTGGCGCGGGGGCTCGGCTCGGGGTACCCGCTGCTCGTCGCCTCGGCCGCGCTCGCGGCGCACCCCGATCGCGGCCTGCGGTTCTACAATCGCGGCGTCAGCGGCAACAAGGTGCCCGACCTCGCGGCCCGTTGGTCGGCGGACACCGTGGCGCTCGCGCCGGACGTGCTCAGCATCCTGATCGGCGTGAACGATTTCTGGCACAAGCTGGGACACGGCTACACGGGGACCGTGCAGGACTACGAGAACCAGTACACCGCCCTGCTCGAGGAAACGCGGCGCGCGTTGCCGCCGGTGCGGCTCATCGTGCTGGAGCCGTTCGTCCTCCGTTGTGGCGCGGTGGACGACAAGTGGTTTCCGGAATTCGACCAGCGTCGGGCCGCGGCCGAGCGCGTCGCCCACCGAGCGGGAGCGGCGTTCGTTCCGCTCCAGCGGGTGTTCGACGACCTGGCGCGAAAGATCAACCCGCAGTACTGGGCCGCCGACGGCGTCCATCCCACTCCGGCGGGACATGCGGTGATCGCGGAGCGGTGGCGCCGCGCCGCTGGGCTCTGAAATCCTTCGCATGCGTTTGACCGCCGGCCCGATCGCCGCATCCGCCCTCGGCCGGCTGCTCCTCGCGACGCCACTCGCGGCGCAGAGCGCGCCGCTCGACGCCTTCCGCGACAACATCGCGGCCATTCACGCGCGCGATCGCGCTGCCTACCTCTCCCATTACCTCCGCACGCCGGCACTGGCCCGCGTGGGCCCGGACGGGCTCCACCAGGGATACGACGAGTTCGCCCGGGGAGCCGGCGCCGGCTGGCCCGACACGCTCGTAGCGACGCACTTCCGCATCGTTCCCGTGACCCCGGACGTGGCCTACGGCGTGTACCGCTATCGCGTGGTCGACTCGAGCGGCAGCGTGCGCGGCGTCAGCGAGCGCGTATTGGTCCGGACGCCCGACGGATGGAAAATCGCGGTCACGACCGCATTCCCGACGTCCGACGCGGCGCCCCCGCCGATCGCCATCGTCGGCGCCACGCTCGTGGACGGCACCGGCGCGTCGGCAGTTCCCAATGCCGTGGTAGTGATGCGTGAGGGCCGGATCGCGTGTGCGGGCCCGCGGGCCACCTGCTTGGTGCCGCCCGACGCCGACACCGTCAGCGCCATCGGCAAATGGATCATCCCGGGACTGATCGACACCCACGTGCACTTCTCCCAGACGGGTTGGGTGGACGGGCGACCCGACGCCCTGGACCTGCGGGAGCGCTACCCCTACGACGTCGTGGAGGCGGAGCTGCACGCCCGGCCCGAGCGGTTCTTCCGCTCCTATTTGTGCAGCGGTGTCACGTCGGTCTTCGACGTGGGCGGCTACCCCTGGACGCTCGAGCTCCAGGAGCGGACGGCCCGGAGCACAAGAGCCCCGCGCGTCAGGGCCGCCGGGTCGCTCCTCTCGACCATCGATTTCTGGCTCAACCTGCCCGACCAGCGCCAGTTCATTTATATGGCGGACGAGGGCACCGTGCGGCAGGCGGTACGCGCGCACAAGACGTGGGGCGCCGCGGCCATCAAGGTCTGGTATATCATGCCGCCGCAACCGCCTGACACGGCGCGCGTGTCCGCCCTGGTGCGCGCCGCCGGCGACGAAGCCCGGAAGGTCGGGCTGCCCCTCATCGTGCACGCGACGGGCCTGTGGGAAGCGAAAGACGCGCTGCGTGCCGGGGCGCGGGTGCTGGTGCACTCCGTCTGGTCCGCTCCCCTGGACGACGAGTTCCTGGCCCTCGCACGGAGCCAGAGAACGATCTACGTCCCGACGCTCATGGTCCCCGACGGGTATCGCCAGGTGGCGGCGCGGCGTTTCGCGGGCGAGCGACAGCCCCTGGCCTGCGTGGATCCCGCGACCCGCGCCAAGGCGCTCGCGACCGACACCGTGGCCCCGGGGCAACGGCCGACCGCCGCCGTCCTCGCGGAGCGGACCGCGCGGACCGCGCGGTCGTTCACCCAGGCCCAGGCGAACCTCAAACGCGTGCACGATGCCGGCATTCCCGTGGCCCTCGGCACCGATGCCGGCAACCCGCTTACCCTGCACGGCGCGTCGGTGTTCATGGAGCTGGAAGCGATGCAGGCGTCCGGCCTCGCGCCGCGCGACGTGCTCGTCGCGGCAACCGCGAACGCCGCTCGAGCCCTGGGGCTCGACAGCACCGGAACGGTCACCACCGGCGCCGCGGCAGACCTGGTCGTGCTGGACGCCGATCCGCTGGCCGACATCCGCAACGTGCGCCGGATCGCGCTCGTCGTGCGCTGGGGCGAGGTGTACACCCGGCACGAGCTGGAATACTAGGGTTTGATGATTTTGCGGGTACCTGATAAACCATCCAGGGGCTAGTGTCGGCGCCTGCTCCGCGACCGCCTGTTCCGCGACGTCGCTCTATCGCGGTTCTTCTCACGCTCCTCATGCCGGGGCTCGGGCACCTCTACGCCGGGGCACCCAGACAGGCCGTTGCGTTTTGGCTTCTGAGCCTCGCTGCCGGTGTCCTAATCGTGGCCATCCTGTCGGCCGTAGCCGTTCTATCGGTCGTGCCCGGACCGCTGCTGTTCGTAACCGCGATCCTCGGTGTAGTACTGACTTTCGCGTCGATCGCGTTGAGCGCAGCCCGGACCGCCCGCCATGCAGGCGTCAACTTCGTGCTCCGTGCTTATAATCGTTGGTATGTCTACCTCGCGATCTTCCTGACTGCCTCGTTCCTGGTACAGCCCGCTTACCTCAATCTTCTCAAGAAGTCGATTCTTGAAGCCTACCAAATTCCCAGCACGAGCATGGAGCCGACGCTCCTGCAGGGCGACTTCATCCTTGCCAAGCCGTTGCGCCACCCTCCAGTGCGGGGAGAAATCGTCGTTTACCGCCGCCGGGGTGTCGCGTTTATGAAACGCGTTGTCGGCCTGCCCACCGACACGTTGTCAATGCAGAACGGGACTCTGTTCATCAACAGGCATCCGGTCACAGAGCCATACGCCTCGCACCAGGGTGAGCGCAGTTTTTTCGATCAGGATTTCTTGTGGCAGCGCGACTACGTGGGTCCCGGGGTAGACACCGCGACCTATCACCCGACCCTCACGTTCTGGGGGCCGATCGTCGTTCCACCCCGCCGGTACTTCGTGCTCGGCGACAACCGCGCGGAGAGTGCCGACAGCAGATACACAGGGTTTGTCCCCGCCGATTCCGTTATCCAAAGGCCTACGGTTATATACCTGTCACGAGACCCGCAGACTCATCACATACGGTGGCATCGGATCGGCGCGGTGATCGAATAACTCGAATCTTGTGGGCCGGGGATGGGCTTGAACATTCCACCGAAAGCTGATAAAACCATCCCCCGCACGTTGCACTCCTTCTACCTACACCTTTCGAAACGAGGTCTCCCTCGTATGCGCCTGTCCGCTCGTCCGCTGCTCGCGCTCGGTCTCGGGGCTTTGCTCGGCTTGGCCCCCTCCCCCATCGGCGACCTGCGCGGCTTCACGGCGGAGTCCGCCAAGGCCGAGCGGGAGTGGGAAACCAAGTTCCGCGCCATCCCCTCCCCCGATTCGCTGCGCGAGTACATGCGCCGGCTGTCGGCCCGGCCGCACCACGTCGGCTCGCCGTACGACCGGGAAAACGCGCAGTGGATTCTGGCCAAGTTCAAGAGCTTCGGGCTGGACGCGCAGATCGAGACCTTCGACGTGCTGTTCCCGACCCCCAAGGAGCGCGTCGTGGAGCTCGTCGCGCCCACGAAGTTCGTGGCGAGACTGCAGGAGCCGCCGCTGCCGGGCGACCCGACGTCGAGCCAGCAGGCGGAACAACTCCCCACGTACAACGCCTACTCGATCGACGGCGACGTCACCGCCCCGCTCGTGTACGTGAACTTCGGCGTGCCCGCCGACTACGAGCGGCTCGAGCGGCTGGGCGTGTCGGTCAAAGGCGCGATCGTGATCGCGCGCTACTTCGGATCGTGGCGCGGCATCAAGCCCAAAGTCGCCGCCGAGCACGGCGCCATCGGATGCCTCATCTATTCGGACCCGAAGGAGGACGGCTACACCCACGGCGACGTGTACCCCCAGGGTCCGTGGCGCCCCAAGGACGGTGTGCAGCGCGGCAGCGTCATGGACATGCCGCTGTATCCGGGCGACCCACTCACCCCTGGTGTGGGCGCGACCAAGGAAGCCAAGCGGTTGCCCATCGGCGAGGCCCCGACGATTACCAAGATCCCGGTGCTGCCGATCTCCTACGGTGACGCGCAGCCGCTCCTCGCCGCGCTGCGCGGTCCCGTTGCACCGACCGAGTGGCGCGGCGGGCTCGGCATCACGTATCACGTCGGTCCCGGGCCGGCCAAAGTGCACCTGCGAGTGAAGTCCGACTGGAGCCTGAAGACGTTGTACGACGTGATCGCGCGCATCCCGGGCGCCGTCGCGCCGGACGAATGGGTGATCCGTGGCAACCACCACGACGCCTGGGTGAACGGCGCCGAGGACCCGATCTCGGGGCTGGTCCCGCTGCTGGAAGAGGCGCGGGCGTACGGCCAGCTCTTGAAGCAAGGCTGGAAGCCGCGCCGCACCATCGTGTACGCCGCCTGGGACGGCGAGGAGCCGGCCCTGCTCGGCTCGACGGAATGGGTCGAGGCCCACGCCGACGAATTGGCCGCGAAGGCCGTGGCCTACCTGAACAGCGACACCAACAACCGGGGCTACCTGGACGTGGGCGGCTCGCACTCGCTCGAGGCCTTCATCAACGACGTGGCACGGGAAATCGAAGATCCTGAGACAAAGCTGAGCGCGTGGAAGCGGGCCCAGCTCCGCGCCATCGCCGACGCGAGCTCGGCCGACCTGCGTCAGGACGTGCGGCAGCGGGCCGATCTGCGCATCGATGCGCTCGGATCGGGCTCGGACTTCACGCCGTTCCTGCAGCACGTCGGCGTCGCAACCTTGAACCTCGGCTTCGGCCGTGAGGGCGGGGGCGGCATCTACCATTCGATCTACGACGACTTCAAGTGGTTCACGAGCTTCGACGATACGTCGTTCGCGTATGGCCGCGCTCTCGCCCAGACCGTGGGCACCGCCGTCATGCGTCTCGCCGGCGCGGAGGTCCTGCCCTACGAGTTCACCGGCTTCGCCGAAACGGTCGGGCGCTATGTGAAGGAAGTGAAGAAGCTCGCCACCGACACGCGTGATTCGATCGCCGAGCGCAATCGCCAGGTCGACGAGGGAGTGTTTACGGCGACCGCGGATCCGCGCGAGACGTCCGTGCCCCCCTCGAAAGATGAAGTGCCCCGGTATCTCAACTTCACCTCGCTCGACAATGCGCAGGACGCGCTCACGCGCGCGGCCGACCGCTACGCGAAGGCTCTCACCAAGGCCCAGGCGGGGGATGGCTCCGCACTCGCCAAGCCCGAGGCCCGCGCTCTCAACGCCACGCTGCTGCAAACCGAGCGTGCGCTCACGAGCCCCGCGGGGCTGCCGCGGCGCGCCTGGTACCGCCACCTGATCTACGCCCCGGGGTTCTATACCGGCTACGGTGTGAAGACGCTGCCCGGCGTACGTGAGGCCATCGAGCAGAAGCACTGGCAGGAGGCCGACGAGCAGATCGACGTCGTTTCGAAAACGCTCGGCGCCGCCGCCGACGTGATCAACCGAGCCGCGGGCCAGCTCGAGAAGCTCGCGCCGTAGGGGAAGGGGCAACGGTTGACTGCTCAGCCTCCTACCGCCTACAATGCGAGGACTGTGAGAACCGGAGAGACGCGTATGCGACGTAGCATCCGGACGGCTGCGCTCACCGCCATCCTGCTGGTGCCGCTCGTCAGCGCCGCCCCGGCGACGTGGCGCGCGCTTACCTCGGCGCAGCCCGCGCCGTCATACACCTATCGGGGCACCATTCGCGCCGTCAATGCCCGGACTGGGGCGCTCGAGTTGATCACCGGCGTCGGGATGTCCCTGCGGGTGGTGCTGATCAGCACGGCACCGACCACACGCCTCGCGGCCGGCGGCGCGGCGCCCCGGCTCGCCGACTTCAAGCCCGGCGACGTCGTGCGCGCCGAGTGCCGGCGCACCGCCACGGGCCTGGTCGCGGATCGAGTCGAGAAGCTCGCGACGGGCACACCGTGACCCGCGCGACCGTCGCGGGCCTCGTCCTCCTCGTGGCGCTGGGCTGTCAGAAGCCCGTGAAGCCCGGCGATCCGCTGCCCAAGCTCTCCCGCGCCGAGCGCGACCGGTTCGACCGCGGGAAGGTCGTGTTCGACAGCGTGTTCACACCCGAGACGGGGCTGGGTCCCCTGTTCAACTCGACCGCCTGCGGCGAATGCCACGAGGATCCCGCGGGCGGGCGCGGCGACGAAGTCGAAGTCCACGCCACCGCGTTCCACAGCCCGGTCTGCGACCCGCTCGCCCAGGAAGGCGGGCCGGTGATTCAGCAGCACACGACGCCCGCCCTCAAGCAAGCCCTCGGCATCGACCAGGAGCCCTTCCCTCCCTCCGCGACGGCGCGGGCGATGCGCACGTCACCGGTCATCTTTGGCCGCGGCCTGCTCGACCTCGTGCCCGACTCCGTTCTCCTCGCCTACGCCGACCCCGGCGACAGAAACCACGATGGTGTCAAAGGGCGGCCCAACCGCTTCGTGGACGGTCGCATCGGCCGGTTCGGCCGCAAGGCCTTCGTCCCCACGTTGCGGGAGTTCAACGCGGGGGCGTTCGCGGCAGAGATGAGCGTCACCAACCCCGAGCAGCCCACCGAGGAGGACATCGGGGGGAAGCCTTTCCCCGCGGGTGTCGACCTCGCGGCCGATCCTGAGATCACCCAGGACGCGCTCGACCTCGCCGACGACTTCGTGCGCTTCCTCGCGCCGCCGACGCCGTTGAAGCTCGGCAAAGACGGGCGGCACGGCCGCGACCTCTTCTCCCAGATCGGGTGCGCGTCCTGTCACATCCCGACGCTGCGCACCGGGGACAGCCCCGTGCCGGCCTTGCGGTACCAGCCGTTCGCCGCCTACACCGACCTGCTGCTGCACGACATGGGGCCCGACTTGGCCGACATCTGCCTCGGCCTCGCCACGCCGGCCGACTTTCGTACCGAGCCGCTCCTCGACCTGCGCGGCGCCGAGCATTTCCTGCATGACGGCCGGGCGACCACGCTCGAGCAGGCCATCGAGCTGCACGGGGGCGAGGGCTCCGGCGCGCGCGACCGTTTCAAGGCGCTTTCGGCCGCCGACCGCGCGGCGCTCGTCGCCTTCCTTAAGTCTCTGTAAGAAACGGCCCCAGGCAGGGGCTTGAAGAAACCGGCGGGGGGCTGTTAGCATCTCTCCGCCTATGCCCTTCCTTTCTCTCGACGGCGTCTCCAAGCGATTCGGTGGCGTGACGGCGGTCGACCACGTCTCCTTCGTGATCGACCGCGGTCAGGTGGTGGGCTTCCTCGGTCCCAATGGGGCGGGCAAGTCCACGACGATGCGCATGATCACCCAGTTCTACGAGCCGGACACCGGCACGATCAGGCTCGACGGAGCCCCGCTCGGCGACGCGGGGCGGGCAGCGAAACGCCGCATCGGATACCTCCCCGAGAACAACCCCCTGTACGAGGACATGCTGGTCCACGATTACCTCGCCTTCATCGCCGACCTGCGGGAGCTCGCGGGCCTGCCGCGCCGTCAGGCGATGGACGCGGCCGTCACGGCGACCGGCATCGAAACCGTCTACTTCCGCCCGATCGCCGAGCTGTCGAAGGGGTTCCGGCAACGGGTCGGCCTGGCGCAGGCGATCCTGCATCGCCCCGACCTCCTCGTGCTCGACGAGCCGACCGAGGGGCTCGACCCGAACCAGCGCGTCGAGATCCGCCGTCTGATCGGGGCGCTCGGGAAGGACCGCACCGTCATCCTCTCGACCCACGTGCTTCCCGAAGTGCAGCAGACGTGCTCCCGGCTCCTGATCATCAGCCGGGGGAAGATCGTGGCCGACGGACCGGTGGACCAGCTGATCGCCCAGGCGGCGGGGGGAGGGGCGGTCGACATCGCCGTCGAAGCGGCGGGGGCGGGTGTCGCGGAGGCGCTCGGTCAGCTGCCGGGCGTTCGCCGGGTGACCCCGGCGCCGGTGGCGGCCGACGGGCGCGTCGCCGTCACGCTCACCGCGGACGGCTCGCGCGACCTGCGACCCGAGATCTTCGCGCTCGCGCAATCCCGCGGCTGGACGCTGTACGAGCTGCACCGGCAGGCCGGCACCCTCGAGGACCTGTTCCAGCAGCTCACGCAGAAGGGAGCCTGACGATGCGGGCGACGTGGATCATTGCACGGCGCGAGGTGAAGGCGCTGTTCGACCAGCCGACGGCCTACATCCTCCTGGTCGTTTTCACCGCCGTGAACGGCTTCCTCTGCTTTCGCCAGGTGGACTTGTACGGCGTGGCCTCACTGCGTCCGATGTTCGACTTCCTGCCCTGGCTGTTCTTGTTCCTCGTCCCCGCGGTGAGCATGCGCGCCCTCGCCGAAGATGCGCGCTTGGGTACGCTCGAGGTGGTGCTGGCACAACCGATCAGCGAGCTGGAACTGCTGCTCGGCAAGTACGTGGGCCAGGTGCTCTTCCTGTGGCTCGCGCTGGCCATCACGGTCGCCATCCCCCTCGGGCTCGCGCTCGGGACGGCGCCGCCGCCCGGTATCGTGGTGGCGCAATATGTCGGCGCGGCTCTGTTGATCCTCGGGCTCGGCGGCGTCGGAGTCTGGGCGTCGAGCGTCACGCGCAACCAGATCACCGCGTTCATTCTCGCCGTGACGGTGACGTTCGCGTTGATCCTCGTCGGGCTCGATCCCCTCATCGTGGGTCTCCCACCCCAGCTGGGCGCGATTGCCGCGTCGCTCGGCGTGTTGTCGCACTTCTCTGGGCTGGGCCGCGGCGTGATCGACTTGCGAGACGCCGTCTACTTCGTCACACTCGCCGCGCTGTTCCTTATATTCGCCTACGTCGCCCTGCTCTCCCGCAAGCTCACGCCGCAGGGCGAGGCGCTCAAACGGCTGCGGCTGGGCACCGCGTTGCTCGCGGCAACGATGCTTGTGGTCAACCTGTTCGGGCGTCACATCGGCGGCCGGATCGATCTGACACCGGGGAATTCGTTCACGCTGTCCCGCGCCACGCGCCAACTGCTTCGCACCCTTCCAGACCTTGTGACCATCAAGCTGTTCGCTTCGGCCGCGCTGCCGCCCGAAGTCGCTTTCTTGAAGCGCGACGTCGACGACGTGTTGAGCGACTACCGCACGGCGGGGCGCGGCAAGGTGAAGCTCGTCATCACCGACCCCTCGGCCGACAGCGCCGCGCTCAAGGAGGCGCGCACGCTCGGCATCCCGCCCGTCCAGTTCAACGTGCTGGGCCAGGCCGAGCTGCAGGTGAAGGAGGGCTACTTGGGACTGGCGATCCGCTACGCCGACGGCGTGAAGACCATGCCCTTCGTACAGCAGACCAACGACCTCGAGTACCGCCTCACGTCCGACATCCGGGCGCTGACCCACCCCGAGAAGGCGGTCATCGCCTTCGGCGAGATCAGCGATGCCGCCGCGACGCGCGGCCAGCGCAGTTTCGAGGGGCTGCGCGAGCGGCTCGGTGCCCGCTATGATGTCCGCCCATTCGGCGTGGCCGACACGACGATCGCCGCGGGCGTTCGAGTCATCGCCGTCGCCGGCACGCCCGATTCGCTCGACAACGCCCAGGTCACGCGGCTGCGAGGGTTCCTCGACCGGGGGGGCAGTCTGCTCCTCATGGCCGGCGGCATGCAGCTGCAGCTCTCGCAGCAGGGGCCGCCGTTCGCGGCGTCGCGGCGGGTCGGGTGGAACGAGCTGCTCAAGCCGTACGGTATCTCGATCGCGTCCAACATGGTGTACGACCTGGCGTCGAACGTGCAGGTCGGCATCCCGGCGCAGTTCGGCCAGGTGCTGGTGCCGTATCCATTCTGGCTGCGGGCGCTCAGCACGAAGGCCTCGCCCGTGAATGGAGACCTCGAAGCCGTGCTGTTGCCATGGACGAGTCAGCTCGACACCTCCCACGCGGCACCCGGGACGGTGACACCGTTGTTTCTCACGAGCCGCGCCGGCGGTGTGCAAGAGACCATGGCGTTCCTCGACCCCACGCGGGCGTTCAGCCGCGACAGCCTGCGGCGCCGGGTCGTCGCACTGCTCGCGAGCCCTCCCCTCCGCCCCCGCCCCGACACGACCGCGGGACCGGCGCGCGGCCGCGTCGTGGTGGTCGGGAGCACCGACTTCGCCAGCGACCGCTACGCGCGCAACTCTCCCGAGAACCTCGTGTTCGTCGAGAACGCGGTCGACTGGCTTGCCCAGGATGACGCGCTGATCGGGATCCGCTCCAAGAACCGCGCCCCGCCGCCGCTCGTGTTCACGAGCACTACCACGCGCAGCGCGGTCAAGTACGGCAACGTCATCGGCGTGCCGGTGCTGCTGATGCTGGCGGGCATGCTCCGCCTGTGGCGGCGCCGGCAGACGACGCGGCGGACGTATCAGCCGCTCGCCGCGGGCAGCGCAGCATGAGCGCCAAGCATCTCAAGCTCATCGCCGTCGCTCTCGTCGTCCTGCTGCTCTTGTGGGGCTCGAGCGAGCTGCTGTCGCGCGGCTCCGATTCGGTCACCGCGTCGCTCAAGCTGCCCGCGCTCGCGCAGACGGACGTGGACACGATCGCCGTCGTCAAGGGAACGGACTCGATCGTGCTCGCCAAGCAGTCGCCCACTGCGTGGACCGTGAACGGGCACCGCACGGCGCCGGATGCGGTGAACGACTTGTTCCAGGCGCTCGCGGACACCACTCACGCCGAGCTCGTCGCGCGGGAGCCGGCGTCCTACGCCCGACTCGGCGTGGACAGCGTGGCCGGTCGCCGGCTGCGTCTCTCCCGCGCGGGGAAGCCGCTGCTCGAGCTCATTCTCGGAGCGCGGGGACCGGACTTCGCGAGCGCCTACTTCCGGCGTCCCGGCGATACCCAGGTCTATCTCTGGCGCGGCCGGCTCGCCTCCGCCTTGGACCGCCCCCTCGACGGCTGGCGGGACAAGCGCATCGCCGCGCTCGAGCCCGACAGCTTGGTCGCGCTGGACGTGGTGCGCGGGAAGGACCGCTACACCTTGAAGCGGGCCGGCAAGCGCTGGATGTTGAACGGGCAGGCCACCGATTCCGCCGCCGCCACCCGCTACCTCGACCGGCTGAAAGCGATCACCGCCGCGGGGTTCGCGACGCCCAAGGAAGTAGACTCCACTAAAGCGCTCCGCCCCGTCCGCCGGCTCAGCGTGCGCGGCGGCCGCGGCGTGCTGCTCTCGCTCGCATGCGATTCCGCGGCGACGGGATTCATCGTGCGCCATCTCGCGGGCGTGGGCGGCGAAGGATCGACGGTGTACCGCATGACCGTCTGGGACGTCGACGGGATCACGCCGGCGAGTCGATCGCTCCTGCCTGCCAAGAAGTAAGCCCTTGGCTTCGCGCAGTTTGCCGTCTATTTTGCGGGGCTCACATGGCGGACCTCTCGCTCTCGCGGAGCCAGCTGTTACTCCTCGCCGGGACGGCCAACCGGCCGCTCGCCGAGGAGATGGCCGAGCACTTGGGGCAGCCGCTGTGTGCGGTGACGATCCGCCGCTTCGCCGACGGGGAGATTTTCGTCAAGATCGACGAGAACGTGCGCGGCCGGGATGTGTTCATCATCCAGCCGACCAACGCGCCCGCCGAGAACTGGATCGAGCTGCTCTTCCTGATCGACGCCGCGCGGCGGGCGAGCGCGGCACGGATTACGGCGGTGTTGCCGTACTTCGGCTATGCGCGGCAGGACCGGAAGGACCAGCCGCGCGTCGCGATCAGCGCGAAGCTCATGGCGAACCTGGTCACCCACGCCGGGGCGGACCGCGTACTGGGGATGGATTTCCATTCCCACCAGTTGCAGGGGTTTTTCGACATCCCGGTGGACCACCTGTACGCGGCGCCGGTGTTCGTGAGCCACTTCCGCCAGAAGCAGCTGTACGATCCCGTGGTGGTGGCGCCGGACGTCGGTCGGGCGAAGACGGCGCGGGGCTTCGCGAAGCGGCTGAACGCCTCGCTCGCGATCATCGACAAGCGGCGGCCGTCGGCGAACGTGGCCGAGGTCGTCAACGTCGTGGGTGACGTGGAGAATAAGGACTGCCTCATCCCCGACGACATGATCGACACGGCGGGGACGATCACCGAGGCGGCGGCCGCCCTTAAGCGGCTCGGGGCGCGCCAGATCTACGCATTCGCGACCCACGCACTCCTGTCGGGCCCGGCGGTGGAGCGGCTGCGCGCTTCGCCGATCGACGAGGTCGCGGTGACGAACACGATCCGCATCCCCGACGAGCGGGTCTTCGACAAGCTGAAGGTGCTCTCGATCGCGGGGTTGATGGCCAAGGCGATCGGCTACGAGCACTCGAACCAGTCAGTGAGCGCGCTCTTCGATTGAGCGCATCGTGCAACGTGCAACGTGTAACGGGTAACTGATTCTATGGCACAAACAGTTTCCCTCTCGGCGGCTCCCCGCCAGGCGACCGGCAAGGGCGCCGCGCGGCAAGCGCGCTTCCGCGGCAGGGTCCCGGCCGTGATCTACGGCCACGGGCGGGACACCCAGCCGCTCGAGCTCGAGGCCAAGGCGCTCGAGAAGGCGCTGCAGGGAGTCGAGCCCGCGAGCACGATCATCGAGCTCGCGGTGGACGGCAAGACGGTGAAGACGCTGATTCGCGAGATCCAGCGTCACCCCATCCGGCCCGACATCATTCACGTGGATTTCTACGAAATCCACGCCACGGAGAAGGTCAAGCTCAAGGTGCCGGTGCACCTCGTGGGCAACCCCGACGGCGTGCGGAACGCCGGCGGCGTGCTCGACCAGGTGACGCGCGAGGTGGAGATCGAGGTGCTCCCGGAGCACATCCCGGATCGCGTCGAGCTCGACGTGAACGCGCTCAAGATCGGCGACTCCCTGCACGTGCGCGACCTGAGCATCCCCAACGCCAGAATCCTCACCGAGGCCGACCTGACGATCGCCACGGTGGTGCCGCCGCGCGCCGAGGAAGTGGCGGCGCCGACGCCCGAGGCGGCGACCGAGGTGGCCGAGCCCGAGCTCATCCGCAAGGTCCGTGAGGGTGAAGAGGAAGAGGGCGAGGCGGCGGCCGAGGGTGGCGCGCCGGCCAAGCCCGAGGCCAAGGGTGCCGGCGCTGCGGCTCCCGCCAAGGCGGAGAAGGCCGAGAAGCCCAAGGGCGGTAAAGAGAGCTGACGCTTGCGCGCCGTGGTCGGCCTCGGGAACCCGGGGCCCGAGTACGCGGCGACGCGTCACAATGCGGGCTTCTGGTTGGCGGATGCACTCGTCGCGCGTTGGGGCCTTCCCCCCTTCCGCCGCGGCGAGCGCGCCCGCATCACCGAGGGCGACGTGGAGGGCGTGGCCGTCCGGGTGCTCAAGCCCACCACCTACATGAACGCGAGCGGCGCGGCCCTCGCCTCGCTCCGCGCCGACCCAACCTTCGACCCGGCCCGTGACCTGCTCATCCTGGTGGACGACTTCGCGATCCCGTCCGGCACATTCCGACTGCGTGCCGAAGGCTCGGCGGGCGGGCATAACGGCCTGAAGAGCATCGAGAGTGCTCTTCTGTCCCAGCAGTATGCCCGCCTCCGGATCGGCGTGGGCCCGCTGCCCGAAGGGGTGAGCGACTGGTCGGAATACGTGCTCGCGCCGATCACCCCGGAGCAGCAGGAGCAGGTGGAGGCTGTGATGCCTGAGATGATCGACGCCGTCGAGAAGTGGCTGCGCTCCTGACATGCTGCGCCTCGGCATCGTCGGTCTTCCCAACGTCGGGAAATCCACGCTCTTCAACGCCCTCACCTCGTCCAAAGCGGCCGCCGCGGAGAATTACCCCTTCTGCACCGTCGATCCCAACGTCGGCGTGGTGCTCGTCCCCGACGCCCGGCTCGAGCGCCTGAATCAGCTCGTCAAGCCAAAGAAGAAGGTCCAGGCGGTGGTCGAGTTCGTGGACATCGCGGGGCTCGTCCGGGGCGCGTCCCTGGGCGAGGGGCTCGGGAACCAGTTCCTGTCGCACATCCGCGAGGTCGACGCGGTCGTGCACGTGATCCGCTGCTTCGACGACCCCGACGTCGTGCACGTCATGGGGCCGGTGGACCCGGTGCGCGACCACGACGTGATCACCAGCGAGCTCGCGCTCGCCGACCTCGCGGTGGTCGAGCGACGCCTCGAGAAGACCCGGAAGACCGCCCGCGCGGGCGACAAGGATGCCCAGGCCGAGCTGGTGGTGCTCGAGCGCGTGGTCGCGGAGCTCGATGCGGGGCGCGGCGCGCGGGAAGCGGGTGAGAGCGAGGACGCGGTGAAGTTCCTGCGGCAGCTCGGGCTGCTAACGGCGAAGCCGATCCTGTACGCTGCGAACGTGAACGAAGGCGACCTCGCCTCGGGCGGCGGGAAATGGCTCGACCAGCTCCGCGCGGCCGTGCAGGCGCACCACGAGGAGGCGGAGATCGTGCTCTTCTCCGCCAAGTTCGAGGCGGAGCTGGGCGAGCTGTCGGGGGACGAACGGACGGAATACCTCGCGAGCGCCGGCGTCACCGAGCCGGGACTCGACCGGTTGATCCATGCCGGCTACCGACTGCTCGGCCTGCAAACCTTCTTCACCGTGGGAGAGAACGAGGTGCGTGCCTGGACCATGCACCGGGGCGGCACGGCGTTCGACGCGGCGGGAGAGATTCACTCCGACTTCCAGCGCGGGTTCATCCGGGCCGAAACCGTCGCGTTCGACGACTTCGCGCGGGTGGGGTCGTACAAGACGGCGCGGGAGCAGGGACTGGTACGGAGCGAGGGGCGGGACTACGTGGTGCAGAACGGGGACATCTTGCTGTTCCGCTTCAACGTGTAGCGGATTTCCTCTCCCATTCGACGATATCCGGCGGATGTCACCGGACCGACGTCGTCCGTCGTCCTCCCGCCGACACTACGCGCCCTTCTTGCCGTCGCCCTGATCGGCCCCGTCCCGACCTGTTTTGCTCGGCTTGTAGCTTTTGGACAGCCACACAAGCTTGGGCGGCGCCACAGTCGGATCAGGCACGTCGTCCGCGAGTTGCGAGGTCGGCGCCGGCGCTTGGTCCTGCGGCTTATCGTCAACCATGTTCGCCCTCTCCTCGTGCCAGCTCATCCTACCGTCGCTCCGCCATTCCATGTGTGTACGGCGTACTGCTGTTCCGATTCAACGTCTAGTAGCGGCTCCACATCAGGACGGCGCCGCAGTCGCCGCCAAATGTGGTCTGAAACTCTGCGGGCACGTCGACCCCGTGCTTGTATACCTCGACACCCGCGAGCTCGTCGACCCATATCCGGTCGAGCTCATCGGCCGGCAGCCGCATGCCGTCGAGGTAGAGCGACATCACGCAGCGGCGCACGACCCCACTGAGGGGCACGCAGTACCCGAGGCCACACTGAACTTGCACACCCGATTCCCTCAACAGCGTTTGCAGCGAGAGCCCGCGGCGGCCATCGAGATCCGCCAGCGTGTAGAACCGGCCGAACCCCCACCTCTTGCGGTCGTAGAAGCCGGCCAAGCTGCGGTAGGCGCGGAGGCTCCTCGCTTCGACGACGATCGGGCTCAACTCCACCGCCGCGATGTCGAGCAGCACCGACAACGAGACGGTCTTCCCGCGCTTGAGGTTGATCTCCTGCTCGTACCACAGACTGTCACCGTAGAGAATGCGGACCGTCTGCCGTCCCCCCGGAAGCCCGACGAGCGTGAACGACCCGGTCGAGTCGCTCACGTCGAAGGTTCGAACCTTCGGTACAGCGATCATCACACCGGAGATCGGGAGACCGTTAATGGAGGAGCGCACGGTGCCCGTTAGACGGGCAGTCGTGTCGCGCTGCGCACGAGCCGGCGTGACGAGAATGCCGAGGATCAGCAAACAGGTGAATGGTGCGCGCTGCATGGGCCCGCGCTTCGGACGAAAGGCGCTGTAATCTAACCGAACCGCACGCAGTACACCGGCGGGAGATGCTCCGAGATCGTCTCCCAGCTGTCGCCCTGGTTCTCACTCACCCACAGCGACCCCGTCGTCGTGCCGAACGCGAGCCGGTCCCCCGTCTCGTCCACGTCGAGCGCGTGGCGATAGGTGAGATCGTAGGCGTGCTCCTGCGGCAATCCCTTCGTGAGCACCTGGAAGCTTTTGCCCCCATTCCGGGTGCGCGCCACGACGACCCGGCCCTTCACCGGGATGCGCTGCTCGTCGCTCACGCCCGGCACGAACCAGGCGGTGTCCGCGTCGTCGGGATGCACCGCGACCGCGAAGCCGAACCCCGCGGGCTTGACCGTGGTGATCTCCTCCCACGACGCCGCGCCGTCGGTGGAGCGGAACACGCCGTTGTGGTGCTGGACCCAAAGGGCATCGGGCTCGGCCCGACACTGGACCAGGTGATGCGGATCCTGAACGTTGGGATCATACTGACGCTCGGCCGGCATGTACGCCGCGCGCATGCCCTGGGCACGGCATTCCCAGGTCGTACCGCCGTCCCGGGTCATCCACACGCCGCCACACGAGACGCCGACCGTGACGTGGCGCGCATCGCGCGGATCCACGCAGATCGAATGGAGGCCGGGCAGCTCGGCGCCGCCGCCGAACCATTCGCGTCGCTTGGGATGGCGCCACAGCGACTCGACCAGCTGCCACGACGACCCGTGATCGCCGGAGCGAAACAACCCCCCGGGCAGCGTGCCGCACCACAGCGTCCCCGGCTCGGTGTCGTGTCCCGCCTCGAGCGCCCACACCAGCTCGGTGCTCCAGGGGATGGGTTTGCCGGAATTGGGCTCGCGGTCGTCGATCCCCTCGGGCTTGGGTGGGTACACCGGCGTCGCGCACGGCTCCCACTTGCGCCCCCCGTCCCGCGAGCGATGCAGCTTGACGCCGAAATGCCCGTGCCCGAGCGCCACGTACACCGCGCCCTCGCGCCGGTCCGGCAGCACGATCGACGCGTTGTCGGCGAGGAAGTGCACGCGGGTGATCGCCCAGCGCGCGCGCGGTCGTCCCGTGCGGCGCTCGAGCGTGAAAACGCCCTTGCGGGTGGCGACGTAGAGCCGGTCGCTCATCCGCCCGAGAGGGCCTGCATCACGCAGACTTCGCCGTCGGTGGGGACCGCATCGCTCAGGTGCGCCCGGTCGTGGATCTGCCGGCCGTTGACGAACACGACCATGTGGCGCCGCACCGCGCCTTGATCGTCGAGCACGTAGTCGCGCGCACGGGGGTTCGCGGCGAATACCCCGTCCAGCACCTCGCGCACGGTGCCGCCGTCCGCCTCGGTTGGGGGACAGGCCACGTGTCGTTGAATGTTTTGGGTGAACGTCACTCGCGGCATGACGTCGATGCTACGCCGGCGGCGCGCGCAGCGCCAGGGGATTCTTAGTCCTGACCTTCCGCTGCCGCCGCTCCCGCGTGCACCCGATTGCCGCGCTGGTGCGGCGGCGGCGCCGCGGGCTGGCCGTCTGGGTCGGACAACTGAACCTGCTGCTGCTCCATGTCGCGACTGAGCCATACCACGCGGTTGCCGCACATGATCGCGTCGACCGGATACGCCTGCCGCGCGAACGAGTGCGCGTCGGAGCTCGCGACCCGGGTGCCCGGGAAGTAGTACCAGCACCGCTGGCCATCGGGGTGACTGTGGATCACCCCTACGGTGCCCGCCCAGCCCGCGTCTTCACAGGTCTGGTGCGGCACCACCTGCGTGGCGGTGGAATGCCCGGGCTCCACGTCGGCCGGCGCGATCCGTCGCACGATGACGGCGTTCCCGTGGATCTCCCCGATCATGCAGCCCATGAACTCCGTGGAGTAGGAGCGGTATTCGAGCGCGAGGTAGCGACGGGCCTGGTCGGACAGGATGAGGGCGCGCGCGTGCGAGCCGGCGCGATTCGACGCCACTTCCGTGAGACCGGCAGGCTCCGGCTGGAGCGCCAGCAGGACCATCAGTCCCGCCACCGCCATGACGCTGCGCGTCGTGAGAATCCAAGTACGCCGAACCTGCATGCGACCGTCCTTCCCAATCCCGGTCTCGATCGCCGGGCCCATCACTCAGTCACGCTCTTTAAGCGCAAGACCGGTGCCAACCCCCGGGTTCCCAAAGGATGATTGGCAAGCACTTCAGGTTGCGTGATGGCGGTCACGTCGTCGTCAAGCCCGCATCAACGCCGTGCGTTCCGCGAGGCAACGTGATGTGAGGGGGGTCACGCTTGTGCGTGCACCGGCCTTCCCCCTCCCCTGCGAGCCATCTATCTTTCGCGCCTCACAATCCCCTACTCGGCGCCGCACCTGCGCCGGGTCGCCTACGACCAAAGGGAGGTGGCATGGCTCGTCGCTACGAGACCGTCTACATCTTCGATCCTGCGCTGGAAGAGCCGGCGATCACCGAACGGCTGGAGCGGTTTCACGCGCTCCTGACCAAGGACGCTAAAGGCTCGATTACGAACGTCGCCCACTGGGGCAAACGCACCCTCTCCTACCCGATCAAGAAGAAGGACACCGGCTACTACGTGGTCGCGCAGTTCGAGACCTCCGCCGAGCTGCTGCCGGAGTACGAGCGCGCCGTGAAGCTCGAAGAGGCGGTGGTGCGCTTCCTGGTCGTCGTGTCGGAAGGGCTGCCGGCGAAGCCCGAGCCAGTGCCTGCCGTGATCGCCGCCGACGTGGTGGTGGTGGATGAGATCGAGGAGGATGAAGCGTGAGACGGCCCGCGAAGACGTGCCCCGTGTGTGAGTCCGGGGTCCGGGTGCTCGACTACAAGGACGATCGCACGCTCGGCCGTTTTCTTACGGAGCGCGGCAAGATTCTCCCGAGCCGGTTGTCGGGGATGTGCGCGCGACATCAGCGCCAGCTCGCCACCGCGATCAAGCGGGCGCGCCAGCTCGCGCTACTGCCCTACATCAAGGGGTACGGCGGCTGAATCGCTGGCGCCTCGCGGCCGGCGTGCTGCTGTTCGCCGCCCTGGCGCCGGTCAGTCTGGTGGCGCTGCCGCTCGCTGCGCTCCTGGTCGCCGCACAGCCCGGGACGCGCGGTGAGTGGCTGGCGGTGGCGCTTGCGGGGGGCGCCGGCGTGGCGCTGCTGGCCGCTCCGGGGCACGGCGTGTTCGACGCGCTGAGTCGCACCTGGATCGTGCTGGTGACCGTGGCGTTCGCCGCCGGCGCGAAGCTCTCCCCCACGGGATTCTGGCCGCTCGCCCTGCGGGCCTGCCTCTACGCCGCCGCAGGCGTCACGGTCCTGGTGGCTCGCACCAAGACGGGGCCGGCGCTGTGGACGGAAGTGCAGTGGGAAGCGACGCGGGATGCGAGCCGCACCGTGCGGTACGTGGTCGAGGTGGCGCCCGGTCTGTATCCGGCGTTCGAGCCGGCTGTGCGCCTGCTCGCCGCGTGGCCGCTCTGGCTCGTGGTCGAGAGCCTGGCGGGGCTGGCGCTGGCCTGGCGTGGCCACACCTTGATCGCGCGCAGGCCGCTCTCCGCGGCCGGTGTGAACCATTGAGAGGAACGACGGATTATGGAAGTCATCCTGCGAGAAGACGTACAGCATCTTGGCGCGGCGGGCGACGTGGTCAAGGTCAAGGACGGCTACGCGCGCAATTACCTCCTGCCGAAGGGCCTCGCCTACCCGGCGACCGACGCCAACAAGAAGAAGATCGCCTATGAAGCCCAGCGAATCGCCAAGCAACGCGCGGCGGAGAAGGGCGCCGCCGAAACGGAGGCGACCCGCATCGCGGACGTCCACATCACCTTCACGGTGAAAGTGGGGGAAGAGGACAAGCTGTACGGCTCGGTCACCGCGAGCGACGTCCAGCGCAAGCTCGAGGAGCTCGGCATCCGCGTCGATAAGCGACGGGTGGACCTCCCCGAGCCGATCCGGGAGCTGGGCGAATTCCGCGTCGGGATCAAGCTGCATCCGGACGTGCGCCCCGAGATCCAGGTGAGCGTCGTCAAGGAATAGCGGCCCGCCGGAGGAGGGAACAAACGCGTGACACGCAGGCTATGACTAGCAGGCGAAGCGGGCGCCCGGCGGGGCGTGCAGGGGAGAGAGATGCGCTGGCCGCCCTCCGGCTCGTGACGGCAGCGCTCGCCGACCGCAAGGCGATCGACCCCATGGTGCTGGATCTGCGGGGTCTGACGGCAGCGGCGGACTACTTCGTCATCGTGTCGGGAACGTCGGACGCCCACGTGCGGGGCATGGCGGAGCACCTGATGGAAGCGCTGGCGCCGCGCGGGGTGGTGCCGCATCATGTCGAGGGGCTCACACAGGGTCGATGGGTGCTGTTGGACTACGTGGATTTCGTGGTGCACGTCTTTCATCCGGAATTGCGGGAGTTCTACCAGCTCGAGCGCCTGTGGGGCGATGCCCCCGTGCTGGCGGCGGGCGCCCCGGACAGCGGCTCGAAAGGATGACGGTCATGCGACGGATCGGCGGGATCGCGGCGGCGCTCGCGCTCTTGGGCGTGGCGCCGCTCGCAGCGCAGTTCGGGCAGAACAAGGTCCAGTACCAAGCCTTCGATTTCCGGATCATCCAAACCGAGCACTTCGAGCTCTACTACTATCCGGCCGAGCGCAAGGCGGCGTTGGACGCCGCGCGGATGGCCGAGCGGTGGTATGCCCGCCTGTCCCGCATCCTGCACCACCAGTTCCAGGGCCGGAAGCCGATCATCTTGTACGCGTCCTCATCGGACTTCCAGCAGACGAACACCAGCGGGGGGGAGGAGGTGCCGGAAGGGGTGGTCGCGTTCACGGACCCGTTCAAGCACCGAATGGTGATTCCCTTCACGGGGTCCTACGCGGACTTCGAGCATGTGATGGGGCATGAAATGGTGCATCAGTTCCAGTTCGACGTGTACAGCCGCGGCCGCACCTGCCGACCCTGCAGCAGCTGACCTACGAGCAAGTGTTCCCCTACTACTTCGGGCACGCGATGTGGGCCTTTATCGGGGAGAAATGGGGCGACGAAGCGATCGGGCAGATCCTCCAGGCGTCGGTGTCGGGCGGCGGCATCGAGGGCAGCTTCAAGCGCACGCTCGGCGTCACGCTCGACGATCTCGTGAGCCAGTGGCGCGACGCGGTGCAGACGACCTATCTCCCGCAGCTCGCCGACCACTACCGCGCCCGGCGGATCGCGCAACCGCTGCTCACCCAGAAGCGCTCGGACGGCACGCTGCACCTCGCGCCGGCCCTCACCCCGGACGGGCGCCAGATTGCGTACTTCAGCGAGAAGAACTCGTTCTTCGTCGACCTCTATCTCGCCGACGCGGAGACGGGTAAGGTCCTTCGGCGCCTGGTAAAATCGACAATCTCGAGCAACTACGAAAGCCTGCGCTTCATCAACTCCGCGGGCTCGTTCTCGCCCGATGGGCGCTACTTCGCGATCGCCGCGAAGCGCAAGGACCGCGACGATCTCGTGATCCTCGACGTGAAGAAGGATGAAGAGGTGCGCCGCATCCCCCTCCCGCTGAACGGGCTCACCACGCCGTCGTGGTCGCCCGACGGGAAGCAGCTCGTGTTCACCGGATACGACGGGGGCGTCACGGACCTGTTCGTCGTGGGCGCCGACGGCACGAACCTGCACCGGCTCACGAACGACAAGTACGCCGACCTGCAGCCGTCCTGGGGGCCTGACGGGAAGACGATCGCGTTCGCCACCGACCGCGGCCCCGCGACCAACTTCGACACGCTCACGTTCGGCAACCTGCGGATCGCCCTGTTCCACCTCGATAAGGGCACCATCGACGTGCTCGGACACATGGACCAGGGGAAGAACATCAATCCCGCCTGGGCGCCGGACGGCCGCTCGCTGGCGTTCGTGTCCGACCGCAGCGGGATCAGCAACATCTTCCTGTACGACTTCGGCGACGCCAACATTTACCAGCTCACCGACATGTACACGGGCGTCTCCGGTATCACGCCCTACTCGCCGTGCCTCTCCTGGGCGCACGAGGCCGATCGCCTCGCCTTCGCCTACTATGAAGAAGACGAGTACAACGTGTACGCCGTGGACAATCCGCGCTCGCTCAAGCGAAAACCGTACCAGGCCCCCGCCGTGCCCCCGGTGACCTCGCTGCTCGCCGCCGAGCGCCGCGCGCTCGGCGGGCCGACCCCGGTCGCGGCAGCGGCGGCCCCGCCCGCCGACACGGGGCCCCGCGCCGGCACGTCGACGTATCGCTCGCCGGCCGGGTTCCGAGCGTCCGGCACCACGCCGCAGACGTCCGATACCGGCGCGGCACCGGCGCCCGTGTCGGTGAAGAATCTCATCGACTCGTCGCCCGCCCTGCCGGACACGAGCGAGTTCACCTTCAAGCCCTATCACACACGGTACAGCCCGGACAACGTGGCCCGCCCCACCATCGGCTACGAGCGGGATAACTTCGGCCGCGGCTTCTTCGGCGGCACCGCCATCTCGCTGTCGGACATCCTCGGCAATCACACCCTGGTGTTCTCGGGCGCGGTGAACGGACGCCTGAGCGAAGCCCAGGTCCTCGCCGCCTACATCAACCAGGCGCACCGCTTGAACTGGGCGATCGGCGGGTCGCAGCAGCCGTTGTACTTCTACGTGCCGTCCCTTATCCAGCCGGACTCCGCCCCCGACACGTTCATCGAAACGCAACGGATCGAGCGCTTCGTGATCCGCGACCTGTTCGCCCAGAGCGTCTATCCGTTCAGCCGCTTTACGCGGGTGGAGTTCGGCGGCCACTTCTCGAACATCAGTCAGGCGCTCCTGCAGCAGCGCCTCTACGTGTCGCACGACCCTGTTAGCGGCTTCAATTACGTGTACGGCGCCGACCCCCCCGAGACGGTGAGTGGACCGTCCATCAGCTACTACGGTCCGCAGCTCGCCCTCGTGCACGACAATTCGCTATTCGGGTGGGTAGGCCCGTTCGCCGGGTCCCGCTGGCGCTTCGAGGTATCGCCCACGTTCGGTTCGTGGCGGTTCACCGAAGGGCTGGCCGACTGGCGACGCTATTTCTTCGCCCGCCCGTTCACGCTCGCCGTGCGGGGCGTGTTCTTCGGTCGCTTCGGGCGGGACGCCGGCTTGTTCCCACAGTTCCTCGGAACCACCGAGCTGATCCGCGGCTACACGGCGGGCTCTCTCTTCAACAACGAGTGCGTCACGGAGCCCACGAGCACTACGGGACAGACAGGGTGCGCTCAGTTCGACCAGCTCATCGGCTCGCGTCTGGCCGTGGTGAACGCCGAGCTGCGCTTCCCCCTGACCCGCAGCCTGGTGCTCGGGTTCCTCCCAGTGGGGCTCCCCCCCATTGAGGGCGCCCTTTTCTACGACGCGGGGCTTGCGTGGGATGCGAACTCCGTCATCAAGTGGCAGCGCGATGCCAACGACTCCCCCGAGACGGTGCGCGCTCCGCTGCGCAGCTGGGGCGGGTCGATCAGGATGAACTTCCTGGGCTTCGTCGTGCTGCGGTTCGACTACACCAAACCCTTGAGCCGACCGCACAACAACCCGTACTGGACGGTGAGCCTCGGCCCAACGTTCTAACTCCGCGTCGCTCAACCACTTGTCCTGGCCTCGCCGGTTGCCTATCTTGTCCGGCGAGGCCATTTGCGCACCCGCTACCTGCTCCTCACCAGCCTGGCGCTCTGGGGCTGCCGGTCCCGGACGCCCGCCGCACCCCCGTCGCAACCGCCTGCCAAGCAAGCGGTTAGCCGGGCCGCCGCCGGAGCCGCCCGCACCGCCGGGGTCGCCATCCGGATCCCGACGAAGGGGGGGGCACCCCGAGTGTACCGCCTCCCGACCATGGTGGAGATCCCCACCGCGATTCGCGGCAAGCTCCCCCCAGTAACGCGCGTGATCGGCCTCGACACCGAAGCGGAGTTCCTCTACGTCACGACCGCCACGAAGGACACCGCGAAGAAAAAGGCTCCGCGTGCCAAGAAAGACACGAGCGCCACGAGCCCAAAGAGCGACGTCCTGGCGCTCGATCTCGGCAGTGCCCGAGTCGACACGGTGGCCTCAGGGATAGAGCAGGCGGCGCTCGGTCCGGACGGCACCCTCTATACCGTCGACGCGAAGCGCCGGGTCGTGACGCTCGCGCGGCGCGTGCGGGTCGCCTGGCCGCAGCCCTTGCCGGGCGTGCCCCTCCAGCTGTTCGGCGCCGCCGACCAGCGACTCGTCGTGGCCGACCCACCGGCGCTCATCACCGCCGCCGCCGATCAACCGCCCACCAGCCGACCCCTGCCGGCCGGAAGCGACGTGGCGGCGACGCGCTGGGGCGACCTGGTCGGCGTGGCTGCCGATTCAGGGATCGTCCTCATGGACCCGCTCGGCCGCCGCGAGGCCGCCTTCGTCCCGCTCGCCGATCATCCGCGGGCCCTGGTGTTCTCGCCGTCGGGCCACCGCATCTACGTCGCCCGACGCACCGAGCCCGGCCTGGCGGCGATCGACCGTTACGACCTCGAGGAGATCGACGGCATCGCTCTCCCGTTGCCCGCGGCCACGATCCGACTCGACCCGCTCGGCCGCTGGTTGTTGGCCAAGCCGGCCGCAGGAGACTCCGTATTCGTCGTGGACCTCCCGGTGAAGCGGCTCGTCGGAACGCTGGCGAGTGCCTGGCGTACGGACCTGCCCGACATTGCCCCGGACGGCGCGCTGCTCGTGCGCCAGGGAGACGACGTGGTCGCGTATCGGCCCGACTCGCTCGCGGCCACGGGACGCGTGAAGGGAGGCGGAACGGACCTGTGGATGCTCACCGAGTGGCGGCCGCGTGGCGCGTATCGCGGCGCGTTCGGAGACGCGGGCGCGCAGCCCGACCAGGGCGCGGCCTCCGACACGGCGGGGCCCGAGGGTCCGATGTACGTGCAAGTCTCGACATCGCAGAACGAGGCCTGGTCGTCGGAGATGGCGCAGCAGCTCAGCCGCGCGGGGCTCGTGGCGCGCGTGCTCCAGCCCCGCAATCCCGACGACGGCTACCGCGTGGTGCTGGGGCCTTACCCCACGCGGGCGCAGGCCGAGGGCATCGGCCGCAAGCTCGGCCGCCCCTTCTGGATCTACCAACCGACGCCGTGACCGTCCGCCCCCTGCCACGCTCGCGCCTCGACGCCCTGGTGCCGTCGCTGGTCACCGGACAGGCGCTCGTCGCGCTGGTGCCGGCGACGGGGGACCTGAAGTGGGCGGCAGGCGCCGCGTGGGACGTGGCCCGGGCCGCGGCGCTCGCCGACCGGCGGATCGCGCTCGTGGACCTGTGGCTGGAGCACCCGACGCTGCACGAGACGGTCGGCCTCACGCCGACCGAAGGGATCGTGGACGCGTTCGAGTACGATGTGTCCCTCACCAAAGCGGCGCATGAGGTCGACCGCGTATTCTTCATCCCCGCGGGCACGGTGACGGCGCACGCCGGCGACCTGTTCGCGAACCCCCGCTGGAAGAAGCTGCACGGCGGCTTTCGAGTCGAGGACGCGCTGCTGCTCTTGTATCTCTCCGCCGGCGCCCTGGCCCGGCTCTCCGCGATCCCGGACGGGCTGATCGTGCTGTCGCCCGACGGTTACGAGCCCGAGTCGTCGATCGGCCAGGGGATCACGGCGGTGATGGAGCGCGGCGTCCCGCTGCTGGGCGTGGTGCGCGAGCGCTGGACGCCGGCGGCAGCGCCTGACCCGCGATCGGTCGCGCCCCCACCGGGACGCATCTCGGCCGCGGTGCGGCGTCCGCCGCACCGGCTGGCCCGCCCGGTGGTCGTGGCCGCGACGCTGGCGGCGGGCACGGCCGGCGGCTGGGCGCTGCTCGCCCGCGGGGCCGAGCACCGCCGAGCGCCCATTGCCGCCCCCGCACCGCCCATGCGGGCACGACCAGTGGCCGCCGCGCCGGCCCCACGCGTCGATTCGCTCGCCTGGACCGTGCAGCTCGCCGCGTACGCGAGACTCGACAAGGCGCTCGCGCTCGCGGACCGCTTGGCGGCGGACGGCGTCACCCCCTTCGTCACGCCGGTCGCGCTGGACGGTCGCGGGGCCGCGGGGGAGGGGGGAGGCAGCTCGGTGTGGTATCGCGTGCTCGCCGGTGCGTTCCCGACGCGCGACTCCGCCGTCGGCGCTCGCGCCGGGATGTGGAAGCACGGTCTCGCCGCGCGCGGCCAGGGCGATGTGCTGCGCGCTCCCTATTCCTTCTCGCTGAGCGGGCGAGCGCCCGCAACGAGCGTCCTGCGGGCACGCGGCATTCCCGCCGTGCCCTGGGGCACCGGGTCGCGTTTGTTGGCGGGTGCGTTCGAGACGCCCGAGCAGGCCAGTCTCCTCGAAGCGCGGCTCAAGCGGGCCGGCGTTCAGGCCACTCTCGTCATTCGGTTGGGGGGGCGAACCACTCCATGAGACTGACCCGGCTCGAGCTGTCGGGCTTCAAGTCGTTCGCGGGCGCGGTCGAGCTGCCGTTCGAGGCGGGCGTCACCGCCATCGTGGGGCCGAACGGCTGCGGCAAGTCCAACATCTCCGATGCCGTCCGCTGGGTCCTGGGCGAGCAGTCTCCGCGCTTACTGCGTGGCGGCAAGATGGAAGACGTCATCTTCCAGGGGTCGACCGGGCGCCGCCCGGTGAACGTGGCGGAAGTCTCCCTGGTATTCGACAACTCGGACGGCACGCTCCCGATCGCGTATCAGGAAGTCGTGGTCACGCGCCGGCTCTCGCGCTCGGGGCAGAGCGAGTACCTGCTCAATCGCTCGGCCGTGCGGCTGCGTGACATCCAGGACCTGATGCGCGGCACCGGCCTGGGAGCCGACGCCGCCGTGGTGATGGAGGCGAGGATGATCGAGGCGCTGCTCTCCGAGAAGGCGGAGGAGCGGCGCGCCCTGTTCGAAGAGGCGGCCGGGATCGGGCTGTACCGCGATCGCAAGACGAGCACCGAGCGGCGGCTGGAGGAGACGGCGGCGGATCTCGCCCGGCTCGAAGACCTGGTCAGCGAGGTGCAGACGCAGGTACGCAGCCTGGCGCGCCAACGCGGCAAGGCGGAGCGCTATGACAAGATGATCGAGGAGCGCTTCGGCATCGCGCTGACGCTGGTGCGGCGCGAGCTGGAAGACTTCGATCTGACGCTGGGCGGGCTGGGTCAGCGGGCCGAGCAGCTGGCCGCGGCCCTGCCCGGCGAGCGGACCCGGCTGGAGGAGGCGGAGCGGGAACGGGACACGGGGATGCAGGCACGACACACGGCCGAGGCGCGTCGCACCGAAGTGGAGCGCCGCCTGGCCGATGCGAAGCTCGAGACGGGGCGGCTGGAGGGCGACCTGGCGCTCGCCGCCGAGCGGCTGCGCAATGCCGGCCAGCGGCGCGCCACGGCGGGGCAGCGGCGCGAGCAGGAGGACGCGCGTGCCTTCCAGGCGGAGCGCGAGCGGGCCGCGGCCGCCGCCGAGTGCGAGGCGGCGGAGCGCGACCTCGCGTCGGTCGGGCAGGAGCTGGCGGGCCGCACGGCACTCGAGCAGGAGGGGCGCGACGGCCTGCTGGCGCGGCGCGCGGCGGTGCGCGAGCTCGAAGAGGACCTGCAGCGGCGGGCGGAGGGTTCCCGCGCGCTCGAAGGCGAGCGGGCGGCGCTCGAGCGGGAGCGGGCGGAGCTGGGCCAACAGCTCGCCGACGCGTCCCAGGAGCGTGCCCGGCGCGCGGAGACCGAGTGGGCGGCGACGAAGCAGGTGGACACGCGGGCGCAGGAGGCAGCGGCGCTGGCGCGCGCGGCGGGGCAAGCGGCGGCCGGCCTGGAGCAGGCGCGGCGGCGCGTGGCCGAGCTCAAAGAGCAGGAGACGCACGATCGCGCCGCACGGCGCCAGGCCGAGGAGGCACTGGCGCAGGTGACGGCGCGGCGCGACGCCCTCGCCGAGCTGGAGCGCGAGCGTGTGGGGCTCGCCCCCGCGGCCCAGGCGCTGCTGAAGGAGCGGGCGCAGTTCGGCGACGCGGTGATCGGGCCGCTGGCCGACTTCGTGCGCACCAGCCGGCGCGACGCGGTGCTCGCGGAGCAGCTCCTGGGCGAGTGGCTGCACGCCGTGCTGGTGCGCGACGCCGCTGCCGTCGAAACAATTCGCCGCTGGCACGAGCAGGCGCGGCCCGGGCCGCTGGTGCTGTTGCCGAGCGTGCCCGGACCGCGCCTCGCGGCGGACGGGCATCCCCTGCACGACGACCTGCGGGTGGACGGCCCGGCGGCCGCGTGGGTGCGCGCGCTCCTCGCGGGCAACGAAGTCCTGGACGGCGGGCCGGGGCGCGCGCTGCGACGCGCCAACGGTGCGGTGTTCCTGGCCGGAACCACCGCCGGGGGTCCCCTCGAGCGGCGCGCCGAGCTCGAAGCGCTCACGCAGGAAGTCCGAGAGGCGGAGGCGCGCCGGGGCGGCGCCGCCACGACCCTGGAGCGAACGCTCGCCGAGCTCGCCGCGGCCGAGGCGGCCTTCGCCGCGGCGGGTGAATCGGCGGAGCACGCCCGCCAGCAGGAGCTCGAAGCCGGCGCGTCGAAGGACGACGCCGAGCGCGCGGCCGCCCACGCCCAGCGCGAGGCAACCGAGGCGACCGCGCAGGTCGAGCGGCTGTCGACCCGCTTCGCGGAGGTGGCGGCCCGGCTCGAGGCGTTGCACGCGGACCTCGAGCGACATGAAGTCGAGCGCGTCCGCCTCGACGAGCGGCTGGGCCGAGAGCGCGCGCAGTTGATCGACCTCGAAGCCCAGCAGGAGGCGGCGCGGGAACAGCGGGTGCGGTGGCAGGTGGATGCCGCCCAGGTCGAGGCGCGGCTCGGCGCCGCACGCGACCGGGCCGGCCGCGCCGCCGCCGAGGCCGAGGAAGCGCGCCGCCAGTCGGCGACGCTCGCCGAAGAGATGAGCGCGCTCGAGCACGAGACCGCGACCCTCACGGCGCAGCGCACCCAGTGGGAGGACCAGCTCAAGGAGCGTCGCTTGGCACTGGTAGCCCTGGAGGGCGCCGCCGGAGAAGCCGGGGTTCAGGTCGAGGCGGCCGATGCGGGCGTCGCCCGTACGGACGCAGCGCTCGAGGACGCGCGCAAGGCGCTGGACGCCCGCGGCGCGGACGAGCACAAACTCGAGCTCGAGCGCACGGAGATCCTCGGCCGCCGCGGCGGGCTCGTCGCACGGGTGGAGGCCGAATGGCGCAAACCGCTCGATCGGCTGCTGGCCGAGGCGCCCGAGGTCGCCGGCGACCTCGAGTGGCTGCGCCAGGAGGACGAGCGGTTGCGGGCGGCGATCGACGCGGTCGGCCCGGTCAACGCCCTCGCGGTGGACGAGCATGGCGAAGAGGTCAAGCGTCTCGAGTTCCTGATGACGCAGCGGGATGACCTCGTCGCCGCGCGCCAGTCGCTGCAGCAGGCGGCCCGCGAGATCGACCAGACCGCGAAGGCGATGTTCCTCGACTCGTTCGGCAAGGTGCGGGAGAACTTCCGCACGGTGTTCCAGACGCTGTTCGGCGGTGGCGAGTGCGATGTGCGGCTCGCGAACGAGGATGAGCCGCTCGAGAGCGAGATCGAGATCCACGCGGCGCCGCGCGGCAAGCGCACGCAGCGGATCCACCTGCTGTCGTCCGGCGAGCGCACGCTCGTCGCCGTGTCGCTCTTGTTCGCGATCTTCCTCACCAAGCCGAGTCCCTTCTGTCTGCTCGACGAGGTGGACGCGCCCCTCGACGACGCCAACGTGGGCCGCTACGTGCTCCTGCTCGCGGAGTTCAAGGACCTGACGCAGTTCATCGTCATCACCCACAACCCCCGCACCATGCAAGCCGCCGATGCCGTGTACGGGGTCACCATGCAGGAGCCCGGCGTCTCGACCATCGTCGGCGTGCGACTCGGTCAGATGGAGCCGGTCTGAGTGGACCTGGTCACCGTCGGCACGGGGACGGTCGCACCGTCGGCCACCCGGACGTCGGCATGCCACTGGGTGAGTCGGGGGAACCTCAAGATCCTGCTCGACTGCGGCGCGGGGACGCTGCACCGCCTTGCGCAATTCGGCCTGCCGTGGCATCAGGTCACCCACGTGATCCTGTCGCACTTCCACCCGGACCATTGGGGCGAGCTGCCGATGCTCGTCTTCGCCCTCAAGCACACGACGGTGCCGCCGCGCCGCGAGTCGCTCGTGATCCTCGGCCCGCGCGGGGTGGTGCGGCTCGTGAAGCAGCTCGCCGAGGGCTATGGGCCGTGGCTGCTCGACCCCGGCTTCCCGATCGGCATTCTCGACTTGCAGAACGGCGAGCCGTTCCCGCTCGATGCCGAGCTGAGCCTCGAGACGTTCCCGGTGCCCCACACCCCCGAGAGCGTGGCACTGTCCCTCACCGCGCCCGAGGGACGGCTGGTCTATACGGGCGACACCGGGCCCTCGAGCGAGCTGGCCCGGTGGGCCACCGGTGCCGACCTGCTGCTCGCGGAGTGCTCGCTCCCCAAAGAGATGGCCATGGACAGCCATCTCACCCCGGAGCAGGCGGGCGAGCTGGCCCGGGACTCCAAGGCGCGGCAACTCGTCTTGACGCACTTCTATCCGCCGGTTGAAACTTCGGACCCGGCGCGTGCGGCCGGGACGCGGTTCACGGGGCGGGTGACGGCGGCCCGCGACGGCGACCGGTTCACCATCGGAGGGACGTAGCGGTGCTGATCGTGATGCGCCACGGCGCGACGGAGGCGGAGGTCCGGCGCGTCATCGCGGTGATCGAGGAGATGGGCTACAAGGCCCGGCCCATGCCGGGTGTGCAGCGCACGGCCGTCGGGCTGGTCGGCAATGACGGGCGGGTCGACGCCTCGCGGCTGGAAGGCCTCCCCGGCGTCCAGGACGTCATCCACGTCACCAAGCCGTACAAGCAGGTGAGCCGGGAGTGGAAAGCCGAGAACACCGTGGTGCGGCTGCCCGGCGGCGTTACCGTGGGCGGCACCGAGGTCGTCACCATCGCGGGGCCGTGCTCGGTCGAGAGCGAGCGGCAAATCATCGATGCGGCGCGCCTGGTGAAGGAGGCGGGGGCCGTGATCTTGCGTGGCGGCGCCTGGAAGCCACGCACCTCCCCCTACGCGTTCCAGGGGCTGGGTCGGCCTGGGCTCAAACTGCTCGCCAAGGCGCGCGAGGAGACCGGCCTCCTCATTTGCACCGAAGCGATGGATCCCGAAGGGGTTGGCTACGTGGCCGAGGTCGCGGACATCATCCAGATCGGCGCCCGCAACATGCAGAACTCGACGCTCCTCAAAGCAGCGGGCCGGGCGAAGAAGCCCGTGCTCCTGAAGCGTGGGATGGCCGCGACCATCGAGGAGCTCCTGCTCTCGGCGGAGTACGTGCTCGCCGAAGGGAACCACGACGTTATCCTGTGCGAGCGCGGCATCCGCGGGTTCGACACCGCGACGCGCAACGTGTTCGACCTCACCGCCATTCCGGTGGTGCACAAGCTGTCGCACTTGCCGATCATCGCGGATCCGTCGCACGGTACGGGGCTCCGCGACAAGGTGATCCCGATGGCCCGCGCGGCGGTCGCCGCGGGGGCGGACGGCATCATGGTCGAAGTGCACCCCAATCCCGAGCAGGCGCTGTCGGACGGGGCACAGACCTTGTTCCCCGACCAGTTCGCCCAGCTGATGCGCGAGGTCCGCGTGATCGCCGAGGTGATCGGACGGCGGGTGGCGGAGCCGGCGCCGGTGGGGGCCTAAGAGAAGTGCGGAATTCGGAATGCGGAATGCGGAATTGATGGGCTGGTTTCGGGGTACTCAGGCGGGCCCAGGTGCCGGAAGACGGTTCTGCAATTCCGCATTCGGCATTCCGCACTCCGCATTCGTTGCCGTCAGTATCTCCCTCGCGCTCCAATCCCCCGACCCCTGGCCCATCCTCGACCGCGCGGGCCAGACCTACCAAACGGTCACGAGTCTCTCCGCCAACTTCGTGCAGATCATCACGAATCCGATGATCGGCACCCCCGACACGACGCGTGGCCGGCTGTACCAGATGCGTCCCAGCCGCTTCTCCATGCGGTTCACCGCGCCCAAGGGCGATCGTATCGTCGCGGACGGTCGTTTTCTCTGGTTGTACACACCGAGCACCACGCCCGGCCAGGTGATCCGGTCCCGCATCCCCGAGTACGGCACCACCGGCCCCAATCTGATCGGACAGTTCGTGGAGCAGCCGCGCGAGCGTTACACGGCGCAGTACGTCCGGGCCGACTCGCTCCCGGACGGCGGGCGGCCGGGAGGGCCGGCCGACGTCATCAGGCTCGTGCCGAAGGGGCACGACCAACCCTATAGCGAAGCGACGATCTGGGTGGGTCGGGAGGACGCCCTGGTACACCGCGTGGACATCGTGGAGAGCGCAGGCCAGGAGCGCACGGTAATCTTGCGGAACATCCGGGTGAACGGCGGGGTGCCGGGGCGCGAGCTCACGTTTTCGCCCCCGGCCGGAGTACGGGTCGTAGATCAATAAGATCCTTCGCTCGCGAAACAGATCCTTCGCTCGCGCGCCTGCGGCGCGCTCGGTCCTCACCCCTTTGATCCCCTCTCCCTTCGGGAGAGGGGAAACGCAGTTCGCCCGCCGTTCCCCCTCTCCTGAAGGGAGAGGGGAACAGGGGGTGAGGAAGGTAGCAAGCGAACCTGTCATCCTGAGCGCCGCAGGCGCGAAGGATCTGCTTTCCTAGGATTGATTCCGCAGGATTTGCTCGTCCAACCAACGATCGACGATACTCTTCCGAAAGCGCCACTCCTTTCCCAGCTTCGCCGCCGGAATTCGTTTCTCCTGCGCCCACTTGTAGATGGTCTGCGGAGTGAGCCGCAGATAGGCAGCGACCTCCTCGATCGTCAGAATCTCGTTGTCCGGAGAGGACCCGCGAGTCTTGTCACCATCCCGAGTCATGGGCGCCGCCGTCGATGCGTGGAGTCGACAACGGTGTCGATCGGCGGAATGATGAAGCCCCGAAATCGCGGGATGGCATCCTGCTTGCTCGGCGGCGCAGTCGGCTGCTCCTCGCCATGCAACAGCTTGTTCACCGCGTAAATTATCGCCGCGTAGAAGTTGCCCTGGTAGCTTCCGAACACCTGGAAGGGCTGATTGCGGTCCCCGAGAAAGGGGCGAAGACTCCACGCCAACTGGATGCCGACGAAGGCGAACAACAGCGCCCACGCGCGCATGATCGTGAGCGCCTTGCGTGGGTACACGCCGCGCTTCTCGCACACCACGCTGAGCCCCTCGTGCAACGCATACATGCCGAACAGTCCCGCCACGCCCGCGATCGCGATGTTCAAGAGATGCTGGAAGTAGTAATTGGCGCCGGTGAGGAGGAAGAACGCCGTGATCGGCACGAACGCGGCGAGCAGCACCGACGTGAGCGCGAGCGCGCCGAACACCAGCACGACCACCTGCAGCAGACGCAGACGCGAGCCGACCAGGACCTGCACTACGAAAAAGGCGGGAAAGCAGACGCCGAACGTCGCGAAGAACAGAAACGGCAGCTTGACACCCGCGGACACCGCTTGTGCGGGACCCGAGTAGGCGCCGGCGACGAGGCCGAAGAACCCGGAAAGTGCGATGATCGTCGTGACGGCGTATCGCAGCTTGCTGCCAAGGGCGATGCCTTCGACGACTTCCTCGAAGAATCGCTCCCGGTCGCTGAGCAGCGCTTTCAGGAAATCGGAGTAGCTCGTGATCCGCTGGTCTGCGGCCATGCCTCTAGCCCCCGGGGGGTTTGAGGCCCAAGCTACCAAGTTATTACTGTTATGTCAAATTTGATAATGTTATATACTGTTTGTTGATACTCTACGCTTTCCGAATCACCGGCGGCAGATCCGTGACGAGCGCCGCCGCGACTTGGGTCGCGGTCGCTTCGTCCATCCCCCGCTTCTGAGCGAGCTCGAGCGCCGCTCGCCCCAGCGTGCGATACAGCGCGGCGTCGTCCCGCGTCAACGCTGCGAGATGGCGGCGGATCGTCGCTTCGTCGCCCCGCGCCACGGGGCCCGTGAGCGCCGCCAGCGGCTGCTCGCGAGTCATGTTCTCGAGCGTCCCCTCCACCAGCGGGCGCAGCGCCCGCCAGGCTTCCGTGTCCGAGAGCCCCGCGTGCCGCAACAGGCGCTGGGCCACCGCCTCCACCACGACGAAGTAATTGGAGGCGAACACGGCGCTCGCGTGATAGATCGCCTTCGCCTGGGATGGGATGTGAAACGGCCGCAGGCCGAGATCATGCGCCAGCGCCTCGGCTGCCTGCACCGCGCGGGGCATCCCTTCGACCGCCGCCCAGGCGCCCTTCAGCCGGTCCGCCGCGTGCTCCGGATCGGAAATCGTCTGAAGCGGGTGGAGCGATCCCAAGGCGGCGCGGGATCCGACCAGCGGTCCGAGGGCCTCCTGGCCCTGGGAGCCGGAGAGGTGCAGCACCACCTGGTCGGCGTGGATCGCCCCGGCGCGGGCCAGCCCATCCGCCAGCAGGCGGATCGCGTCGTCCCGCACGGCGAGAATGACGACGCCCGCCTGGGCGATCCAGGCGGGCGGGTCGTTCTCGGCGCCAATCGTGAGCTTGAGCGGCTTCGGGACCGGCCGTTTCGTGCGGCCGTGCAGGCGGACGTCGTAGCCCGCCCGGCACAGCGCGAGCGCCAATCCGACCCCGGCGCGGCCGGGCCCGATGATCCCCACGACGAAGGGAGGGGCGGCCGTCACGCGGGGCCGGGCCGCCACGCTAATTCCGCAGGGTCGCCGGAGCCTTGGCGGCAGCCAGAGCGAGCAGATCCTGGGGCGACTTGGCGCGGCGCGCCAGGCCGAGCGCGGCCTGCACCTGCCGGTCTTCCTCCCGCTGGCGGCGCACTTCCGCGGGACGACCGAAGACGTAGCGCGCGATTTCGTAGCCCAGATCCTGGGTGATGACGTTGCGGGCGCCCACGACGACGCTGTCCGGCAGCCCGACGCCCCGCGCCCGCAACCGCCGGAGGACCTCGTCCGCCATGTCCGGTGTGACGGTGAAGTCGGGGCTCTTCACGCGGCCCGACGTCTTGACCTCGAGCGCGTACGCGGTGGCCACGTCCCGGTAGGTCGGAATCTTGTTGCCCAGCGTTTTCACGAAGCCGCGTTCCGCGGTCGTGAACGTGTCGGGTGCGACGAACAGATCCGGCCGGATGCCGCCGCCGCCCATGACGACCCGACCGTGGTCGGTGTGAAACACCAGGGAGGAATCGACCTTCGTGCTGTCGTGCCCCAGCTCCGCGGCCTCGGCCTGGGCCAGCTGGTCGTCTTCGTTCTTGCTCTTGCGCTGGATGGTCCGGCCGCTGGGCGTGTACCAGCGCGCCGTCGTGAGCTTCAGCGCGGTTTCGGGCGTGAGCTGCCACAGCGACTGCACCAGCCCCTTCCCGAACGTCGGGGTCCCGACGACCACCGCGCGGTCGTGATCCTGCAGCGCGCCGGTAATGATCTCGGCGGCGCTCGCCGTACCCCCGTTGGTGAGGACGACCACCGGAAGGTGCGGCCACGGCTGCGGCTTCGCGTCGCGGTAGGTCTTGGACGTGGTGGGCGCGCGGCCCCGCGTCTCCACGACCTCCTGCCCCGGGTCGAGGAACAGCTCGCTCACCGCCACGCCCTGATCGAGCAACCCTCCGGGGTTCCCGCGCAGATCGAGCACCAGCGCCTTCATTCCCTTTTGAACGAGACCGTTCACGGCGTCCGTGAGCTCCTGGGCGGACGTCTCGCTCACGGGTGTGAGCAGGACGTAGCCGACCTTCTCGTCGAGCATCATCGAGACCTCTGCCCGGCTCGCCGCGCAGCTGCTTCACGGCCTGATCGTTCTTCCAGCCCTCGGTCGAGCGAGCGTCCAGCGCGATGATCTGATCACCCGACTGAATCCCCGCCCGCTCCGCGGGAGTGTCGGGGAGCGGCGCCACGACGGTGATCCAGCCATCCCGTACGTCGATCTGGATGCCGAGGCCGCCGTAGTTGCCGGTCGTCGCTTCGTTCAACGCCCGGAAGTCGTCCCGCTTCAGGAATACCGAATACGGATCGTGCAGCTGGTCGAGCATACCGTCGATCGCCATCTGGTACAGCCTGCGCTCCTCGATCGAATCCACGTAGAAGTCGGCGACATGGGAGAGCACGTCCTCGAACAAACGCGCCTGCTGGTAAACGGAGCCCGTGGGCTCGGTCTGGCGCTGCAACAACCAGCCCCCGGTGGCAAGCGCCAATCCGGCCGCGGCGGTGACGATCACGATATTGCGGAGCCTCATGAGACGCCTCGTGTTGAGGGGGCGGTCACCGCCATGACCTCGCGCCAGGCGGCGTCTTGCACGGCCTTCTTCGACTGTGTCGCGTCGACGTGCACCACGCCCGTTCCCGCGGCGCGGCGGTACGCCTCGAGCACCCGCCGGTGAAACGCGTCGTCCTGCCGCTCGAACCGGTCCTGGACCTTGCGCGCGGCCCGCTGCCGGGCCCGTCCGACCTCGACCGGCACGTCGAGCACGAGCATGACGTCCGGAACGAGACCGCCGGTGGCGAGCCGGATAGCCTGCGCGACATCCTCCGCCGGCAATCCGCCCCCCGCCACCTGGTACGCCACCGTCGAGAGGT
>WNGD01000535.1_pt1 | contig 42706 bp, 35 predicted proteins | sample 5400671 | NCBI WGS metagenome assembly WNGD01 (sample SAMN13153369, study PRJNA577476) | soil metagenome | isolation source: 40 cm soil or saprolite under grassland replicate 2 | place: USA:California | collected 2016-06-15 | reverse complement strand
TTCTCGCTCGCGCAACCAGTACTCATAGGAAGCGAGCGCCTCAAGGCCTGTAGGTGAGAGTGGTGGATGTGCCGTCCGCTTCATAGACCGCCTTTTCTTCTAACTCGTGCCAACAACCTTAGCAGAATTGCGTGACGAGAGATATCGGGAACGTTAGCAGAAAAAAGTTCTACGAAATTGCCTCATCGACTTCCACATTGGTATAGTAGCAGAAATCAATGGTTGTGTCTAGCTGAAATGATCCTGTTGTAGCGAAACCTCGAGATCCATGACTGCGATTGAACGAACAGCGTATCCCCGCTTCAAGCGAAGCCTGACCGCGAAAGACCTGGCCGAGATCTATACCCCCACCCCTGCAGAACGCTTTCTGGCGGCCCGTTCCACCAAAGGCAGTGTTGCTGAGGTAGGATTTCTTGTGCTGCTCAAAACCTTTCAGCGCCTGGGTCGTTTCCTTCCCCTCAGCGAGGTTCCCGTTCCTATTCTCGAGCATATTGCCAAGCTCATTGATCCCTCCCTCGATGTCTCTGAGCTGGATGGCTACGATAGCAGCGGAACGAGGCAGAGGCATATCCCCCTCATCCGGGCTGCCCAGCAGCTCAAACCGTATAGTCCCGTCGCGCGCACGTGTCTGCTCAAAGCCATGTTCGAGGCTGCTAAAACCAAAGAAGATCTGGCCGATCTGATCAACGTTGCCTTGGAAGAACTCGCCAAGGAGTGCTTTGAACTCCCTCCCTTTGCCACGCTGGACAAAGCGGCCCATCATGTGCGAGCCATGACGATGCGCGGCCTCTACCACTGGATCTCTCAGGCCATCCCGCAAGAGGCAAGAGCCGCGTTGGACGCGCTCTTTGTCGTCGAGGATGGCACTCGTCTCTCCGGCTGGGAACAGCTCAAGCAAGAACCTGCTAGCCCTACCCTCACGCATCTACGTGACCTCATTGACCACCTGTTTGTCATCTCGGAGCAGCGCAAACGGCTTCCTCCTCGGCTATTTGAGGGCCTCGCGGAGGGCAAAGTCAAGCAATTGGCCACCGAGGCGCGAGCCCTGGACGCGACCGAGATGAAAGACCTGGAGCCTCACAAGCGGCTCACGCTGGCGGCAACGTTCGTGCTGGTGCAGTCCGCAGGAGCGCTCGATGACCTGGCAGAGATGTTTATCAAGCGCATGCTCGCGATCCACCAGAAAGGCAAAGACGCGCTGGAACGCTATCGGGTCGAGCACAAGGCTCGTACCGATGCGTTGGTGCTCACGCTGCACGACCTGGTCACAGCGTACGGCAAAGAAGGTACCTCCGAGGAGCGCATAGTAGCGATGGAGTCAGTCATTGGTGACCGGGCGGCGAAGATCCTCCAGGACTGTGACTTTAACGGCTTTGCCAAATGGGCCTTTTTCGGCGGAGAAGGCGTCATCACCCACAATCGACGAGCGGAACAACGCAAGTGTATCAAGTTCAACCATCTGATTGCCAACTGCCTCATCTTCTACAACGTGCAGGTGATTAGTGACATCTTATACCAACTTAATCAGGAAGGTATCGAGTTAGATGAACAGGTGGTGGCTGCCCTCTCTCCCTACGTGTGCCAGCATATCAATCGTTTCGGGCGCTATCAGCTCGACTTAACGCAATCACCGCCACCCCTCAATTATGACCTCCAGGTCATCACCAAGCGCTCGAAAAAAAGAATAACGACCAACATGGTTGCTGCCATCTCGCCCAAAAAAGCGAAGCCGAAGCGGAAAAAGAAGAACACTGCTCGCCAGATGAAACTACTCTAGCGATCAGCATCATACAAAAGAAGTAGTTACTGCTTGAGCGGTTCTTATGGCTGTTCTAGGAAGGAATCGTTGCCTTATCCCAGGGTGGCTTGAGAGAAACCGACTTTGGGGAGTGGGTCACTTTCACTTTCGGCTTGCGGTCCCAAACGTCTCTAGTTGGCTCCCTACTCGACATAGCGAGCCAGCTTCTCGAGAGCCGACCGCGTGCCAGCCTCATTGTCCTGGGGTCGAATGCCCGAGGGAATGTCCTTGAAGAAGATAGAGACGGTTGTTCCGCCGTCTTCGGCCTCAAAGGTGACCACCATGATCATCTCGCCTGAAAAGGCCGGATCGACCGCATCAAAGGTGATCGCTTCGACGATTCTTCTCGGTGGCGTCAGTTCCACAAACCGTGCAGTAAATCGATCTTCCCTTTCTCTCGTCTTGCCGCGGAAGGTGTGTTCGGATGAAGGATAATACAGCGACATCTGATACCCTCCACCAACTCGGTCGTCGAAACTATGGACTTCGCCGGTCATGTCTCCAGGTGCAAGCCAAATAGCCAAGGCTGCCGGATCGGTAAAGGCTCGATAGAGCGCTTCAGGCGTCGCCTTGATAAATTTCGAGTTGCGCGTGCTGGCACGTGCGTGCGCATCGGTCATGGGCGTCTCCTTTCGCCATCTCGTCGGGAATGGTCCTCCATCATCATACGGGCGTTTCCATCAATTGTCAACCTGAAGTGGGAATTCAATCTGACCCACTACCCGACTTTGCAACAGCCCTGCTGTACTAGTAATTTGACTTGCTCTAGAAGCTGATATATTATGGTTGAGCATTATAGAGAGAGGGAGGGTAGAGTATGACCGCACAGCCCATCACACAGAACATCCTGTACTATGGCGATAACCTGGATATCCTACGCAACCGTATCCCCACCGAAAGCGTTGACCTTATTTATCTTGCCCGTCAATAAACTGTTATACCATCCTTATGACGAAGTATATATGGAGGATTTCTCAATGCCTGAACCTGTGACTACGATTGTAGTGGCTCTTATCGGCGCTGTAGCGGTTCTTCTTGCCGCAGTCCTCACCGTGCTTCTTACGGATAAATATACCCAAAAAAAGGAGAGACAGCAAAGACAAAATATCATTATACAGCGATATCTCTACCAGCTTCAGGACGCTCTAGCGACGTTGTGGTACCGTCTTGGGAACCTCGCCTTTCGGGATGGCCGATCTGTCATGACTGATGATTACTACATATCAACGACATTGTACGCCATAGGAAAGGTATTGGCTATTGGGCATATTTTTGATTTGGAGGCTGTTTATCCTCAACTTGATGCCGCTTATCCTGAGCTGGGTAAGTGCTTAAGTGAGTATAGTTTCGATCTCAATCTGCAAAAATTTAATGTCTATCAATACGAACGTAACTTGCTGGCAGAAGCGGTTATCGTACATGAGGGTGATTTATTCCGAACCATTACGTACTTTGAGTTTCGAAAACGGTACAAAGAAGAGGAATTCAGTGAATTGCTAAAGACAGCTATAAACGCAATTAATTCTCTCGATATCAAAAACAAGAACGATATTATGTGGATGGAAGAACAGATGAATGCTTTATTTAAGCCAGCAGAACAGATTACAAAGTATGCGTCTGTTGTTGGTACGATACCAAATAGTGAGAAACTGACTAACAAATCGTTAAGGGATCTATATTTAGATACTGTAAAACGCCCTTAACAGACTCTATCTAACCAACGGTAGATTAAATTTGGTGCTCTAATTGCTACTGTTCCTCGTTCTAATGTCGTGTAATGGAATAAAGACTTTCCCCGCATCCAGATACTCACCATTGAAGAACTACTTCGCAATGCAGAAGTGAAAATGCCACCGCAGTTTGGTACGTTTAAGCAAGCACAAAGGTTCAACAACAAGAAGTAGAGCAACCAGAATTGGGTTTTGGATAATACTCTCTCCTACCAGTTACCAAAGGCACAGATGAGCCACGATACAAGCTATAGCTGACTAGGGATGTATAGACCCATCAGGCATGGTGGCGCCTTTGAGTGATTTGGCTTGCTTCTCTAGTTGTTCAATATCGTCTTTCGAGTTGGTTTCACTCAAGCTGGCTCCCCCCAGGTCGGCTCTCCAAAGGTTGGCTCCCCAAAGCTTGGCTCTATCCAGGTTGGTTTCACGCAAGTCGGCATAACGCAGGTCGGCTCCATTCAAGTTAGTACCAGCCAAGTTAACTTCATTCAAATTGGCCTCACTCAAATTGGCTTCACTCAAGTTGGCTCTCCAAAGGTTGGCTTCACTCAAGTCAGCACCACTCAAGTCAGCACCACTCAAGATGGCTCCATGCATGTCGGTTCTAACCAAGTCGGTTCCACTCAAGTTAGCTCCACACAGGTTGGCTCCATCGAGATCAACAATGCACCACTTGCCATTATCTATCAGGCCAGACTCATACAGGAATTGAAGCACGCTTCTTTTACGGTTAGCATCTAGTCTAGGAAGTATCGTCAATGTGCGTACACGTGCTATCTTCCGTATCTCATCTTCTTCTGCTGAGTCACGCAACTTCTCATGAAGCAGAAGTTCTGACATTTTATCAATATATGCTTGTAGTGCCGTTTCACGTTGGTTATCAGTATTCTCCCTATCACTGACTTTCCCTTGTTGCACTGTGTACCACGCTGCTCCTAGACCAACTACAACAGGAATAGCAAGCACACCAAGAAGCTGTAACCAGTCCCAGAGGCCTTTTCCTGGCTGGTATTCTTCGGTTCTTGTAATTTTTGGTAGAGATGAAGTAATTTCTTTTGTTGTTGTTACTTTGTTATACCCGCCGAACCGAGTCCAGTCGAACTGGTAGCCTATGAGAATAATTGCAATGACTACCACAAAGATAATTGCACCGACTCCGATAGCTACCCAATGTTTCTTTATTTTCTGCCAACATGAACGAAACCTTGCTTCCATTACGCCACCTCTATTACAACATGAATGAGTCTAGGCTAGTATAGCAGAGTTAGTCTCTATTGCATAGTCGCAAGGTTATACTGTGAAGCGTTCATTGACCTCACCTTTCTCAAGTGGCGACAGCCATTGCGTAGTGTTGCAAACAGACAACAAAAGTCACAGTCACGTTATGCTGATGGTTCTCTGCTTGCCTGGGCCTTAGCACTCCCGCATGATGTGTTATGGGTTGAAAATGTATCGGTATCAAAAAGAGATGACCCCTGGGGCCATAGATGGAATGCAGCACAGTTCTTAGAACAACCTCTACAAAACAGAGTGCGTGTGATAGGTGGGCGCTATAAATTACCTGATGTGTACTGGGGCTATCAGAAGTTTTATAAAGGACTTGTACACTGTATTCTAGTAAGTGATGGTGATTGCGCTAGACGTAACTTTACAGCAAGCAGTTATCTAGGCAGAGATTTAAGCATGCAAGAATGTGCCTATTATCAAGGGTTTGCTATACCTAAAGCATGGTTTAGTGTCCCTGATGGCTATACTGTTAAGCAGTGGCGTAAAAATATTTTTGAAGCTATTGGGAACGGTGTGCCTGTCTACATGTCTAAAAAATTTGGCGAGAAGTACACATGAATGTTTTTCATAGTTGAAAACATTATCAGCCACTCAAAACTGCTAACCGAAAAAATCAGCCAGACAGAGAAAACTGTTAATCGAAATCGGTAGCCATTTATCACTTTTTGTGCATTTTGCTCCTCCAAAACCTTGCCATTTAGCCTGTGTGATGCTACAGTTGAGGTAGATAGGTGTCTGCTCCAATGAAAGAAGGGCGTAAAACAGAAGTGGGCTTGAAGCTTGTCTTCACAGAACACTAGGGGGTAGGTATCCTCGCAAGGTGGGAGCTTCGCTCGCGCTCCCTCTGTTCTCACGTTTGCCCATGAAGAAAGGACGAAGGCCGGCAATCAAAGAGCGTGCAAAAGAATGACTCTAAGTTGTTGCAGATGAGTTATCCTGAGAGAACACGTCAGGAGACACACAGGAGGTACATTATGGCTGACCGCAAGTTGCTTCGTCTGTCAGCGACGCTATTGTTCATCGGGTTATTGGTTTATTTTGTAGTGAACTTCCTGCACCCCCATCGGGAAAATCCCAATAACCACCCCGCCGTGTTTGCCGAGTATGCCCACAGCGCTGTTTGGACCGCCGTCCATCTCGGCCAGTTCGTCGGGACGGCGGTCCTCCTTGCGGGACTGCTGGTCCTGTTCTTCGCGCTCAACGTCTCGCAGGGAACCCCGCGCTGGGTGGGGTTCTTCGCTGCCATTGCGGCAGGAGTGGCGCTTGCCGGCGTCGTGTATGCCGTGGACGGAGTGACCCTCAAGCAGGCGGTGGATGCGTGGGTCAGCGCACCAGCGGCGGAGCAGGCGGCACGCTTTGCCAGTGCGGAAGCCATCCGGTGGCTGGAGTGGGGGACCAGAAGCTATTACAACTTCATGTTCGGTCTCACGCTGGTGCTGTTCGCCACCACCATCGTGTGGACGGCGAGAATTACGCGGCCGCTTGGCTACGTCATGGGATTGATTGGCCTCGCCTTCATCGTGCAGGGCTGGTTCGATGGAACCGGGGGCTTCTCCGCAACCGAAGAATTCCTAGGGACGATCGCCCAGGTCTCCATCGGTGTCTGGAGCATCTGGCTGCTCATCGTCGTCTGGCGGAGGAAGGAGTCGGTCCAAGCCGCTCCCGGATAAACCATCCACCGGAGGACTCGTCACGATCAACAAAGAAAGGAGCTCCCCTTGGGGGGCTCCTCGTTCGTGTGAATGCGGTCAGCATCCTGCCCTTCCACCGTGTTGTTCCTCACTGCTATCCCGTCACCACTTTTCTGCTTTCTGGCAAACCTTCCTGGCCAAGTACGGTAGTGTACTGCTGCCGAGTTCTTTGTGGTTTTGGTAATGTACAGTCTGCTTGAGAAAGCCTTCGCTCGCACGCTCTTTAAGTCAAGATTCTTACGGCGTGATTGCTATTACTCGTAGTGGACTGCCGGAACCATTGACGATCTTGAGCGGTGCAGCAATGACTATTGCACCGGTTGGCGGCAGCAGTTCCAGGTTCATCAGACTGGTGATACCAAATTTGCCTGCACCATGCATGAACGTGTGGCTTGGGAATGGTGGGTCAAAGCCTCCTGCCTGCCCTGCATCGGTGCCGACGGTTTCCACGCCGACGCCTAGTATGTCGCGCTCTTTTGCCAGGAATGCCGAACATGTTGGGTGAAAGCCCGGCGAGTGTGATCCGTCCGCCTGGGTATTCAGGAAGGCTTCTCGCCCTGTCCGCTTACTCCAGCCGGTGCGTACCAGTAGCCACGAGCCTACCGGAAGGCGACCATGGTCGGCTTCCCACTGCTCAACACGTTCGATGGTCAGCAAGAAATCGGGGGATTGTTGCACATCGGCGGTTACATCGATCACACATGCGGGTCCGATGAACTTACTCGATGGGATGGTATCCGTTGCATTGTTGGGCAAGTCTTTGCCAGTAACCCAGTGTATTGGTGCATCGAAGTGCGTTCCAGTGTGCTCACCCATGTTGAGTACGTTCCAGTACCAGGCAGGTCCTCGACTGTCGTAGTGCGAGATTTCGGTAAGTGTCAAACCCGGTGATGGTGCAAAGATGGGTGGCAAGTCAATCACGGGTGTATCTGGTCCCAGCGGTGTGGTCAAATCGACTACTTTTAAGTGGCCAGAGTTCAATTCCTCAAGCAACTGTGATAAAACGTTTGCCATCTTCAATTCCTTTCCCTTATTTAAGCCTTAGATTGTTTTTGCATGGTTTGTAGACAACGCCAGAACTGGAAGCGGTTCTCAAGGAGCGGTAAATCCATGTGGAATGATTTTGGACCGACAGCCTCGACTTTTGACACAATCGTTGTCAGTTTGTTGCTCTTCAGCGCCTCCGATACACTTTCCTTGAGGCCTTCAGGCGTGTTGGCTTCCATCACACTCGGTACACCTGATGCCCTGGCAATGCCTGCGAGATCGGTGCCGGTGGATGTTGCTGTCGGGAAACCTCCAACAGAGAGGAGGCTCTCATTATCGAAGACGATGTGCAGTAGATTTCCTGGTTTGTAACGGGCCATTGTGCTCAATGTACCAAGATTCATGAGCAGAGAACCATCACCATCGATAACGATGACCTGGTGTTCTGGCATCGACAGGGCAATCCCTAGACCCATAGACGATGCGAGACCCATTGCGTGTTCAAGATAAAAAAAGTTGGGGCGGTGTCCAAGCATATATAACTCAGCCGCAACTGCCCCCATGATAGTGACAACGATGCGATTTTCAAGTTCTGGGTAAATAGCTTGCAAGGCATTTTCGCGTAACATAGTTGCTCAATCCTCCCACATGAGTTCGCGTGTTAGCAAAACAGCGACCGGGTGTAGCGAGGCATGGGCCAAAATTTGCGCATCCTTGAGACGTCTGTAGATATCGGTGGAGTTGGTCAAATGCCAGGTGGGAATGTTCAAAGCGCGCAGAATAGGTTCAGTGGCAAAGCCACCCTGTGTCTGCCAGGGATCTTTTTCGCCCATGTGCCCGCGATAGCTAATAAGCATTACGAGAGGAATTTTGTAGAGCAGTGCTAATGAGACGATAGGGTTTATCGCAGCCAGGAAGCCATGGTTTTGCATTAGCATTGCAGAGTTCACGCCGGCCAGATGCGCTCCTGCTGAAATACCAATACCCTCTTCCTCTTTGGCGAGACGTACAAGCGTCATGTCCGGGTCTTCATCTGCCATGCGAATCAGGTGCACGAGCCACGTTTCGGGGAGGGCAGACATGATTTTGACGTCGCACGCTTTCAGGGCTTCGTAGATCAGCTTGGAATTGGTGACGGAAACAGGCATAATAAAACACCCTCCAAGAAGAGCCAAATAATGTGCGATTAACGTCCGTGATGAACTTAAGTATAGCATATTTCAGAGCAATGGCGGGCAGGTTATTTCTATCACAGGTTAATTCTGTCAAAAGAAGGCAGCTTTAATGTTTACTTAGAAAGCGATTGCCTCACCGCCTGATGTTTGTGCAAATTGCACAAAACAGTTATGATATTTTTTGGATAATTTATCTATAGTATTGAGGAGTGAGGCCAGGTATTTTGTCAGAAGACAAAAGGATCATCAGAGTGATGAGAAAATCAGGCCTCATGTGTAGAGTGCCTGAAAAAATGGAGGCAACGTAGCCCCAGTGGAGGTCAATGGCGATGTCCGATCCAGTTCCATTTTTGGTCGGCGATACTTCAGGGCAGGCGATTTTCACGGAATCGCTGGCAGGTAGACCCGATTTTTCACCTGCTTTGTTACCCGCCAAGACCCCTGACCAACCTGCTTTAGAAGTAGGTTCGCCATCATCAAGCCCCTATCAGCGCTATCATATCGAGACCCAGCCAACGCCGGATATTGTGTCCCTCCCCCCAAGGTTCCGTGTCAAGGTAAAAAAACACCGCCTGATTGCCATGGTGGTGAAAGAAATCTTCGAATACAAGGGGAATCTCCCGGTCGCACTGAGTCGCCCCTGCGTTTACGGCGTTTTCTCGAGGCCGGTTGGTGGTCTAGCACCACGCGAAGAACTCTGTGTTGGCTGTCTTCGCTGCACAGTCCAGTATCCGGGTGTGGTGCAGATTCATCAAAATCCTGAACGGCAGCGACTTGGTGATTCATACGTCAAGCCGGAGTACGTCGATACCATCCTGTATGAAGCACGTACTGGACGAGTGCCGGTGCGGGGTGCAGGGTACAGGGGTCCCTTTGGTGGCGAAGGTTGGGATGGCCTCTGGACGGACATGTCCGAGATAGTGCGCCCAACTCGAGACGGTATTCATAGCCGGGAATTCATTTCAACGGCAGTCGATATTGGTGAAAAGCCCTCCTTCCTACACTTTGACGAAAGTGGCCAGGCTGTCGGGCCTGTGCCAACGGTGATTGAAACCCAGGTACCGTTTCTCTTTGATGCGTCGGCCGATGCCTTCCAGTCGAAACTGCTGTTGTCGATCCTCACCGAAGCGGCACAGCAGATCGATACGCTGGTGGTGGTACCTATTCAATCGGTTGTTCAGTCTTCCCTGGCGGGGAAGCACATTGTACCCCTGATCGCCCCGTCAGAGTGGATGTGGCTGGACCGGTTGTCGTGGTCACCGCGCATGATTGTGCTAGACAGCTGGGATCGGGACCGTTATGATGCGCTACGAGCCCGCTACCCTGGCAGTATCGTTTGTAACCGCGTTCCGATGGATATGAATCTCGTGGAAATGGTGCAGCAGGGTGCGCGGGTGTTACACCTTACCACCAATTACCACGGCAACGCCGGCGGTCGGTTCGTAATGGACTTGATACTCCAGGCTCATCGAAACCTGGTGGAGGCTGGTGTGCGGGAAGAAGTCATGCTCATCGGCAGTGGGGGCATCGTCCTGGCTGAGCACGTACCGAAAGCGATCATTTGCGGCCTGGATGCAGTTGCCCTGGACGTAGCCCTGGCGGTGGCGCTGCAAGCCCGCTTTACCGGCGAATGCCGCGATCGGGAATCATCTTCCCTGTCCTTCCCACGATTGGACACGACCTGGGGTGTGCAGAGATTAAAGAATCTCGCTGCCTCCTGGCGAGACCAGTTGCTGGAGATCCTTGGAGCTATGGGGATGCGGGAAGTTCGGCGACTACGAGGGGAGATAGGACGATGCATGTTCCAAAAAGATTTGGAACGAGAAGTCTTCGGTGAGTTGGAGGGTGGGATATGAAGCTTAAAGGAAAGACGACTGAAGAACGCATTATTGCAAAGCACCAGGAGGCTCTTCACCGGGGATTTCAGACCTGGCCAAACCTGGATTTCGGTCGGCCACCGGCGATGGGGGATGAGCGCTGGACAGCAGATCTCATCCTGGCGACATGGGTCCAGGCTGAGACGGGCAGTCCTCCCACTAATGGGATGGAATACAGGGTGGGCAAGTCCGGCGGAGGTTTCGATGCCCTGGCGTTCAAGTTCCTACCCAGAGAACGATGGGTGCTAGGACAGGAAGCCATAGATACTTCGATTGAGTTGAACCGCCGCCCTTATGACCGCAGAATCCAGATCCCGATTCCCTGGTATGGTGCTGGCATGTCCTACGGTTCGATTAGCGAGCAGATTATGCTGGCGCGGGCGAAAGCGGCCAAGCGGTGGAGCACGTTCACGTCCAGTGGCGAAGGCGGCTACCCCGAATCGCTGGTTCCCTACCGGGAGTATGTAATCACCCAGGTTGCCACAGGTATGTTCGGCGTGCGAGAAGAGACGATCTTATGGGCGCCGATTGTCGAGTTCAAATACGCGCAGGGAGCAAAGCCGGGTCTTGGAGGCCATCTGCTGGGAGATAAGACCACTGTGGCCGTAGCGAAGATGCGCGAGAGCTTGCCCTGGGTAAGCCTGTTCTCTCCGTTTCCATTCCACAGTGTGTACTCAGTCGAAGACCACAAGAAGCACATCGACTGGGTTAAAACCATTCATCCTGATGCCCTCGTGTCAGTCAAGGTATCGACACCTACGGATGTCGATATGGTTGCCGTGGGGAGCTACTACGCTGGAGCACATATCATCCAGATTGATGGTGGATACGGCGGTACAGGTGCCGCGCCCGAAATTGCCAAGAAGAACATAGCGATGCCGATTGAACTGGCTATTCCGAAGGTACACCGTTTTCTTGTCCAGGAAGGCATCCGCGAGGAAGTGGTTCTGATGGCCAGTGGTGGTATCCGTACAGCTGATGATATTGCCAAGGCTATTGCCCTGGGTGCCGATGGTTGCATCCTCGGCACGACAGAGTTGGTCGCGCTTGGATGTACGAGGTGCAGCAATTGCGAGCGGGGGCGAGGGTGTCCATTTGGCCTGACCACGACCGATCCGCAACTCTCCCAACTGGTCGATCCTGATTGGGGGGCCGAACGGATCAGCCACCTCTATACCTCTTTTCAGTTGCAGTTGTGTGATATTTTGCGCCGTTTGGGGCTTCGAAGCGTGCGGGAGTTACGGGGCCGTATGGATTTGCTGATCTATCGTCGAAAAGAAGGTCATCATGAACAGTGAACAACTCGTTGAAGCCCTGATTGCATCACGACGTTCTCTTAGGGAGGTGGCTTCGATTCCAAGTCGCCAGGCTGAGGCGGAAGGTGGATGTGGAGTTATCGGCATGGCTGCTAATGTGCCAGTTTCGGGACGACATCTACTTCGGGCACTGCAGCAGATGCGCAATAGAGGCAACGGTAAAGGAGGTGGAGCTGCCGCTGTCGGGTTGGATCCTGAATTCTTTGGGGTTCAGCCATCAATCCTCACCAGCGATTACTTACTGGCCGTTGCCTATGTGGATAGCTCGGTGCGCTCGCAGGTAGAATCGAACTTTATCGGGACCACCTTCGTCGTCGACGGAACGTTCCAGATACCTGCACTGCCGGATTTTCGCTCGATTCCTGGCTTAGAGATTCGTCCACCGGAGGTCTGGTGTTACTTCGTTCGGGTACGACCAGATGTGCAAGTTCAGTTCCAACACCGGTATGGGATCGCAGATGAGCACGATATGGCCGTCGAGGATGAGGTCGTCTATCAGAACACCTATCGGCTGAATCGCACGTTTTATGCCGCGACTGGAGCCAAGCAGGCTTTCATCCTGTCGCATGGAAAAAACCTGCTCGTTCTCAAGATGGTCGGCTACGGTGATGATGTCTTTCGCTATTACAAGTTGGAAAACCTCCGTGCACACGTCTGGATCGGGCACCATCGCTATCCGACTCGAGGCAAAGTGTGGCATCCTGGCGGAGCTCACCCTTTCATAGGTATGCACGAAGCCCTGGTTCATAACGGTGATTTTGCCAATTACTCCTCCATTTGCACTTACCTGGCCCAGCGGAACATCTATCCTCTGTTCTTGACCGATACCGAGGTGGCCACTCTTGGGTTTGATCTGCTCCACAGGATCTATGGCTATCCGCTGGAATATGTCATCGAGGCGATGGCACCGACGACCGAGCGCGATTTCACCCTGTTGCCACCGGAAAAACAGCGCCTGTACCGGCTGTTACAGACCGTTCACCTGCACGGTTCTCCCGACGGTCCATGGTTCTTCCTCGTCGCCCAGTCGGATGTCCGAAAGCAGGCTTACCGCCTGATCGGTATTACCGATACATCGATGCTGAGACCCCAGGTATTCGCCCTGCAACAGGGAACTGCAACGATCGGCTTAGCTGCCTCCGAAAAGCAGGCAATCGATGCAGCTTTGGAGAGCATCGCGTGGGACGACTCGCGGTTCTGGTCGCGAGCGGATCTCTATTGGAATGCACGCGGTGGCAGCCATACTGATGGTGGTGCCTTCATCTTCGACGTGCACGCTAACGAAACCGGCAGAGTCACATTGCAGTGTATGGACAAGTTCGGGCGATCGATTGAGCCTGATCCGGCGAAGCATCCGATGGACGACCTGCCGGGCGACAAGGAGGGTCGCTCCCACGGCATCCGCTCTCTCGTTCGACGTGAGGTGAGCCCAGAAACGCTCACCCGGCGAGACCTTTCCGCGCATGACCTGTTCGAGCAGGTATGCCAGCAATTGCCGATGTGGGACTATGATGAGATGTGTTCCTGGCTGGAGAGCCTGGAACGAAGGGCCAGGGTTGACGACGACCGCGACCGTGCGATCAAGGTACTGACCATGCTGATGGATCGTCGCTATCCGACGGGAATAATGAAACGAAGTTGCTTGCTTGACCTATTAGACCGGAGTTTTTCCCAAATGGTCGAGGGCATCCGTGACGTACCCACCCAGCGGTACCGCTGGGTGGGCGATCACAAGGGTAGCAGATGTGGTGGAACTCCTTTGCCAGAAACGAAGGATGCTGATGTCACGCTGGTCATCGACGCACGCGGTTATTCGTCGGAGGGGGATGAATCACTGGAGAGGGCGATCGTGACGTGGTATCGACGCGGCTTTCGCCAGTTCATCGTTGCCAATACCCGTGGTCAGCGTTTCATCGGTTGTGGTCTTGGGCCAGAGTCAGGTGGTTTGCGGATCGATGTTTACGGATCTTCTGGTGACTACCTGGCTTCTGGCATTGACGGTGCTGAAGTGATCGTACACGGCTCCGCGCAAGACCAGCTTGCCCAAATAATGAAAGAGGGCAAACTGGTTGTATATGGCGACGTTGGTCAGACTTTCATGTATGCTGCGAAAGGGGGGGAGGCCTTTATCATGGGGAACGCTGCCGGAAGACCGTTGATCAACGCTGTTGGGCGGCCGCACGTGGTCATTAACGGGACTTGCCTGGACTATCTGGCCGAATCGTTTATGGCTGGCGACCCGCTTAATGGTGGGGGATTCGTCATCGTGAACGGCATCCGGTTCGACGAGGATGGCAACATCCATGAGCTGGATACTCCATACCCTGGTGGGAATCTCTTTTCCCTCGCTTCAGGTGGGGCAATCTACATCCGTGATCCGCAACACAAAGTGACCGACGACCAACTCAACGGTGGTGAGTTCGCTCAGCTCACCGTTCAGGACTGGGCACTCATTCAGCCCTATCTCAAGGAGAATGAATCTATTTTTGGCATTCCCCTAAACCGTTTACTCACTGCGGACGGGTCTATGCAATCACCTTTAAGGGTCTATCGCAAGATTCGACCGGTTGGTCATAAGGCACTCATGCCTGAAGAATCCTGGGTGAGACGGGAGGCCGTGACTTAAACGAATAGCCTCAGACCTCCGTGTTGGTGTGCAGAAATCAATGGCCAGAGTTGTGTATAATAGTGCTGGGATTTCTATTGGTTCTATTTCACCCTGAGACATCCGGCTTTTGAGAAGTTGATGAGAGGGACTGACGGCGGGTATTGCATGTACAATCGGAATTGAGAGGGACCTATGACAAATCTGAGCTACAGTGAGTTGAGAGAACAGCTTGTACAGGCTGCGCACCGCCTTGTTCAGGCAGGTGTCATGTCTCATAGTGGACATGGAAATATGAGTGTGAGATTGCCCGAAACAGGGCATATGCTGCTGACGTCAGTAAGCCATATCATGCAACTGACACCGGAGCAATTGGTGGTGGTCTCTTTTGATGGAGAGGTGGTGGAAGGCTCTCTCGATCCAACCACGCGCGAGATTGTTGGCATGCACGCTGGTGTCTATCGTGTGCGAAACGCAGTAAACGCAGTTATTCACACACACTCGCCTCGTACGACAAGCTTTGCGCTTGCCCATCAGCCCCTTCCATGTGCGTATGAAGCGTTCCTCCGTTTTGGGATTACCGATGACATCCCGGTAGCGGATTGGGCACCACGCGGGTCACAGGAATCAGTCAGTAATATTGTAGAACAGCTTCAGAAGCACCCAACAGTTCCTGCGGTTCTACTAGCAAACCACGGGCTCCTGGCTTTCAGCAGTGATCCGCTCGCTACTGCACAATTGATCATCATAATGGAAGAAGCGGCTCAGCTCACGCTCGACGCGCGTATCATCGGGGGTGAAAAACCTTTTCCGGCTGGCGCGCTCGAACAAGAGCGCAGGCATATGCAGCAGTTTGGCTGGAAGTAGTAGCAACCAAAGGAGCGGAGATCATATGGACTGTCGAGTCGGTTGTGGAGCGTGTTGTATCGCTCCGTCCATTTCGTCGGCTCTTCCTGGTATGCCGAATGGAAAGCCGGCCGGAGTGCGCTGTATTCATTTGACGTGGGACAATCGCTGCAAGCTCTTTGGCAAGCCAGAGCGTCCGGCAGTGTGCAATCGTTTGCGCCCCTCTGAAGAAATGTGTGGTCGTTCTTCACAGGAGGCTTTAATCTACCTCACCTTCCTTGAACGAGCAACAATACCTGTAAAGTAGATTGCACCTTATACGGGATCATTCCATTGCATTCACCGTCCGCTGTAACTCCTCATGCACTCTAGACGAAATGTGCCGGGCAGGGGTTATATCCAATCCGTTTGAACAGGGGGTGTGGGTAGCCGCCGCTCCAGGCGAGGGCAAGCCTCGCCCCTACATTTCCATCAAGGAATCAACAGGATTTGGTATTATCTCTTCTTCACCGTGACCTGTACTGCCCCGGCGGGTCGCAATGCCAGGTGATGGACTGGATCCGGTTCGATGGTCTGGCCAAGAACCAGGGAAAAGCTGACGCGCTGGGCAAGGGTGGCAAGCAACAAATGGCCCTCCAGCATGGCGAAGTACTGGCCCAGGCAGATGCGCGGGCCCGCGCCGAACGGCAGATACGCGTAACGGGGCAGCTGTTTCTCTCGTTCAGGGGCGAAGCGCTCAGGAGTAAACTGCTCCGGGTTCGGGAAGGATGCCTCTCGGCGGTGGAGAGTGTAGGGAGCGAGCAGGACGACCCGGCCTTTGGGCACGCAGTAGCCATCAATCTCGACCTCGCGCAATGCGCGCCTGGAGAAGGCATACGCAGGTGGGAAGAGTCGCATGGCTTCCTTGAAGACCTGTAGACAGTAGGGCAAATGCGCCAGGTCGGCATACGTGGGCGTACGACCCTGCAAGACGCGATCGACTTCCTGCTGGACTTGCTGATAACTCTCGGGATGCTGGCAGAGCAGATACCAGGTCCAGGAGAGCGCGGTGGCGGTTGTCTCGTGACCCGCGCCAAAGAGGGTCAGGCACTCTGCCATCACCTGCGCATCACTCATGGGTTGGCCATCTTCGTCTGTGGCCTGCAGCAGGATGGAGAGGAAGTCATTGCGCTCCATCGGGTTCTTGCGCCGCTCATCGATGAAGCGTCCAATGCGGTTGCGCAAGACCTGTACAGCTTTGTGCATGCGACGATTGCGCGGCAGAGGCCAACTGTAGGGTGGCGGGAAGAGCGACGAGAGCGCATGCGAGACGTACTCGCTGGTGACGGTCATGGCTGCGCCGAGTTCGTCGGTTTGGGTGAAGACGTCGGCGTCAAAGAGTGCTTTGCCGATGATGCTCATGGTGAGGTTGGTCATCTGCCGGTTGACGTCAATGACACTCCCATCAGGCCAGGTGTGCTGGATGTGCTCACCGTAATGGCCCATGATTTCGGCATAGCTAGCAATATGGCGTGGCTGGAAAGGTGGAGACATGAGTTTGCGCTGGTGACGGTGGAAATCGCCTTCACTGCTGAAGATGCCATCGCCAATCACGGGGCGAAAGGTATGATGGATGGCGAAGCCTTTGTCGAAGTCATAGGCATGTTCGACCAGAATGCTCTGCACGTGCTCTGGTTTGTTGAACAAGATGCCGGGGAACGGCCCAAAATGCAGACCATAAACATCGCCTTGGTGTGCCACACGCTGTAAGAGACCCAGGCGATCTTTGCGATAGTCGAGCAAGTTCCCGAGAAGTGGATACCCACGAATATAGTGAACCGTTTTTGGGGTCTGAATGTTTGTTTCGACTTGCGTTGCCATGTTATGCTCCTCGTAAACCCGGCTCGTGCCTGATGTATAGAGATTGTCCGTCTCTTTGGCGATGTGTCCAGCTTGAGTGATACACTGCAAATTCCTCGAACTTTGCGCAATCCGATCGGCCTTCAGGGACAAGCTCAATCCTTGCACAAGTCAGGTAGTTGGAATGTGCATTGTTTTGTACCAGTAAATTTCATGTATTGTCTGTGTAAATTGTACCATTTTGAGGTTGAGTATTGCTCACTTTAAAAGAGGGATAAGGTAACAACCTAAGGGACCGCTGGCCGCTCCTGTAGCTGGATCCTCGAGAATGCCTAGATTAGGTGCGAACATACGGCTATGGACTGTCGAGCCCGGTTCCTCACCACCTCTGGCGAAGACAAAGATGCCGACAAGGCGATAGTATTAGAGGTGGATCTGAGCGGAACCAGCACATTTCCATCCCGAGATACTGTTAGATTTTAAACATGGCACCATCTTGTACCAACTCGCGAAAAACATTCTCAATGACGTTGATTGTGCCAGAGACGCAAAAAAATGCAGGGAGGCCAAATTTCGAGTAATATGATATTTTGTACTTAGCTGTATTTTTATGTGTCACTTGTCAACTTGTGTTGAGGCTCTGTGTTATAATAGAACAGAAGTTCTTGTATTCGAAGGAGATCGTTAATGGCGAGTGGTAGCAGTTATACCAGCAAGACGATATCACGAGAGCCTATCAATACTCGGTCCCTTATTCCCGCACGAGCTTCGCGTGACTGGCAGGCGGTGAATGTTGAGGCAGAGGAACCCGAAACGGACCAGGTGCGTCTTACCAGGGGTAAAGCACTTGATGCAGTCCGTTCGGCGCGAAGAGAACCTAAACCACTTCGTTTTACCCCTGCTCCCTCACACGCACGGTCCATACGCGCATTTACTAATTTTTTTCTTCTTCTTTTTCTATTTCTCGTTATGGCTATTCCTTTTACTTCCCTTTCGCGAGACCCACAACCAATAATAAACTGGTCAGGGGAATCCGGTAAAACGGAAATACACCCTGTAGGGCAACCGGGAGTACCGCCTGTGAGGCAACCGAGAATACTTCCTGTGGGGCAACATGGAAATTGGATGATGATCTTTCATGATGAGTTTAATGGTAAAGCACTTGATGCCACCAAGTGGACCACTTGTTACTTCAATTTTACCGTAGGTAATGGATGCGACCATGACCAGGGAGAACTTGAATTGTATCGGCCAGAAGAGGTTTTTGTAAGCAATGGAACGCTGAAACTGCATGCTGAACGGCGAACTGTCAGCGCCTCAAATGGTAAGGTCTATCATTACACCTCGGGTATGATCTCTACCGGGCCCACGGCTTCCAATCCAAACGATTCCCGCTTTGCCTTTCAATACGGGTATATCGAAATGCGGGCAAAAATCCCCAGTGGGAAAGGTATGTGGCCTGCATTTTGGACGTTGCCTACTGATCTGAGCTGGCCCCCTGAGATTGATGTCTTCGAAATACTGGGCGATGCCCCCAATCTAATCAATATGCACTATCATTATGCAACGGCTGATAGAGGTGATGGCGACAGTGGTGATGAGTGGACAGGACCTGACTTTTCTGCCGATTGGCATACGTATGCCGTTGATTGGGAGCCACATGCTATCGTCTGGTATGTCGATGGCGTTGAGCGCAGTCGCTACACAGTCGCTGCGCATATTGTCTCCAAACCAATGTACTTGATTGCGAACTTGGCAGTGGGAGGAGACTGGCCTGGATCACCCGATATCACGACACCTTTTCCAAGTGACTATCAAATTGATTACATTAGAGTGTGGAAAAAGGGTTGATACTTTGGTGCTCATGCGTTCCTCCTAGCTCAAGGACCGCCCGAGCACTTGGGCTAATTTCTCCAGCGCTTCTAGTAACTGCTCTCGCAGGGCCGCGTTTTCTGCTTCTAGTGGTCCTATCCGCTCCTCTGCTGTCATGGCTTAATTTTTGCAGCCTCAACAATCCTTTCTAAGCAGCTACTACACCACATAAACGTGGTATAAATTCATCCCCCAAAAGTGTCAATCTACATCGTTTTGATGGTGACTGCAAAGACAGGTCAAAGGTCTAAGTAAATTATGTCATTACTTGCCGCCTGTCAATTGATGAAAGGTATACATGGCCATGATGGGGGAACAATCGGCACAATACCTTGGCCCGCTTGTCAGCGTTGTTATTCCAGCGCTGAATGAAGCCAAAAACCTTCAATATGTTTTACCACGTATCCCGACCACCGTCAGCGAGGTCATCCTGGTCGATGGGCATTCAGCAGATGATACCATTTCCGTCGCCCAGCAACTGCTACCGACTATCAGAATTATCAAGCAGTCAGGTCAAGGCAAAGGTAACGCTCTAAAAGACGGTTTTGCTGCTTGTACCGGTGATATTGTTGTGATGCTCGATGCTGACGGATCGGCCAATCCAAACGAGATGCCACGTTTCATTGAAGCGCTTAGAGAGGGAAATGATTTCGCTAAAGGTTCACGCTTTTTGAAAGGTGGAGGCAGCCGTGATATCACCTTGCTACGTCTCCTGGGTAACTATGGATTGAGCAAGTTCGTCAATTTTCTTTTCTCGGCACGATTTAGCGACTTGTGCTACGGCTACAACGCCCTTTGGAAGCATTGCCTTGACTACTTGCAAATTGATTGTGATGGTTTCGAGATTGAGGCACTGATAAGTCTACGCATACACCAAGCCAAACTAAAAATTGTCGAAGTTCCCAGCTTTGAGTATCGCCGCATTCATGGTAAGAGCAAATTACGCACGTTCCGTGATGGCTGGCGTGTATTAAGGACGATTGTGAAAGAGCGAACCAGAAAAGTTTTACCTTTACCACAGCCCTACAATCACGGAATTGCGTTCAATGTTATCAGCAGGCAACTATCAAGATATGAGTAGGTTATTCTGGTTTTCATATGACATTTGACCAATGGGCTTCTTCCCAGGGGTTGTTAAATGCTGCTGGGACACTTGCCTGTGGGATCCAAGGAGATGAAAGGTAAGGCGATACAAACGATAAACGGTGTTTCTGTGATTATATGCACGTATTCCAAAGATCGCTGGGATGTCCTCGTTGCAGCGGTCGAGTCGGTGCAGCAACAGAGTCTCCCCCCCGGCGAGATCATTGTGGTTGTTGATCACAACACGCAGTTGCTTGAGCGAGTACGTGCTCACTTACCACGTGTCGTCGTGGTAGAGAATAGTGAGTCGCCAGGATTGTCCGGAGCGCGTAACAGCGGTATAGCGATGGCGCAAGGAGCAATAGTTGCCTTTCTTGATGATGACGCGGTAGCAGAAGCAGACTGGTTACTGCAGTTAAGTCGGCATTGTCTGGACCCCCAAGTTCTGGGAGCAGGTGGAGCAGTTGAGCCTCTATGGCTGAGTAAGCGACCTGCCTGGTTTCCAGGGGAATTCTACTGGGTCGTCGGCTGTACCTACCGGGGTCTGCCTGAGATGCTAACAGCGGTGCGAAACCTATATGGGGGCTGTACTTGCATCCGACGAGAAGTGTTTGAGGTCGTCGGGGGATTTAGAAACGGGATCGGACGAGTAGGGACAGTTCCAAGGGGATGCGAGGAAACGGAGTTATGCATTCGAGCGAACCAACATTGGCCCCAGAAGGTCTTCCTCTATGAGCCACAAGCTAGAATTCACCATCACATTCCACCTGATCGCGCAAGTTGGCGCTACTTTCGGTTGCGCTGCTATGCCGAAGGTCTCTCGAAGGCGGGCGTGACCCGGTATGTTGGCTCAAGAGATGGTCTTGCCTCTGAGCGTAGCTACGTACTCCGATCCCTACCGAGAGGAATCGTGCGAGGCCTGACCGATGCTCTTCTCCATCGTCACCTGGCTGGGCTTGCTTGTGCAGGAGCCATCGTGATTGGGCTCGCGGTGACAACGGCGGGCTTCCTCGTAGGGAGAACCTTGCTACAGGTAGAGAAATTAAAGAATACCGTGCCAGGAGAAGGAGCTTTCCTCCATAACGTTGAAGTACCGCCGTCTATCAAGGTTGAACCATGAGTGAGCAAGGAAAGTAGCAGATCACATGATGGTTTACTTTTTAAGAAAGGGATTTCCAATGACTGTCCGGCCCGGCAAGAAGAATGTGCCCATCCTTATGTATCATAGCATTTCGCAGCACGCCACCCGGAAATATAAGCCATTTGCGGTGTTGCCGGCTTTATTTGCTGATCACATGGCCTATCTGCATCAAAATGCCTATACTCCGATCACTGTCACCCAGTTCATCAATACGAGGGCCAAAGGCGTGTCTGCCCTGCCCGAACGACCTGTTATTTTAACCTTCGATGATGGCTTCGCTGATTTTTTCACTGATGCCTTTCCAGTACTCCAGCGTTATGGCTTTACCGCGACACTATATGTTGCCACTGCGTTTGTCAACGGCACAAGTCGCTGGTTACACCGCGAAGGGGAGGCCGCACGTTCGATGCTCACCTGGGACCAGTTGACTAAGATTATCACCACTGGCATAGAGTGCGGTGGGCACAGTCATTGTCACCCTCAGCTTGATACTCTCCCTATTGTGGTTGCCCGCGATGAGATTGTGCAATGCAAAAGGCTCTTAGAACGCCACTTGGATCAGGAGGTGTCCAGTTTTGCCTATCCCTACGGCTATCATACTGCTGCCATAAAGCAGTTGGTTCGAGAAGCGGGATATAGCTCTGCTTGTGCTGTCAAATACGAGATAAGTTCAGAGACTACAGATCCCTTCGCCTTAGCACGCCTCATGATTAAATCGAGCACGAGTGTAGGCACATTGGCCGCATTGCTTACCCAGCACCATCCATCTGCTGTCACCGCAATGTATAAACGCGCCCGAGTTCCCGTGTGGCGAATCACAAGGCGTTGTCTGGCAACGGTGAGGCAGCCTCTTGGAGGAGGGCTGCCGTATTACTAGCACTATTCGCCCCGGTAACTCCATCGCTGTCTTAGCTTTGCCTAGCCAGATATGGGTCAGATAGTCCATGAGAAGAATAGAAAAAAAGAGGAAAACGCATATGCAGTTGCATACTCTAACAGGAAGACCGGAGACTTCTGCCATCGTTGCCCAAACAGTGGAGTATACAGCGCAGTGCATTGTGGAAATCGAACTAGCAGGGCCATTACCTTTGATATCCGGCGTTGATGAGAAAACCGGATACCATTATCAGCTTGCCCGGTGCCTGGTGCGCTTGCATACACGACCATTAGGCTTGGTAGAGTTCCAGCTAGCTGAAGGCCCGGCGAGTCCATATGAGTACATCCAGCACATTTGGGGTACTTTGGCGGTACAGATTAATGAGCACCTGCAACAAGACGGCTTGCCCCCAGTAACAGATCTGGACGCAGCGGGTCTGCCTCGTCCAAGCACACCTCGATGTATTGAGGAGCGCGAAGCGTTTTTTTCCCATGCTCCTTTCGTGAGTGTCATCGTCCCCACCCGTGATCGCCCGGAGCGGATACAGCTCTGTTTGCAGGCACTGTTGGCCCTTCATTATCCGCAGTATGAGATTATCGTCGTGGACAATGCCCCGAGCACCTCTGCAACCGCTGATTTTATTCAGCAGTCCTACCGCAACGAACCGCAGGTGCGTTATGTGTGTGAAAATCGCCCAGGGGGTTCCTGGGCACGTAATCGTGGAATAATGGAAGCCAGGGGAGAGATTCTTGCGTTTACCGATGATGACATCGTGGTCGATGCTAATTGGTTGGTTGAGCTTGTTAGAGCTTTCAGCCTTGCTGACAATGTGGCATGTGTCACCGGCCTCCTCTTACCGCTGGAGCTTGAGACCCCGGCACAGTTCTGGCTTGAGGAGTATGGCGGATTTAGCATGGGGTTTAACCGGCGCGTCTTCGATATGATGAAGAACCATCCGCAGACGCCTATGCATCCCTACACCACAGGACAGTTTGGTTCGGGTGCAAGTATGGCCTTTACATCGGCATTCCTACGACGCGTCGGCGGATTTGACCCGGCTCTTGGGCCCGGTAGCCCAGCGCGAGGTGGTGAAGAACTTGCCTTATTCTTCCAGACAGTTACGCAAGGTTACAAGTTAGTGTATGAACCGGCATCAGTGGCGTATCACCCCCATCATCGCGAGTACGCTGACCTGCGCAGGCAGATCTACAACTATGGGGTCGGGCTGTCCGCCTATTTGATGAAGAACCTGTTTGATAACCCTCGGCTTCTGTTTGACTTCGCTACCAGAATACCTCACGGCCTCTATTTTGCTTTGAGTCCCTACTCTTCAAAGAATAGAAAGAAGTCCGCACGCTATCCGAGAGAGCTGAAAAGGCTTGAGCTGCTAGGGATGCTGCATGGGCCATTTGCCTATTTGCGGAGTCGGTGGACAATAGCTCGCGCACGCAAATCGCCTGTACAAAGCAAGGCACGTATGGCCCTGCCCACGGAAAAGGAAATCGAAGACGATGAAAAAATTGCTTCAGTTGACTAAGGCTAATCTAGTTATGCTGCTCAATGCCGGGTCATTAGTTGGGACAACAGTAGTAACATCGGTCCTTGGATTTGCATACTGGTGGTCAGCGGCCCAGTTGTTCCCGCCAGCAGCCGTGGGCCTTGCCGCTGCAGCAATCTCGGCCATGATGCTTCTCGGAACCGTCTGCATGCTGGGGTTGGGGACCCTGTTGACAGGTGAGTTACCGCGCCAACCGGGTAAAGAAAGGTCGCTCATCAGCGCAGCCCTGATCGTTGTAGGGGGGGTAGGAACGTGCCTTGGTACCTTGTTCGCGGCAACTGCGCCTTTCGTATCAACTGACTTGCAGCCACTTAGAGCAAGTGGGCAAAATGTAGCACTTTTCGCACTTGGTGTCGGTCTCACCGCGATCACTTTAGTGCTTGATCAAGCGCTGATCGGGCTGCTACGGGGCGGAGTGCAGCTATGGCGTAACACGCTTTTTGCAGTAGCAAAATTAGCTGCGCTCCTTGTAGCTGGCTTGTGGCTGTTGCATGAAACCGGGATGACCATTTACGCTACGTGGTTAGTCGGCAATGCCCTCTCGTTGGTAGCTCTCATCGGCTTCATGCGGTCGAAACAGGGAGAGGTGAGAAAAAGCTATCTGCCACAATGGGGATTGCTACGGAAGCTGAGGGCAGCAGCTCTACAGCACCACGTGCTCAATCTGATACTTTTAGCTCCACCCCTGGTTCTGCCTATAGTAGTCACGATACAGCTTTCGTCGACGATGAATGCCTGGTTTTACATTTCCTTTATGCTTGCAAATTTTGTGTTTGGTCTGACATATGCTCTCTCGACCGTCCTCTACGCTCTGTGCTCTGCACGCCCTGACACCCTGGCGCTCAAAGCTCGGCTTACATTGACCCTGGCAACAGTGACAAGTATTTTAGCAAGTGGCGTGTTGCTGTTTGGAAGCAAGCAAGTATTAGGTTTGTTTGGACATACCTACGCTGAGCAGGCAGCTTGGTGTCTGCGTTTCTTGAGCCTTGCTGTTTTCCCACTCATTGTTAAGAGCCATTATATAGCGATATGTCGTATTCATGATCGGCTAGTACATGCTATGTTACCTATTGCGTTTGGTACTCTCCTGGAGGTGGGTGCAGCAGCATTAGGCGCCTTTCTTGGAGGATTATCTGGATTGAGTCTGGGCTGGCTCGCAGCACTGTGTGTTGAAGCTATGTTTATGTCTCCCACAGTGTACAAAGCTGTTCGATCCCTAGGTGCTTTACATGATAGGGATGGGCTGGAGCGCTACATTACGTACGATGAGAGCACGAACGTAACGGACACACACGCGAATGAACCAAGCTTCGGATAGTGGGATTATTCTACTTAAGGCTCGTGTAGAATGAGGAGAGGCAAAAGTCTTATGCGTATCTTGATGCTCGCACAGTTCTATCCACCGATGATTGGCGGTGAAGAACGCCATGTACGCAATCTCAGCATCGAGCTTGCTGCACGTGGGCATGACGTCGCTGTCGCCACGCTCGGACAAGCGAACGTGCCAGATTTCGAGTGTGATCAAGGCGTGCGTATCTATCGCATCTGTGCCTCAATGCAGCGAGTGAGCGGCCTTTTCAGGGAAAAGGGCCGCCGGCACTCACCGCCATTTCCAGACCCGGAGGCGCTGTGGGCGCTCCGTCGCATCATCATACAGGAACGTCCCGAAATCGTGCACGCTCATAACTGGATTGTGCATTCATTCACACCTCTCAAGGCCTGGAGCAAAGCTAAACTGGTTGTCACTCTTCATGATTGCAGCCTTGTTTGTGCAAAGCAGCAGTTCGTGTATCATGAGGCGCTGTGTAGCGGGACTGGCTTGATAAAGTGTTTGGGATGTGCCTCTGAGAATTATGGCGTTGCGAAAGGTGTGCCAATAACGCTGGCTAACTGGTTCTGGGGGAGGGTGGAAGCTCAAACAGTTGACATGTTCCTGCCCGTGAGCAGAGCAATTGCGGAGGCAAATCAACTGTCCAGGCAGAGAGTATCCTATAGGATAATACCAAACTTCATCCCAAACGATGTTGCTACATCAACTGCGGATACCGATCCGCTTCTGGCACAACTGCCACTGAACAACTACCTGCTCTTTGTCGGCAATGTTGGACGCGACAAGGGAGTGGAAGTGCTGCTTCGCGCATATGCTGAAATGCGCAGTCGAGTACCCTTGATACTCATAGGACAACCGGAGCCGGGTTTCTCTGCAACCTTTCCGCCTAATGTTCGACTTCTGCGAAATTGGCCCCATCGCGCGGTCATGAGTGCCTGGAGTCGTTGCACCATTGCACTGATACCTTCGATCTGTCCTGATGCCTGCCCTACTGTGGCGATGGAGGCAATGGCTATGGGACGCCCCATTGTCGCCTCACACATTGGCGGCTTACCTGACCTCGTTGTCGATGGTGAGACGGGCTTGCTTATCACTCCCGGCGATTGGTGTACGTTGCGGGAGGCTATACAGCGTTTGCTGGATGATCCGGTGTTACGAGAGCGCATGGGAGCCATGGCAAAACGAAAGGTTGTCGAGTTCCAGGCGGCAACGGTGGTACCACGTATTGAGCAAGCGTATCAAAAGGTTTTGCGATCATGAAGCCAACAGCATATTACATCAGCCAAAATGAGGGACTGACGAATGTGCGCGAGCGATTAGAGCATGCAACGGCACGGAGTATAGCTCTTGTCATTCCAGCAAACACAAAACTGTGCAGCCATGTTGCTTGGCGCTTGCTACATTCACGAGCAGGTGAACTGAGTAAAGAAGTCCTTGTCATCAGTCCCGACCACCAGATTCGAGCCGTTGCCAAAGCCGCAGGATTTCGAGTGACTCAGCCACTCGAATCCCTTTCAGCGAGTAGGTCACGCCCTGGCAGCCGCCCTGACCAGGCAGGCTTCGGCCCCCGCACCCCTGTTCTCAATCATAAAGTGCTGGGCAATCTCCCCATGCCTGTGCAGCATGTGATTGCTGCTGTGCTCACACGGGCGGGAGACCCTGAGCCAGAGGTGACCCATGCGAGTAGGCAGAAAGTAGTGGAGATGCAGGCTATGACCTGGGGATGGCTCCCACACCTGGCACTGACCAGTGCGATGGGTGTGTTCACGGTGTCTTATGCGTATAACACTGCCCGTAACGGTGCGACAGGGGCAAATATTTTCTTCTGGTTCGGCTTACTCCTGATCTTTGTGCCGCCGCTGGGGAGGCTCATTTCGCCAGCAGCATCACGATTTGAGCGTATGGGCCTGCTCTGTGTTGTTGGCATCTGTTTCTATCTCGTTAAAGTAATGCTGAGCCCGCTCTACTTTTCAGAGTATGACGAATTTCTGCACTGGCGTACAGCAGATGATATTGCCAGGAGTGGTCACCTTTTCAGAGAAAATGCCCTACTTCCTGTCAGTCCTTTATACCCCGGTCTGGAAATCGTGACAAACGCTTTCAGCAAGCTGAGCGGACTCAGCACTTTCAATGCAGGTGTTGTCGTGGCAGGTGTAGCGCGTTTGGTGATGATATTGTCGCTCTTCATGCTAAATGAGCAGATAACAGGATCAGCACGCATAGCTGGTATCGCAACGATCCTCTACATGACCAATCCGCATTTTCTCTTTTTTGATGCGCTATTTAGTTATGAATCCCTGGCATTACCTCTCGCTACGTTTGTATTGTTCGCAATGGCACGCCATGAAGCGCTGGACAGTGGCCGCCATTGGATGACCCTTACCGCCTGGATTGTTCTGGCTGCGGTCGTCGTAACACATCATCTGACGGACTTTATCTTCGATGGACTTTTCATACTCTGGGCAGTACTATATGCACTGCTACGACCCGCTTCCTTGCGCCAGTCCGATCTGGCCAGGACTGCTCTGTTGGGAGTCTTCATGTCTGTTGCGAGTATTATTCTGATCGCATATCCTGTCGTGCAGTACATCTCCTCTTCTGGTAGTGACATCCTGAGTCAACTTGGACGTGTGCTGGGTGACAGCAGTGGTGCAAGGCATCTTTTCGTCGGTTACGGGGATCAACCAACACCGTTATCGGAGCGAGCGATGACCCTCTCTTCTGTGGCTCTCATCTCGTTGAGCCTTCCGTTCGGCCTACTCTGTATCTGGCGGCGCTATCGGTACAACGCGCTCGCGTGTATGCTGGGCATCGTTTCACTCTCCTACCCAATTATCCAGCTTTTGCGCGTGACAGACAGTGGTGCTGAGCTTTCAGACCGGGCCTTAGCATTTCTCTTTATTCCCATTGCCTGTGTGTTAGCCATTTTCATCACCCAGTTTTGGCCAACGCGGCACCTGAATTGGAGGAGGATTGTATTGATTACCTGTGCAATATCAATAGTGTTCATGGGAAATATCACTCTGGGGTCTGGTCCAGCCAGGAGCATCCTGCCAGGTCCTTATCTGGTAGCGTCTGATGCACGCTCCATCGAAGCGAGGGGAATACAGTCAGCGATCTGGGTTCGTTCGTACCTTGGGCCCGATAACCGTGTGGCAACTGATCGAATCAATCAATTATTGATGAGCACTTACGGCGACCAGCATCTCGTGACTGCCAGTGGGGATAACATAGATGTGACAGACGTCTTCTTCTCGCCAAGTCTTGGTCACTATGAAATATCGCTTCTGCGGCGTGCTAAGGTGCGCTATTTGGTAGTTGATCTGCGCCTGAACCGAGCGCTTCCGGAAGTAGGCTTCTACTTTGAGCAAGGAGAACCAAATTCCTTCGAGCGTACCACCCCTATTGATCTGGAAGCCCTTACAAAATTTAACACTATACCGCAGATCAATCGTGTGTTTGATGGCGGCGACATCGTAATTTACGACTTAGGAGGGATCATCAGTGCGCCTGAAAAACCTTGATCTCATTGTGACGATGATCATTGCAGTGATGAATGTGGCATGGGCATTGCTTCCCGGTCATTCCATTATAATAGGGATCATCCTTGCACTACCTTTGGTCTTCGTGTTGCCAGGCTATACATTAACCGTGGCCCTCTTCCATAAACGAGCACTTGATATTTCTCATCGCCTTCTTCTCAGCCTTGGTTTGAGCCTGGCAATTGATATATTAAGCGGCCTCGCCCTCAATATGCTACCAGCCGGATTGCAAGCGCTTTCGTGGGCATGGTTTCTGGGATTACTCACAGCAGTGTTTTCTCTTTTAGCGGCGTATCTTCGGCGAGGAGTACAGTTGAATGGAGACCGAGCGCTGAGACCTCATTTCACCTTCTATGCATGCTGTTTGTTTGGTTTGGCCACTATAGTGGCAGCTATCTCAGTCCTTTACTCTGCAATCGGCGCTGCACAACGGCCGCATCCGGGTTTTACTCAGTTCTGGATGATTCCAGCAGTTCCGTCAGGAAAAAGCTGTGCTGTCCTTCTTGGTGTGCGCAGTTTCGAATTAGCTCCTGCAACGTATCGTATCACGGTGGCGGTGAACGGAGCCGAAGTCACAACTTGGTCATCAGTCGTCTTGGCTCCACAGGAAGATTGGGAGGCGTCGATACCAGTCGCTGCAAGCACTGCCAGAAACGTTTCTGTTGAAGCGCTTCTTTATCGAACAGACGAACTAAAGACAGTGTATCGGAGAGTCGATTTGACACTGTACAGTTTGGGAGGAAGCAGAAGTGGAAAAATACATGGTATCAGGGCTCACTCCTGCTTCTCCTCGCCCAACTCCCTATCCAACTCAGGCCAGTTTCACTAAGGAAGGTTTTTTATGAGCAAATGTATGGATATTCAGATCTTACAACAGCCTGTCTCTACTGCGAACTATGACGTAGTGGTGGTGGGAGCAGGACCTTATGGACTTGCTACAGCTGCACATATGCTTGGCCGGGGCTTAGAGGTCGCAGTCTTCGGCAGGCCATTACAACTGTGGCGCGAGCGCATGCCCAAGGGGATGTTGTTACGTTCCTATTGGTGGGCGACCAATTTCTCTGATCCCAACAGGCATTATGGGCTTGAACGGTATTTTCGCGAAACTGGTCAGCAGGCAATTGATCCTCTCCTGGTAGATACTGTGATCGATTATGGACTCTGGTTCCAGAAGCACATGGTTCCTAACGTCGATGAGACCTATGTGAAGGCCATTGGCCAGGGAGAGGGGCAATTTGAGGTAACCCTGGTTGATGGGCGGATGGTACAAGCTGCGGTAGTCGTGATGGCTCCTGGACTGCAATATTATACCTACAGTCCTCCTGAGTATAGCCACCTGGATGCAGAGCTAGTTTCGCACTCATCTGATCACCGCACGTTTGATCGATTTATTGGCAAATCGGTGGTGATAATAGGGGGCGGGCAAAGTGCACTGGAGATAGCTGCCCTGTCGCACGAAAGTGGTGCTTCTGTACAGGTCGTTAGCCGTAGCCCCCTCGTCTGGATTCGGGACGGCCCCGTCTTCCCAGAGCATCGTTCGTCCATAGAGCGACTACGGAATCCAAAGGCAGGTATTGCTCCTGGTTGGTTTAACTGGGGATTGGAACATTTCCCTTATTTCTTCCAGCGCCTGCCACGCGCCACCAAAGATGAGATCTTGCGAGGATGCGGCAGCTACGGTCCAATGGGAGCTGCATGGTTGAAGCCGCGCGTGGTAGGGAAGGCGCCTGTACATGAACGGCAGCGCGTGCAGCAAGTAAAAGAGGTGGATGGCGGAGTGAAGCTGACACTTTCAAACAACAAGACGCTGAAGGCTGATCATATTATTCTGGGGACGGGCTATCGCGTGGATGTCAGGAACTTGTCCATGCTAGATCCGGCAGTGCTATCCGTGATGCAGACGTATCACAATGCGCCAATGCTGAATAATCGGTTTGAAAGCAGTGTCCCGGGGCTCTACTTTGTGGGCTTTTCTTCGGTATCTAGCTGTGGTCCGCTCTATCGATTTGTCGTGGGCACCGACGCTGCAGCACGACGTGTAGCCGATTCAGTAGTACGACAAGTGCTATCCTTGAGGAAAGTGTAGCTTTGCAGATGAAGAATGCATCGCTTAGGAGCCGAGCTTCACAACTCGCAACAGGCCAGGTACAGTATGACGCGCTCGTTCTTGACGCCGGGTTGCGGCAATCGCTGGTGGCGGTCCGTTCTCTTGGAAGCAGAGGAGTGCGAGTCGCTGCACTTGAGACCTCAGGCGGCGTACCTGCCTTCTCGTCGCGCTGGTGTCAACATAAGCTTGTCTGTTCGGCAGATGAAGGGACAAAGGAATATCTGACGTATCTGGAGCAGATTCTTGATTCTACTGGTGCGCAGGTGCTGATCACCTCCTCGGATGGAACGGTGGCATTGATACGCCAGCATCGACGGCAACTTGAGAAGCGTGTACGTATTGCGCTAGCAAAGGAACCTGCGCTAGCAATAGCTGTCAACAAAGAGCGAACGTTAGCGGTTGCTAAAGGATTGGGATTGGATGTTCCAAGGGGAATAAATGTAAAGGCAGTGAGCGAAGTAGGGGCGGCATTGCGTGAGATTGGGCTACCGGCGGTTGTCAAACCCATGGAATCGTGGATATGGGGTGAACAGCACGGGGCGAGGTTTTTATCACAGTTAGTGACGACTCCTGACGAGGCGCGCTGTGCGGTTGAGGAATTGACCTCCCTTGGCGGGATGGTCCTCTTTCAGCAGTTTCTTTCTGGCAGGCGTGAAGCAGTGAATTTTTTGTACGCCTCTGGTCAAATGCATGCACATTTTGCACAGTGGGCTAAGCGTACCGACCCACCACTGGGAGGGTCATCTGTATTGCGTCAAAGCATTGTCATCCCACCGGATATCGGTAAGCAAGCAGAACGCTTGGTGCGTGAAATCGAGTTAGAAGGCTACTCTGAAGTGGAGTTTCGACGTGATAGTGCAGGAACTGCTTACTTAATGGAGATCAATCCCCGCCTCTCGGCTTCGGTCGAGCTTGCCGTGCGTGCCGGCGTCGATTTCCCCTATCTCCTCTATCAATGGGTGAACGGAGAAAGCGTCAGTGTGGTAAAGAGTTATCATGTGGGGGGGTGGATGCGGTATCTAGGGGGAGATGTAGCAACAACAGTGGCAATGCTACAGCAGCGCGGGAGGCCGGGTGTAACTCCTCCCATTCAGGCCGTCTTCGATTTCTGCGCTTCTTTCTTCATTCCCATGAGGTATGACTATCTGGATTGGAAGGACCCACTTCCGGCATGGATTGCGATAGTCGATTTTGCTCGTCGTGTAGCACAATGGGTAGGCAGGGTCCTTTCAAACAGGAAGGTTTGGTGGTGGCGAGGCGAAACTTGACGGAAGCGGGAGAAGAAAAAGTGATACACGCGAAGAAGGGGAAAATAACTTGTGTATAAGCGGATACAGATGTTGATTGCAGCATGCTTCTATTATAGTGGGCTGGTAAAACTGGTCCGCTGGTGGATAGGGAGATCGGGGCAAAGCCTGGTTATCCTCAATTACCATTGTGCGACCAGTGGCGACCTACGGCAGCATCTGCTCTACCTGCGTCGTCACTATCGCCTACTCCATCTTGAGGCAGCATTGCGAGAATTGTATGCGCCGCGCAAAAGTGGGCCACAGAGGGGAGATCGACGCCCCCCGCTTGTCGTAACTTTCGATGATGGATACCATGATAACTACACCCACGCCTTTATGCTCGCATGTGAATTGCAGGTTCCTCTCACCGTCTTTCTGGTCCCTGGGTACATTGAAAGTGGGAACCGCTTTTGGTGGCTGGAGGCTGATCATCTTATTTCTCACACACAGGTGAACGAGGTAACGATTGGAGGACGTGCGTATCACCTGGAAAAATTGGATGAGCGAAAGGAACTAGCACGAGCAATTGATTCTCGTGTACGCCACGCTTCCTCGGTTGTCAATCGTGAGGCGTTCCTCGTTTCCATTCATAAAGCACTGGCCGTGCCTTCATCACAGATTGCTGAAGAAAAGGCTATGTTGCCGCTCACATGGACAGAAGTGCGTGCGATGGAAGAAAGTGGATGGATCTCCTTCGGCGCACACACGATGCATCATCCCATCCTGGAATATCTGACCGATCCTGCTGAAGTACGGTATGAGGTAAGTGAGTGTCGCGTGGTACTGGAGAAGCAGTTAGGGCTTCCCGTGTGTACCTTCGCCTATCCTGTTGGGGGGCTCGATCATATTGGTGAAAATGGTGTTCGTACTGTGCATGAAGCTGGCTACGATTGGGCGCTTACTACAGTATATGGTTTCAATACCCCGCAAAGCGATCCATATCTCCTTCGGCGCGTTGAGGTGGATGTGGACCAGCATTGGCTATTGCTGGCAGCAAAGGCATCCGGTGTCTGGGGCTTCTTCTCGGGGGTTTATTGGATGCTTATAGCGCTCATTAGGAAGCATCTCAAGCGTTGTATCACATTACACTAAATGGCGTACTGTCTATTTTATCAAATACAGACATTTTCGCCCTCATTTTGACATATTTTAGCAATTGATGAGTCCCCTTGTCGTCATCAATCTCACTTACGGAATCATAGTTTTGCAGAATCTGCAAAACCGGGGCAAGCTGAGTCGCAGAATGGCCTTTCCATGATGTGTATTTTATAGTATTATAACGATACATGGTGAGCACGGCACAGGGGACACGTGACGTGGTCCTCGCCAGAACTGACACCGGGTGAGCAGCTGATCCACTCCTGATGACGATCCGCTTGAGGTGTACATCCATCACATCGTCGCTCACCCCAGGAGCACCGCATGCATGTTATCCATGGAACCTGGATTCCCGACGACGCACACGAGTTTAACCAGAGAGGGGCCTTCTACCTGTGGGTAGAGACGGATACGCCACAAGGCAACCCGCGGAGCCATGCTGGCATCATTCACCCCAGGCACCTGACGCATACTGCCCTGGCCACGTTTCTCATGGAGAAACTGGGCCTGCAGGAGCCCGTGCTTGGCGCGTTGTCGCGTACCCTGTGTATAAAATACTTTCTGCTCCCGACGGCTGCAGGCAAGCCCTCTCCCTCCTTCGAATTGCTGCGCTATGTGGATGAGGAGGAGCCTATGGAATTTGACCTGGCGCCCTGGCAGGTCTATTGCTACCAGGTGTCCGACATCATCACAGCACTGAACGACATCCATTTTATCGCCCTCCATGCGGCCGAGGATTTCCAACTGGGAGCAGATCTCCTGTTCTGGCATCAGTATACCCAGGCGCTCAAAGGCATCATCGCCAAAGACCAGTACATCCCCGCCCTGAAGTACCGGGGGATTTCGTCCACTCAACCTAAAGGCAAGCGGGCGAAGAACATCTCCAGCTTCGAGCTTCACCCTGCGTGGGAGCTGCTATCCGACACCTATGAGACGACCATCCAGCGCTATATTGCCGCCATGCCAGCAGTATGTACCGCGGGGCTGAACAGCCCGGATGGCGCTGCCTTGTTTGACAAAGAGTCTTTGCTCCGCCACTTCTCAGAGTGCCTCCTGCACGACATTGTCACGGGGACACCCTTTACGGCGAAATTCGACCAGCAGATCGCGGACACGCTCCTGTATGGATGTGTCTATCCGTACCGACCGGTCCTGCTGCAACCCTCGACTGACGCACTGGAGGACTACAAACACTGGCTTGCCTGGCGTGCGAACTTAACCAGAGCGCACACGGGGGCCGGTTTTACCCTTTGTTTCCGGTTGGAGGAGGCGTCCCCCGCCGATATCGACAATTGGCAATTGCACTTTCTCGTCGCGGCCAGGCATGATCCCTCGCTCAAGATGAGCCTGGACGAGTATTGGCGTCTTAATCCGCGGGCAAGCGCTGAGGCCGCCCGGCATTTCGGCCAGGACTTCGAGAAAAATCTGTTGCTGGCCCTGGGGTACGCCGCGCGTATCTATCCTAAGGTCTGGGATGGGCTGGCCACAGCCCATCCGACCGGGTGCTGCCTTACTCTGGACGAGGCGTTCGCGTTCTTGAAGGAAAGTGCCTGGGTGCTCGGAGACGCGGGCTACGCCGTGATCGTCCCGGCGTGGTGGACACCTGAGGGGCGCCGGCGCACGAAGATCCGCCTCAAGACGGCTCTGCGTTCGACCAAGGGGTCAGCTACGGCCAATCATGGCTACCTCAACCTCAATGCGATCATTGCCTACGAGTATCAGCTGTCGGTTGGGGGCCAGATAGTCACGGAAGAGGAATGGCAGCAGCTCGTCAATGCTAAAACACCGCTGGTCCAGTTCCGGGGACAGTGGATGGAGCTGGATCGCGACAAGATGCAGCAACTCCTCCAGTTCTGGCAGACGCACCAGCACGAGAAGCCAGAGATCACGCTCCTGGATATGTTGAAGATTGGGACCGAGGCCGAGGATGACCTGGAATGGGACCATGACCAGAGCCTGCAGGACATGCTCTCCCGGCTCCATGACAAGAATGCATTCGCCCCTATTAAAGATCCACAAACCTTGCAGGGGACTCTGCGCGACTACCAGAAGCGCGGTGTCGCCTGGCTACAGTACCTTGAAAACCTGGGCTTGAATCCCTGTCTGGCTGACGACATGGGTCTGGGCAAAACGCTGGAGGTCATTGCCTGCCTGCTCAAGGAGCGGGAGGAGGCCGATGGCGTGCCGCCGACCCTCGTCATCGCACCAACATCTGTGCTCGGAAACTGGCGCAAGGAGATCGAGCGCTTTGCGCCGCAACTTCGCACGCTGGTGCATCAAGGCAGCACACGACTCAAAGACAAGGAGATCTTCGCAGAGACGTGTTCAAGGTACGATGTCATCCTGACCTCATTCGCGTTGGCGCGCCTGGACGAAAAGCTCTTGCAGAGCCTGGAGTGGCACCGTGTCGTGGCCGACGAGGCCCAGAACATTAAGAATCCACAGGCCGCCCAGACGCGCGCAATTCTGAAACTCGCTGCGCCGCACCGGCTTGCCTTGACCGGCACGCCCGTCGAGAACCGCCTGCGCGATCTGTGGTCCATTTTCAACTTCCTCAATCCAGGCTATTTGGGCAAGGAAGCGCAGTTTCGCAAGGCCTTCGAGGTGCCAATCCACAAAGAGAATGACCTGGCTAGGTCGACAACCTTAAAGAAGCTGGTAGAGCCATTTATCTTGCGGCGTGTCAAGACCGACAAACGCATTATTGACGACCTGCCGGACAAGATCGAGCAGAAGATGTATTGCACGCTCACGCCTGAGCAAGCCTCCCTTTATGAGGCCGTCGTCAAAGATGTCACTGAACAATTGAACGAGGCCGAGGGCATCCAGCGCAAGGGCTTGATCTTATCCACGCTCCTGAAGCTCAAACAGATCTGCAACCATCCGGCGCAGTTCCTGCAGGATAGCAGCGCTTTCAACGCCGAGCGTTCCCACAAGCTCCAGCGCCTCGGGGAGATGGTCGAAGAGGTGATTGATAGCGGCGAGAGCGCGCTCATCTTCACCCAGTTCACGGAGATTGGAGGCGGGCTGGAGCGCTATCTCGAGCACACCCGTCATTATAATACGTACTATTTGCATGGGGGGACCAATGTGGCCAGGAGGAACCAGATGATTGCCGAGTTTCAAGATCCCGAGACCGAACCGTCGGTGTTCATCCTCTCGCTGCGGGCAGGCGGCGTCGGCCTGAATCTGACTAAAGCTAACCACGTCTTCCACTTCGATCGCTGGTGGAACCCCGCCGTCGAAGATCAGGCTACCGACCGCGCCTTCCGCATTGGCCAACACAAGAACGTCTTCGTACACAAATTTGTGGCTATAGGGACGATGGAAGAACGCATCGATGCGATGATTGAGGACAAGAAACGGCTCTCCTCGCTGGTTGTGGGGACCGATGAGTCCTGGCTGACGGAACTGGATAACGATACATTCAAAGAACTGATCACGCTGCGACGCAGCGCGGTCCTGGAGTGAGGAAAATGGCACAGTTCAGCCGCACATGGTGGGGTGAGCGCTTTATCGCGGCCCTTGAACAGTTTACCGATCCGGCCCGCCTCGGACGTGGGCGGTCCTACGCGAGTGGAGGGCGCATCCTCGACTATACGCTGGCCAATGGCACGGTCACTGCCAGGGTGCGTGGCTCGATCAACCCGTACTTTGGCGTCTACAAAGAACCCATCTACCGGACCTCCATTACGATCAAAGCGATCACCGCTGCCGACTGGACGAAGGTCATCCGCCAGATTGCATCACGGGCAGACCTGGTAACGAAACTGCTGATGAACGAGATGCCCGATACGATAGAGGACGCTTTCTCAGGGTTGGGTTTGCATCTACTGCCGCACAGCCAGCGCGATTTCGTGACCACCTGTTCGTGTCCAGACTATGCGAATCCCTGCAAACACATCGCCGGGGTTTACTATCTCCTGGCGTCTGCTTTAGACCACGATCCTTTCGTGATGTTTGAGTTGCGGGGATTGTCCAGAGATAATCTGCGCGCCGAACTGGCCCGGTCGCCTCTAGGGCAGATCTTAGCGTCTGCACTGACGTCAGGCGACGTTCCGGTGGAACCGGTTGAGTCCTATTACACACGCCCGACCAGGGAGCCGGCCACGATAGTGGCCAGTCACAAAGAGTTCTGGACTGGCGCGAAGAGGCTGCCCGCACCATTAGCCACCGCATCGCAAGCAAGCGTCTCGGCGCTGTTGATTAAAAAGCAGGGGGATTATCCGTCATTCTGGCACAAAGATGTGTCGTTTATCAGCGTGATGGAAGAGCTGTATGACCGCGTACGGACGAAAAACAGGCAGATGAAGTGAGACAACAATGAAGTAACCTGAACACAAATGTAGCACTACCCTACTTTACTTTCTTCACTGCCGCCTCTTTGCCTCGCGCTAGCGCAGTGAAAATGCCGAGGCAGCGAAAGCGGCGCAGATGAGCAGAGCGTTGTGGAAGCTACTCACAAACGTATTTTGCAGTTCACTGATGCTCGTTAGCGGAAGGATGTGTGCTTGCAGCTATGACAGGAGTGTACCCGCCATAGCTCCTCCTAAAGCCGCAAAAACCGTACCTGTGAGTATTCAACGATTTCTTACCAGCTGGCTGTGGAAGCAGACCGAGTTGTGCCATCAGAGCAAAACGATCAGGAACGCCCCAGGGTTCTACAATCTTACCCCTTATGATGCATTGATGATTGGAGCCCTTTTAATGATCCCGGTGCAAGAGATCACTCGGCGCGTGTCTGCTGCCTTGAGACAACAGGGTTTTACGGACTATCGTCCCACCTACCAGGTGGTCTTCCAATGGTGTAGACCCGAAGGCAGCCGCCTGACCGAACTGGCCGAACGAGCAGCGGTCACAAAGCAATCGATGGGAGAGATCATTGACGCCTTGGAGCAGCGTGGCTACGTAGAGCGGATTCCCGATCCCACGGATGGTCGTGCCACCTTGATTCGACGGACCGAACGCGGCTGGCAGGTCAATCGAGTGGCGCGAGAGGTGGTTGAGCAGCTTCAGCAGCAATGGGCACGGGAACTGGGGGAAGAGGCGTTCACAGAGTTGTTACATCACTTACGACGCTTGGCTCTTCTCGTGGAGGCGCCGCTTGGAGCCTCAGGAAGTACAACTGCCACCCCCCCTCTAAAGAGCAAGCGAAACAAGGCAAAGGAGCAACATGCCTGATAATGCATCTTCCTATCGCGGGGAGCCCTCATGGCCTTGTTGGTTTAGACGAGTTTATGCTCAACAGCTGTCATTATTCCCATGGTTTTGCAGATTCATAATACTATAGTTTTGCAGGGAGTTGTAGTCGTCTGAGCATGAGTAAAGAGATGGCTAACTACGATTTTGGGCTTTTACGTAGTTAGTCGTTTTGATGGGGAAGCATAGTTTTGCAGAAAAACTTCACTTAAAGTTGAAATTGTAATCTGATGAGGAAAGGCACCTGGGGTGCTTTACGCTACTATGTTAGTTTCTTTGTTCGTTGGTGCTGATAAGAGCAAACTTGTGAGAATTCTACGGTAACTCCGAAATGAAATGAACATGAAAGGACTCAAAAGCCCTTGGAAAACTCTAAAAGACACATGCTTGTTCCGTACATTACTACAGCTATTTCATAATGACTCTTTTGATGTCATTGTGTTGAAAACAAACAAAGATCTGCTTATTTGAGAACAGATGACCGAAGTAGCGAGCACAGCCGGATAGACTTCACCATGCGATAAGCGTGGCAGCAAAATGATTAACAAACTAGTTATTGATTGTCAAGGGGATCGAACAACTGGGCGTACCATCACATCGTGCTTCTCGGCAATGCGGCTCACCTGATGCTACAATATGTTGTACAGGGAACATGTCAAGCTTTGGAGGACGCAGTGTGCTTGGCAGTCATCATGAAGGCGACTTAGTGCCAACTTTAGAGGCAAAAAAGATGAGGAGGCAAGCTATATGGGAATCGATATCAGCCAGACTCATACGATAGAGGTTGGCTACGACGAGTTCTGTGGCGCGCTGGCGGCACACGATCTGCAGCCGCTTTGGAAGATGGCCAAGTGGCTCATGCCTGAAATCCCGCTGCCTACAACCCAGCCCTGGCTCTGGAAGTGGGATGACGTGCTACCACTCGCTAAGCGCGCGGGCGAGCTCATCGCTCTCGAACGTGGGGGTGACCGGCGTGTGCTGGCGCTTGCCAACCCAGGTCTGAAAGGTCTTCCGTTCACCAGCACCACGCTCTGGGGCGCGCTCCAGTATCTGGGTCCACATGAGTCAGCACCGGCCCACCACCACACACCAAGCGCCATTCGCTTCGTGCTGACTGGCTCAGGCGTCTACACGACGGTCAATGGCGATGCTTGCGACATGGAGCCGGGTGATCTGATCCTGACCCCGAACTGGAACAGGCATGACCACAACAACAAGAGCGACGAGCCGATGGTCTGGTTCGATGGCCTGGACCTACCGCTAGTCACAACGTTGGAGTCAGTGTTCTTCGAGAACCACCCGGGCCAACTGCAGCCAGTGGAAGGTCACAACCTCTCTGAACAGGGATTTGTAGGCGTCGGCTTGCGTGAGATGGGCATTACCTCTCCCGCTGCGCACTCACCGCTGCTCCGCTATCGCTGGGCGGAAACCGAGCGCACCCTGGAGTCTCTGCACCAGGTACGTGACCGCTCCATGATTAGCTTAGAGTTCACCAATCCCCTCACTGGTGGTCCAGCAGTGAGCACATTTGCATGCGAGATGTATCGCATCTATCCGGGTGAACGCAACGCCACCAGGCGTAAAACGGGCAGCTCGGTCTATGTAGTTTTTCAAGGTGCTGGACGGACGGTGATCAACGGGGTTCTCTTCGAGTGGGAACCCGGCGATATCTTCGTGACCCCATCATGGGCAAGTGTCGATCACGAAGCGTTTGACCGGGCAGACCTGTTTGCCATCAGTGATCGACCAGTTTTACAGCTTCTGCACCTCTATCGTGAAGAGGAGCTTGCAGAGCATCAGGAGATCGTCGGTACGTTTGTCCCTCTGAAAGGCGCGTTGCGGACCTCTGAGTAGATGAACAACACTGAACCTCAACCTCCAAACTGTGAGGTTCTGGTCGTCGGAGCGGGACCAGTTGGACTGGTTTCCGCACTCGCTTTGCGCTCCCGAGGGCGAGCAGTCACCCTCCTCGAAGCCGAGCCGGCGGGGCGCAGCCGACCAGGGAGCCGTGCTATCTTTGTGCATAGCCGTGCTATCTTTGTGCATAAAGAATCGCTGAAACTGCTTGAGCAGATACGACCGGGGCTTGGTCGCGAGATCGCAGCGCATGGGCTGGTCTGGCCGACCAAGCGCACCTTCTGGCGGGGGCGGCAGGTCTTCGTCCGCCACTATCCCCAGCTCGATCCGAGCACCTTGCCGCCGTTCGCGAGCCTGCCCCAGGTAGGGATCGAGCGTTTCCTTTTCCAGGCCTGTCAGGAAGCGGGGGTTGATTTCGTCTGGAATACCCCCGTCACGGGTGTCGAAACGACTCCCGATGGCGTGACGGTAACGACTACATCGGGCCAGATATGGACGGCTGACTACCTGATCGGGGCAGACGGTGCTCGATCGGCGGTCAGGCAGGCGATTGGCGTGCCAATGGAGGGGAGCCGCTCGAAAAACTCGTATATTGTCGTGGACGTGGCGGAAGACCCTGGCGATCCACTCCCATGCGAGCGCGTGTTTCACTATAAGCATCCAGGCGTCGGTGGGCGCAACGTGCTCCTGGTGCCGTTTGTCGGTGGATGGCGGATCGATCTGCAGTGCCGTGATGAGGACGACCCGGAGAGGTTCAGTGGGATGGAGGGCGTGCGCCGCTGGCTACCAAAGGTGATGCCAGCCAGGTACGCTGACCGCATCACCTGGGTCTCGACCTATCAGTTCCTCCAGGTACTCGCCCGCGATTTCACCGATCAGCACCAGCGAGTCCTGCTGGTTGGGGAGGCCGCTCACCTCTTCGCGCCGTTTGGTGCGCGCGGGATGAACTCGGGCATCGCGGATGCGATAGCGGCCGTGACCGCCATAGACACCGCGCTCAAGGAGATCGACCGCCCCAGGGCAGAGGAGGCGGTAAAGGAGTTCGCATGGGACCGTCGTGCGGCGGCGGAATACAATCGGGCAGCCGCCAGGCAAGCGCTTGCGCACCTCCAGAAACGGAGTCCGGCGATGTGGGTCAAACGGCACATAGCGGCGCTGCTGGCCCCGCATTGGGAACGCGCGGGGCTCTGGCTCGACTCAGGTCCATACGGGCCTCGTTCCGGCCCAGCAGAGCAAACCTCTGGGAAGTATTAGCAAGAAGGGAAAGGTCAGTGGCGATTCGTGTTCTCAACCAAATAAAACAACTGGTGAGCAAGCCCTTCCATATTTTTTACCTCTCTGCTCCTCTCTCCTGGGCACATCCCTACTGTCTGTCGGTTGAAGGTCTGTAGGTTCCATAGGCTCGTCCAGCGAGGACTTGACGGGCGACGTCCTCACAGCGCGCAAAGGCCACGCCCATCCTCCCAAGCTCATCAAGCCATCGCTCCAGGGCCAGCAGGCGATGTCCCCGCCCAATGACCTGTGGATGGAAAGTCACGACCGCTACCCCATCGTCGAAGTCTCTAAGCATGAAGACAATATCATTGGTCCAATTGCGAAAGACTTCATCCGCCGGACGCAGCCCGGGCAGAACGGAGCCAGAGGCGTACATGAGATATTCAAAGTGAGGATAATCATCCAGGGACCAGCTCACTGGCAATTCAACCAACCGTGTCGCCTCGCCAAAATGCATGGCGCCCTCCGGTGACAGGTGATCCCCTCGGCGCGCAAAGAACGGAGTATAATCATTGCTCATCAAGCTACTATCGTAGAGCAGGCCGAGCTCCAGCATAATATCGACGGTGGAGGCCGTGAGATCCCATGACGGTGTTCGACTCCCCTGTGGCGGCTGACCAGTCAAGTTTTCAACTATGTCAAAGGCCCGGCGAAACACGGCCCGCTCTTGCAGCTCGCTCAGCTCTCCTACATTTTCATGCAAGTAGCCGTGCAGCCCTATCTCATGGCCTGCCTTGACCACCTGTTCACACTGGGATTGATAGGTTTCGATGGTATGACCTGGAATAAACCACGTGCTTTGGATATGATACGCGTTGAGCAGCTGCAAGATGCGCGGCACAGCAACTGCGCCGAACTCTCCACGGGAGAGCGATGCAGGAGACGTCTGGCGACGATTGATCCAAAGGGAGAGTGCATCGAAATCAAAGGTGAGACAAACAGTACCAGCCATAACAACGCCGGCACAGCGGGTACCTCCCCTGTTAGAGAGAGGGAGAGGAAGCCGTGCCCTCCTTTCTTCTGCGCATCGAAACTCGAGGGATCGTGATATGCTCATCATATCATATCAAGACAGCTTTGCATACTTTGCTCGAGAGCCTGGGAGATTGCCTATTCCTACGCCTCGGCGGACCTTCGCCAAAGAGTGGCGTCGTGTGCCGTCCGCCATAACTTTCGAATAGAATGAGCGTGGAGGGAGTGAAAAACGGCCTCCTCGCGTTAGAAAATTCCGCCATAAAAGTAGAAAAAGCACCGGAATTCGCGCTAATTTTAGAAAAAGGACTTTGAGAAAGTTGAGCGACCACAACACATCAATAGATGGCACAAG
>WNGD01000812.1_pt1 | contig 42726 bp, 39 predicted proteins | sample 5400671 | NCBI WGS metagenome assembly WNGD01 (sample SAMN13153369, study PRJNA577476) | soil metagenome | isolation source: 40 cm soil or saprolite under grassland replicate 2 | place: USA:California | collected 2016-06-15 | reverse complement strand
TGTGTCGCTTTTCCATTCGTCCTTCAGGAACGTTGGAAATTGTCTCGACAATACGGAATTTTCGCGACGCCGGTGGCGTTTCTCATAGTGCGTGAGAATACGCGTTCCCTTTTCACTGCTCTGACAACTAACTTTACGCGTCATGAAAGTAAATTTGGGAGTCGCTGGGCGGTAGCCTGTTCGGGACCCAAACGATGACCGCCGCGAAAACAAGGCAGGATGTGTTGGACGGTTCCAACAACAAATGCACGCCGTTTGCAGTGAAGAGCATCTTAGCTCCGCTGGCTTTTTTTCTCATTCTCGCGCTGGCTTTGGTTTGCCTCGCAGCCCAAGAGGCGAACGACCCGGGCAATCACGCTGACGCCGACTACATTCTGGGGGCAGACGATCAAATCTTGATTCGAGCGATGGATGCTACGGAGATTTCCGACAAGCCGGTGCTGATCGGGACCAGCGGGTACATTAGTCTGCCGATGGTGGGCCACCTCCGTGCGTCCGGCCTGACGGTGCAGCAATTGGAAGCAGAGGTCGTGTTGCGCCTGAAATCCTACATTCGTGAACCGCAGGTTTCGGTGAGCATCGTCGAATTTCGCAGCCAGCCTGTCTCTGTCCTCGGCGCCGTGACCAACCCCGGCGTGGTTCAGCTTCGAGGTCACAAGACACTCTTCGAAGTCATCTCCGAGGTCGGAGGTCTGAAAAACGACGCCGGCAACAGCATTAAGATCACACGCCGCAAGAACAATGGGCCGATCCCACTCCCTTCCGCAGCCACCGACTTCACCGGTCAATTCAGTGTCGCAGAGGTGAGTGTGAAGTCCATCGTGGAGGGCCGCAACCCGCAAGAAAACATTCAGGTCAAGCCCAACGATGTTATTTCGGTTCCCCGCGCCGAACTAATCTACGTCATCGGCGCCGTCAGACGTCCAGGAGGCTTTGTTCTCAACGAGCGCGAGCATATTTCGGTTCTCCAGGCTCTCTCGATGGCCGAAGGTCTCGATCGGCTCGCGTCTGGCTCGAATGCCAGGATCCTCCGTGCTTCCGATGCCGCCTTAACACGCACGGAAATTCCAGTAGATGTCAATAAAATACTTAGCGGCAAAACCAATGACATGCCAATGCTGGCAAACGATGTCCTCTTCATTCCCACCAGTGCGACGAAAAGTGCAACCCTTCGCAGCATCGAAGCTGCAATACAGGTAGGCACGGGGGTTGCCATCTGGCGCCGCTGATTCGTAAGACCCATGGACGATCACCAACTGCCACCCGCAAGTAAAGAACTGGGACCTCACAAAGGCGGCGAAGCATATCTCGGATACGCAGAAGCGGGGCGGTACGTCTACGAGCAACATGAAGCGCGGGAACCGGGCGGCTTTCTTGAATACTGGCGCCTTCTGTGCCGCTACAAAGTCATCATCGTTGGGATGACGGTTCTTGGAGCCGTTGCCGGCATTCTTCTAACGCTGACGCAGCAGCCCGTCTATCAGGCGCGTGCGGCCATCGAAATACAGAATATCAACGAGGACTTCCTCAATATCAAGCAGGTATCGCCGGTATCCAAAGGTGACAACTCCACGGTCCTGACTGAGATCCAAACCCAGATGAGGCTTCTCCAGAGCGAAAGCCTGATCAAGCGCGTCCTGACCAAGCTGAAGGATCGCACCTTCGAGGAACCTCAGGTCAGTACCATCCGTCTCTTTGTCTGGCGCAAAGCTCTCCATCTGCCTGAGGCGACGCTCCGCGATGAGCCGGACCCGGACGCGGCGGCAGGAAGCCTCAAAGTCCGCGCTTCCGGGCCAACCCGTGTTGTTGAGATCTCATACGATTCCAAAAACCCGCACTTCGCCGCAGCATTCGTCAACACGCTGGTCCAGGAGTTTATCGAATCCACGATGGAGGCCCGGTTAAAGGGGAGCGCGTACACCAGCGAGTGGCTCTCCCGCGAGTTGGAAGATATGCGCATCAAGCTTCAGCACTCCGAGGATGCCCTCCAGTCTTATGCGCGCCGTGCAGGCCTGATGTTCACTTCAGAAAAGACCAACATCTCCGAGGAAAAGCTGCGACAGTTGCAGGAACAATTATCAAGAACCCAGGCCGATCGCATCGCCGCTCAATCCCGTTGGGAGATCACCAAGATCAGCCCACCGGATGCGCTTCCCGACGTCCTCAACGACAGTTTACTTCGCTCTTTGCAGGAAAAACTCACGGAGTTGCGCCGCCAGCAGGCCGAACTGATCACTATCTACACCGAAAATCACAACAAAGTGAAGCAGGTCGAGGCACAGATCGCGCCGCTGGAGGCTGCGTTGCAAAGAGAACGGTCCGCCATTATCGAACGCCTCCGGAATGACTATGAAGCTGCATTGCGGCGAGAGAAGCTTCTCGCTGCGGACTTCGCGAAACAGTCAGGCCTCGTCACGGACGAGGCGGAAAAATCCATTCAGTACGGCATCCTCAAGCGCGAGGTTGACTCCAACCGCGAGATCTACGCCTCCATGCTGCAACGGGTCAAAGAGGCGAGAATCGCTTCGGCTGTACGCGCCAGTAACATTCGCATTATCGATGCCGCCGAGCCACCGGAATATCCTTATAAGCCCAGCCTTCCGATCAACGGTGCGCTCGGCCTCTTCTCCGGTTTATGCATCGGCGCCGCCGTCGCGATCATGCGCGGGCGCGCCGATCGTACCTTGCAGGCCCCGGGCGAGGCTCGTTTTTGGTTGAAGGTACCTGAGTTGCAAGTGATTCCGGCCGCACCTAGGACGTTACGGCGCCGCCTCCACCCCAGTCTGATGGCGGAGTCCTTCCGCTCGCTTCTGACTTCAATCCTGTTTTCCGGTGACGACGGTGAGTCTCCTCAAGCACTGGTCCTGACGAGTCCCGGTCCTGGAGAAGGCAAGACCATCATAGCCAGCAATCTCGGAATAGCTCTGGCGCGGATTCAGCGGAAGGTCCTCATCATCGACGGCGACCTCCGGAAGCCGCGCATGCACGAACTCTTCGATCTCCCGAATGACCGCGGGTTCAGCAGTCTGCTGTGCCACTCGCCACTTCCGGAGAACCAACTGAAAGGCATCGTGCAGGAGACCAGCATCCCCGGCCTCTCTGTGTTGACCAGCGGTCCTGCTATAGAAAGTGCCGCCGATCTGCTCTATTCCGCCGACCTTTCCGAACTGCTAGCGGAATTCAAAACCGAGTTCGACTTCGTTATCATCGACACACCACCCATGTCCCAAATGCCGGATGCGAGAGTACTGGCCCGTCTGGCGGACGCGGTAATCCTCGTTACACGAGCCGGCCACACCACCAGACAAGCTGCGGAAGACGCTTATCGGCGCCTCATCGAAGATAAGGCTCGAGTCTTAGGCACAGTCCTGAACGATTGGAATCCGAAGAACGGCGGCCGTTACTACGGACACGGATATAACTATCCCAATTAGCGGGAAGAATGCGCATTAATGCGTGATCCCATTCACCCTCTTGGCTCAGACCGGTGAAGGTTAGTTTGGTAAGTGCAATGAGTCTCCCGGCTTGATAACGCCCTGCCCGCCACGACAAGAACATGCGCATGTTGAACATTACTGGAACCAACATCAATGTGACGAGCTACAAAGAAGTGGTGGATCTCGTCGCAAGCTGGTTATCTCGCGGCAATTCTGCAGGAGAAAAGAGGGCAAGGTACATCTGCATAACATCAGTCCACGGGATAGTGATCGCCAGATGGGATCCCGAATTGCGGAACGCCCTCAACGGAGCCGATGTGGTCACGCCCGATGGAATGCCTGTAGTCTGGGCGCTACGCTCATTCGGTGCCACCGGTCAACAGCGCGTCTATGGGCCGACCCTGATGTTGCAGTTGTGTAGAGCCGCCGAGCGGCGCCGGCATCGTGTATTCCTCTACGGAGGCCAGCCAGACGTCCTAAATACCCTTTGCCAGAAACTCGAAGCACGATACCCAGAACTCATCATCGCCGGAACCTATTCGCCGCCCTTCCGTCCGCTTACAAAGGTCGAAGACGAGCATGTCAAACAGATGGTCAGCGGTAGCAAGGCCGACCTGGTCTTCGTCGGGATCAGCACGCCGAAACAGGAAAAGTGGATGGCAGCGCATCAGATGGATTTCCCAGGAAAGGTCCTTGTAGGAGTGGGAGCAGCGTTTGACTTCCACGCAGACCGCGTGCGGCAAGCGCCTCAATGGATGCAGCAAGCAGGCTTGGAATGGTTCTTTCGTCTGCTAATGGAGCCTACACGGCTATGGAAGCGGTACGTCCTGATCACGCCGCAGTTTCTGCCGCTTTGGGCTCTCCAAAAGATGGGTCTTCTTCGCTACCACGACGTCAACAAGGCAAGCTGAGTGAGAAGTTTTCATCTCCATTTCTATAACCTCACACAAAACTAGGAGCCGGAATAAATGTCAAAACAGAAGCGTGTACTGGTAACCGGGGCGGGTGGCTTTATCGGTCACCATCTCACAAAGTATCTGGTCGACCGTGGTTACTGGGTCCGAGGCGTCGATCTGAAACGGCCAGAGTACGAACCGACGGTCGCGCACGAATTTGAACTGCTAGATCTTCGTAAGTGGGATAACTGTCTTCAGGTCACCCGCGGTATCGATGAAGTTTACGCGCTCGCTGCGGAGATGGGAGGGATCGGCTTTATCGAAAGTCACAAAGCCCAGATCGTCCGCGACAGCACCATGATCAACATCCATTCGATCGAGGCGGCGCGTGGCTGTGGGGTTAAGCGGTTTCTTTTTACCTCGAGCGCATGTGTTTACCCCGGGTACCTGCAGAGGAGCGCCGACGTTAAGCCACTGAGGGAAGAGGACGCCTATCCAGCCGATGCTGAAGACGCGTATGGTTGGGAAAAATTGTACATGGAGCGTACGTGCCGCCACTATCGGGAGGACTTCGGTCTCGAAACCCGCGTTGTCCGATTCCACAATATTTTTGGCCCGTTGGGCACCTACGACGGTGGCCGCGAGAAATCCCCGGCCGCAATCTGCCGGAAGATTGTACTAGCCGAGGATGGCGACACGATCGAAGTCTGGGGCGATGGTGAGCAGACTCGCTCATATTGCTACATCGACGATTGCGTAGAAGGGATCTACCGGCTGATGCGATCTTCATGGGCAGATCCGATCAATCTTGGTCAGGACCGCATGATTACTGTCAATCAACTGGTGGATATGGTGGCCAGGATCGCGCGCAAGCGGATCAGCCGCAGACACGATTTGACAAAGCCCCAGGGAGTCCGGGGCCGCAACAGTGATAACACTCTACTGCGGACTGTGCTTCGGTGGGAGCCTTCTGTCTCGCTAGAAGAGGGTCTAGCGCATACCTACAAGTGGATCGAGGAGCAACTTATCGCGGCAGGGAAAATCAAGATACCTATACGAGCCATACCCGCTTCGCGATGACTTCAGTGTTAAAGAAGATTCAGATCCTCGGCGGAATGATGATCATAGTGTCGAACCCGCTCAAACCTGGTAAACTCCACTCAAAACCAGCACATGCGTGATCCTGTGCAACTTCTCACGCTCATCGCGCTCTTAGTCATTGGCGCCACACTGTTGTGGGAACACACTCTGCAGATCGCCCTCTTTGCAGTTGTACTCGCGGCCGTCCTGGACTGCTTATGGGGTTGGGTGGGGATCAATGTCGGTATAATGCTCTGGGCAGATGATGTCACCTGTCTTGTGCTGCTACTCGCGGGCGCCATAGTTCTGTTGCGAAAGGGCAGGCTTCCAGGTAGCAGTTCCTCGCCGGCGCTCATGATCGTCGCAGTTTTGATTCTAAATCTGGTTCGAGGAGCTATTGATTTTGGCTTGCAACCGGCGGGTAATTCATCGCGAAGTCTTGGGTATCTGATCATACCGGCCGTAGCTTGGCTGATGCTTCAGCCAGAAGCGCGGGTCGATTCTCAACGTCTGGCACGTTGGCTGCGCACTCTCGGATGTATGTGGACCCTCTTCGCTTTGTGCCGTTGGGCGGGCCTGTTGCCTATGTTTCAGGCGCCAGGCGAATTTAGAGAAGTGCCTCGCGCCCTCTCCGGGGAGGACGCGATGCTGGTCGGTCAGTCCTTGCTGGCGGCCGTTTACCTGCAATTTTTCTACGGCGTAACGTTCTGGAACACAACCCTGACCGTCGTTCTAACAGCGGTGACAATCGCGTTGCAGCACCGTAGCGTATGGGCTGCGACATTCGTCGCTTGCTTATGGCTGGTCGCTAGCTCCTTGAGGTCATCGCAGAAGCGTTGGCTTCAACTCGCAGCCGCCACGTGTATCGGATTGACGCTCGCGATCATCGCGCTATCCGTGACAACAGGCGGGATTGATCGTACTGTCTCCCTTGTAAAAGCAAATCTCGACGAAACACGGCAGGATAATAGTACATGGAACTGGCGAGTACGAGGATTTTATGAGGCGATGGACCGGCTGTTTTCCGGGGATGCGTTCGAAATAATGTTCGGACCTCCGAGCGGCAGTCTGCGGTTCGGTGCTGCCGAGTTGGAACTAGGATTGAGTGGTGCTTCCGTCCTTATTCACAACCGGTACGTGCACACGCTCGCGTATTACGGCGCCGTCGGCGGTATGTCGCTGCTCATGTGGCTCGGGGCTGTGGCCATGAAGATCGGTTCCTGGACTGGTCCTGGTTCCGGAGAGGGCCCGCAGACACGTCTTGGTGCAGTTTTTCTCCAGGCATTGCTTCTCTCGCAACTGACGTATTTTGTGCCTTACAGTGGCGGATTGATACAGGGTAACATCCTTGCACTAATCTGGTTGGCAGCCGAGGCCCCATCGTGCGGTGTACGCCGTAAAAAGCAGTCTTCAAGACTCTCGCCATCTTACCAAGTTCACGAACTCCATACACGTCTCTAATTAATTTAGCTTGCTGGAAGAAGATAATGGCGCACGTTAAACATTACCGGAACTTACACCGTGCGATAGGGAGTACCTGCCCTTTGCCCCTTCGTCTCCTCCATCCCTTTGGCTTTACGCCTTAGACGATGTTGGCGGACGTCCGGCGCGAGATGTTGGTGCGAACGATGAGGCTGCTGGATCTGGCGGTCTTATCTAGCGCTTTCCTCTTATCTTTGGCTATGAGTTCTGGTTCCTTCAGCTGGACAAGCTTCAGTGAAATCCTGCTCATCCGCATTGCCTTGCACAACCTGCTCTTGTTCGCGGCATTCTTGGCGTTTTCGGCCGCCATCTTCTGGGGTTGCGGCCTTTACCGTTCTCACCGCCTGTCGCGCTGGGATGCACGACTCTACGAGATTCTCTTAGCCGTCACACTCGTAACAACAGTGCTGGTCATAATGCGGTCCCTCTTCCATTTTGCGTTTGCAAATAATGCATTTCTGCTTCTCTTTTGGTTGCTGAACGTTTGCGAATTGTTTGCAACTCGAGAGAGCATGCATTTGGCATTGCATTATGTCCGGTCGCGTGGAAGGAACCTGCGCAACATTGTCGTTGTGGGAGAAGAGCCAGACGCGACGGTTTTGGCTCAGCGTCTCCAGCAGGAAGTTAGCTTCGGTTATCAGGTCCTCCGAGTAATCGACGCAAGCGAGGTAAAGGAATGGTCAAAGCGCAGTTAATGTCGGAGCTTGAAGCTGTCATTGAGGGGCAGCCCGTGGATGAGGTGTTTATAGCGCTTCCCCGCGCGAAATACAACCATCTCATCGAAACCATTGTTTCGGTCTGCGAAGAGCAAGGAATCATTGTACGGGTGCAGACTGCACCATTCGCTCTAAAAGTTGCCCGATGGCGGCCTGATGAACTGGACGGCAAACCGTTTGTGACGATCCAATCCGGACCTTCGAATGTATGGCACCTTGCTACAAAGAGGCTCATCGATCTTTTCGGAAGCACAGTGCTTCTGCTTGGCCTGTTGCCAGTGCTTCTGATCGTCGCCTTACTCATCAAATTGGACTCCACGGGCCCGGTCTTCTTTACGCAGGACCGAGTTGGTCTCAATAGAAGAAGATTCCGGCTTTTCAAGTTCCGCACGATGAGCGAGAGAGCCGAGGAACTCCAGCCCGACCTGGAACATCTGAACGAGGCGCATGGACCCGTCTTCAAAATCAGAAACGATCCGCGCTTAACTCGCTTGGGGAGATACCTGAGGCAGTTCAGTATCGACGAACTGCCTCAACTCTTCAATGTCCTCAGAGGAGAGATGAGCCTTGTAGGGCCGAGGCCTTTGCCGTTGCGGGATGTCAAACGCATCAACAGCCAGTGGCACAAACGCCGCTTCAGCATGAAACCTGGAGTCACATGCTTGTGGCAAATCAACGGGCGAAGCGACGTCAGCTTCGATGATTGGGTTGTCATGGATTTAGAGTACATCGACAAATGGTCTCTTGGTTTAGACATCAAGATCCTGTTGCGGACAATCCCGACAGTCCTGAAAGGTTCTGGAGCATACTGACGCCTGCGATTGTGCGATGGCTGGCAAACTAACAAACGCCGCACTACCGGCCCTAGGCTGGAATTATATCGGCACACTGACGCGGAGTACCTGTGGGTTCATTATCGGAATCCTGCTTGCCCGTCTGCTCGGTCCAAGACCTTTCGGCCAACTGGCTGCTGCGGGTATAATCTTCAGTCTGGGACAGCATTTGGCCGATGCGGGATTCAGTTCCGCGCTTGTGCAGGCGCCTGAGTTGAGCCAGCGTCAGATACGGTTCGCATTCACCGCTCAGGTCTTCATGGGTACAGCAATGCTGGTCGTCGCGATCTTAGCGGCGCCGTACGTTGCACTCGCATTTCATGATGCGGCGATCCAACGGGTGCTTTACGGAGTTGCACCACTATTTCTACTGCAATCGGTCGGCCAGACGTCGACGGGATTGCTCAAACGCAACCTGGCCTTTAAGGCCGTCCAGAATGCGCAAGTTTGCTCGTATCTGTTTGGATATTGTGCGATCGGTCTGCCAGCGGCATATTTCGGAGCCGGTGTGTGGAGCCTGGTGTCCGCCCAGATGGCGCAGGCATTATGGTACTCGGTGCAGGTATATGCCGGAATCCGGCACTCTATCATCCCCTGTCTCGACAAGTCTGGAATGCGGCTGCTTCGATTCGGAACCAAAATCACTGCCTCGAATATCACGAACTGGGGTGTCTACAATCTAGAAGACGTGTTCGCAGGCCGCGCCTTCGGATCCACCGGCCTCGGTTTATACAGACGCGCCTTCACGATTCTGCTCACTCCTGCGCAAGGGATCGTGGGTACTTTCCAGCAGGTGCTATTCGCGAGTTATTCTCGCGCCGGCATTGACATGCCCCGCATTCGCCGCGCTTATCTTGCGGTGACGGCTGGCATCGGTATGATTGTTCTTCCATTGTTCTGGAGCCTGGCAGCATGCGCTTCTAGCGTTGTGATAGGCCTCTATGGCTCAAGATGGACCGAAGCCATACCATTAATTCTGCCGCTCGCCTTGGCGGTTCCACTATATGCATTAATGGGGCTTGCCGGCCCCGTGCTGGCCGCAACGGACCACATCGAACAGGATCTGGGAGCGCAAGCTTTATCCTTCGTGGTTGCTGCAGCCGCATTTGCAATCTCAGTTCTTTATTCACTGACAGTAATGGCCTGGGCTGTTGTGTTCGCCTACGCTTTTCGTTATTGGGTCTCGACCCGCCCAGCACTTCGATTGCTTGGCATTCGGTGGGGCGATGTGGCGCGCGTGCTTGCCGGTCCGGCTGCTGTCGGCGTAGTTACGACCTGTGTCGTTTTTGTAGCCAATTCGGTAGCTACATATTGCAGGATACAGCCGCTCTACATTTTAGGAGGGCTGGCCTTTACCGGAGCGGTTACCGTTTCCGTTCTCCTGGTTTTGGTGGGTGATCGCGTTTTGGCCCCCGAGCTCGTAGGCACCCTGATGCACATCACAGCAAGACTGCCCAGAAGATTCGGTCTGGCTTTTGAAGCCATTGCCACACGGCAATCCGTGAGACTTAAACAGCAAGGACCACGGGTACATAGCCCGGTCGTTACATCGGCGGCTCAGTAGTTCGGGCGGCAGCTTTGCAACCGAGCATCGGGATGATGTTTTCTCGCGCTTTATCGCAGGGTCCGATCGGCGTGCTCGGCCCCATCGAGCTGGCCGAGTTTCGAGACTACTTATACCCAGGCGCGCTGGAAAGTTCACCGCCACGCGGAATGGGCGGAACTCCCGTTACGTTGCTTTGCAAGGAACTTTTGAATCGGGGGCACCAGCTGGTGATCTTTTCACTCGATCCTTCGGTAGAGACTGAAAGATCATTCGACGGGCAACAGCTCAGAATTTACTTCGGTCCTTATACACGTAAAGGCGCAGCTGATTTTTTCAAGAAAGAACGACAGTTTCTGGCACGTGCTATCAGACGCGAAAGCTTGACGTGCATTCATGCACATTTTACTTACAAATATGCTCTGGCCGCTGTGGAAAGTGGCCTTCCACACGTTGTCACCGCCCACGATGCGCCCATCAACTGCCTCCGGCACGCCTTCATTCCTTTCAAAACAGCTCGCAACTTCGCAGGCTACTACAGAACAAGTCGAAGCATTGCGTTCAGAATGGTGCGAACGCTAATCGCATATAAAGCAGTACGAAATGCTCAACGCCTCGTCGCTGTCTCACCGTATGTGGTTGATCATCTTCGGAAGTATCGCTTTCGTGCCGGGCCGATTGATGTAATCCCCAATGGCATGCCCGGTGCACATTTTGAGCGTCCGCGCAAAATCCATTCTGGCCGGCCAATCACCTTTGCAACAGTTCTCGTGGGATGGGGCGGTCTCAAAAATGGCAGTGCTGCCATCCAGGCCTTTGCCAAGGTACGACAAATCCTGCCTGACGCTCAAATGTTGATGTTCGGCACTGGACATTCCTCAGATGAGCCGGCCGCAGTTTGGGCGCGCCAAAGAGGTTGGGACATGGGCATCGAATTTGTCGGCCAGATTCCATATGGTGAACTACTCGATCTGTTGTCGCATAGAGTGGATGTACTGGTGCACCCCTCGCTCGAAGAGGCCCATCCGATGCCTCTGATTGAGGCCATGTCATTCGGGATACCGGCGATCGGCGGAAACACAGCGGGTGGCGTACCATGGACGCTCGGATATGGCAGGTACGGTGTGCTTGTGGATGTTCTTTCACCCGACCAAATTGCCGCTGCGATGCTACGCCTGGCTGAAGATGACGACACACGCTACAAGTTGGGAACCGCCGCCCGAGAATTCCTCAAATCACGTTTTCACATTAGTAAAGTCGCAGAGCAGTACGAGGCGATCTATGCGCAGCTCGCTGGTCAAGCATCACATCGCCGCGAAGTACTCAAGGGCGCCTGATCCTGTACGCGGTGCCGTGCGGAAGGGGGACCATAAGTCTATTAACTGCGTTATGTAGGGCACCAGTTCGTATCGGTAGAACATTGCACGTTTTCAGGCAAAGATTGTCTCCAAAGAGTACTCTCCTGGCAGGACCGTATTCGGGTGAACTTGGGTGGGAGCTGATGGAATGGTCCGGCTACGTGCGGAGATTACGTACACAATATGAGAGGACCATTGTCATCTCCTATGAAGGAAATCGCTGCCTGTACGAGGACTGCGAATACTACCCTCACGAGCTCAACTTGAAAGACAGTGGCTATTGGTATGGTTCACTATCCGGCCCGGCCTTAGACACGATGCTGAGGTATTATAGAGAGAGTCTTGGCCTTACAGCTTTCGACTGGTTGCATCCGACGCACTTAAACAGATATACGAAACGGCTGATCGGACCACAGATATTCTGGGCCCCCTTTGATCGCAGGCGGACAAATTACAGATATGATATCGCGTTTCATTTTCGGAGCATCCGCCGTGCAGACCTGGATACAAAGAATTATCCGCTCGATTATGCGCGCGATTTAGTAAGTGCATCCATGGCCGAAGGACTACGCCTCTGCTGCATCGGCCATCCTGAACATTCTTTCGCCCTGGATGGGTGTGATGATTTGCGGAGTCGGGATCTATCCGAAACACGCACAGCGCTTCAGAGTATTAAGCTACTCGCCGGGGGCTCAAGTGCGCCAATGCACCTGGCGAGCTTGTGCGGCGTGCCGATCGTTGTCTGGTGGAAAACTGATCCAGTTGATACAGAGCTTTTCGACCGATATCTTGAGCTTTGGAATCCTCACAAGACCCCGGTATATATCGTCTCTGATTCAACGTTTCAGCCTGCGCCCCGGCAGGTTCTGTCGGAAATCATCAAGGCGTTTCATTCAATCCAGATCTAGTTTGGGAGGAACAGCGAAGTCCCATGAAACCGCGCTTTATGGATATTGTGGTGTGCCCACTTGATAAGCGCCCATTGGAGTTATTAGAGTGGGAGGCCGAGCCTACAGTTCTGTCCGACCGAGATGTTGCATGCATCACGGCGATGAGCTACGACGCATCCGCGTTTTCCAGAGAGATCGTGACCGGTGTCTTGGTAAATCGAATCAAGAAGGTCTTCTATCCGATTTATAGGCGGGTTCCGCGATTGCTGACGTCTCCCAGTGCACTAACCCGCGAGTTTGTAAAGTTGCACAGGGACCGCATTGCGCGTGAACTCCCAGGTTTCACTCTTCCTCATGAAAAGCCGGCTCCTGGCGAAGAGGACATCTTGCGCTCCTTCTCCAAAGAATGGGTCAGCTATGATTGGAATCCGAGGGCCTACTGGAACCTGCCTCCTGAAGATATGTACCGGTCCATGCGATTCTTGATGGATCTAGATGGTAGGCCAATCAGACACAATCTCGTTCTGGAAATGGGGATAGGCATCGGCGGTATCGCGGATTACGTTTCCCGAAGCGAAGGTTGCGAAGTCGTCGGTGTTGATCTTGGCTATGCGGTTGATGCGGCACAGAAAAATTTTGGCGAGAATCCGATGCTTCATATCGTGCAAGCCTCCAGTTTTGCGCCGCCGTTTCGTGAAAACACGTTTGATTTCGTATACAGCCAAGGCGTTATCCACCATACATATTCGACACGGGCAGCCTTCCAGCAACTGGCTAAGCTACCGAAAACCGGTGGCCGTCTCTACATCTGGGTTTATAGCCCATACGATTACGACATGAACCGGAATTGGCAGCATCGGTTCTTAATGAAGATGGAGCGGATCCTCAGGCCGGTTATGTGGCGATTGCCGGATCGCCTTCAAACTCTCGCATTAGCTCCTATTGTTCCTCTGTATATTGCATATGAGAATTTTCATCTCAGGAGGGACGACAAGGCATTCATCAAGTACGGTCCAAGGGAAGCTATGCATGCGGCGCGCGACCGTTTCACTCCTCGGTATGCTCACCGTCATACGGAAGACGAAGTCTCAGGCTGGTTTCGTGAAGCTGGATATACAGACCTTCAGTGCGCTAGTAAACGTAAACGGCCAGGTTTTCTTCCGATCTGGCTCATTCTACATACTGCGGTCGACGGGGTTCGCAGTCAAGCCTGAAAAGAGGAGATTGCAGCGTGAACCGTAATGAGAAGATTTATGTCGTTGTTCCCGCCTTCAATCGAAAATTCTTCATTCAACGTTTTCTTCGCTGCCTCGACCGGCAGACATTCAAGGATTTCAACTGCATTATCGTAGACGACGGCTCTACTGACGGTACGGCCGAGCTAATTGCGGAAGAATTCACGCGGGTCCAGCTAGTACGAGGAAATGGGAACCTCTGGTGGACCGGGGCGACTAATCTAGGAATTCGGCATGCTCTCGCTGAGGCTTCGGACGCCGATGCGATTCTTGTTATCAACGACGATATTGAGATTGATTCGGACTACGTTGAGACGCTCCATAGACTGCGCCAGTCTATGCCTAGAACGCTCATTGGATCCCTGCTGGTTGATATCGACAATCCAGAGGTTATTTGGGATGGCGGGAGGATTGTTAATTGGTGGACCGCAAAATTTAAAACCTTAAACTCCGGAAGAAAGTTATCTGAATTCGGGAGAGACCATTATGTTGATGTCTCCTTGCTCACAGGGTCAGGAACGCTAATTCCCATTCAGGTTTTTCGGGAGATCGGGCTTTATGATGACGAACATTTTCAGCAATGTGGTGATACTGAGTTACCCGTCAGAGCCAAGAATGCTGGCTATCGTTTAATTGTAAGCTACGCGGCTGTTGCCAAAATGCATATTGAAGCTACGGATGGCGTCAACGCACGCAGTTATTATTCAATACGAGAGTTAACCAAATACTTCTTCGGCATAAAGTCGAATTTCAGGTTGAAATACCGCTTTTTCTTCGGCCTTAACACAGCCACGAATCCACTGGCTTTTATTAGTTTTCTCCTCTGTGACTTTTGCCGGATTAGCTGCCATTTGTTACTGCGACTACGGTTTCTGTCTGGGCTACATTCATCGCGCAGAAAGGAAACTGATGGTACGGTTCAAGGAACCTGAGGGAGCGGCAGTCCGCTGGTTGTTTAGCGATCACCTCTAGCGTGGCAGATAATCTGCGCTAGCTCCTTTACATGACGTAGATACACTTTGGTCGCGGATATTTGCTTAAGGAAGGAATCATGGAGAAGGTGGTGGTACGGGCGCTTGAGGAGAGTGCTGCGCTCAAGCAGCTAGTAGCCAAGCAGTGTGCTTCGCAGATCGTGAGCGCCGCGGATGCTCTGCAATGCCCTCAGGAATGGAGGGAAACTTGCCGTCTTCGGAAATGGGGGGAGCGCAGCCGATGCTCAGCATATTGCTGCCGAATTCATTGGACGATTTAAGCAGGAACGCCCTTCCTTGCCAGCCGTTGCCCTTACCACCGACACCTCAATCCTGACGTGCATCAGAAACGATTACGGATTCCAAGACATCTTTGCTCGACAGGTTGAGGGACTTGTCGGACAAAGAGATGTGGTTATCGGAATTAGCACGAGCGGCTCATCGGAGAATGTTTATCGGGGCATCATCAAAGCGCGGGAGAAGGGCGCGTTTACCATTGGCCTTTTGGGCAAAGACGGAGGCAGGATTCGAGAGATCGTGGATTGTGCGATCGTTGTTCCTTCCCAGGAAACTGACCGGATCCAGGAAGCACATATTACCATCGGGCACATCCTCTGCCAGATAGTCGACCAAACACTTTTTCCCATAGGATTTGTCCGGAGCTAACGACAAGGAGAACACTATGACCGAGGGCCTAGCCCAGCTTATCCAGAAATGGCAGGGAAAAAGGATTCTGGTGGTAGGGGATCTCATACTCGACAAATATGTATGGGCGGACGTCTCCAGGATTTCGCCCGAAGCTCCTATTCAGATCGCGGAGGTACGCTCGGAAGGTTATACCGTGGGGGGAGCGGCCAATGTGGCTCACAATATCACGACCCTTGGAGGCAACGCGATTCTGGCTGGAGTCGTAGGAAAGGACCCTGATGCAGACCTGCTTCTGGGCCGTCTGCGGGAGCTTGGGATTGAAACCAGGGGTATTGTGACGGATTGCTCGCGACCGACGACAATCAAGACCAGGATTATTGCGCATAATCAACAGGTCCTCCGCGTGGACCGGGAAGACCGCTCACGGATCCCCACAAAATGCGCCGAAGCCCTGATGGCCTATATTCGAGCTGCCGTAGAATCGGTAGATGGAGTGGTGTTATCTGACTACGGAAAAGGGGTGCTTACGGAAGAGATCACGGCCATTGCGATCCGTCTTGCGCGGCTGTGGCGCCGGCCCATCGTGGTCGATCCCAAAGGGACCGATTACCAGAAATACCTTGGGGCATCGATTGTCTCTCCTAATCTTCTTGAGTTAGAGATGGCCACAGGAGGCAAAAAGCTCCAGACCGACGAGGAAATTTGCACGGCAGCAGCACAGCTTCTACAAATCTGCGACCCCGAAGCGCTCGTCGTGACGCGCGGGAAGGACGGCATCACTGTCTATGAAAAATCGCATGCTGTCCACCATATACGCACCGTTGCTCTGGAAGTAGTGGACGTTTCTGGAGCCGGGGACACCGTTACCAGTACCCTGATTCTCGGCCGGACGGCGGACTTGGATCTTGTGACAATCGCAAGATTGGCCACTGCCGCTGCCGGAGTCGTGGTGAAAAAGATCGGAACCGCCGCCGTCTCTTCTCAGGAATTGGAGAGTGCGATCTCGTCGACGCCGGACCCGCGAGAACGAAAACTGGTGACGCTCGATGAAACCTCGCGAATCTTATCGCACCTCCGCAATCAGGGGAGGGTCATCGTGTTCACCAACGGCTGTTTCGATCTCCTCCATATTGGCCACATTTCTTGTCTCCAAAGAGCAAAGCAACTGGGAGATATACTGGTCGTGGGCCTGAATAGCGACGAATGCGTTCGGGCGCTCAAGGGGGTCAGCCGCCCGCTGGTCTCCCAGGATGAACGGCAGAGGCTCGTCGCCGCCCTAGATTGCGTCGATTTCGTAGTCATCCTCGATGACCTCACTCCCCGGAATATGATCGCCAGTCTAAGGCCGGACATCCTGGTAAAAGGATCCGATTATACGATGCAAACGGTTGAAGGCCAGGACATCGTGGAATCGTACGGGGGTAGAGTAGAACTGGTGCCGATTGTAGGAGAAAAGTCGACCACGAAGATGATCGCCCAGATTGTCGAGACGCACCAGAAAAGGACAGAGCTTTCAGTATTTGGCTCTCAGAACTAGGAAGTGAGTGCTATAACTCTGGCGTAACTCTCTATCTTCCATAGTTAGCGGCATCCTAGCAAGGTATCAAAGAAGTGGAAGGAGCGGCTGGATCCACGGGATCCAAAAGCTCAGCCAAGCCATGACTCATATCTATATCGATACCATATAAAACCTCGGATCCTTCATAGGAATCAACCAGCTGCACAACGATTCATTATCGATTCCGCCGCTTTTATGCGGCCATGACGTCAAAGCGATTCGCGAACAGAATGCCACCATTGCTCGATGTTCCGTATGCGGTTCATTCTGGGATCTGGAGTCGATGCGTTCCGCAATCGCGTACGACGAAAGTTATGCAGTAGATCATGGACACGACTCCGAGGTGTTAGGCAGATTGAAGGTTAGTAGCCTAGAACGCTGGCTTACTAGGCTGAATCTCGATATATCCGAACTGCGAATCTGTGAGATAGGTTTCGGTTCGGGGTGGCCCCTAGCCTACATGAATCAACATGCTCATGCTGTTTACGGAATCGAGGCAATTCCGGAGAATCTGCAATCCGCCGTACGCTTGGGAGTGAATCCGTCATGTTTATTTGACTCAAGTCAACTCCCGGGAACATTACCGGAACCCATTGACCTTTGGGTGTATCAAGATGGTTTTGAGCACATTACTGACGTGCACTCGCACCTTGACTGGGTGGCTCGCAACTCATCACCAGACGCCTCAGCGTTGCTTGTGTTACCGGAAGCCTCGTCGCCTTCGGAAAAGATTGCCGGCCGGTTGTGGCCTTACCGAGTGGTAGATCATACCTTCCATTGGTCGCGCGGCGGCCTGACAAAGGTTTGGGGACTGGTCGGCTTCACCTCACCAGTGTGGTTTCGCCCGCTTAAGGCGCTAACGCTCGGCCACCTATTAGCATGTGCAGCCCACAAGTTTGGTGTCAAGACCAAGCCAGGATTATCCTGCAAAGGTCCCAGCTTATGGTTCAATGTCGGAGAGCAAGGTGTACTTCTTCGCCGAGGTGTGCGCCATGAAACTTAGCACCAAACGGAAAGTGGATTATGTTGTAGGTGGCATAGGAATCTTTCTTTTGCACCCTTGGGTGACACTGCTAGGGAAGATTCTTCGAAGGGACCATTCAGCAGTCATCAAGGAGCACGCACTGGTCATCAAGATGCTGGGCGGTGGTAGTTTAGTGATTGCGCTGCCTGCTCTGCTAGGACTGCGACGAAAATATCCTGGCATACGACTAAGCTTAGCAAGCACCAAAACGGTGAAGCCATTCGCTGAGGTACTCTCAATTTTCGATGACATAATGATTATCGACGATAAGTCGATCATTACGCTACTTGGAAGCGGGATTCGGCTCCTGTTTAGACTTTTCGGTGTAGATACTGTCTTCGATTTTGAAGTCTACAGCCGCCTTTCGACGGTGCTTTCTGTCCTGCTTTGCGCAAGAAATCGAATCGGTTTCTATCTTGAAAGCACTGTCTGGCGGAACCGCATCTCCACTCACCTGATCTTTTTCAATCGTTTCTCCGGTAGTTTTAACTTTTACGAGGCTGCGGTAGCTACGGTTGGCGCTGAGCCAGTAAATCTGAGCGAATGTGGACTACACGTGGCACGTGCCAACAGGATCCCGGTGAAAGAGAGATTATCGAGGTGCGAGCGGGTGACGGTAGAGCAGGAGGCGCAGCGAATATGCATATCCCCGTCATGCTCTGAGTTGGGGAAAGAAAGGATGCTCAGGGCCAGTCAGTGGGTATTGATCTTGCGCAAATTAGTCGTTAATGCAACCAGCGTGGTTATTCTCGGTGGAGCAGACGATAGCGCGGTTGGCGAAGAGCTAGTTCAGCAAGGACGACAAATTGGCCCGGAAGTATCTTGGATAAATGCTTGTGATGGCCGTTCACTGCAACAGTCTCTCGAATTGCTCGCCGGCTGTTCTCGCCTGCTCGCCGTCGATTCGTCAGTTCTCCATTTTGGGCGTTTATTTGGCATTCCGACTGTGTCCTTTTGGGGGCCAACGGACCCAGCGACGCGACTCAGGGAAGTTGAAGGTTCTGCGGATACGTTTTGGTATGAGAAAGTTCCGTGCTCGCCCTGCGTCCACATTGCACATACCCTCCCATGTGGGGGCAGGAATGTCTGTATCGACGCGACCGTCAGGCGTTTTTGCGGGGAAGATTCCCGAGCAATTCGGGAGACGCTGTCTCCGTTTTCATTTGTGAGGATAAATTGTCGATGAAGGGGCTAGTTCGGCTCAGCGCCGTCATTGCGCGCCACCTTCCGGAGCCTGAGGAGCGCGTTGGCTGCCTAATAATGGGTGCCCTGCTAATCTGGCTGCTACTCACGCAGATGGCTGCCATTCATAGTACTCTCAATGGCATATCGGCCGTGGAGGATCCCTATAGCGAAGCTAACGCGATCCGTGCCGCCCAGCATTATGCGGAAAAGGGATTTCTCACAGATGCGGGCTTGCCCCATGTCACATACGGCGACCGCTTTCCGCTGGACGGATGGGTGAAAGACCTTGACCGCTCCCCACTGCCTTCAGGAGTTTATACCCGATATCCACCAGTGCCGGACCTGATTTGTGGTGTACTTGAAAAGCTCGTTGGTTTCGACCACTTGTGGACTTGGCGGCTGCTGCCGGTTGGCTTCGGACTTTCCACCATGATCTACGCCTTTTTCAGCTTCAAGAACTCATTCGGTCCAGTAGCGTCCGGAGTCATGACGACCCTGCTGTTCGCTGTTCCGATGGCCACCTCCTACATGCATGGGCTTCACTACCAGGGATACGCCCATAGCATGTTCCTTGTGCAGCTTTGCTTCTTGGTGCGGATTTTCTTTGCCCGAAGCGCGCCTCGTTTTGGCAGTTATGCCGCGCTTTTTGGATTTGGATTCGTTCAGGGCTGGCTCTCGTTCGAATACGCGTTCATAGTCATGGGCGCAGCTATTCCGATCGCTTTGATTGCACGAGCCAACGGATACGACGGAAGCGTGCGGCCAACGCTCTTCCTCGTTGTTTCGAGTGGCGCGGGGTTTACCATTGCGCACATCCTCCATTTCCTGCAGGTGGCTAGTTTCTACGGGTCCGTGGCCATGGCTTTGCAGGACTATTTGGGCAGGGCAGCCTATAGGCTGGTTGGGGAGGGAGAATCATCCTACCTGACTTTGGTGCTGAGGGTCCTGCGTCGATATTCGGTCGAGCTATGGTTCTCACCCCATCGCGGTTCGTTTGGCTTCCTTCTCCCCTTTCTATCGGCAGCTGTGCTATTTGATCGGGTTAAGGCGGTGAGCGTGGCAAAGGAGGATTGGAGCAAGACTCGGCACTACCTCGCCGTGTTGCTGGACGGGAAAGTCGTGCTTCCGGTAATTCTGTCTTACGTGTTTGCGGCCCTGTGGTTGTTTGCTATGCCCTCGATGTCCATGATGCACATGCACATTGTGCCACGCATCTTCTTTTTACCTTATTTTGTACTGGTACTAATCGCAGCGATACGAACGTTGGAGCTCTTGGCACGCGTCAATTGGACGCACTCGACATTTTCGATACAGCCGAATCTTATGACGAATATCGCGACTAATGCTGCGAGAACTGAGGCGTGCCTACCGACCTACTTTCATCGTTGATAATCTTTGATGCAATATGAAAATCATTCGAAGAAGAAGAACCTGCACTGAAGTCCTCACGGCGAATGATTCGCCGTGCAGAGCGCCTGCGAATGCTCCTATGATGGATCAGATATAGTTGTTCCATACCGCCGAAGACGGCCCACACAGGCCGTTGGCTCGAGATTAGAGGCTTTCAACAACAGCACCTCGCAAGGAATACGGATATGCTTTCGCACGTGCTTCCGAATCTGGACTACACCGATCTAATCGCGCTGCGAATAAGGGATTCGCCGCCGCTGGAAAGAAAGCTGGACATTGCTGTTCTGAGCGATGCAGCAACTCAGCAATTCGCAGCGCTGATGATTTCCGTGCTCGCGAGATCCGGCATTCATGCTCAGGTTTATGAAGCCGCGTTTGACTCGATTGCGATTGAAGCTTACAGCCCGGAGTCAGGACTCTACCGGTTCCGTCCGGAGGTAGTAATCATCTTAAACGATTAACCACGAGGCGGAAGTCGAGCTAGACTGATGCACACCCGGGAAATAGTGTGAGGACTTGCCTTCTTATCGGGTGGCCCATCTCTGCCGGCCTTAAGGAGCGAATTGCCACCGGGGAGCATCCCGGGATGGAAATTTTCGATCTTGCCTGCCAGCTGAGAGCGGAAATCCTGGATTACAGCCTGGTGGTGCGATCAACTTCTTTTCTTGTGAGGGTCGGGCGTCCCCTAGGGTACGGCTTGGGATTGGCGCTGCTCGCCTGGCAACGGAAGGCTGACTTCGATGTGTTCTATATTGGGAATGAAAAGCTAGGCATCCTTGTTGCCGCCCTGCTAAGGTTAGTCAAATACCGGCCGCGTATTGCCATACTCAATCACTACCTCTCAAATTCGAAGAAGGCATTATTCTTCAAATATCTACAGCTCGAGCGGTCCGTCGATGCCCTCATCTGCCTGAATGAATACCAAGCCGCTTTTCTCGAGAAGAAACTTGCAGTTTCGCCACGAAAGATCTTCCGAGTACATCACGGTGCAAACGTAGACGGATCTTTCTTCTGTCCGCGAGCTAAACAAGGCACACACCCAAAATATATACTGAGCGTAGGAAGGGAAAACCGAGACTATGAAACCCTTTTCGAGGTCCTGCGAAATTCCGAGATTCAGGTAAAGATCGTCGCATCTGATATCAGCCGTTCGCGGAGGTACCGGAGCAACGACTTACGTGGAAGACTAAATAACGTTGAGATATTCGAAGACATTTCGTACCCGGAGTTGCGGGAGCTTTACGAGCATTGTTCTTTTGTCGTACTTCCGATGCACAATGTCGACTATCCCGCCGGAATCACGGCCGTGATGGAGGCAATGGCCATGGGCAAGGCAGTCGTCGCTACGTACTCTCGTGGCATTCACGAGTTTATCGAAGATTCTGTCACGGGGTTCTGGACCAATCCTGGGAATGCCATAGAGTTGCGGGAAAAGATTCTAATTCTGTGGAACAATCCTCGGCTGGCCAGACAAATGGGGGAGCGAGCGCGAGACTCCGTGAAAAGCCGTGTCGACCTGCCTCGGTACGTGGAAGAACTTGGATCGATTTTAAGAAGCCTGAACTAAGTTCCTTCAATCGTATGACCGCATTGGCCGCCCGCATTCGATTCACAATCTGGCGATTTCCGTTTCTCCACAAATCGCTTCGATGGCTCAAAACAAGGTTTCCATCGGCGATTGCAGGTGTTGTTCATCAGATCGGCCGCAGAATAATTCCCAACTCTGTTGCCTTTGGACCACCGTCAGGATGGTATTCCGCTTACGACCTCCTTTCGCGGGATGACCCTATACTGACCGGACGGACTGTCCTAACCGATCAAGGTTCGCCTCTGGTGCACGCGGGCTCGATAATGGTTCTCTGTGGCCGCAACCAGCACCGGGAACAACCCTGGCCGATTTTTTGGAGCCGGCACCGCGACGCAAGATTAATTGGGACCAGCTTAGTACACATGAACCAGTTTAAGGAGCTTTGCGTTGAAGCAGCTTACGGCCCACGACGCGTCACCAGTGATCCAGCCTATCGGCATTTCGCGTGGCGATCACCTGTCCGGCTGGAAGGTCCATGGACTAGCATTGTCTCTGCTTGGATGTCAACCGACATACGACAACCTTATGCCCATTGGTTATTCGAGGCATTACCGCGACTAGCCCTGCTAGAAGAGTTCCCTGCCGATACACGAATTCTTGTTCCACCTCATAAGTTGCCTTATCAAGTAGAGAGCTTGAGTCTGTTGGGTCTCTTAGAGCGTTGCCGATGGACCAGAGAAACGCATCTTCTGGTAAAAGATTACTATTTCAGTTCACAACCCTCCATGATCGTCTGCTACAGTCCTTACGCCGTTGAGTTTTTGAGGTCCAGATTCCTTCCCCTCGCAGGCCAGGCGTCCACAACGCCCCGGCGATTTTTCGTTCGGCGTCCGAGCCGCGCCCGTAACATGGTTAACGAACAACAAGTCGTCGACTTCTTTCAGAACGTTGGCTGGAGCATTGTCGATACGGCGGCAATGGGTTTCAAAGAGCAAGTGCAGTTGTTCGCCGGCGCGGAAGCTGTATGCGGCATTCATGGATCGGGTATGGCCAATATTGCTTGGTGTCGCGCTGGCTGCAAAGTGATTGAGCTTTTCGCAGACAATTATTTGGCGGGTGACCAGGAATGGATTTCTCAATGTATTACTGCGGAATATCATTTTCTGATTTTTCATTCTGATTACAAGCGTTCTGCAGTCGTTGACTTGGACCGGCTTCAAAACCTGCTCTGTTCCTTGCGGGTTCTTTAGGTTTTACTTTCTTTCGTCATCACAATGGATTCGATGCATACACGTCCTTGTGACTGTTTCCTCAGGACTGCTTGGATCCGAAGTTGGTTACTTCTGCAAACTGGGTCTGCGGCATTGACAGACAACAACAGACGAGCGGAGTACGCACCCCACGCACCGCAACGGCGATGAATAGCCAGGATAGCAAGAGTGGTGAGTTGCCACCGACGGAGATCGATTTGAAAGAGATCCTTTCCAAATCCCGTCATGATAACGAGACCAGGAAGAGTGACCCAGGGCGTGCGTTTCTAGTCGCAGGCATGCTGTTCGTGACTGTGACGGCTCTGGCGCTGAGATTGGCTCTCCTGGACCATTCCACGTGGGATCTGGTGGGTTTCTCGCTGCCACGGTTGGAGCGCATCCGCGGCACGGGGTTCTGGGCGCTAATCGCGAGGCCGTTTTCCGCGGACGAATACGCACCATTCTATACTTACGCCATCGCTTTTGCCGACGCCATTTTCCCGAGGAGCACTGACGGTAAGACTGTCATCAAATCTGTTTCGATTCTATTCGACTTTGCCACTGCCATAATGCTTTTCGCGCTGGCACGCCTGCGCTGGGACGATTCCCGCGGGGCTGTAGCTGCCTATGCGGCATTGCTCTTTGCGCCAACGGTCGTTCTGAACGGCGCGTATTGGGGGCAGTCGGATATTGTTTACACGGCGTTCCTATTAGGTTGCTTTTATTTTTTGCTAAGGTGCGCGTCAATTCCAGCCATTGTCTGTTTCGGCCTTGGTTTCGCTTTCAAGCCGCAGGCCGCATGGCTAGGACCATTCATTCTAATGTTGGTGTTACGCAGGTACATCCGCTGGTGGCAATTGGCGTTGGTTCCCGGCGTCTATTTAGTCTTGGCGTTACCTGCCGTCTACGCTGGCCATTCGTGGTGGGAAGTGGCGACTATCTACGTGAACTCCGCATCGACTCTTGGGAGGACGTTGAACGCCCACACGGCAAATCTTTATCTTTTTCTCGATTATTTGTTTGGCCGCCTAGGTCTGTGGCCGGAGAGCATCCCGGTCATCGCCGCGCTCGGCCTAGCACTGACGGTGGCGGTAACAATCCTGTTTGCCTGGCGGCTGGCGCACTCGGGGGTGGATGTGCCTTCTGAAAGCATGGTACTGGCCGCGCTGGTGTCCGTACTGTTCGTACCGCAATGCCTGCCCCACATGCATGAGCGTTATTTCTTCCCCGCAGATGTTTTCGCCATCGTCCTAAGCGTATGGAATCCTGCCTATTGGTGGGTTGCCGTCCTAATGCAGTTCAACTCCTTCGTCACGTATATTCACTTTCTGTGGGGCCCTCGGCTCATGGCCCAGCCAGTTGCCGGCTGGCTGGCCGTGTTTGGATTCACCAACAATCTTCAGCCGGTGACTGGATTGGTAGGCATAGCTTCCATCCTAAACGCGCTGTTGTTGCTATGGCTTTGGCGAGTGCTAATGAGTAGTCTGAAAGATCCCGCGGGCAGGATTCCCAACGTAGTTCTGCTCCAGGACTCCTGGAAACTAGACCTCGGAGGGTGAAGAAGATGCTCGCCAACTACAGTGTGACAATGCGGTGACTACTATTGTATCAGGCTTGGGAGTCAACGATGAAAGTACTATCATTGGTTCCAGTGGACTTATCGGTTCGGCGCTTGTCTTTCTTTTCGACCGGCGTCCGCAGGTCGTGATTGGGGTAGACAATAATATGCGAGCCGTCTTCTTCGGTCACGGAGGCGACACAAGGTGGAACCTGCAGCGGCCCGCCGACCGTGACACATCATTTTTGCCATCATCAGTTGGACATTCCCGATCGGCCCGGACTTGTGTCTCTTTTCCGGCCGATGGTCCTTTCGATCTGATTATTCACTGCGCCGCGCAGCCCAGCCACGATCTAGCGCCTGTCTCAACAGGCGGCCCCTCTGCGGATTCTACGCTACGGGATCGGCCGGTTACGTTTTCACGATCCGAACGGAAGATGGCGTGTAGTCTCAGCTCTACCATGACATGGACAGTTTGGATTACCGGTTGGCATTCGTTGTCCCTATAGAATTCCGTAACCGCCCACAACGCAGGACAATCTTAAAGTAGATGTGTGGTCTAACAGGCATTTATAATTTTCAGTCTCTAGCTCCAGTCGATCATGTCGCCCTAGAGCATATGACCACCATGCTAGCCCATCGAGGTCCGGATGATCAGGGCTTCTACTTCAACCAAGCCATTGGTCTTGGACACCGGCGGCTCAGCATTCTTGACTTGAGCGAGCGGGGACATCAACCAATGTGTACGGCCGACGGGCGTTTCGTCATCGCATACAATGGCGAGGTGTACAACTATGTCGAGCTACGTGAGCAGCTTGAAAAAGACGGGTACACTTTCCGGACGGATACGGACACTGAGGTCATCCTGGTTCTCTACGCACAGAATGGCGCTGAGTGTTTGAAGCAGCTGAATGGGATGTTCGCCTTCGCTATTTGGGACTCCGCTGAGCGCGCACTGTTCTTAGCGCGGGATCGAATTGGAATCAAGCCGCTATACTACGCCCACACACATGACGGAATTGTGTTTGCGTCCGAGATCAAGGCTCTCTTTGCTTCCCGACAGATTTCTGTGCTAGTAGACATTCCCAAAGTGGACACGTACCTAAGCTTTGGCTACGTCCCAGGTGCGGAAACTCTCTTCCAAGGGATCCGCCGGGTTCTTCCTGGGGAATGGCTTCGGATAACTTCCGAGGGTATCCAGAATGGACGCTACTGGGATGTTGAATATGCGCCAGATTTCTGTAGAAATAGTCCAACGACTGCGGAACAACTGCGAGAGTTACTCCTCGACGCAATGCGCATCCATGTGCGCAGCGACGTTCCGGTAGGCGTGTTTCTTAGCGGCGGTCTCGACTCGAGCGCGATTGTTGCATTGCTAGCAGAAGCTGGCATTGAGAACCTCAACACGTTTTCCATCGCTCATACGGCCGGCGGCCAGTACGATGAAACATCGTATGCTCAGTTGCTAGCTGACAGGTTCCACACAAATCACCACCTGCTCTACATGGACCCGAGTCAGTTCTTAGATTGTATTCCACTATTCGTCTGGTACATGGATGAGCCAGTTGCCGAGGCCCCTGCACTTGCTTTCTATCTCATTTCAAAGCTTCTGCGCAAACACGTCACCGTAGCTCTGTCGGGGGAAGGGGCCGATGAGCTTTTTGCTGGGTACGCGGTCTATCGGTACATGCAGTGGATTGAAACCTACCGAAAGATTCCGGACGCTGTGCGCTCGCTGTTGCATCCCGTACTCGATGTGGTCGGAACCGAGAAGACAAAGAAATATTCACGCCTGGCACACTTGCCTCTGGAAGACCGCTATTCTACCGTTGCAAACTACAACCTTTCACACAAGGACACTCTTTACACTGACGACTTTCAAGCGGTCGTGGTCAGGAACCGAGCTGCCGATGCACTTGTTCCATATTACGCAAAGACCCGAGGTCGGGACGCATTGACAAGAATGCTCTATACGGATCTCAAGACGTGGCTTGTGGACGATCTACTGATTAAGGCAGATCGAATGACCATGGCTAATTCCGTGGAGCTTCGCGTCCCCTTCTTGGATTATCGTGTGGTAGAGTACGCCGCAACAATTCCTTCAAATATGAAGTTGCGAGGCGGAACCGTGAAATGGATTCTGAAGCGCGCTATGAACGGCCGCCTGCCCAGCCAGATTCTACGCCGGAAGAAGATGGGGTTTCCTACTCCTCTCGCATTAATGTTTCAACGAGATTTGACAGGCTACCTGCGGGACCTTCTCCTCTCTCCCGCCTGCACCGGCCGTCGGTATTTTAGGCGGCAAACAATAGAGAGGCTCATAGACGAGAATGCTCGCGGGAGAGAGGACCATCACAGGCTTCTCTGGCAGCTTGTGGTGCTAGAGGAATGGCACAGACAGTTTATCGATCAGCCCCTCTGCAAAGTGCCAGAAGTCATGTTGTCTGTTCCATGATTCGAGCCCACAACTGGCGAATACAACCGTGCAATTTGACGAAGTATGGGGTCCCGACATGAAGGCGGTTTTTGTAACGCACTTTTGTCCGCACTATCGAGTAAAAACGTTCGAAAAGCTGGCTCGGCTATATGACATGGAGTTCCTATTCTATTCCCAAGGTAAGGAATGGTATGGGCAAGGCATTCACGGTATTCGCCGAGGGAATTTCCGTCACAAATATCTGCGTGGGTTCCAATTAACGACGCGAACCCGAGTCGCACCCTCCCTGCTCCGTCATCTTTGGGGCCAAAACTATGGAGTTATTGTGAAGTGCATCAACGGGCGCTTCGCACTGCCCGTCACCTATCTGGTTGCGCGACTCCGTGGAATTCCGTTTGTTCTATGGACGGGTATCTGGATGACACTACAAACGCGCTTGCACCGATTGGCGTTTCCGCTAACCCGCTGGATCTATCGTCACGCCGACGCCATCGTTGTCTATGGTGAACACGTCAGAGGATACCTGACAGGTCTAGGGATACCAGAAGAGAGGATTTTTATCGCCCCGCATGCTGTTGATAACTCATTCTACGCCTCGCCTGTTACACCAGAGGAAAAGGCGCGTTGCAGAGCAAGCTTATCGCTTGAAGGCCAAAGAGTCGTCTTATATCTCGGGCGCCTTGAAGAAATAAAGGGGCTGGAATACCTGATTAAAGCCTTCGCGCAATTGAAACTGGAAAACACCGTCCTGGCATTGGCAGGCGATGGTTCTCTTTACCAAAGCTTACGGGCGTTGGCATCTGCCGAGGGTATCGAGGCAAGAATTCGATTTGCGGGGAACGTCAGGCCAGAGGATGCCTTGCCTTACTATGCCGTCGCCGATGTTTTCGTTTTACCCTCCATCACGATGCCGACCGGAAAGGAAACCTGGGGGTTGGTAGTGAACGAAGCGATGAACCAGGGATTGCCCGTCATAGCCACCGAAGCCGTTGGCGCCGCGGCGGGTGGTCTGGTGCAATCTGGAATAAACGGATTTGTTGTGCCCGAGCGTGATATCGCCGCGCTAGTTCGGACGATGGAACGTATCCTTACCGATGATGTTTTGCGTGGTGAGATGGCTCGAAACGCACGTCGCGTTATTGCCATGTGGGACAACGAACGCATGGTAAAGGGATTTCAAGGGGCAATTGAATACGCACTACATAAAAAGAATTGCAAGCTGGCCCCGCACTCATCGTGCACGTGAGCCGATGCAAACAGAGTGTTCAAGTGAACTAATGCTACATTCTTTATCCTTCACAAGCATTCAAAGCGGTAAACAAATACAATGTTAATTAGAGCATTTGAGCATTTCAACGCATTACACTCCCCCAAATAGCAAGGTCCACTTCATCGAGTGAGCTAACGCTATGTTTGAAAGGGTAGGCTTTCCAGAATATTCTTCCGAGATCAGGTCGACGGAACTAGAGAGTGCTGACGTTCAAAACCTTTTAGACCTTATAGGTCGCCGAGAAACAGTCGATGCATGGCAACATGAAAGGATGTTGCATTTCTTGTCGCCGATCATCCGTACTTATCCGGATGCTCATTGGTTAACCATCGGAGACGGTGGTGCGGATGCATGGTTACTGCGAAAATTCGGAATAAGGTCTGTAACAGCCTCGTCCATCTCCGATGCTCGTTTGAAGAAGCTACAGGAACTGCGATGCCTGGGCGGCATCGAAGTACGCGCTCTAAATGCCGAGTGTCTCGAGTTACCGAACGCGTCTTACGATTTCGTCATATGCACACAGGCTTATCATCACTTGCACAGACCTCCGGTAGCGTTCTATGAGTTCATGCGAGTATCACGGATTGGGTTTGTTTTGATTGAGCCGGCAGAGTGTCAGAGCAGGCTGCTGGATGTGTTGCGCACTCTGTCAAAGGTTCTATTACGCCGACGTCGACCCGTTTACGACTTGTTTGAACCGGCGGGAAACTACATTTATCGCCTGTCAGAGCGCGACGTCTTCCGCATGTTGGCTGCTATGCAGCTACCCTGGTTTGCTGTGAAGACGTTTAATAATTTCAGTAGTGGATGGCTGGCCACGCAAAATCGTAATGCTTTATTGGCTCGAAGTATTTTCAACGCAGCTGTCGGCGTGCAGGACATCTTATGCCGGTGCCGCTTGATGAGTCCGGGTCTCACTGTGATTGTTGTACCTAACATGAATGCGGTTGCCGGTCCGCTCGAGCCAAACTTGCGAGCGGCCGGTTTCCGTGTCATGCCCATACCGAAAAACCCTTACACCGTAAGTGACTCTCACCAGGCCGGCGAATGATGCTGGCGCCCATCTGATCCGGCTTTTTAGGGAGCGTACGCAAGCGGCCACTGATCCGTGGGAAAGCGGCGTCCGGCGCATGACGGGGCGAAGTACCGGCGCGAGTGGACCGAGATCATGGGGCCACAGTGACAGCAGGCTATGGCTGACGAAGTAGAACGGTTGCGGCAGACAATTGCGCTGCTGCAATCGCACCACGCTCAGGTGAAGGTGATGCTGTTACCGCAAGGAGCATGGAGGGATGAGTTGCCATTCAAGCCGAGCTATGAGGCGAGGGTCAGCGCTCTGTGCCAAGAGACATCGACACGCTGATGGATTTAACACGCGCGATTCCAGATGAGGAATTCGCTGACTCCAATCACTTGGCGGTTCAGGGGCAGAAAAATTCAGAGGTCTCATCATTAGCGACATCGTAGGGCACTTGCAGAAGATCAAGGCCCAGATGGAAGGCGAGCAGTTCTGACGTTGCCCCGCATAACACCTCGTACGATGCGGCGCGTGGCGCCCTTCAAGCTTTTCTGCAAGTACTGGCTCCCGGTCCTCGTCTGGATGTCGCTCAGTTTCGGCTCGTCAACGGAGGCTGGATACCAGCCGTCAGAACTTCGCTCATCATTGGACCATTTCTGCACTGGATCTTCCCGGGCATAGGCGACGGCACTGTCGATCGTGTGCAGCACGCAATTCGGAAAAGGAGTTATCACCTGAAGATTCCCGGCCCCCGCCACGCGATATCTCGTTTTCTCTTGCGCTCCCTGACTATGCCAACCTGGGAAGAAACCTGGGGCCGTTGTAAACGAAGTCAATGAAACCAGGGCGCTAACTGATCATAGCTACTGAGGCTGTCGGCGGAGAGGCGGGTGCCTTCCTGGTCCAGTCCGAATGCGTTTCTATGATCAGTCGGTCCTCGCTTCCCGCTTACGTCGTATTGCTGGAGCATGAGCCAGTACTGGCTGTGGCGATAGAGAGCATTCTGACTAACGGCAACCTGCAAGAAACGATCAGTCAGAATGCCGCCGCGAATCATTGCTGACACCAACGATGGGATGGTAAAGGGCCTTCCAGCGCCAATTGAATATGCATTGCACCGGTAAAAAGGAAGCTGGCCCCTCCGTCGGTAAGGACCATCTCCGTGTAGAGACACAAATTCCTGGCCCTAGGGGGAGACTTGTACTACGCGGACGTTGGTGGGAGCGCTGAGTACAACAGCTCCCATATTTATGCCGCCTTCCCCTGTGCCGAGAGCCGGACTCGAGGATTGTAGCCGCAGATCAGAGGGAGGGTTGACAAATTTCGGGTCGAGATTGATCGAGTACTGATCGCACTGGCACTTCGTTTTCCAGTCAGAGAAGTTGTACCGCGTCGGGTCCCAATTTCCGACATGGCTGCCGCCCGAATTGTCCCAATAGTCGTTGTAATCGATAGTCAAGTTGCTCAGACCGTTTGCTGTTATCCTGATCTGGGCGCCGGCCGAATTGTCAATAATATTGTTCTTGAACACGCCATTGCCGGATGAGATCTGTATGCCCCAACCAGCATTGTTAGTGCCAATGTTATAGATCGTGTTGTTGACGTAAGTGTTTACCGCTCCGTCTGTAGTGGGATGGTGGCGAATCGCATTATAGGAAATATTGTAGAATACATTGTTCCTGACCACCCAGCCGTGGGTATCGTATTCGAGATAAATACCCATGGAAGTCACCTGATCAAAATTCCAAATACGGTTTCCTTCTATCGTACCGTTATAAGCCCCAACATCGGTCCAGATGCCAAAAGCTGTCCAGCCGTCGGAGTTCGTGAGATTGCACTCGGACTGTGGCCGAGGGTCATGAAAGGCATTGTTGCGGATATCGGTGCCCCCAATCGGATCGCCGTAGGCAATATAGATAGCGGTGGCGGAGACCGTGCCATCAGAATCGCGACCGCATCGCATGTTCTTGAATTCATTGTTTTCAACAACGAGATTTCTTCCGCCACTCGGTCCCAGCGATATGCGTGGGATACCGTCGAACACGTTGCCTCGCACGATTGACCCGTCACCTCCAATGTTCAGTCCTGTTACATGGCTTTCTGGAACCATCTGGCCCCAGTTCTTAATCGTATTATTCAGAAATTGAAGCCCGACCGATAGTGGACTGGTCGTAGTGCTCATCCATACCGCTTGCCGTGAGGTGCTTATCCCTGTTCCATCGAATGTGAGATTTTGAACTGTCCAGTAATTCTGGTTGAGGATATTTAGTGCCGCCTGTGTCGAGCCATTACCCGTGTAGGTCCAAATCGGGACCTGTCCAATATCGGATTCGACCGTGATCGGCGCAGTGGAAGTTCCTGAGCTCATCGCCGTCACGGATTCATCGTACGGAGTGGCCGACTGACGGATGCGGATGGTGTCTCCTGCGACGGTTACGTTGAATGCCCGTTGAATCGAGCAGTAGGGACTCGCGCTTGTGCCATTTCCCGGACAAGGACTGTCTTTAGACACATAGAGAATGCTGGCCTGAGCCGCCGGGGCGACTACAAGCAGTCCGGTAACGAAACTCAAGGCCACAATAGAATGTAGTATTCTGTTCATTGGCGTCTCTTTCTATTAAGGCATGTTTACTGTGGCGATGTTGGACGATCCGGTATTGCCGGCAGCGTCATAAGCCTTAGCTTGAAGTTGGTACGTTCTTCCGGGAGCCGCCGAAGGTCTCCATCCACAGGTGTACGGGCTCGCGGTCGCGAAGCAGGTAAGCTTCCCATTAACGTAGAACTCCACTTTTGTCACACCCACATTATCCAAAGCTGCTGCAGTAATCGTGACGGTTGAATTCTTTAGCAACACAGCGCCATTGAGAGGCGACGTGATACTTACGGTAGGCGGCGTCGTATCGAGAAGATTATTCACGGATACGCTTATTGACGCCGTGGCCGTATTACCCGCGAGGTCTGTAGCAGTCGCAGAGAGCGTGTACTTCCCATTCGCAAGTGTTGTTGTGTTCCAAGAACAGGAATAAGGCGCAACTGTAGTGGTACAAAGTGTCGCGCCCGCGGCGGAAGTCATGACGGAGCTGACACCCACATTGTCACTGGCGCTTGCGACAATCGTGAGGTTGCCCGATAAGGGCGCATCGTTCGGTGGCGAGGTAATGCTAACAACAGGAGGTGTCGTATCTGTACTAATCGGAATCATGACACTTATCTCAGGCGATAGTGAGCTTTCATACCCATACCTATCGTAGGCCGATACCGCAAAGTAATACGTAATCCCCTGCGAGAGGTTAGACACGGTGACACTAGTATAGTTGCTAGCGTTTAGTTTCGTGTTGTAACTGCCGCTGGTATTTCCGACATAGACAAAGTACCCCGTAACGTCGGGGTCTGCACTACCGTCCCATGCCACCGTCGCGGAGCCGGCAAACGCGCTCTGCGAAAACACCAGACTCAGGAAGGCAAATAACGGCACCAAGTTCCAGCCTGGCAAGACACTAAGACAATTTGAAGCTCTGGCTAGTGATCTAGCCCACGACCGTGCAAAACGCTTATTGTGCACAACCTTTGGGCAGATGATCGGCCGCCTAAACAAGCTGCGGGAACTCATGGTTTTCATCAGCGAAACCTCCTAAAATCACTGAACAACCTCGCCCGTGGCGAGCTACAGGCTGCGCTATTACCGAAGTCCGCTGGATTGAGGCACATCGTTTGCCAACCAATCGTTCTGAAAATTGTCCCCAGTTTTCAGTACCTTAGAGTCAAAGAGACTGGTAAAGACGGGCTTTGTGCCACAAACTAGCTGGCCGACCCTCAAAGATAATTGAACTGACGCGACGATGGCGGTGTCGATGCGGTTCTTGACGACACCGGGCAATGGCTCAAACAGCATCACGAGAACGAATTCGGCTACGAATACTGAAAGGACGCACTTGTGGACTCATACGTTACTCCTGGTCCGGCCATCCGATAAGAGCGAAAGCCAGGCGAATGGTGAATCGTTGATAGTTTGGCACCAGACCCGCCGGCACGGCGCCGGCGGTTTTCTCGGCGGCAGAGAAAATCATTTCTGCCGCAAAGAAACTCGTATCCCAGACGGAGAAGATCTTCTCGATCCCGGAGAAAGGTGTCTTCATCGCGGAGATGATCTTCTCTGCGAGGAACATGATTGCCTTGATGAAAGAGAAAATTGCGTTCGTTCCGGAGAAGATCGTCTTGGAGTCCGAGAAAATCGAATGGCGCTTGAAGATGATCTTCTTCGTTGTGCAGAAGATCTTCTGGGCCGATAAGAAGATCATTACTGTCTCTGAGAAGATCTTCTTGGTCGCAAAGAAGATCTTCTCCGTCGGGGAAATGATCTTATGCGAAACGAAGATGATCTTCGCGGAGCCGCATAAGATCCTCAGGGTGGCGATAGGATTTCGCTTAGTCAATGCAGTGGACGAAAATGCACTGGTAGAGGATACGATTGACACAGATCCTGGCGAGTTGATACAAAGGTGCGATTCCCCGCTATTCCCCGCAGTTTGTCTTGACAAATCAGACTCGAAAGGGTCAGACCATCATTGTTTTTGATCGTTCGACGCCAATCGCCCGTTTGATGCCCTTCAAACAGGTTCAGGACGACGACCTTATTATTGAAGAGGCTATCGATCCTCCAGCGGCAGCCAAGAAGGTGAAGCCGTTTCACAGAGGCCGCGCAGCGCATATTCGATCTGATACCCACAGATGTCGGCCGCCCGTTTGGTGATATTGCGACGAATCTGGAAACTCCAGGTTGGAATGAATTGATTTATCGGGTCACCGATCAACTGGAAACTGTGGAGAGAGACGTTTCGGACCGCGATGGGCACTGGTATTCCTTGAGAATGCGGCCGTACAGGACCGGCGAGAACAAGATTGACGGCGTGTTGATCGCGCTGCTGGACGTGGACCGGCTGAAGCGTCGATTGATCGACACTGAAGAGAGTCTTCGGTCAACCGAAGAGCGAGCGGGCGATCAACTCCGCCAGAGCGAGTCTACAATCCGAACTTTGCTGGAAACGGCTTCGCAAGCGATTCTTGCAGTCGATCCCGGGGGCAGGATTGTTCTTGCGAATCGCATGGCCGAAGACATGTTTGGTTATTCAAAGCAAGAGTTGCTGCAGAGGCGAATCGAAACCCTGATCCCGGAACGCTTGCGCGAGCATCACATCAAAGATCGTCAACATTTTTTCAAAAAGCCCAAGACTCGTCCAATGGGAGCCGGCTTCGATTTGTTTGGGCGGAAGAAGGACGGCCGGGAGTTTCCCGTCGAAGTCAGTTTGAGCCATATCCAGTCGGATCAGGAGGTACTCGCCGTTGCGTTCATCACAGATGTGTCGGCGCGAAAGCACGCGGAGACGGCCTTGCTGAAGAGCCACGAAAAGCTGCGCGTGCTGACGGGCCGATGTCTTCAGCCAGGAACTGGCTGCTCTGTCGACGCAAACGATACTGCTGAGAAAAGAGTTGCCGCCGCAGGCGCGAACTGCCGGAAAGAAATTGGAAGCGGTCGCGGAGAGAATCGGCGGGCTGGCGACGAATATTCACCAGATGTCCCGACGTTTGCATCCCGCGATCTTGGACGATCTGGGACTATCGGCCGCTCTGAGAGCGGAATGCAAGGCGTTCTCGCAGTTGCACGGGATTCGTGTGGACTTTGTCTCCAGCCGCGCTCCAAGGTCAGTTCCGGACAACGTTGCGCTCTGTCTCTATCGGGTTGCACAAGAGAGCCTGCAGAATGTTGCGAAACACTCGGGCGCCGGCAAAGCACGTGTCGAGCTCCGCCCCACAAAGAGCGAAATCCGTCTGAAGATTGAAGACTTCGGCGGCGGTTTTGATCTCCAAGCCCAGAAACGAAAGAAGGGTGGACTCGGTTTGATCAGCATGGAAGAACGAGTCCGCTTCATTGAAGGCACCTTGACAATCGATTCGAAACCGGGAAGAGGAACAAAGGTCCACGTGCGGGTACCGTTGAGGGCCGCTGCGCGATGAAAGCCAGAGTCTTATTGGTTGACGATCACAGGATCGTGACGGAGGGTCTCCGAGCCTTGCTCGAACCGGAGTTTCAGATCGTCGGCACGGTGGACGACGGGAGAGCGGCGGTGGAGGCATCCGGAGATCTCAAGCCCGACGTTGTGGTCCTGGACATTTCCATGCCCTCGCTTAACGGCCTTGAAGCCGCGAGACAGATTCGAAAGCTCTCGCCGAAAGTGAAGATCGTTTTTCTCACCATGCATAACGACATCACCTACGTGCGAAAGGCATTTGAGGCGGGGGCATCGGCCTATGTGACCAAACATTCCGCAAGCCTCGATTTGCGGCTTGCGATTCAGGAAGCATTGTCGGGACGAACTTACATCACGCCGGCCGTTGTGAAGGAGGGGAACCATGTTCTTCTCCGCCGCTCTCGCATGAGTAAGAGCGCATCGAATCGGCTGACGCCGCGACAGCGTGAGGTTCTGCAACTCCTGGCCGAAGGCCGGTCGGCCAAGGAGGCTGCATCCATCCTCCATCTCTCCCCGCGAACGGTGGAATTCCACAAGTATCGCCTCATGCAGCAACTCGGATTTGAAACGACGGCACAGCTCTTGCAGTTTGCCATCAAACACAAAATTATTGCCTGAAGATTCCGTCCAAAATCAAATCTCGTAATTTTACGAGTTGGAAGTCCTCCTGCCGTTTGTGATAGCTCGAGAGGATCGCGGCTCCAGACAGCTCGGCGAGCTACCTCGACTAGCAATCTCCGGTTCGAGCGCCAACTCTTACAGGAACGATTTGGCAGTAGGCCTTATCGACCTTGGGAAATTGCGCGCATCCCGATATCACGCAACTCGTTCAACGACACGCCGCTTTCTTGTTGCTTGGGAGATTTTTGCTTGGAATTTTTGGAATTTCTGGAACTTTGACAAAAGTGCGTGTCTTGTTTATACCAAGCGAGCCAAGGACTGCACGCAATCTTTGATCAGGACGAGCGGTGCTGTGGGGATACCCGACTTTACAGGTTTTAGTTCCTTTGGCGATTCGGCGGAATCGGGGGAATACGACCGCACGGAGCGGGTTCTGGCGGCGGCTCGGATCCTGTTGGCGGCGGCCGCCTTTATTGCGATCTACATTGACCCGACCGAGCCCACCCGATACTCGGTTCTGACGTACGGCCTCCTTCTCACTTACATTCTCTACAGCGTTGGAGTGCTCGTTTTCCTCACGTTCATCATCACACCGGTTCGGTTTCAAGTTCCGATCTGCGCGGCCGATATTCTTTGGATCGCTCTCCTCACAGCGTTCACGCAAGGTCCGAACAGCCCCTTTTTCGTTTTCTTCACATTCGTGCTGGTGGCGTCGGCATACCGATGGGGATTTCGCGAAACCTTTGCCACCGGGATGCTCAGCAGTGGCTTGCTGATTGTGGAAGGCGTGTTCTTCGCTCCGGGAGGCGGCGCAACCGGTCTTGTCGAGGGAAGCTATGAACTAAATCGCTTCATCATACGATCGGCATACTTGGTGATCATTACGGTTCTACTGGGCTATTTGGCTCAAGCCGACAAGCGCGCCAAAGCCGAGACATCGCTCATTGCACGAGCCATGGCGAAGGCTCAGGCGGAGTCAGGTCTAAATCAGACGATAGAAGGTGTGCTTGGAGAAATTCTGCAATTCTACGGTTCAGATAGAGCGCTCCTGGCTGTCATCGATAGTCTTAGCGGCAGAGCTTACCTCGTGAACTATGAAGACAGAATGGACACTCTTCGGAAAGTTCGGATTTCTGAACTCCAACCGGATGCTCAACCGGCCTACTTGTTCGACTCTGTTGCGCACGCGTGGTTCCTCTCGCGTATCGAGCCCGGTGGAGTGAAGACTGTCGCAATGGATGATCACGGAAAACACCTGCACAATCTCGCAATTCGTCTGAGCGACTGCTTCCTATTTGCACATCCCTTCAAGTCCATGCTGTCGGCGCGAATGGTCTTTGGAGAAGAACTCTCCGGACGCCTTTACATACTAGACCCGGTGTTGCACGGTTCCCGTGAAACGGAGGTCCGCTTCATACAGAGGTTTACGCAAGCCGTGTCCCATTCGATTTACAACGTCTATTTATGGCGCAGAATACGGTCGAAGGTCGGAGCGATGGAACGCGCGCGCATCGCTCGTGACTTGCATGATGGGGTGCTTCAATCCCTGGTGGGGCTGGAGCTTCAGATCGGCCACCATCAGGAACTCATGAGCGGGCAGGACCGTCTCACCCTGCGTGAGATCTACGTGTTCCTTCAAAACGAGATTCGCAATCTTCGGGAACTGGTGATTCGGCTACGCTCGGTGGATCTGCGGCCGGGTGAGATGGTGCCTTTTCTGGTCGATGTGGTGGAACGATTCGGCCGCGACACGGGTATTGCGTCACGGTTTGTCTGCGACAGCGAAGACATCATCCTTCGTCCGAGGGTTTCGAGCGAGATCACCGCGATTGTTCAAGAGGCTCTTGCGAATGTGCGGAAACATAGCGATGCCCGCAATGTGCTGGTGCGCTTTGCATGCTCAGCGGGTGTATGGACTCTCTTTATCGAAGATGATGGGTGCGGCTTCGATTTCGACGGCAAACTGTCGCTCACCGAGCTCGACGAGACCCGCAAGGGCCCGGTCATTATTAAAGAGCGTGTTCGGCTGCTCAAAGGGGAACTCGTCATCGAATCCACACCGGGAGCGGGATCGCGCCTCACTATCTCCGCCCCCGTCCGCCCGTGTGACACGTGAAGCCAAGATTATGCCGCCAAAAGTACCGAATCCTCCTTCTGGCTTCGACAAGCAAGCGTTGGCGTCAGAGTACAGGCGGACCCTGGTACTTCTTCGGTACCGGTACCTCAAGAGTGGTAGCCCAGTACCATCTTGCCATTGACGAATATCGCATTCCGCATTAAATAGCACGCGTGAGTTTGTCTGACCGATGTTTGGCGAATTCAGACGGCACGGCGAAATCGATGATCCAATGATGCTGGGTGCTATCGTGTCCGGTTTCTCTCTCTTGGCTTTTTCTTGACAAAAGCTTACGTTAAGACAATTATTGCAGTCTGATCGAAAGTCTGTAGTTTCATCAAGTTGGGACAAAGCCAAGCCTCGCGTGAGCGGGGGACGGAAAGCTGCGGGTCTTTGAGAGATCCAGGTACCTCGTAGGATGCGAAAAGACAGCCGGGTTGCCGCATGTGGCCGCGTGAGCGCCGCTTGGGGTGAGCCGGCTTTTTCGTGTTCGATTCTCTGTACCGGCCCACGGGTTCGGGCAAAGATGTGCAGCGGAGGTTTGGTGAATGGGTCCGGTCTGGAAGGCTAAGCAGGAAGTTCTTGGCGGCATAAATGACAGGCAGATCGCTGGCCTTCGAGTACTTCTGTCCGTCGGTGCCCTCCTTGCTATCTATTTGGACCCGGATGAACCAAGTCGCTTTGTTGCGCTAACCGATGCTGCTCTGATCTTCTATACACTCTACAGCGCTTCGGTGTACGTGTTCTCACGCCGTGTAGGAACGTTCTCGATCCGCAGCATGTCGTTGCTGGTGTGGACGGATGTCGTCCTGTATGGCTTATTGATTTCTTTGTGCGACGGCACCAACACCATTTTTTCACGCTTTTACTTTTTCACTATTCTTGTGGCCTGCAGCCGGTTGGGTCCTAACGAAGGGATTGCGGTGACGGCCGTTTCGGTGCTGCTATCCGTGGTCATGGGATACGTCGCGACGCTGGGCGGCGGAGCGGACTGGCAGTGGCTCTTTCTGCGTCCGGCGACGTTGATCGCCGGGGGTTACGTCCTGGTCTGCTGGGCCAGGGCGGAGCAGGATTTGAAGCGTAAGCTGGAACTCCTGCGGGAGGTGTCGCGGACGTTTAATCCACGATTCGGCGTCGACCGGACAGAGGCGCATTTCATGGAGTGTGTGCTCAAGTTTTTCAACGCGGACACTTGCATCTTTTGGGAGTACGACCGCAAGACGCATCGGCAGCAGTTGAGGTGCGCAACGGCACGTGATCCCAAAGCGGGGAGCCGGGTCATTACCGTACCCGGTGACATTCAACGGATCCTCGCTGATATGTCGAACGCGAGCGTGTCTGTTTATACGGAGCCGGCGCACTTGTGGAGAAAGAGCCACACTCCCGCATATCAAGTGTGGGATCCCAACACTCAGATAACGTCCTGCCCGCGGCCGGAGTCCGCCACGGCGCTCAATGAATGGCTGGGCGGCCGGTCCTTCATCATGGCGCCATTGCGCCACCATGAATGGTTTAACGGATACCTGTTCGTGGGCGCCACACGGCCGAACAGCTTTCGGATACATGACGCGAAATTCCTCCTGCAATTAGCCGATCAAGTAACGCCCGTTCTCGAACACATTCGACTGGTCGATCGTATGGCTTCGGACTCCGCTGACGAGGAACGGCACCGGATCGCGCGTAGCGTTCACGACCGCGTGATTCAACCTTACATCGGCCTTCAGATGGGATTGATTGGAGTTCGCCGGCTGGCCCAGTCGATTGCTGAAGACAAGGGCGATCAGCGAACAACCGGAGGTTTCCGGCAGGCGATGGCTGCGCTGGACCGGCTCGTGGACATGACTCGTGGTGGCGTTGAAGAACTGAGACGGTACGTTTACGGCCTCCGGAATACGTCAACCCAGCGGGAAGTTCTGATCGAGTCACTCATTCGATACGCAGTGAAATTCGAAACTGTTACCGGAATTCACGTCCGGGTACTGGACCTCATCGATTTCGTTGAAATCAACGATCGCCTTGCCGGCGAAATCTTTGAAATGGCGACGGAAGCGTTGAGCAACGTGCAACGGCACACTTCCGCGACTGCCGCCACCCTGACCATCGAGTGCAAATCGAACGGCAGCGTGACGGTCGGAATCGAAAACGAAGGGGATCTACATTCGGAGAAGTGCGATTTTCTTCCACGGTCCATTTCCGAACGCGCTGAATCGCTCGGCGGCCATGCTGAAGTTTCCAACGATAACGGACGCACGGTTGTCCGGGTCGATATTCCCCTATGACGGAATCGCGGCCAATTCGCCTTTGCATCATCGAGGATCACGCCATCGTGCGCGCTGGCCTGAAACTGTTGCTCGCAGCAGAACCCGATCTTCAAGTGGTGGGAGAAGCGGTGGACCGCGAAAGCGCCTTGGAGATTGCAAAACGGGAGTGCCCGGACTTATTCCTCGTGGACATCCAACTCGCCTCTGGGTCGGCCGTGGATTTTCTCGAGGAACTGCTGACGACTTGCCAGGCTAAGGCAGTCCTGCTGACCGGCATTACCGCGGAAGACCAGATCGAGCGCGCTGTCCTGGCTGGAGCGACAGGCCTCGTCGCCAAGACCGAAGCTCCGGAAGTGTTGATCCGCGCCATAAGGAAAGTGCAATCGGGAGAAGCGTGGCTGTCGCGCTCGCTCGTGACCTCAGCGTTGTCGCGTCTTCGAACCCTCTCTTCCTCCAGGACGGCCCACAATCCTGAGAGCGCCAAGATCGCCACACTGACGGCGCGTGAACGCGAGATTGTGGCGCTGGTGGGGGGCGGTCTCAATCGTAGGAGAATTGCGGACACTCTTTTTGTGTCCGAGGCCACCGTCCGGAATCACCTCACTTCAATCTTTTCGAAACTCGAAGTGTCCAGGCAATTCGAGCTTGTGTTCTACGCTCAACGCTACGGTCTCGACAAGCCCTCCGCCCCTGCCGAATTGTTCGCTTCCAATTCCATGTGACGATTTGTCTGTGACTTTTGGCCCAGGCCAATCGTGACTTCAGTCTCATGCACTACATGGAGCTGAAAGTGTAAGCTGTGCACTCACGCGGTTACTTTCATGAGCCTCCATCCAATCCGCATCTGCATCATCGAGGATCACGCTATTGTCCGTGCGGGCATCAAAATGCTCCTCGCGGCGCAACCCGATCTTGAAGTGGTTGGTGAGGCCGTAGACAGAGAGGGAGCGCTTGAGATCGCAATGCGCGAAAGCCCCGACCTGTTTGTGGTCGACCTCCAACTCGGCACGGAATCGGCCTTGGACTTTCTGGAAGAACTTCTCGCTTCGTGCGAAGCCAAAGCGATCGTGCTGACCGGTATCTTTCGTCAGGAGCAAATTCAACACGCTATCTCGGCCGGCGCTACAGGCGTTGTTTATAAGACCGAAGCCGCCGAGGTGTTGCTTCGCGCCATCAGGAAGGTTCAAGCAGGCGAAGCCTGGCTGTCACGCTCGCTGGTCACTTCCGTGTTGGGCCACCTGCGAGCCACAGCGTCGTCAACGGCGGGCCGCGATCCCAACGGCGCCAGAATCGCCGGATTGACAGCGCGTGAACGCGAGATCGTGGCCCTTATGGCGAGTGGTGTAAATCGGAAAAGAATAGCTGAACAATTGCGCTTGTCCGAAACCACCATTCGCAACCACCTGAATTCGGTATTTACCAAACTGGAACTGTCGAGCCAGTTGGAACTCGTCTTCTACGCTCAGTCCCACGGCCTCAACAAGCCTAGTTCTTAACCGCCGCAGCGGTTCTCTTGACACAAGTTGCCGGCTCCCGTCAGCGGCGTGATAATCTGATCTTATGAAGGAGTTGGATACATCTGAAAAGGTGAATATCGTCAGGCAATCGAGATTCGAGACGCTCTGGCGCGGCGGCACGTAGAGTACCTTTTTATCGGAAAATCCGGTGCTATCCTGCTTGGGTTCCCGGACACAACACAGGACGCGAACCTGTTCGTCGAGAAGACCCCGGAAAGCGGGCGCATTAGCCGATGCACTGAGGGATCTTGTTTCCAGCTCACCGAAGAGCAGTGCCAGGACCTTGAGCGGGGTAAGGATTTCGTCCAGCTTAAGAATGGCCCCGTTTGACCTGTATGTGCTCTATGCGCCCGATGGCATCGAGCATTTTGCCGGTGCCTGGAGCCGGCACGTCGACGTCGAGGGCTTTCCTGTCTGCCACATCGACGACATGATAGCGAGCAAAGAAGCGGCAAATCGTGTTCGGGACCGCGAGTCGTTGCCCCTGCTCCGGGCTTTTCGAGACTGGCTCCGCAGTTCTCGCCCGCCCAAATCAAATCTTCACTATAATAGGACCACGCGGGTCAGCGACATGGAAGCGCAAGAAAATCCACAAGGGAGCCGAGCCGGACACCTCCTTCTACGTGGCCAATGCGCCTCGAATCATCGGAAAGCGCAAGCTGGATCTCGAATCCGATCCGCCTCCGGACATTGTCGTCGAGATCGACACAACGAACGAATCGTTGACCAAGTTCTCAATTTATGCCGGGGTCGGAGTCCCGAAATCTGGAAGTATGACGGAGAACATGTCCAGATGTACGAATTGAGTGGCGTTACCTACGTGGAAACACCAGCCAGCCCTTCCTTTCCCCACCTTAC
>WNGD01000558.1_pt1 | contig 42773 bp, 36 predicted proteins | sample 5400671 | NCBI WGS metagenome assembly WNGD01 (sample SAMN13153369, study PRJNA577476) | soil metagenome | isolation source: 40 cm soil or saprolite under grassland replicate 2 | place: USA:California | collected 2016-06-15 | reverse complement strand
CGACATCCTTTTCGCGCAGCAGCCCCTCGATGAGCTCGTCCGACTCGGCGCGCCCGAGCGGATCCAGAGAGACGAGCGTCGCCCGCTGGCGTGGCGCCGCCCACGACGCGCGCACATCGAAGAGGTCGGGCCGCGTTAGACACACCACCAGGATCGGCGCGTCGCTCGAGAAGCCGACCACGTACTCGAGCAAGTCAAGCAGCGCCGGCTCCGCCCAGTGAATGTCGTCCACGACAACGACGAGCGGGCGGATCGCTGCCAGCGTCTCGAACAGGCGGCGGAACGCCCAGGCCGTCTCCTCGGGCGAGCCAGCCTCCTCGTTGGCACCGACCGCGCCGGCGATCAGCCGCGCCGCGACGTTCCCCCGCTCCACGGGCGTGAGGAGTCGGGCGAGCTCGGCTTCGGGATCCTCGCCCGCAACATCGCGAACGACATCGGCGAGCGGAAGGTACGTGATGCCTTGGCCGTACGCGATGCATCGGCCGACCACGATCCGCGCTTCCGTCTCCAGCGAGCGGATCAGCTCCCGCGCGAGGCGCGACTTCCCGATGCCCGGCGTGCCGACGATCGTTGCGAGTGCGCAGGAGCACTCGCGTACTGCGGCCCCGAACGCGGCTCGCATATCCTCGAGCTCGCGGCGACGTCCGACGAATGGCGTCGAAATCGGGCGCGCAAAAGCGGGCACGTCCGGCCGGAGCCCAAGCAGCCGGTGGGCCGTGAGCGGCTCCCTCTTACCCTTCGCCGCGACTGGCGCCGTCGCCTCGGCGACGACGGCGTCACATACGGCCGCGTACGTCGGCTCGCCCAGCAGTACCTCGCCTGGCGTGGCAGCCTGCTCCAGGCGAGCGGCTACGTTAACGGCGTCTCCTGTTGCCAGCTTTTGGTCGCCGCCGCCGCCGCCGACGATCACCTCGCCGGTGTTGACCCCAGTTCGCGTCAAGATGCGGACCCCGTGCTCCGGCTCGAGCTCAGCGTTGAGCGCCCCGAGCCGCTCACCGAGTTCCCACGCCGCGCGAACGGCGCGTAGTGCATCGTCCTCGCGGACCGAGGGGATGCCGAAGACGGCCATTACGGCGTCTCCGATGAACTTCTCGACGGCGCCGCCGTGCCGCTCGAGCACGGCCTGCACGGCATCGAAGTAGCGAAACATCACGCGGCGAAGCAGCTCGGGGTCGAGCCGCTCGCCAAGCGCTGTGGAGCCGGCGACGTCGGTGAATAGAACCGTCACGACCTTTCGTGTCTCGGCGTCATGCGGAACAGAGGAGAGCGGCGCGCCGCAGGCTTGGCAAAAGCGAGCGCCTGCAAGGTTTTCGTGTCCACAGGCGTTGCACACCATGGCTGCCAGCGTATGCCTGGCATACGGCGCGAACAAGTCACGCGTGGGACGCTTGGTTCGCCTGCACCAGCCCCGAGCACGCCGTTTGTGCGGCAACGAGAAGGCCCTGTCTCCAGGGCCTTTCGCAGTAGCGGGGGCAGGATTTGAACCTGCGACCTCCGGGTTATGAGCCCGGCGAGCTACCTGACTGCTCCACCCCGCGTCGCAGCGTGGATTATAGCTCGGCTTGCCCGGGTTCACGGGTCTCCGGTCAGACGCAAGAACGCCCGTAGCGCGTAGCCTCTCCGGGTGCGCGTCGCTGCTGTCGATCTCGGCACCAACTCGACCCGTCTGCTCGTCGCTGACGTGGGCGACGGTTCGCTCGAAGAGGTCGCCCGCGTGACGAAGATCACTCGGCTCGGCGAGGGTGTCGACGAGCGCAAGCGCCTCCTCCCTGTGCCGATCGCCCGGGTTCGCAACGTTCTCACGGATTTCCGGCGCGAGGCAGAAGAACTCGGCGCCGAGCGCACGCTCGCGGTCGCGACCAGCGCCGTTCGCGACGCCGAGAACGGCGAGGCTTTCCTCGGCGAGATCGAGTGGAGCTACGGCTTCAAGACGCGGCTGCTCACCGGCGACGAGGAGGCGCAACTCACCTTCCGCGGCGTCTCGCTCGGACGGGAAGTGGCCATAGACACGCTCGTGATCGACATCGGCGGCGGCTCCACCGAACTCGTCGTCGGCGGCCCGGAAGGCCTCCGCTTCCACGACAGCCTCGACCTCGGCTGCGTCCGCCTGACCGAGCGCTTCCTCTACTCGGATCCGCCCTCGGGCGAGGAGCTCGCTGCGTGCGCAGAAGCTGTGCGCGCGCTGCTCACGGAACGCGTGCCGGCCGATGTTCGGCCCGAGACCGCGATCGGCGTCGCGGGGACGATCACCTCGCTTGCCGCCCTAGACCTCGAGCTTGCGGAGTATGACGCCGACCAGGTGCACGGCCACCGCCTTTCGCCTGAAGGGGTGCTTGCGCAGCTCGACCACCTCGCCTCGGTGCCGCTCGCCGAGCGGCGCGAGATTCCCGCGCTCGATCCCGACCGGGCGCCGGTGATCGTCGCCGGCGCGGTGATCCTCCGGGAAGCGCTCGACCATTTCGGCCTCGACGGCCTCGAGGTGAGCGAGCACGGCATCCTCGACGGCGCCGCACTCCAGGCGGCCGAGCTGCCTGAGCCCGAAGAAGGCGCGGCGCCGCCTGGCGCCTACACCTGCTGCTAATAGACCGTTCCGGGATCCTCGTCGACGGGCGGCGGCTCGTCCTCGGCCAGACGCCGCTGCAAAGCGCTTCGCGAGAGAACGCCGACCAGCCGTCCCTCCTCGGTCACGGGAACGCGCTCGAGATCCTCGTCCTCCAGGAACTGGAACGCCTCATCCAGCGGCAACTCGGGGTCGAGCGTGTGCCGCGGTGGCTCGGCGATCTCCCGGACAGGGGTCGTCCGCGGGTCGCGGCCGGCAGCGACGACGTCACGCACGAGCGTCCCTCGCGTGACGACGCCGACGAGCTTGTCGCCTTCGCGGACGAAGACGGCGCGCACTTGCGGCCTCGACAGCAGCTCTCCCGCCTCCTGCGCCGGGGAGTCGCCGCGGAGGGTTCGCGGCTCGGGCACCATCGCATCGCGAACGCGGTCCATTACGGGTAGATGCCGCGAGCAGTCAGCGCCGCCCCGACCTCGCGAATGCCGGCGACGAGCGCGGCGCTGCGCAGGGACAACCCCTGCTCGTCGTGCAACCTCCAGACTCGGTCGAACGCGTCGGCGAGCTGGTCGGCGAGCTTCGCTCGAATCTCGTTCCGGTCCCAGAAGAGGCGGCCGATGTCCTGCACCCATTCGAAGTAGGAAACCGTGACGCCGCCTGCGTTCGTGAGAACGTCGGGCAGGACGAGAATCCCGCGCTCGGCCAGAATCGCGTCAGCCTCGACAGAGGTCGGCCCGTTCGCGCCTTCGGCGATCACGGTCGCCTGGACCCGTCCGGCGTTCTCGCCCGTCAGCTGGTCCTCGCGCGCCGCCAACACGAGGACGTCGCAGGGCAACTCGAGAAGCTCTTCGTTCGTGACGCGCTCGCCGACGTCATAGCCCGCCAATGAGCCGTTCAGGTCGGCGTAGGCGCGCAGCGCCGGGATGTCGAGCCCGCTCTCGTCGTGGACGGCACCCGAGAGGTCGGAGACAGCAACCACGCGAGCGCGCTTCTCGTAGAGCTCAGCGGCGGCGATCCCGCCGACATTGCCGAACCCCTGGACGACGCACCGCTGTCCCGCAAGCGGAATGCCAGTCTTCTCGCAGTAGCGCTCTATGACCATCACGACACCGGCGCCCGTAGCCTCGTGCCGAAACAACGAGCCGCCGAGCGAGATCGGCTTGCCGGTGACGATCTCGGGCACGGCGTGGCCGACCTGCATCGAGTAGGTGTCCATCATCCAGGCCATCGTCTGCTCGTTCGTGGCCATGTCCGGGGCAGGGATATCCTGCTGCGGGCCGAGCACCGGGAGCAGCTCCGAAGTGAAACGACGGGTGAGCGCCTGAAGCTCGTTCGACGAGAGCTCGCGTGGGCTGCAGCGGACGCCGCCCTTCGCGCCGCCGTAGGGCAAACGAAGCAGGGCGCACTTCCAGGTCATCCACATCGCGAGCGCCGCGCATTCGCCGAGGTCGACGTCGGGGTCGTAGCGGATGCCGCCCTTCGTCGGGCCGAGCACGCTCGAATGCTGGACGCGGTAGCCCGGGAACACGCGCCAGCGGCCGTTGTCCAGCCGGACCGGAACGCTGACGACGAGCGACCGCTCCGGGAAGCGCAGCCGTTCGGCCACCGCGTCGTCGACCGCCGCGTGGGGTAGCGCCTGCTCGAACTGCGTGATCGCCTGGTTGTAGAGCGCCGTTTCCCACTCCAGGTGACCAAAATCATGCGAAACGTCCTGCACTTCGGCCATCCGAAGGAGTCTAGGTGCGGGCAAGATGCATCGGCGGCGAACCGTTTTGGCCGCCACCACGAAACCTTCTGACGAGACCTTGACGCGATGGACACGCACGCTCGCCGCGGCCGCGGCGCTTTCCGCGGCCGGGGCAGCGGCGGCCCCGGCCTGGGGTCACGCGCGGGTCGTAACGACGACGCCGGGCGACGGCGCCGTGCTGGCAAGCCCGCCCTCGCGGGTGACCATCCGCTTCGACGACACAATCCGAGTCCTCGCCGGCACCGTCGTCATCGGGAATGGCGACAAGCGGTCGGTTGCCGCCGGAAAGCCGCGCAGCAGCGGACGCGTCGTCACGATTCCGCTGCGGAAGCTCCATGACGGCGACTACACGGTGCGCTGGCGGGTTCTTTCCGACGACGGGCACACGGTCGCGGGCGTGTTGGCGTTTGGGGTCGGCGCCGGCCGTGCGCCTCCTGCCGCCGCGCTGAGTGCAGGTAGCGGCAGCCCTCGCGCCCGGGACGTCGCCTCGCGGTGGTTCTTCTTCACCGGTCTGCTCGTCGCGGTCGGCGTGGCCTTGTTTCTGCCGCTCGCCTGGTGGCCGGCGCTGCGCGCAGCCGGAGCCGAGCTCGTGGAGGGCCCGCTTTGGGGACTCGCCTTCGCCGGCTTCCTGCTCGCATTCCTGGGCGCGTCTTCACTGATCCCGCACCACTCCGCGGGGGCGACCCGTTTCGGGTCGGCATACGAGATCGGCGGCATCGTCGCCATCGTCGGCGCGACCCTCTCAGCGATCGCGCTCGTCGACCGCAGGCTCGGGCGCGGCGCGTTCGTCTGCGCCCTGGCGCTCCTGCCCGTGCCGTCACTCGCCGGGCACGCGCTCGACCGGGGGCAGTGGCCGCGCCCGCTGAACGTCGCCGCCGACATCCTGCACGTCGGCGCGGCCGCACTCTGGATCGGCGGGCTTCTGGCGCTGGCGATCGGACTGCCCCGGGCGTCGCGGCGGCTGTCCGCGGAGCAGCGGTCGCGGTTCACGGCCGCGCTCGTCCCACGGTTGTCGGCGATCGCCCTCGTCTCGGTCGCCGTGATCGCGTTGACAGGTCTCGTGCGCGCGCTTTCGGAGCTCTCCGCCGTCAGTCAGCTGTGGAGCACGGGCTACGGCCGGGCGCTGGTGATCAAAACCGGCTTCCTGGTCGCGTTGGCAGCGATCGGGTGGCTGAATCGCTCACGGCTCGTCCCAAGGTTGCGGCTAAGCGCCCTGCGACGCAACGTGACGATCGAGCTCGTCCTGCTGGCCGGGATCGTGGTCGCGGTGGCGTTCCTGACGGATCTGGCCCCGGGCCGACAGCTTGCTCGAGCGGTGGCCAAACCCGAGGCGGCGCCTCAGTCAATTGCCGCCCCTCCGCCCGGCGCGACCGTGCTCGCAGGCGAGTCGGGCGATCGAGCTGTCGGCCTGGCGATTCTCCCGGGCGGAAGACTCCAGGCGACCGTGCTCGGCCCGGACGCCCTCGGCGTCGACGGTCTGTCGGTCGGTTTTCGCGCACACGGCCGAACTCTTGGCGCGAGCCCCTGTGGCCCCGGCTGCTACCGGGCAGCAAGCCGAATCCATGCCCGCACGGTCGCCGTCTTGCCCGGCTCCGCCCAGCCGGTCGTCTTCGCGATCCCCACCCGCACTGAGCCCGCTGCCGAACTCGTCCGCAAGGCGCGCCGCGCCTACGCGAGCCTCCACAGCCTCGTCATTCATGAACGCCTCGCGTCGAGCCCCCGCGACCGGATCACGACGACGTGGCGAATCGTCGCGCCCGACCGTCTGACGTACCGGACGTCGGCGGGATCCCGAGCGGTCGTGATCGGCGGTGAGCGCTGGGACGCGAACGGCAAGGGCCCGCTCGTCCGCTCTGCGCAGACACCTCTCCAGCTCCCGGGAGCGCAGTGGGGCCCGCGATGGCTCAACGCTCGAGCGCTCGGCTGGACCAGCGTCGGCGGCCGGCGCGCCCGTGTGGTCACCTTCTTCGACCCGCAGCTCCCAGGATGGTTCGAAGTAGCACTCGACCCGGGCACGAACCGCCCGCTCGAGCTGAAGATGACCGCGGCCGCGCACTTCATGCACCACCGCTACACGGACTTCAACCGGCCGCTGCAGATCGTGGCACCCCGGTAGCGCGACATGCCGGGGAAGGGACTCGAACCCTTACGCCTCCAAAGGAGACACCTGATTTTAAGTCAGGCGCGTATGACCAGTTTCGCCACCCCGGCGGGCGAAGGATAGCCCCGCCCAAATCGGGCTAGAGCCCGCGCGCCGCGAAGTTGTAGGTCGACGGGATCTTCTTCGGAGGCTTCCCGTAGACGAGCGCGATCACCTGGTGGTTCTGGAGGATCAGGTTGTTGGGATTCCCGGAATAGAGCTTCCCGTCGAGGTACGTGCGCAGCGGCTTGCTCGCGCTGGCGCAGTACCCCCCGATGCACTGCGGCGAGAGGCGGACGCCCCAGACTCCGAAGAACTGGCCGAGCGTATACGGCTGCTTCGTGGCGGACTCGACATGGATGATCCCGGCCGAGTCGTGGGTGTGCATCTCGGTGATGAACGAGCCGTCGTCGATGCCGATGAACTGCGGGACGGTGACCCTCTTCCCGTTCACGAAGACGTCGAGATGCTGGTGGATGTGGAAGGCGAGGGCCTCGGCCGACAGCGCGTTCAGGCCAAGCGGTTTGAGCCGGTCGGGCAGTGCCGCGTATTCGGGTGGCCACGGCGCCGACCCCTTTTGCAGCCCCGGCAACGCGGCGTAGTCGATGTTCGGCGCCTTGCCTGTCGCCTTGCCGCTGCTGCTGTTGCCGCCTAACAGGACGACGGCCAGCACGATCACCAGCGCGACCGGCCCGAGAGCGGCGAAGCCGTAGAGCAGCCAGCGCGTCCTGCGGTCGGAGGCGGTGATCTGCTGCCGCTGTTTCGTGTCGCGGCGCTTCGGAGCCTGGACGGGGCGCGGGGGCGTCGGGGTGCGGGCTTTCTTGGCCAAAGTGGTCGGATGGTAGCCGTAGCATCGGCCCACCGGCGCTGTTCCATTGCCGCGAAAGTGGCGTTTTCGACCCCCATCTTCGATACTTCGGTTTCTCACTCAAGGAGGAGACAGATGGGATTCCTGGACAAGCTGCTCGGACGCGACAAGAAGAGCTCGGGCGACACCTCGACGCAGAGCGAAGGCATGCACCAAGGCCCGGAGAGCATGGGCGCGGACAAAACGCCCGAGACCGAGCCGATGGCGCCGGCGGACCCTGAGCCACCGGCGGAGTCCAGAACCGACGGCGAAATGTAATTTTGCGGGGCGGCTTCGGCCGCCCCGTTCTTTTGGCCGTGCCGTCCGACGCGATCTCTAGCGTTTGTCGGCCGTGCTTACAGTTGCTCTCGCACTCATCGTTCTCGGCGCCGTTGGTGCGCTCGTGTACTGGCTGCCGCGCGCGCTCACCGGCTCACAGGTGGACGCCGCCGCTCAGCTCGCCGAGCGCAACGCCGCGATGGAACGGCGGCTGCAAGGGTTGAACGAAACGATGGACCGGCGGCTGGCCGAGCTCGACACGAAGGTCGACCGGCGACTGGAGAGCGCCTCGAAGACCACGACCCAGGTGCACGAGCGTCTGGTCAAGCTGAACGAAGCAAACGCGCAGATGCTCGAGCGAGCGAAGGAGCTCTCTCGACTCGAGCATGCGCTGCGGCCCCCGAAGGCGCGCGGCGGCTTCGGCGAGCTGATGCTCGAGAACTTGCTTCGAGACCGCCTTCCCGCGACGGCCTACTCCCTCCAGTACGGCTTCAAGACGGGCGAGCGCGTCGACGCCGTCATTCGCGTCAACCGGATGGTTCCGGTCGACGCGAAGTTTCCGCTCGACAACTTCGCGCGCCTCGTCGAGGCGCAAGACACCGCCGAGCGTGCGCTGCACGAGAAAGCGTTCGCCCGCGACGTCAAGGGTCACATCGACGCGATTGCGACCAAGTACATCCGCCCAGATGAAGGCACGTACGAGTTCGCGTTCATGTACTTGCCGTCCGAGGCCGTCTACTACGAGCTCGCGTGCGGCAAGACCGGCGAGCTCTTGAGCTACGCGCATGAGCGGCAGATCGTCCCGGTCTCCCCCTCGACGTTCACCGCCTACCTTCAGATGATCGTGCTCGGCCTCAAGGGCATGCAGATCGAGGAGCACGCTCAAGAAGTCATGGCTTACTGCGCACAGCTGCAAAAGGACTTCGGCCGCTTCAAGGAGGACTTCGACCTCGTCGGCACACACCTCGGCCGAGCGCAGACGAAGTTCGGCGACGCCGAGAAGCGGCTCGACAAATTCGAGACGAAGCTCGACCAGGCAGCCGACTCGCGCGAAGTGGAAACCGTCGGCGATGTTGTCGCCGAGCTCCCGCGCGCCGCCGACGCTGCTTAGGAGGGCTAGACGCCGGCCGGCTGCTGTGCCTTGAGATAGCGGATCAAGCCGCCGGCTACGACGATCTCGCGCTCTCGCGGCAGGAAGTCATGGGTAACCGTGAACGCCGGTGCGCCCTCGATTTCGACCTGGAGCTCGTCCTCGCCCTCGGCGATTGCGTGCAGGTCGTGAATCTCCCACTTTTGCCCCTGCTCCGCCCGATCGTAATCGGCGTCGTCCTTGAAGAGCAGCGGGACGATCCCCTGCGCGATCAGGTTCCGACGATGGATGCGCGCGAAGCTCTTCGCGATGACAGCCCTGACGCCGAGCTGGGCCGGCGCCAGCGCCGCATGCTCGCGGCTCGAGCCCTGGCCGTAGTTGTGGCCGGCAACGATGAAGCCCCCGCCCCACTCTTGGGCCCTCCTCGCGAACCCCTTGTCGCGATGCTGGAAGGTGAACTCGGCGATCGCCGGCACGTTCGAGCGATACGCCATCACGGTTGCGCCGTCGGGCGAGAGGTCGCCGGTCGAGATGTCGTCGGGCGCCACGATCAAGACGCGACCGACCAAGACCTCCGGCAGCGGCTTCTGCTCGGGCGGCGGGAAGATGTTCGGGCCGCGCGGGATCTCGATCGAGGCAGCCTCCTCCTCGGGTACCGGCGCGAGGATGTGCTTCTGGACGACCTCAGGACGGGCCGCCGGGCGGTCCGGCAACTCGGGGGGCGCGAGCTCACGGGGATCGGAGATCTTCCCGGTCAGCATCGACGCCGCAGCGACTGCAGGCGAGCAGAGATAGACCTGGTCGTCGGCGGTGCCGGTGCGGCCCGGGAAGTTCCGGTTGAACGTCCGCAGCGAGTTGGCTCCCGACGGCGGCGCCTGGCCCATGCCGACGCAGGGCCCGCAGGCCGGCTCCAGCATCCGCACGCCTGCCATCAGGAGATCGACGTACGTCCCCGAGCGCGTGATCTGGTCGAGGATCTGACGCGAGCCGGGCGTCGCGGTCGCGGAGACAAGCTCTTCGGAGAGGCGCTGCCCGCGCATGACGGAGCCGCAGAGCGCCAGATCGTGATAGGACGAATTGACCGACGAGCCGATGCAGACCTGCTGGAGCGGCGTCCCGACCAGCTCGTCGACAGGCACCACGTTCCCTGGGCTGGACGGCTTCGCCACGAGCGGGACAAGGGCGGCGAGATCGATGTGCTCCTCCTCGTCGAAGTCACCGGTGTCGCCGGTCGCCATCTCCACGAAATCGTCGCTGCGCTGCTGCTCGTCGAGCCACGCCAGGGTCTCCTCGTCCGCCGGGAAGACTGCGCCCGTCGCCCCCAGCTCGGCGATCATGTTCGCGATCGTCCCCCGCTCGGTGTAGCTCAGCGTATGCACGCCGGGTCCGGTGAACTCGAAGATGCAGCCGCGCCCTCCGCGGACACCGCGCCGTCGCAGTAGCTCGAGGATCACGTCCTTGGCCTGGATCCATGGGCGCGCAAGCTCGTTCTCGAGAAAGACGCCGACGATCTTCGGGCAGGGCAGCTCGAACGGATGCCCGGCCATGCAAACCGCCACATCGAGCCCACCGGCGCCGATCGCGATCATGGCGCACGAGCCCGACTGGGTCGTATGCGAGTCCGCACCGACCAGGGTCTGCCCCGGCTTCGCAAACCGCTCGCAGTGCACGTAGTGGCAGATCCCGTTTCCCGGCCGCGAGAACCACGCGCCGTACTTGGCGGACATCGCCTGGAGGAAGCGGTGGTCGTCCGGGTTCTTGAAGTCGATCTGAAGGATGTTGTGGTCGACGTAGACGACCGCCGTATCGACCCGGACGCGCTCCTCGCCGAAGAGCTCGAACTGCATCATTGCCATCGTCCCGGTCGCGTCCTGGGCGAGCGTCTGGTCGACGCGGAGCCCGATCTCCTGGCCGGGGACGAGCTCCCCGCGCTCGAGGTGGTCTTCCAGGATCGTGCGGGCGAGCGAGGCCATCGGTCTCAAGCTTAGTTATCGGGCACCGAAGCGGTCCCAGCCAGACGCCCCGAATCAGTAGCGCAGCAGTGCGCCGATCCCCTCCACGGGATCGAGATCCTGATAGTGGCGTAGCGCAAGCGCGCTTCCGCCGTGAGCGAGTGTCTGGAGAACGGCGAGGTTGAGACCGTCGCTTCGCTCCTCCATCTGCGTCCCGTCGAGCGGGCACGGCCCGCCCTCGGCGCTCACGCGGCCGCAGCGCGGGCACTGCCAGGCAGAACGCTCGGCGCCGTCCTGGAAGAGCAGCAGCTCGACCCTCGCGTCCGAAGCAGCCTCGAGGGTGTCGTGCCAGCCTGCCGTCGCCCGGCCGCCGCGACCAGACTCCTCGCGCCAGCGCTCGGCCGCCTCTCGCTCCTGCTTCGCGTGCCACTGCTCGAGGATCGGCTGGGCCGCTTCGAGCAGCTCAACGGGCGAAGCGTGCGCATCGGCTTGCGTCCATCCTACGATCGCGTTCTTGACCTCGTGCGAGAGGACTTCCTCGAGCTCCGCGCGCGTCTCCTCCGTCGTCACGATGACGATCCGCGGGCTGTGCAAGCGGCGGACCCTCCGGTCGAGCTGCTCCGCGACCTCTTTCAGATGCTCGTGGACGAGCGACTCGATGTGCCGCTGGTAGCGGGCTTGCGACCACCCTCCCTGATCGTGACGCCCGGGCGTCTCGTCGAACTGGTCGACGAGTTCCTCGAGCTTCCCTGCGCGCAGGATGTAGACGGTTCCACGCTCGCGGCCGACGACCGCGACCAGGGCGCCGTCGCCCCGGCCGACGAGCGGCACGAGCGGCGAGAGGTAGAACTCACGGCCAACCGCAATCTTGTCGGGCACGGGATCCGCGAGCGGCAGAGTCCGCCACGCATTGTCGAGTCCCGCGCAGAAGACCGCGACCCCGCGCGATCCGTCGCGGTTGAACCCGTGCTCGAAGAACTCACGGATTCGCGTGAGGTCACGGCCGAGGGCTTCGCGTTGCTCATGAGTCAGCTCATGCGCCGCCTCGGCGCGGAGCTCGCCCTCGTGCATGAGCGAGTTGATCCGGCTGGATTCGTCGCCGGCAGTGGGCGCAACGCTGGGATCGAGATCGACGTAGACGCTGATCGCGCAGCCCTTCTCGGCACGAAAGCCAGCCAGCTCGCGAAGACCGTCCCAGCTCACCGTGGCTGCCACTTTCGTCTCCTTGCCGGAAAGCGGCGATTGTAGTCCCGCGCTGCCGTCCTATATCGCGCAGTGCCGGGGAGTGCTGTACTTGCAGCGCTTTTCCTGATACGGCGGTCGTCGCGGTGACCGTCTATAGCGGCCCGTTATGGGGGGCCACGGTCGCGAGGCAATAGGCTGGTGCAAGAAGTCAGGCCCTCAACGCCAGCCCACAAAGTTACGGGCTTGATCGTGCGCGGGGCTCTCTACCTTCTGATCGCCTTCACGTTCTTCCTCATGGTGACGGCGATCAGCTCGCGCGCCGGCTAACACAGGCAAGCGAAGCCTTCGGTCGGGTGCGGCTCAGGCCCCTCTCAGGAGCTCGGCCCTTGCCCCGGCGACCGAAGAGCACCGGGGCAAGAGGCCTGCCAAGCTCCACTAGAGCCGCTCGACCGCTCCCAACAAATGCATCGCAGTCGGCATTGCAAGATCTTTGTAAAGGCTAACGAAGGCTCTGAGGCCACGTGCTGCCAAGACGCCGTCGGATTCGGACCGCCGGGCTTCGGCTTTAGAATCGACTTCGCTATCTCACTGGAGGGGGCTTCCATGAGAAGGATGCTTCTGCTCGGGGCGGCTGTCGTCGTCGCGGCGCTTGCACTCGCCGCGACTGCGTCTGCGCAGTCGTTCACCAATACAGTCCTGCGTGCCCCGTTTCCGGGTGTACTCCCGCCGGGCGTGACGACGAACCCGGCGAACCAAAGCGGGGACAGCGAGCCCGCCATCGATTTCGGCGGCCCGGATCACACGATGGCGGTCGATGGCCTCGGCTGGCTGCCGTTTGCCGTCAACCTCTGGAAGGGCCGCTTCGGCGACACGCCTCCGCCATTTTTCGGGCCGATGGACACGAAGTTGCCCATCCAGGGCAATGGCCGGTTGAACCTCGGGGACGGTGACGCTGATGTGGAGGTCACCTCGGCCGGCACGACCCTGCTGGCCGACTTGGACATCATCTTCAACGGCGGCCGTAACAACGCTCAACTCGGCGTGTCGGTCACCCGCTGCCCGGCCGCGGCGACGAGCCCGTCCGGCTGTCACTCGGTCGTGCTTGACACGACGGGCGCCGACCGGCCGTGGCTGACGACCCGCGGAACCGAGACTTGGATCTCGTACCACAACAACGTGAACAGCACGATGATCACTGTCTGGCATTCCACCGACGATGGTCAGACTTGGACGCGCGTCAACTCGCCGATCGTCGGACAGGATGGAATCACTGCGGGCTCGACGTTCAACAACTCGCTGGGGCCAATTGTGGCCGACCCGACGTCGAACTACATCTACCAGCCGTTCATGGCCGGCGAACCGCAGACGAAGGGCTTTACGTCGAACTTCAACAACGTCTACGTCGCTCGCTCGGCTGACGGCGGCCTGACGTGGACCGTGGCGAAGGTCTTCCATGCAGCTCCTTTCACCCGCCTCAACAACTTCTGGCCGGCGTTGGCTGTCGACGAGACGACGGGCCAGGTCTGGGTTGTCTGGACTGATCAGCATGGCGTTTCAGTGTCAACGTCGACTACTCACGGAGCGAGCGGCACCTGGACGCCGCCTGTGACCGTTTCGACTGCAACGACGACAGTGATGCCGTGGGTCGCCGCTCGCGGCGGCAAGGTCGATGTTGTCTATTACGGCAGCTTGGCTGCCTCGACAGACGACCAGAGCGCGGTGTGGAACACGTATGACTCGCAGTTCAAGAGCGGTACCTGGAACGTCCTCACCGTCAGCAACACGCCGAACCGCATCGGCGCCGTTTGCCTCGAGGGTTCGGCGTGCGTGGGGAACGTGGACCGCGAACTGCTCGACCTGTTCGAAGTCGCCGAAGATCCGGTCACGAGCAGGGCCGCAGTCATCTACACGGATACGACGCTTGATACTTGGACGAACTCGCCCGGCATGCACGAGCTGCCGGAGATTGTTCTCGCCTACGAGCGGCCGTAATTCACGTGACGAGTGCGGGCCGGTTCACTCGCCGGTCTGCACTCGCGCGTAAGCCCTCAGCTTTCGGGCTCGGGCGAGACTGACGGCGTCGCGTTCATGAGTCGCGCTGAACTTCCAGGTCGATCGGCGAGCCGAACGCTTAGGACGCTTCCGTTTGCGAGCCGGGCAAACCGCAAACCTCTCCCCACGTGCCGCGGGCGGTCAGCGGCAGGCTAAACGCCCGGCCCCGGCTTGCAACGAATCATCGTGAACGTCGAGTTCGACCGCATCCCTCCGTAGGTCCGGTGCTGCCCGAACGTTTGGGGGGTCCAACAGCGCGCCCAACGGCGTAGAGTCGCGCCGCGACGTCGCCGCTTGAGAGTCCTAAGCGTGCAGCGCCTGCCGTTTATACACGCGAGTTACCCACAGTTTCCACAGGTAGTGGGGAGAGATTTCTGGACCCCAAGCAACAGCCCGAACGCGCGTCTGAGCCTGAGTCCGAGCCTCCGGGCGAGTTTGTGTCTGAGGACCTGCGCGCCGACTGCGCCCGCTTCCTCGAGGAGCTACGGGCGCAGATCGAGGGGCGAGCCGACCTGCCGCCGAGTAGTACGAGGTGGGTGCCGGGCCGCGTCGAGTGACCACAGACCGAGACGTCGGAGGCACAGGGTCGCTAGGACATGCTCACCTCGTTCGCCTCCCAGATGGGTCAGACCGTCACCGCCCTGAAGAGTAGTGTCGGCGGGCTCTCGTCGAGCTCGACCGCCTCGCAGGCGGCTACCGCGCTCGCGGTCGCGGCCGGCCAGCTCTCAACACTCACTACGCAGGTCAAGAGCACTCTCAGCTCAGTCGAGCAGACCTCGAGCAAGCTGAGGTCGGGCTTTGAGAAAGCGAGCGCCTGTAAAGAGCTGAAGAGCTCCTGAATGCGTGTTCACTCGGACACGACCGAGAGTTCTCGGGAATGGTTTCGTGTCCGTTAAAAACCGTGTATGTCGAGGATGCGCTCGATGCGCGTTGGTTGAGGCTCGGCCGGGAAGCCGTGAAGCGCCTGCTTTCGGTTTCCGCCCAGCCCCAGACGCCGGCAAACACCCCTAAGGCCCTCCGGTCGCTCTGCCGACGATCGGGGCGAGCCGGGGGAACGGTGTCGCTCCCAATCCTCTGCGGGCGTCGGCTGGCCGCAGAACCAAGGCATCCTCCCTGGCTCGCAAGCGTTGCGCGCAAGCTGGTCGGGTCCGTAACACGGCTCGGTCCCGTGTCGGCATAGTTGATGGGAGCAACCTATGGCCCAGAAACCGTGGATCGAGCGGGGCCGGTGGCTCATGAGTCACCCCGTGGTTTTCTGCGCTTGGTGCGGGCGCGTTCGAATCGCGGGACACTGGTTCGGAAGACCGCGCGAGCTCGAGGTGGTTGCTCATGCGAGACGGCACGCTACGAGCGGTATCTGCCCAGCTTGCTTCGCTGAGGTTGGTCCAGGGCATGACTACGACACCTAGGTGGCCCGAGCCGGGATTTGCGGTACAGGGCTTCGTTGGCTCGATCAGGCGCGGCGCAGACGCAATCGTCAGGGGCGCCGCCGTGTTCGGGATTGGCGTGCTCCTCGGCGCAGTCGCGGCGATCGCGGTGGACAAGTGGCGCCGCCGGCGTCGGCGAGTTCCTCCCACGCCCTAATCGGCGTCCGCAATGATCTTCCGCCGAGCGCTCGAGCGCGAGAACCCCCTCGTCGCAGAGGCGAGTGGCTCCTCTCCTAACTTCGCCTACGGACAGCGGGTCCTATCCGGGGACCGATGACAATGCCTCGCGCGTTACTGCTCATACCTCTCTCCCTCGCGGCAATGGCAGTTCCCGCGGCTGCTTCGTTGTCGCCGGTTTCGACCAGCTTCAAGATCGTCGGCTACGAGTACGCCTTCACCTCGACGGTCGGTTCCTTCGCCGGGACCGGCAGTGGGAACGCAGGCGGCGCGACGTACTGGAACGCGACAGTGAAGCACGACCGGCTGGGCTCCGACCCGACTTACGTCAACGGCGGCTCCTTTGCGATGACGATTCGCGGTCCGGGCAGCTCGGTCGATGCGGTCGTCGGGACCTTCACCCACCGCGAAGGCAAGATAACGACGCTCGCCCGTGGAGCCAACTGCACGAACCAGAAGTACCTGGTCGCCGACACGCTGAAGGCTGTCTCGACGCCGACGACGTCGAACGGCACCGGCAACTTCATGGTGACGCTGACCCATTACCGGCACCGGCTACTCGGCCGCTGTGTCGCCTACAAAGCAAAGGTGTCCGGAAACGTGAGCTTCAAGTACTAGAGGCGAAACCGGCGACCTAACGCGAGAGTGAGGCGAAGCCAAGAATCGGGTGCAGCTCAATCGCGTTCGGCGCCGCGCCTGTCTTCCCGTGGTTGAAGTCCCAGAAAGCGACACCTTCTCTCCCAGTGGCTTTTGCCGATTCAAAACGGGAACGTTCAGGCGGTCCGATCCGTTGAATAGTGTGAGGGCCGGTACCGGCCCAGTTGATTTGGAGGAAATGTGAACGACAACAGAGTTCGCGAGCTGATCATCATCGGCGGCGGCCCGGCCGGCTATACGGCTGCGCTCTACAGCGCCCGCGCCAATCTGGAGCCCCTCGTCATCGAAGGCTTTCAGTGGGGTGGCCAGCTGATGATCACGAGCGACGTAGAGAACTACCCCGGTTTCGCGGAGGGAATCATGGGTCCGCAGCTGATGGGCGAGTTCCGACGCCAGGCCGAGAGGTTCGGGGCCGAGTTTCTCGCCGACGACGTCACGCGCGTCGACTTCTCCGAGCGGCCTTTCCGCGTCTGGGTCGGCGACGACGAGTACCGCGCCGAGACCGTGATCGTCGCAACGGGGGCGACCGCGCGCCAGCTCGACCTCGCCTCCGAGCGCGCCCTGCACGGCCGTGGGGTCACGTACTGCGCGATCTGCGACGCCGCCTTCTACCGCGACAAGGAAGTGGTGGTCGTCGGCGGCGGCGATTCCGCGATGGAGGAGGCGATCTTCTTGACGAAGTTCGCGTCGAAGGTCACTGTCCTGCACCGTCGAAACGAGTTCCGCGCGTCGCCGATCATGGTCGACCGCGCTCGCGCCAACGAGAAGATCGAGTTCCTGACGCCGGTGGTGGTCGAGGAGGCACTCGGCGCCGAGGAAGGGAAACTGACCGGCGTTCGGGTGCGCAATCTGGAGACGGACGAAGTCAGCGTGATCCCCGCTGACGGTCTCTTCGTCGCGATCGGCCACGATCCGACGACCGAGCTCTTCGTCGACCAGCTCGACCACGACAGCGAGGGCTACCTCGTCACGCAGCCGGGCTCGACGGCGACGAATGTCGAAGGCGTTTTCGCCGCCGGCGATGTCGTCGACCACGTCTATCGCCAGGCCGTGACCGCGGCCGGCATGGGCTCGATGGCGGCGCTCGACGCCGAGCGCTGGCTCTCCGCGCGGAAAGGCCACGCGGAGACGGCGCTCACAGCGCCTCGGGCCTAACATGGCCGAGTGGGTCGACCTCCTCGACCCCGTCGAGGAGGAGCTGAAGAAGGTACTGCCGGCGCAGATCCACGACCGGGCCCTTGAGCAGTTGCTCGAGCCGGCTCGCCACGACGACGAGCCGCGCCCGCGGCTGGAAGGCCACGATCATTACGTCTTCGGCGTCTTCCTGCTGCCGGTCGCGGTCCGCGAGGAAGACCGCGTCATCTATCAGGAGATCGACATCATCGCGACCCGCGAGCGTGTCGTGTCGGTGCGCAAGACTCCGGAGCGCGGCTATCCCTGCGACCTCGGGCCCGCTCAGATCTCGATCGACAAAGAAGACGACGACCGAGCGGGGATGATTCTGTACCGCATCGTTGACCTGATCGCGGAAGACTTCCTCGACCTGGTCGATGCCTTGAACGACGAGATCGATGAGCTCGAGGAGGGCATCGAAAGTTGGCCCTCGGCGCACGTCCGGGGGCGGATCTCCGAGCTGAGGCACGACCTCCTCCACGTGAGGAGGACACTTGCGCCCACGCGAGACGCGGTGCGCTCGATCGTCGACCGCCGGATCGACGTCGGCGAGGGTCCGGAACTGCTGCCCCGCGACATCGAGCTGGACTTCGCTGACGCGTACGACAAGCTGCTCCGGGCCACCGACGGGCTCGACCTCTCGCGGGACCTGCTGGCCAGCGCCCGCGATTACAGCCAGGCGAAGATCGCCAACGATCAGAACGAGGTCGTCAAGCGGTTGACGGTGATCGCCTCCATCCTGCTCGTGCCGACCTTCATTGTCGGGCTCTACGGGCAGAACTTCCGTCACATCCCCGAGCTCAGATGGGGCTTCGGTTACTGGTGGAGCTGGGGCTGGATCATCTTCACGACCATCCTCCAGCTCGCGTTCTTCCGCTGGCTGGGCTGGATCGGCGGCGGCCAGCTCCGCCGTTTGAGGGTGCCGCCGTTGCAGACGCTCGACCCGCGCACGCTTCGGGGCAGGCGCCGCCGCGTGAGCTCGACCTGAGCTCCATCGCTCTCTCTACCATCATCCCGTGCCCTATTTCATCTGCCCGAACTGCAGGGAACGGTCGATCGACCACGACCGCCAGGAAGGTCTGACGCGGGAGGCCGTCGCTTGCCACCGTTGCGGCTTCGGCTTCCTGTTCGAGCTGATGGACGACTATTACCCCGCACCCGGGACCGGCTTCGTCGTCTGCGACCAGCAAAGCCGGATCCTCGCCTCCGGCCGCGGAGTCTTCGAGCTGACCGGCTTCAGAGAGGACGAGTTGATGGGCCGCGAAGTCATGGATAGCCTCGGCCTGACCGGCTACGTGGACGGCCGCAATCCCGCGCAGCTGGCGCTCGAATGGGGCGTGCGTCGGCTGGGCGAGCGGCTCGAGCTGAGGACTCGCGCCGGTCAGCGCAAGGCGGTGACCGCGGACTTCTTCCCCGCCTACGACGACGACGGCGGCCTCTTGGTCGCGATCACGCCGCGTTCGTAGAAGCGAGCTCGCCTTCGACCCAGGCCTGCAGCTCCTCGAGGGCGATGAGCGACTCCTCGAGCTCGCGGAGCTCGGCGTGCGCGGCCCGCTCGTCCAGGCCGGCGAGCAGGCCCAGCAACTCGAGCCGGTCGACGGTCTCGGCCGCCAGGTCGTTCCGGGCGCGGCGCTCGATCTTCGCCTGGCGCAGCCTCGAGCGAATTCGCTCGGCCCGCGCGGACAGCGCCGCCGACTCGCCGGCCAGGGCGTCCGCGTAGACGGCGAGGTCGATCTCCCGCACGCTGCGAGCGTACGCGGCGGGTTGTGACGCGAGTTAGACGGATCTGCGCCGTTCGAGTGGAAACGCAGTGTGACGACGCCAGCCGCCGGGCGCGTCTTCGACCATCCAGGCACGTTCGACGCGGGTCTTTACCGGCAGCTGCGGCGCGACCTTTCGTTCCGCCGCCGCCAGGACCCGGTCGTCGGCTTGCGCGACGGTGACGTGCGGGACGACCTCGTCGAACTCGCCGCCATACGGCGGGAACTCGGGGAACGCCCGCGCCATGGCCTCGGTGATCTCGATGAAGGCCTCGCGAGGCTCCGGGTTGAGATAGAGGAGCCCCGGGAATCGCGCGGTCTCGGCGAGCGCGGTTTCGAACGGCGCGAACGAGGCGAGCAACTGCCTCAAGCGCTCGAGCAGCCCGTCGACCTGCGAGCTATCCGCGAAGGGAATCACCAGCGTCACGTGCGGCGGCATCCCGCGCGCCCCGTCGCCCGTATGACGTCGGCGCCAACTGCCGATCAACGGCTCCAGCTCGGGAAGCAAAACGACAAGGGCGGTTTCGGCCATGGCAGGTGCAACGAAAGTGTGACTTTTCTTCCACACCCGACCGTTGCAGGCAGTTCGTGGGGACAGACCCCAAAAGAACTGCCGCGACGGCTGCGACGAGAAAGCTGAACTAGACCCGGCTCGAAGGGCAGAGATCGTTGACGACGCAGTCCTCGCAGCGGGGCGCGCGAGCGATGCAGACGCGACGGCCCTGCCAGATCAGCAGGTGCGGGAAGACGCCCCAGTACTCGCGCGGCACGAGCCGCTGCAGGTCGCGTTCGATCTTGACGGGGTCCTCCTGCTTCGTCAGCCCCAACCGCTGCGACAGCCTGCGCACGTGGGTGTCGACGACGATCCCTTGCGGATTTCCGAGCTCGGCCGCGACCACGTTTGCTGTCTTCCTCGCCACGCCCGGCAGGCGCACGAGGTCCTCGAGCCTGCGCGGCACCCGGCCGTCGAACTCCTCGAGCAACATGGCCATCGTCCCGCGCAGGGCCTTGGCCTTCTGCCGGTAGAACCCGGTTGCGTAGATGTCGTGCTCGAGCTCCTCCTGCGAGACGGCGAGGTAGTCCTCCGGCCGCTTGTATTTCTCGAACAGCCGCTCGGTGACGCGGTTGACGTTCACATCGGTCGTCTGCGCCGAGAGCATCACCGAGACGAGCAGCTCGAGCTCGCTTCGGTACCGGAGGGCAATCTTCGCGTCGGGATACTCGGCGGAGAGCCGCTCGATGATCGGCACAATGCGCGCCCGCTTCGGGCCGACGCGGCGTCGCGCCTCGTAAACGTAGCTCCGCGGCATGGCCGCTAGTGCCCCGTCCGGCGATGGTCTCGCGTTTCTGGCGAGTGACCGGCGCCGACAGGCAAGGACGCAGGAAGCGTCAATATGCGGGCATATTGGCGCGACCGAGGACGCCTCCTGGCGGCTCCGGGCGCCGCCAGAAATGCCCTGACTATTGCTGGACGGGGCACCTAGCCGACGGCGATCTCGACCGGGATCGACGTGTCCGGATGCTGCAGGAGACGGGGGCCGGCGCAGACGACGTCGAGCGCAGGGCAGCCGGAACAGATGAACTCGCTCGGTGTCGGCTTGAAGACGCCGTCCTGGATCCGGGCGATCGCCTCCGAGAGCTCAGCTTCGAGGGCGGGCAGCTCGGAGCGGTCGAAGCTCGTGGTCACAGCGGGGTCCGGGCGCTCGAGGAACTGGTAGACGACCTCGACCTGGTCGGCGCCTGCGCGGAAGCACGCCAGCGCATAGACGAGCCGTTGCAGCCGGTAGTCGCGCTCGATCAGCTCTTCGGGAGACGCCTCCTCGAGCACGTTCGTCTTGTAATCAACCACCACGGCATGCGATCCATCTCGATGGAGGACGTCCAGCCGGCCGTGCAGGAGAACGCCGTCATGCTCGAAAGCGAACGGCCGCTCGGGCGCGGCGCCCTCGAGCGCCGCGATCTGCCTTGCCAGCTCCGAATCGCAGTAGGCCTGCACCAGCCCGGCGATCCGCTCGACCTCCTCGTCAGTGGCCGCTGGGTAACGAGTCCGAACGGCTTCGGAGAGCACCTGCAGCTCGGGCGGCCGAGGGTCGCCGAGATCGAGACTCTCGAGCAGAAAGTGAACGCTATCGCCGATCTCCGTCGCCGCCAGCCCCTCCTTCCCAGGCACCGAGCCGGACGCCTGCCCGGGCCGCAGACCTGCGACCCGCTCCGCGTAGTAGCGGTACGAGCACGACTCGTAGAGGGCGAGGGCGCTGTAAGAGAGCCTGCGCACGCGGTGGAGCGGCGGCCGGGGCAGGGCCTCGAGGGGCGGCAGCTTCGGCGCGCTCGCGATGGCCAAGCCGCCGGAGCCGTTCGACTCGAAGAGCGCCAGCTGCCCCTCCTCCTCGACCGCCTCGGCAGGCAATTCGCGCTGCGGCTCGGGTCGATGGCGGTCGAGTCGCAACAGGATCCGGGCGCCGCCGCGCTCCAGCTCGACCGAGCCGTCCGCAGCCTCGTCGAAGGCGGGGATCTCCAGCCTCCCGAGCACCCAGCCGATCGGCGTCCGCTCGTCAGCGGCCTTTTCGGGATCGATCGAGCCGGCAACGATCAGCCGGTCGACGGCCCGGGTCATCGCGACGTAGTAGAGCCGGCGCCGCTCGGCTTCAGCTTCCTCGCGGCTCGCCGCGCGCACCTCTTCGTAAGCGGTTGTCGGCCTTCGGGCGCCGGTCGCCGGATCGGCGACGCGGAAGCCGAAGCGCCCGTCGGGCAGCGCGAGAATCTCGTCCGCTCCCGGCGCAGCGCGGTCCCGGCCGGCGTCGGCAACGACGACGACCTTGAACTCGAGACCCTTGGCGGCGTGGATCGTCAGGAGCCGAATAACGTCGGCGTCCTCCTCCTCGGCGACCGCCTCGAGCTCTTTCGCTCCGGCCTCGTCCTGCTCGCGCACGAAGCGGACGAAGCCCTCGATGTCAGCGCCGCGCAGCTCCTCGTACGAACGAGCGAGTCGTGCGAGCTTGCGCAGGTTCGCGTACCGGCGCCGCCCGTCCCACAGGGTCAGCACCGCCAGGTCGTAATCGTGGGCTGCAACGATCTCCTCGCAGAGCCGCTCGAGCGAGAGCGTCCGAGAGGCGGCGATGAGCCGGTCGAAGCGCTGGCGGAAGGCCAGAAAGAGGCGTTCGTCGCGGGGGTCGAGCCCCTCTGGAAGCGTTCGCTCGAGCCCCTTGAAAAGCGGGCGCTTCGATGCAGCGCGCCGAAGCAGCACGAGCGCGTCGTTCGAGACGCCGACCAACGGCGAGGCGAGCACCGTGACGAGCGCTTCGTCGTCGTAGCGGTTGTGCAACAGCCGCAGATAGGCGAGCAGGTCGGCGACCTGCTGCTGCCCGAAGTAGCCGCGACCCGTCGTGCGGTAGGTCGGTAGCCCAAGCTCGCGCAACTCCTGCTCGTACCACTCGGCGTCCGTGCCGGCCGCGAACAGCAGGACGATCTCGCCGGGCGCCGCCGCGCCGCTCTCGACAAGCTCCTTGACGCGTCGAGCGACCGAGCGCGCCTCGCCGCGTCGCCAGTGGGTACCGGTTCCGCTGTAGCTCGCCTTGTCGGTGACGAGCAGCTCGACCGGCGTCCCGAAAACCGGATCGGGGAAGTCGCCAGACGCGGCGAGCGGTTGGAACTCGTCGCCGAAATCGGAGCCGAAGAGGTGGTTCACGGCCGCCAGAACCTCCGGCCGAGAGCGGTAGTTCAGCGTCAGCGGCAACACAACGCCCGCCTCCTCGCGCCGTTCGCGAAAGACATTCACGTCGGCGTGACGGAAACCGTAGATCGATTGGAACTCGTCGCCGACGAAGAACAGCTCGCCCCCTGCGATCAGGTCGATCAGGTCGCACTGGAGGCGATTGGTGTCCTGGAACTCGTCGACCATCACCGCGCGAAAGCGCCATGCCTCGCGCTGCTTGATCTCGTCGTGCTCGCGCAAGAGGTCGCGCGCGTTCAATTGCAGATCCTCGAAATCGACGCCGGACTCGCGCTCCTTCGCGGCGCTATACGCGCTGGCAAAGCCCTCGAGGAGCTCCTGAAGCAGGTCGCGGTCGCGCGTCGCCAGCTCGTCGAGCGCCGCTTGCTCGACCGCCTTGCGAGCGGCCTCGTAACTCGCGAACCGCTCGCGTGGCCCGCCCCGCGTCGCAAACTCGGAGAGGTCGAGCAGGTCCTCCGCCGTGCGGTTGCGCTCGAGCAGCTCGAGCATCCCTACCGCCTGGGCGCGCTGATCGTCATGACCCTGCTCGTCGACGAGACAGCGCGCCGCCTCCCGGAGGGCTTCGACGCGGCTCGCCACGGCTGGGGCGTCGCCGAGGCGCAGCTCGAGCGGGCGGCCCGCCGCCCGTAGCGTCTCGTAGACGCCCGTCAGCATTCGCCGCAGCCCGCCGGCTCCATAGGTCGCGAGCAGGCGCAGGCGACGCGGATCGTCTCCGGCACAAAACGCAGCCAGCGCCTCCTGGAACGCCTCGCCGCGGAGCACACGCGCCTGGCTGTCGTCGAGAACGCGAAAACGGGGATCGAGCCCCGCTGCGAACGGATACGTCTTCAGCAGCCGGTGGCAGAAGCCGTGAATCGTCGAGATCCAGGCCCCGTCCAGCTCGCGGGCGAGATCGTTCCTCCCGCGGTCGAGGAGCTCGCGCCGGATCCGCCCCCGCAGCTCTCCTGCCGCGCGCTCGGTGTAGGTGATCACGAGCACGGAGCCGACGTCGAGGCCTTCGTCGCAGACCGCGTTCGCGAACCGCTCGACGAGGACCAGCGTCTTCCCCGTACCCGCGCCGGCCGAGACGAAGACATGCCCTCGCGCGTCGATTGCCGCGCGCTGCTCTGGGTTTATCCGCGAAAAATGCGCATTTTCCGCGGGGCTGGCATGTCCCTTCGCTTCGTTCGGGAGACCAAAGTTCTTCATGCTTTTTTCACCCGGCACATCCGCCAGAGCTCGCACCAGGGCGGACAATCCCCGCCTTTCGGATCGTGCTGCACGTCGCCGCCGCGGATCCGCTCGACGAAGCCGCGCGCCAGGTCCTGCGCTCGCTCGACGTGCCCCCAGAACGCCTCCTCGTCCAGATAGTCGTTGCGAGAGAAGCCGGGGACACCGTCTTCCTTCGCCTCGGAACGCAAGAGCCCGCGCGCGTCGCGCTTGCCGGAGAGCGCCCGATAAATCCCGCCGAGCGGCTCGACGCCCACGAGGTCGCGCAGGACGAGCATGTAGAGCGGGATCTGCAGCTTCAGCTCAGACTCGATCTGAGCCGCGGAGTGCGCGGTCTTCCCCGACTTGTAGTCCTGGACGATCCCGCGCGCGCTGAAGGGATCGAGGTCGATCCGGTCGATCTTCCCCGAGAGCTTGAAGGTGCCCAGATCTAACCCGCGCTGGAGCTCCTGCGGCGAGCGCTCGGAGCCGAAAGAGACCTCAAACCGGCGAGGCACGAGCTGCAGTTCGGACGAGACCTCGTCGCGCAGGAACTGCTCGAGATCCCGCAGTAGGCCTTGCTCCAGCTCCCGCCTTTGCAGGTCGGTCAGCTCCATCCGCACGCCGTCCATCGCCTCGCCAAGGCACTCTCGGAGGAAGGCAAGCGCCTCGTCGAGCTGTTCCGGACCGAGCTTCTCGACGCCGAGCCGCTTCGGAAGACCGGCGAAGAGCTTGTGCAGGGCGTTGTGGGCGACCTGGCCGCGGAGGCGCGGGTCGACCTGCTGGTCGATCGTCCGCGGCCCGATCAGACGGTCGACGAACCAGATCGAAGAACAGTCGGCGAACGTCTCAAGCTCGGTGACCCCGAAGCTGGACTTGGCCCGCAGCTCCTCGAGGACGAGCGGATGCGTCAAGCGGGTCGGGCGATCGAATGCTCGCAGCGCGCGCTCGAGTTGCCGCTCCCAGCCGTTCGCCTGTGCAAGCGCGAGCGCCTCGTCCTCGTCCACCGGCACGAGCGAGGCCAGCGCGCGCAGCCGCTCGCGCTCGGTTGGTGCCAGCTCGACAGGCCAGGTGAGCGCCGAAAGCGGACGGCGCGTGGTGGCGCGCCTGACGTCGTCCTTGGCGAACAGGTCCCGGACCTCGTCCCAGAACGGGCTCGGCTCCCGCGGTCCGCCTTCGTCGTTCGCCGCCTCGCGGACGAGATAGAGCCGCCGGGTCGGCCGCGTGCAGGCCGTGTAGAAGAGGTAGCGATCCCGCTCGACGGAATCGGGCTTCGCGAGCCGCGAGCGACGCAGGCGGGCGTCGAGCTCGCGCGCCGTCTCTTCGTCCAGGAACGGCGACGTCTCGCCGCGGTGCGGCAGGGAGCCCTCCTCGAGGCCGAGTATGAAGGCGACCTCGTAGCGGCGCGTCCGGGCGCGCAGGAGATCGACGACGTCGACTCGGCCACTGGCTGTGCCCTGGTTACCGCCGGCGCGCACCGGGGCGCGTTCCAGAGCGCTGACGATCTCGTCCGGGCTCAGCGAGCCGCCGAGCGCGAGCCACCTCTCGAGCTCGGCTCGGAGTCTCGAGAGCGCCTCGAAGGCACGAAGATCCTGCTGTGACTGCTCGCCGACGGGCGGCGCGTCGAGGCCGTAGGCGGCGCGCAGCATGAAGCGCGCGAGATCGCCCGACGCCATGAGAGGCGTCTCCGCGTTCCGGAGGAGCTCGAGCGGGGGCAAAGGGTGGCCGTCGCGGAGCCGCATCGTCTCTTCCTCCGTCCGCTCGCCGGTCTCGACGGCGCGGCCGCGAAGCCTCCCTTCGACCCAGTCGACGCTCGCGCGCGCGAGACCGGAATACGGTGAGCGCAGAAAGCCGTAGAGATCTCCGCGGTCGCCGCCCTGCCAGGCAAAGCGCAGCAGCGAGAGCAGCGCGCGGCCGAGCTCCGTCTGCTCGAACCGGATCAGTCCCTCGATCGCGTACGGGACACCGAGCGATCCGAGCGCGGTCTCCAGTGGCGCCCGGTAGCGCTCGACGCGAGGACAGACGAGCGCGATCTGTTCGGGCGCGGTGCCGCCGCGGATCAGCGCCAGCAGCTCTTCGGCCACCCGCTCCAGCGTCCCGCGGCGGCCGGCACCCTCGAAGAAGCGGATTGCGCCGTCGATCTCCGGTGCCTGGACGGTCGCCGTCGCCGAGAAGAGCGCACGCTCCAGATGCGCCAGCGCCGGGGGCCGGACCTCCGGGCGCGGCGGCAGCTCCTCGATGCGGGCGCGCGCGAGCTCCGAGAGATCGGCAGCCGTTCGCTCGAGCGACGCGAAGGCAGGACGGCCGGGCTCGTACGGCAGCGAGACGGTTACTTCAGCGCGACCGGCAAGGGCCTTCAGCAGCGCCCACTGCGCGCCCGTCAAATCCTCGAAGCCGTACGCGAAGACAGGTCGGCCCTCCCACGCTCCGAGCTCGCCCGCGAGCCGGTCGGCGGCCGCGCGGCGCTCGAGATCGCGGTCCCAGAGCCCGAGGCTGTCGAGCTCGGCCCGGTAGTCGGCGTAGAGCCCGGCGAGATCTCCGTCCAGCTCCGCGGGCTCCACGAGCCCGGACTCGAGCTCGCCGAGCGTCGCTGAGAGGGCGTCCGCGAAGCCCGACGAACGCGCCGACCTCGTCCAGCCGTTCAGCCGTGCGCGAGCAATCACGCCGCGAACGATCAGCGTCCGTTGTGCGTCGGTCGCGACGGGCCGGTGCTCGCCGCCTGCTCGCGCCAGACGACGGAAGAGGTCGTCAAAGGTGCCGATCTCGCCGGCCATCAATGCGCCGGTGGCAGCAAGGAGCTGCCGCTCGACGCGGTCGACGTCCGACCGGTTCGGCACGATCAGGAAGGGTTCGTCGTCGAGCGCACCCAGGTAGCGCTCCAGTAGGAGGGCTACCTTGCCCGCATTCGCGGGCCCGGCGAGCAGTGTCAGGGCCATCGGCCCATCCTAGACCCGCCGTCTGACGGTCTTTTACCCTTCTTTGGTTAGAGCGGGAAGAAGGTCGACGGGGGCGTTATGCCGCGACCGCCTTAGGCCGGCGCCCGCGTCGCGCGGCCGCATGACCCGGCATCCCACCCGCGCAGTTGTCGCACAGATCGGCCTGCTTGGAGCCCCGGCGTGCATCTGAATAGTTGATCCGCATCGACGCGCCTTTGCCCTCGTCGATTTCGTTGCTGCAGTTGTCACAGACGAGCACCGTCTTGCGAGCCATGAAGCGTCCTCCTTTTTGCCAGCGATTTGATGAACCGGTCGAGCGGCGAAAGCGATTCTACGCAGCTTTACGGGCCCGGCGTATTCGCCAGGACCGTAGCAAGCTGAGAACGCCCAACTCCTCGGTAATTCCGAATATCTTGTCGGCCTTCGCGTAACGGTCTTCCCCGGCCTGAAACCAACCGAGATTGACCAACCGCACGGCAACGGCACATGTCCATTCCGGCGACATCGGCTCGAGCTCCATGTGCTCCGACATTCCGCCACTACACTCCGGCGCCATGGACGCGAAGCGAATCGTCGTGCTCGAGGGCGACGAGACGGGTCAGGAGCTTCTCGAGGAGGCGCTACGCGTCCTCGCACCGGAGGTGACGGGAGTCGATCTCGAGTTCACGTGCTTCGACCTGTCGCTGGAATCGCGGCGGGCGACGAAGAACGGAATCGTCCACGAAGCGGCCGCCGCCCTCAGGGAGGCCGGTTTGGGATTGAAAGCCGCCACGATCACACCCGAGGGAGCCGACGACGTCGGCTCTCCAAACCGGATCCTGCGTGAAGAGATCGGAGGCAGCGTGATCGTCCGCACGGGCCGGCGGATTCCCGGCGTCGCTCCGCTCGGAGGCGTTCACGCGCCGATCTCGATCGTCCGGATGGCCGTCGGCGGCGCGTACGGGGCGAAGGAGTGGCGCGAGGGCGAAGGCGACGACGAAGCGGCGTTCCGCACCGAGCGGATCGAGCGCTCGGTCTGCCGCGCCGTTGCCGAGTTCGCCTTCCAGCTTGCCGAGCGCACGGGCGCGAAAGTCTTCGGCGGGCCGAAGTACACGGTCAGCCCGGTCTACGAGGGGATGCTGAAGGAGGAGATGGACGCCGCGGCCGTGCGGCACGCGGCCGTGGGTTACGAGCCCCAGTTGATCGACGCGACGTTTGCGCTCTTGTTGTCGACGAGCGGCGACCCGCTCGTGATCCCCTCGCTGAATCGCGATGGGGACATCCTCTCCGACCTCGTGCTGCCGCTCTTCGGCTCGATCGCCGGCTCAGAGTCGATGGTGATCGCCCTGGACGAGAGCCTGAAGCCACGGGCGGTGATGGCCGAGGCTGCCCACGGGACGGCTCCTTCACTCCGCGGCAAGGACGTGGCCAACCCGATGGCGATGATCCTCGCCGGTGCAGCGCTCCTCGGCTACGGCGACGAGCAGGCTCAGCGGGCCGGCCGCGCGATCCGAGAGGCGTCCCTCGAAGCGGTCGCCGACGGCGTCCGCACGGCCGACCTCGGCGGCTATGCCGGAACGCGCGAGTTCACGGACGAGGTCATCCGGCGCACCCGCCAGAAGCTCGAGGTCTGGGCAGCCCTCTAAGCGCGGGGGAAACCATGTTTCCCCCGCGAGCCCCCTGTTACTTGCTCAAAACGGCTGCAGACCTCGAGCGCGGCTGGGGTACGCCCGCAAATATCCTTGTAACAGACTGTTACTTGGTCTCGACGACGGCGCGCGCGAAGGCGGCGAAGTGGTCATCGCTAAAAAGGACGAAGCGGACGAGCTCGACGGGTGGACGAAGCGCTACGCGAACCGCCGCGACCGCCACTGGTGCGGCGAGCTCCACGGGATAGCCGTAGACGCCTGTAGAGATCGCCGGGAACGCAACGCTGGCGCATTCGAGTCCCGCGGCCACTTCGAGGACCCGCCGGTGACAGGACGCAAGCAGCTCGGCCTCGCTGGCCCCGCCTCCTCGCCAGACCGGGCCGACCGTGTGGATCACGTGGCGCGCGGCTAGCCGCCCGGCAGTCGTCGCCTTGGCATCACCCGTGGCGCAGCCCCCGAGAAGGCGGCATTCCGCGACGATCTCCGGTCCACCCTCATGGTGGATTGCGCCGTCGACGCCGCCACCGCCCAGCAGGCTCGAGTTCGCGGCGTTGACGATCGCGTCCACCACCTGCTCGGTGATGTCGCCGCCGACGACCTCGATCACGGCACCAGTCAGTCGGCTGGGCTAGCCGCCGGCCGCGAGCAGCCGCGAACCGCCTGAGCGCCTGAGCTCGATGAAGACGCCGGCGACGACAGGGTCGAACTGCGTGCCGGCGCAGCGGTCGATCTCGGCGAGCGCTTCGCTCTCCGGCAGCGGGGGCCCGTATGGCCGGGGAGACGTCATGGCGTCGAAGGCGTCGGCGACGGCGAGCACGCGTGCCTCGAGGGGGATCGAGTTGCCCCTCCGACCGGAGGGATAGCCGCCACCATCCCAGTGCTCGTGGTGATAGAGCACCTGCGGAATCGCGAAGCGGAAGTCGGGTTGCCGCGCGAGGATTCGCATTCCCGCCGCGGGATGGCGCCGGATCTCTGCAAATTCAGAATCGGTGAGCCGCTCGGCCTTGCGCCAGATCGTGTCGGCGACCGCTAGCTTGCCGACGTCGTGCAGAAGGGCGCCGATTCGCAGGCGGCGAATCCGCCCCGCTCCCCAGCCGAGCCGGAGGGCAATCGCCTCGGCAAGCTCGCTGACGCGCGAGCCGTGACCCTCCATGTAGGGACGGGCATCGATCGCCTCACAGAGCCCCGGCAACATTGCCACGGCTCACACAATTCAAGCCGCGGACCCAGTTCCCTGCTGGTCAGGCCTCGGATTCCGCGCGCAGCATCCGCCGCCGGACGAAGTGAAAGACGAGCGCGCCGAGGACGAGCAGGATCACGATTGCGACGCCGCCGATCAGCCCGTACCGCGCGATGGCATCGGCGGCCGCCCGGCCTGCGTAATAGGCGACGAGGCCGACGAGTACCGCCCAGACGATTCCACCCGCGGCGTTCCAAAGGAAGAAGCGCCACCAGTGCATCCTGCTGACCCCGGCCAGAAAGGCCGCAGTCACCCGCAGGATGGCGAAGAAGCGAGCCAGGAAGATCGTCTTCGCACCGTGACGTTTGAAGAAGCGCTCGGACCAGGGAAGCACTCGCGAGGCGTGCCGTTCGAGTGGACCCCAGCGCTGCAGAAGCTTCCGCCCGCCGACGCGGCCGGCCCAGTAGCCGACGTTGTCGCCGGCGACCGCGGCCGTGGCGGCGACGGCGATCACCGCGACGATGTCCATGTCGCCACGGGAGGCGAGGACGCCCGCCGCCACGAGCGCTGTCTCGCCCGGCAGTGGGATGCCCGCAGACTCCATGGCGATCAGCAGAAAGAGCAGGAACAGCCCGTAGTCGTGGACGAGCGATTCCATCGTTCCAGTGTAGGCGTCGGGCCGCGCCTGCCCTCGAGCCGGTCCAGAGGAACTCGACCGCGGCAGGTTTGCCGCCGGGGATTAGTCCACGCGGTACGCCATCAGTACGGCGTCGACGAGGCGGCCGCCCCGGCGGAAGTGGCCATGCCTTATGCCTTCACGCTCGAAGCCGAATTGCTCATAGAGCTTGATCGCCGGCTCGTTGTGCGGGAAGACGTGTAGCTCGAGCTTCTCGATCTGACTTGCGCGAGCCCATTCGACCGCCTGCTCGAGCAGCGATTTGCCGATCCCACGACGTCGATGGCCGGCGGCGACCATCAAGCCGAGATCAGCGACATGGGGGCTGGCGGGATGAGAGTCGCGTGCCAGCGAGAGACGCCCGACGAGGCCCTCTTCGTTCTCCGCCACGAAGACCGCCGCGTGCGGGGAGCGCCGGACCGCGCGCAGGTATCGCCGCTCCTCTCCGACATTGCGCCACCCGCCCTCGGTGATCAGCCAGGCCTCCGGCTCAGAGCTGACTGTCCGCCCGAGTTCGACAAGCGCACCGGCGTCAGCGGGAGTGGCGCGCCTGATTGTGTATGTCTTCATCTCTCCCAAGCGAAGCGATGGGACAAACTAGGAGGGTTTGGCCTCGCGGAAACTGCGCAGCATTTTTCGCGATTAAACGACAATTCCATGGCCGCCTCGTCGTGGGTCGCCCGCCGCGTCGAGAGAGCCGTCTTCGCGCAGCTCGACTGCCGCGGCGCCGCCGAAATAAAGGTTCCGCGTCCGCCAGCGGACGAGCTCGTAGCCCCATTCCTCGAGCCGGTCGAGTTCGGCGGCGTCGGAGCCGCCTTCGCAGTGGACATAGGGCTCTTCGAGGTGCATGCGCGGACGGGCGATCGCACTGCGCACGTCCATGCCATGGGCAGCGACGTTGAGGACGATCTGCAGGATCGCGCCTCGCAAGCGAACCGAGCCGGCGCTGCCGACGACCAGGCGCGGCCGACCGCCGTCGAGGACGAGCGACGGCGCCATCATGCTCGTCAGGCGTCGCCCGACGGCTGCGCCTTGGTTGCGGCGGCCGACCGGATTGAGGTCGTACTCGCCAAGCATGTTGTTGAGGTGGAAGCCCGTGCCCGGGACGATCACGCCCGAGCCGGACCCGTTCGAGGCGGTCAGCGAGGCGGCGTTGCCGGCGGCGTCGACGACCGAGATGTGGGTCGTTCCCGGAACGCCGGCGGGCTCAGCTCGGCCGGCCTCGCGAGCTTCGATCCGCTCCGCGCCGGCGTCGATCTCAGCGAAGAGCCGGCTCGCGAGCCCCCCACGATAGAGGTCGCTCGTGAAACTACCGCCGCGCGCGCGCGTCTGCTCCCGCATCACCTCGGCGAGGCGGGCGATCGCCTCAGCGCTTCCCGGCGGTCCTCCCGCGCCGAGGCGCGAGAGCAGCTGGAGCGCGTAGGCAATCAGGATTCCGCCAGACGAGGGCGGCGGGTTCGAGACGAATTCGTGGCTATGGAACGAGCTGCGAATCGGCCGCCGCGAGATCACTCGGTACCGGGCGAGATCCTCCTCCGTCAGGCTCCCGCCCTCCGCGAGAACGTGCTCGCAGACTCGCCGGCCGAGCTCGCCGCCGTAGAACACTCCGGCGCCACCCTCCGCGAGTTGCTCGAGCGTGTCGGCGAGCTCGGGCATCACGAGCCGCTCGCCGGCGACCAGGCGGACGCCTTCCGGGCCGAAGATCTCGCGGCCGGGCTCCGTTCGCCGGAGGATCACGTCGAGGATCGCGTGCAGGTAGGCCTGCGGCCGAGAGAGCACATGCCCCTCCCGCGCCACGCTGATCGCAGGCTCAAACAGGCGCCGCCAGGGCAGCGTCGCGTAGGCGCTATGCGCCGCCTCGAGACCCGCGATCGCGCCCGGAACGCCGCACGAGGCGGCGCCGATCCGGAAGATCTGCGTGGCGCCCCGGTCGAACTCGACGTCGACCGCCTCCATCTCGCCGACCGGGACGTCGAGCCCGTATCCAGGAATTGCCACGAAAAAGTCGTGTAGCCGCACTTTCCCGGCCGAGGTGCGGACGAGCAGGAAGCCGCCGCCGCCCGGGCTCGTCAGCGAGTGCTCCGTCACCCACGACATACAGGCCGCGGCGATGCACGCGTCGACCGCGTTCCCGCCCTCGCGGAGCACCTCAGCGCCCGCCTCGGCGGTGAGCTTGTGCCCGGCCGCCACCGCGCCCCTCATTCCGCAAGGGTAACGACCGCACCAGGCGGGAAGGGACGCCCCGACATCCCGGTCCCGACGTCGAAAGCGCCGCCCCCGTCGTTATCGTGCAGGCCAGTGCCTGTCCGCAGCAGCACGGTTGCGCGCGAAGCCGTCCTTTGTGCAGCGGCCGCCGCGTTTTTGGCGTCGCTGCTCGTCTGGCTCGCACCGCCAGGCGCCGACTTCGCCGCCCACGCCTACCAGCGCAGTGCATTCCTCCAGCACGGTTTCGGGTTCTGGAACAACTTCTGGTACGCGGGCCGCTACAGCTTCATCACCTACAGCCTCATTTACTACCCGCTCGCCGCGGTGCTCGGAATCAAGCTGCTCGCCGTGTCCACAATCGCAATCGCGGCACTTGCCTTCGCGGTCGTTCTGAGACACGAATGGGGACCAGCGGCGCGCTGGTCGAATTGGACCTTCGCCGTGGTCTGGGCGTGCATCGTCGTTTCCGGAGCGTTCCCCTTCGCACTCGGCGCCGCCCTGGCGCTGCTCGCGATCTGGGCGCTCCAGACGGGTTCTCGCTGGAAGTTCGCGGCGCTCGCGGCATTGACCGCAGCCGCCAGCCCGCTCGCGTTCCTCCTGCTCAGCTTCGTCCTCGCAGGGATCGGCGTCGCACGCTGGCGTGAGGGCCGGAGACTGCTCGTGCCCGCGGCGATCATCGTTGCGATGGGAGGCACCGAGGTCGTTCTCTGGCGCCTCTTCGCCGATGGCGGGCGCTATCCGTTCTCGTGGCAGGAACTGCTAGCAGTCTGCGTCTTCTGTCTGCTTGGCGCTGCACTGACGTGGCGGGTCGAACGCGCTCGCCCTCTCCGCTGGTTGTTCGTCGTCTACCTCGGAGCCTGCCTGGCCGCGTTTGCGATTCCCTCATCGCTCGGCGAAAACGTCGATCGGCTGCGCTACGTCGCGGTCCCGGTCGCGGTGCTTGCGTTGTCGCTCCGACAGTGGCGGCCGCTCCCGGTGGCCGTCGTCACGCTGGCGCTGGCGACGTCCTGGAACCTGACACCGCTCGCATTCAGCTTCGTCAAGACGTCCGAGGATCCCGCTTCGGCCCAGGCGTACTGGCAGCCGGCGATCAACTACCTGCACCGCCACCTGACCCCGTCCTACCGCGTCGAGGCAGTCGATACCGCGGGACACTGGGATGCCGTCTATCTGCCCCGCGCCGGCGTCCCGCTCGCAAGAGGGTGGTTCCGCCAGAACGACTACCCCCAGAATCGCCTCCTCTACAGCGACGACGGACTCGCCCGCGGGGCGTACCTGGCCTGGCTGCACTCGCTCGGGATCCGTTACGTCGTTCTCACAGACGCCCCGCCGGACTACAGTGCGCGCGCCGAGGCGAAGCTGTTGGAGTCCGGCAGGTCTGGCCTGACGAGGGTGATGAAGACGAAACACCTGAGCATCTACTCGGTCCCGTCGCCCAGGCCGCTGATCACCGGGCCCGGCCCCGCCGTCGTCGTCGGCCTGAGCGAGAGCCAGGTGACGGTCCGGGCCGCCGAAGCCGGTACGTATCGGCTCGCAATCCGCTACTCGCCTTACTGGATGGCCTCGACCGGATGCCTCGATCCCGGCAAGGACTCAATGATCCGGCTGCGAATCCCTGCGCCGGGCAACGTCACGCTGAGCATCCATGTGAACGCACGCCGCGCGCTGGCAGCCTTTGCGGGAGACCGGCCGCAGACCTGCTCCCCCTGAGGCTGCGAGCGTCCTACGGCTGTAAGAAGCTCGGAGGCTCGAGCGAGTCTTCAGCCAGCGGGCGTTCGCCGAATACGCGCTGGCGCGCACCCTGGACGCCGAAGCCCGTCGCGATGACAGTCACCCAGATTTGGCCGGTGAGCCGCTCATCGACGGTGGCGCCGAAGATGATGTTCGTGTCGTCGGTGGCCGCCGAGCGAATCACCTCGGCTGCCTCGTTGACCTCGAAGAGGGAAAGATCGTCGCCACCGGCGATCGAGAGCAGGATTCCCCTTGCACCTAAGATCTGCTGGTCGATCAGCGGCGAGCGGAGAGCCCGTTCGGCCGCCTCGCGGGCGCGGTTCTCGCTCGTCGAGAAACCGATTCCCATCAGCGCAGTGCCAGCGTCCTTCATGATCGTGCGCACGTCGGCGAAGTCGAGGTTGATCAGGCCCGGCAGCGTGATCAGGTCGCAGATGCCCTGAACGCCCTGTCGGAGCACGTCGTCGGCGATCCGGAACGCGTCCAGCATCGAGGTCGACTTGTCGAGAACCTCGAGCAGGCGCTCGTTGGGGATCACGACGACGGTGTCGCAGTTCCGGCGTAGCTCCTCCACTCCTTGCTCTGCGGTGCCGCGGCGACGCGTACCCTCGAACCGGAAAGGCGTCGTCACGATCCCGACCGTCAGCGCGCCGAGTTCGCGCGCGATCCGCGCGACGACCGGTGCGGCGCCCGAGCCTGTGCCGCCGCCCTCGCCGGCGGTGACGAAGACCATGTCCGAGCCCCGCAGCGCGTTCTTGATCTGGTCGTAGGACTCTTCGGCTGCGCTTCGCCCGAGGTCGAGATCGGCGCCAGAGCCGAGACCCTCGGTCAGCTCGCGGCCGATGTGGATCTTCACCGGCGCGTCGCTCATCCGGAGCTGCTGAATGTCGGTGTTGACGGCGATGAACTCGACCTGTGCAAGGCCCGCGTCGATCATTCGGTCGAGAGCGTTCAGGCCGGCGCCGCCGACTCCGACGACCTTGATCACAGCCAGGTAGGCGGCGGTCTCGCCACGCGGGACGCGATGCAGCCGGGGGGCCGGCTCCGGGAGCGACTGGAGCATCGGCGGTGGCTCGGGAACGGGCTCCAGGCGGAGGGGCTCCGCCGCCGGCTCCGGCTCAGGCTCCGGATCGGGGACCGCGGCTACGGGAGCTTCTTCCTGCGCCTGTGCGAACTCCGGGACGTGCTCGACCGTCTCCTCCTGCGGCTCCAGCGCCTCAGGCGGCGGGACGGCCTTCGGCTCTCCCTTCTCGGCCTGCTTCTGCGCGGCCTCGGTTGCGCGGAAGAGCTCCGCGAGGGGGCCTTCACGCATGCTCGCGCGGCGCCGAGCCATTGAGAACCTCCTTCGCGAGCTCGCGGTAGGCCTCTGCAGCGCTACCTGTGGGGTCGTATTTGAGCACCGAGCTGCCCTTCACGGGCGCTTCGGCGTATCGGATCGTCTTGCGAATCCTCGTCCCGAAGACCAGGTCGCCGAAGTTCTCTTCCAGGATCTCCACCGCCTCGCGCGAGTGCAGCGTGCGGTTGTCGAACATCGTCGGCAGGATCCCCTGGATGCCGACCGCGGGATTCAGGTTCTCGCGGATCATCGTGAGCGTGTTCTCGAGCTGGACGAGACCGCGCAGCGAGAGGTACTCGCACTGGACGGGAACGATCACTCCCTCGGAAGCGACGAGCGCGTTGATCGTCAGCAGGCCGAGTGACGGCGGCGTGTCGATCAAGATGTAGTTGTAATTCTCCTTCACAGGCGCGAGTGCTTTCTCGAGCGCCCGCTCGCGGCCAATCATGCTCGACAGCGCCAGCTCGGCACCGGCGAGATCGATCGAGGAAACGGCGAGATCGACCTCCGTGTGATGGATCACTTCGGTAATCGGGACACGGTGCACGAGCACGTCGAACATCGAGCGCTCGATCGAGTCGGGGTTCATCCCCTGGCTCATGGTCAGGTTCCCCTGTGGATCGAGGTCGATCAGGAGCACGCGCAAGCCCTTCTCGGCGAATGCAACGCCCAGATTCAGCGTCGTCGTCGTCTTTGCGACGCCGCCTTTCTGGTTGGCGAAGGCGATAACCCTCCCCACCGTGGCTCCTTTCGAAATGTCTTCCCGGGTTCCCGGTCGCGGAAGCAGACGTGCAAGCCCCATCAGACCCTTTCTTTCGTCTGATAGTAGCCGAACCCTTTATGATGGAAAATGCAGCGGTTTTTTTCGCTTTGCGCCCTTCGGGCGGCTCGCTTTCCACGGGGGAAACCCGGTTTCCCCCGTGAGCCCCCTCGTTAGGGTCCACAAGGGCAGCGAGGCCGGCTAAGCCGGCCTCTCTTCTGGCATCAGTTTGTAGTCGTGCCGCCAGGCGTGGCTACGTGCCTTCGCCGTCCCAATAGTCCAGCTGCTCGAGCCGTGCTATGACGCCGACGCCGCGAAAGTTGATCTTGTTCGAGCGGGGGTAATACGCGATGTCGGCGTCGTCCCTGGTTCCGTAGGACAGCAAAGTCAGGCCGTTCTCGCCCGCGCGAAACGCGTGCGCGACTCGCGTGGCGGCGGGACGAGCGACAACGTGGCCACGCCGAACCGCATGCTCCTCGTCGCCGAGCAGGCAAACGCCGTCGCCGTCGAGGACGACGAACAGCTCTTCCTCGACCGAGTGGCAGTGCGGTGGGTTGCTCAACATGCCCGCGGCGACGCGGTTGTAGTTGATACCGGTCTGCACCGAGCCCGCGGCAATTCCCAGGTCGCGGCCGTGGACGAGCACGTCGCCGCGGCCCCAATCCTGCTCTTCGAGCTCGTCGATGTTGACGATCCGCTCCGGGCGAGGGCTCGGCTCCGGCAGGTCGGGGTCGCCGAGCGCAAGCTCCTGAGTCCACTGGTGCGTCTCGATCATGTCCGCCCAGAGCATCCCGACGCGGCCTCCCTTCAGGCGAGGGAAGAAGGCGTACTCGGCCTTCGCCCTCGTGCCGAAGGCCAGATAGTCGATCCCTTCCGGGCTCGCCACGACCGAGTGCGCCTCGGCTCCAGCGAGGTGGACGAGGCAGTCGCCCGCGCGGATCTCGTAGGTCGTCTCGCCGTCGCCGTCGTCCTGCCAGGAGAGGCCGGAGCCCCCGAGGACGAAGAAGATCTCCTCCTCCGCGCCTTCCATGTGTAGCGGAGTCGACCGCGCGCCCGGATCGACCTGGACGCGCTTGACGCCAGCCCGGACGCTGCGGGCGGCTCTCCCGAGATCGGTCCAGGTGGAGCGGAACACGCCCTCGTCGGCGCGTTCGCCCTCGATCTCGTCCCAGTGCACCACGTGCTCGGGCACCAGGCGATTAGACCATGGGCGCGACTCCCGCGTCGTGTGCTTCCCTGCATCGCTCGAGTGCGCCCGCTGCGAGGTCGGTGCCCTCGCGCTCGGTCTCGAGCCACGCCTCGCCTTCGCGGAGTAGCTCGCGTACCTCGGCGAGCAGCTGCTTCGGCCCCGCGCCTTCGCGCTCGAGCGCCTCGATCCGTTCGAGCCGGTGCATGACTGCCCGCGCTTCGTCCACGAGCCGAACCTAGCTGCCGAACGTAGACGGGACCGTGTCGGCCCTGTGACGATTACGCCACAGCTGTGAGGAAGGCTGCCGGCCGAGCTCGCAGGCCAAGGAGCGATTCGTCGAGCGCCTCGACCAGTGCGCCGCGGTCGCCGTGCAGCAGGGTCTCGACGAACGCGCGCCTGACGGCGTCCAGGGTCGAGGGTCTCGCCGGTTCGCCGGCGCCGAGCGCGCGCAGGCGTTCGAGGTGGTCTGCTCGGTCGCGGGCAGTCTCGCCGAGCAGCACCGCCGTGCGAACGGTCGCGGCCCACAGGCCGTCGGTACCGCCGAGCAGCGCCGTCAGCGCCTGGCGGAGCTGCTCCGACCGGAACGGCTCGGTTGCGAAGAGCGAGAGCTCCCAGCGGTCGAGCGCCTCGGCTAGGTCGGGATCCTCCTCGGCGCTAGAGATCCGCTCGAGCAGGTCACCGGCGAGCTTGCCCCGGAACGTGTCGAGCCGCGAGGCCTCGCCCGCCGGCTGGGTTGCGGCGATCGGGAGCACCGGCCGGATTCCGTAGGGCCGCCAGTCGAGGCGCTCGAAGAGCACCGGGCCCGCGGCGACAGCCGCCGAGGTCGCGAGGCGAAGCGCGGTGACCGCGTCCGCGAGCTCGCCGGGCGCGTCAGGCGGTTCGGCCTCGGCGGCCTGGAGCGGCCGCTCGAGCTCGAGCACGCAAACGCGGTCCGGCTCGCGGCCGAAGGCGGGGGGCAGAAGTCGGACGGCGTCGGGCCAGTGCGCTGCCAGCTCGCCTGCGGCCGCGACGCGGACCCGGATCCCGCGCCGGAGCTCGACCTGGCTTCCGGCACCGAGGCCGATCAGCGGCGCCACTGCGGCGTAGGCTCGCTGCGCTCCGAACAACGAGCGCTCGAGCTCGGTGTAGGACCGGTCGAAGACCTCGTCGTTCCAGTCGAAGCCGCCGCAGTGCTCGGCGGTCGCTGCCAGCAGGGGCAGCAAGACGGTACGAACAAGAGCGCCGTTGTCGCTGCCCTCTCCCCCTGCGTGCGCCCGCGCAAAAATCGCCGCCGCCGGCTCGCGGCGGAGCTCCTCGACCGCGTTCAGCGCGTCCGGGAGAGCAGCGAGTCGGCCGGCGCGCGCCTCGACGTAGCCGCCGACGAGGGGACGGTACTCGTAGAGCGGCCGCTTGCCGCCGTCGTGCTCTTCGAAGGAGAACGGGATCTCGGCTCCTGCATCGACCTCCTGCGAGAGCAGCGCGAAGCTGGCGAGCCCGAAGAGGCGAAGCGAGCGATAGAGGTGCGGAGCGCGTACGGCCACGAGTTGCGGTTACGCCTTCGGCGGCGCCTCTCCTCTAGGAGGGTTTGGCGGAACGGCGCAGACTCTGTTTCGCCAAACCCTCCTAACCGTGCCTATGTCAGCCCTGGCAGGAGGGGCACCAGTACGCGGTGCGGTTCTCGTCGCCTTGTCCGCGCGCTTCGATCGGCGTGCCGCAGCGGCGACAACCACGGCCGGCGCGGTTGTAGACGAAGCGCCGCTCGCCGCCGGTCTCGACGGAATCGGTCATCAGCTCGTGCGCGCTCTGGAGCACGTCGCGGAGCTCCTCGCCGGAGGCTTCCCCGACGGGACGCCACGGCGAGACGCCGGCTCGCCAGAGGGCCTCCGCTTTCCAGACGTTCCCGATTCCCGCGACGAGCTTTTGGTCGAGCAGCGCGTCGCCGACGGCTCGACGTGGATCTCGTCGTAAGTTCGCGATCATCGCGTCCAGATCCGGTGGCTGCGCGAGGATGTCCGGCCCCAGCCGGCGGATCGCGCGGTCGTCGAGCTCGAGCACGGGACCGTTCCAGAGGACGGCCTCGCGCTCGGCACCGCGGAGGACGAGCCAGGGACGGCCCATCAGCTTCGACCCACGTGGGCGCACCTGCCAGCCCCGTCTTCGAAGCGGAGGAGCAGGTTCTTGCCGGCGGCCTCGACGCCGAGCAGCCTCCGGCCGTCCAGGCGCTCAACCAGGCGCTTGACGGCCGCCCGCGGGTGCGGGGTCTCGACCTCGACCTGCTCGCCAACGAGCACCTGCAGGCGCCGCGCCGCCCGCGCCAGGGCATCGCCTTCAGGCATTACGTCACGGTCGAAGCACGGCCCGGCGCGGCCCGGCGAGGAAGCCGGCCTCGATCAGAAGTGGCATCGCCTCGCTCTCGGTGACCGGCTCGCCGTCGAAGCGCTCGACCGCGAGGCGCTTCCTCGGCCCGCTGCTGCGGACATGCTCGACCAGGCCGGCGAGGGCTGGCCTGAGCCAGCTCTCGTCGGGATCGCGGAGCGGGACGAGCGAGCGGCCGCCACGCTCGACGAAAAGGGCCGGCTCGCCGCCGAGCAGGACAGCCTTGGCGCCGGCGACCCGAGCTGCTCTCGCGCCGGCTCTCTTCGGCCACGGGAGCGTCGCGCCGTACGGCTGCGCCGGATCGGCGGCGGCCAGCACGAGCACCTCAGGCTCCTCGCCTTCGCGCGGTCGCAGCTCACGGAGCCGCTCGACCGCGCCGCCGAGCGCGAACTGGGCACCGCCGAGGCCCTCGACGAAGTAGCCCCGCCGGCAGAGGCCGAGCGTCTCGAGCGCCTTCAGCTCGCCGTAGACGGCGCCGAACCCGCCGGGAATGCCCTCGGCGCGGACGCCGTCGCGGGTGACGATGCCCTGGCGCTCGAGCAGGAGCTCCGATAGGGCGCGTGTATCCAGGGCGGAGCCATCGGGGTCAGACCCCTGACGTGTCCCGAAGAGACGTTCGGTTCGGGACCAGCGGCCCTGCGTCGCGGTGATCTCGGTGGCCCGGCGCCGAGAGAAGCGGCGCGGCCTGCGCTCCGGCTTCGGTACGCCGTACCGGCGACCGGCGCGCAGCGGCTGCCACGCGTCGTTCGTCACCTCGCCGGCCCAGACGAGGTCCCAAAGCGCGGGCAGCGCCTGCTCGGTTTCCAGGTGGGTCTCTGCCAGCAGGTCGAACCAGAAGAGGGCGCTGCCCTCGAGCGCCTCGCGAAGCAGGTCGTGGATCTCACCCTCCGGCCGGTCGGTCGCGCCGACCTGGCCGAGCACCGGAGCGTCGTCGCGAAAGTAGATGGCGACCCGATCGGGACCGGCGCCGACCCAGACGACCTCACCGGTGGCACAGAGCTGGTCGAGCTGTGCAGGCGCGTAGCCGGGGACGCGGCGTGGCAGCACCTCGGTCTCCCAGAGCGAGACCGGCAGCGCCAGGGCCTGCAGCGGTACGAGCGCCTCGCGCAGGGTGGCCCTGCGGTCGATCCCGTGCCAGCTCGGGAGAAAACGACCGAGGGACGCTTGCTCGGCGGGCTCGACCTCTTTGCGGAGCGCCGCCAGCGACACGCGCCTGAGGCGCCGCAACACATCCGGATCGCACCATTCGCGCTCCGTGCCGCCGGGCCGCAGCTCGCCCCGGACGAGCAACTCCTCCCGCTCGAGCTCCCGCAGTACCGACTCGACGTCGATCCCGAAGCGCTTGTTCGCCGCCGCAGTGGTGAAGGGACCCCGGCCTTTGGCGTACCGGAGCACGAGACCGCGGAGCGGCTGTTCCCCGGCTTCCAGGTAGACGTCCGGCAGGCCCGACGGCGGCATGACGCCGAGCGCGTCGCGGTACCGGCCGGCGTCCTCGGCCGCCACCAACCGATCCTCACCGGTGATTCGCAGCCGGAGCGCGCGTCGCTCCGCCTCGAGCACGGCCGCCTGCGCCTCGTCGAACTCGCCGACGCGAAGGTCCCCGCGCAAGCGCAGCAGATCGTGCAGCTCATCGGCGTTTCGCGGGTCGCCGCGAAGCTGAGCTTCCACCTCTGCGACCGCGTCCGCGTCGAGCAGCTCGCGCAGCTCCTCCTGTCCGAGCAGCTCGCGCAGCAGCTCCCGGTCGAGCGAAAGCGCCTGCGCCCGCCGCTCCGCCGGGGGCGTGTCGTCTTCGTACATGTAGTTGGCGACGTAGTCGAAGAGCAGCGAGGCCGAGTAGGGCGACGCCGAAGGCGTCTCGACGTCGACGAGGTCGAGCTGGCGGGTTCGCAGCCCCTGGAGCAGCCGCTTCAGCGAGGGAAGATCAAAGACGTCCTGCAGGCACTCGCGATACGTCTCGAGGATGACCGGGAAGGCCGGGTATTTTCGGGCCACCTGGAGCAACGACTGCGCCTTCAAGCGCTGCTGCCAGAGTGGCGTACGCTGGTCGGGGCGCCGGCGCGGGATCAGCAGCGCCCGCGCCGCGTTCTCACGGAACCGCGCGCCGAAGAGCGCCGAGTCGCCGACCTCGTTCACGACCAGATCCTCGATCTCCTCGGGGTCGATCACGACGAGGTCGCTCGGGGGAGCCGCATCTGCGTCCGGGAGGTGGATCGCGATCCCGTCGTCCGACCAGATCGCGTTGGCGTCGAGGCCGAGCGACTCGCGTACCCGCGCAGCAAGCGCAAGCGCCCACGGGGCATGCACCCGAGCGCCGAACGGCGTCAGGATGCAGAGCCGCCAGTCGCCGATCTCGTCGCGGAAACGCTCGACCACGATCGTGCGATCGGACGGAAGCGCACCGGTCGCGACGGCCTGCTCGCTCAGAAACCGCAGCAGGTTTTGGGCGGCGCGCTCATCGAGTGCGTGCTCGTCGCGCAGCTTCGCCTTCGCCTTCGCGTCCGGCAGCGCACCCAGCTCGCGAGAGACGGCGCCAACCGCCTCGCCGAGCTCGTAGGGCCGCCCCACTCCCTCGCCCCGCCAGAACGGCACCGCACCGGGCACCCCAGGCGCCGGCGAGACGAGCACGCGGTCGCGAGTGATCTCCTCGATCCGCCAGGTGGAGGCGCCAAGCAAGAAGGTTTGCCCTGCGCGCGCCTCGTAGACCATCTCCTCGTCGAGCTCGCCGACCCGCCCGCCGCCGTCGACCAGGTGGACGCCGAAGAGGCCGCGGTCGGGAATCGTGCCGGCGTTCGTGACCGCGAGCCGGCGCGCTCCTT
>WNGD01000471.1_pt1 | contig 42886 bp, 42 predicted proteins | sample 5400671 | NCBI WGS metagenome assembly WNGD01 (sample SAMN13153369, study PRJNA577476) | soil metagenome | isolation source: 40 cm soil or saprolite under grassland replicate 2 | place: USA:California | collected 2016-06-15 | reverse complement strand
AAGGCTCAAGCGGGCGCCGTCTCACCTGGACGGCAGACCAGGAAGGACCCCGGATGCCCCGGTGAGTGAGGACCGGGCAGTCTCAGAAAGGTCTCCGGCTATCGCGTGTTCCTGAAGTCGCTCACTCTCCGTGGGTTCAAGTCGTTCGCGGACAAGACGGTCCTGCACTTCGAGCCCGGGATCACCGTGATCGTCGGGCCGAACGGGTCGGGCAAGTCCAACGTCGTCGACGCGATCGCCTGGGTGCTCGGCGAGCAGGGCGCGAAGTCGCTGCGCTCGGGCCGCATGGAGGACGTGATCTTCGCCGGCACCGCCACCCGCCCGCCGCTCGGCCGCGCCGAGGTCAGCCTCACGATCGACAACTCCGCCGGCCTGCTGCCGATCGACTACGGCGAGGTCACCATCGCCCGCCATCTGTACCGCTCGGGCGAGAGCGAGTACTCGGTGAACGGCGACGCCTGCCGCCTGCTCGACCTGCAGGAGCTGCTCTCCGACACCGGCATCGGCCGCGAGCTGCACACCATCCTCGGCCAGAACCGCGTCGAGGAGGTCCTGCAGGGCCGCCCCGAGGACCGCCGCGCCGCCATCGAGGAGGCCGCCGGCATCTACAAGCACCGCCGCCGCAAGGACAAGGCGCTGCGCAAGCTCGCCGGCATGGAACAGCACCTGGTGCGCCTCTCCGACCTGGTCGGCGAGCTGCGCCGCCAGCTCAAGCCCCTGCAGCAGCAGGCCGAGACCGCCCGCAAGGCCGCCGAGGTCCAGGCCGAGCTGCGCGAGGTACGCCTCACCCTCCGCAGCCGCGAGCTGGCCACCGCCCGCGAGCGCGCCGCCGTCCTCGACGCCGAGGAGGCCCGCTTCGCCGCCCGCCTCGCCGAGCTGGAGGCCGTCCACCAGGCCGCCACCGCCGACGAGGCCCGCCTCCAGGCCGTCCTGACCGCCGAGGAGCCCCGTCTCGCGCTGGCGGGGGAGATCGCCCACCGCCTCGACACCGTGCGCGAACGCCTGCGCGGCACCATGGCCCTGGCTGAGGAGCGCGCCCGCCACCTCGCCCAGCCGCTCGCCGAGGAGGACCAGGGCCGCTCCGCCGCCGACCTGGAGCGCGAGGCCGCCGCCCTCACCGATGAGCTCGTCGAGGTCGAGGCCGAGCTGCAGCAGGCCGCCGCGGCGGTTGCCGCGGCGGCGGCACAGCGCCGCCAGGCCCGCGCCGCCCTCGATGCCCACGACCAGGCCGTCAGCGCCGCCGAGCACGACCGCGACCAGAGCCACCAGCGTGAGGTGCAGCTCGCTGGCGACGTCGCCGGGCTGCGGCGCACCATCGAGCAGCTGGAGGGCGAGCTGGAGCGCCTCACGCTGCAGGTGCGCACCCTGGAGGGGCGGGGTGTCGAGCTGGCCGGCCAGCTCGACACCCTCACTGACGACGCCGCCACCTGCGAGCAGGCACTGCGAGCCGCCGCCGCGACCCACGCCGCCATTCGGCAGGAGCGCGACCGCCAGTCGGCCGAGGTCCGCCGCCTGGCCGCCGAGGAACGCCGCCTGGAGGGCGAGCGGGCCGCCGCTCGCGCCCGCCGCGAGGCGTTCGAGGCCACCGCCCGCGCCGCCGGCGGTGGTGCCCTGGCCGCCCTGGGGCGCGCCGGGCAGGGCGGCATCGTCGGGCCGCTCGCGCAGGCGCTGTCAGTCCAGGCCGGCTGCGAGGCCGCCGTCGCCGCCGCGCTGGGCGCCGACGCCGACGCGATCGTCCTCGACGCCGCCGACGGCGCGCACCAGGCCGCCGCGCGGCTCCACGGCGACAGGCATCGCGCCATCCTGCTGCACCCCGATCCAGAGGCCGCACCCGCCGCCCCTGTGGACAACGCCAGCAGCACCCCCTCTGAACTTGGTAGGCTCGCTTCGGGGGGGCCCCCGCAGGAGGGCGCCGAGCACCTCAACCTCGCTGAACGGCAGGGGAGCGCGACAGCCGGCATCGGGGCGGCGGGCGACGCTCTGCCCCCTCCCCTCCTGCTCGACCGGGTCCGCGCCCGCGGCGCTGCCGGCGAGGTCGCCCACGCGCTCCTCGGCGCTGTGCTGCTCGCCGACGACCTGGCCGCCGCCAGGGCACTGCTCGCCCGATTCCCCGCACACCGCGTGGTGACCCGCGCCGGGGAGCTGCTCGCCGCCGGCCGAGTCGAGGGCGGCACCGTTCCGGAGGCAAGTGGCCTCGCCGCCCGCCGCGCCGCCGACGAGGCCGCCGTGGCCGAGCGCGCCGCCGTTGCGGCCCGCGCCGCGCTCGGCAGCGAGCTGCAGGCCGCTGAGCTGACCCTGGCCGCTCGCGACGCCCGGGTCGAGGAGGCCGCCCGGGCCGTCCGCGATGCCGAGCTGGCCGCCCGCCAGGCCGACGACCGCGCCGCCGCGCTCGCCAAGGACCAGCGTGCCCTGGAACGCGAAGCCGCCAGCGCCGCCAGCCGCCAGCGTGAGCTGGACATCGCCCGCGGCCACGCCACCGCCAAGCTCGCCACTGCCGAGGCCGCGCTGGCGGCGCTCCGGGGCGGCGACGCCGCGGCGTCGCCGCCCGACCCGGCCGCTCGCGCACCGCTTGCCGACGCCGCCGCACGGGCGGAGCAGGCCGAGGTCGGCGCCCGCATCGCGGAGGCAGCGGTCGCCGAGCGGCGGCGGCTGCTGCAACGCCGCCACGCGGACCTGCGCGCCCAGGCCACAGCCGCCGTGGCCGCGGCAGAGCGCCACGCCCACGCCCGCGCCACGCGCCTGCAGGGGGCCCGCCGCGCCGCCGAGGCCGCCCGGCTGGCCGGCGCCGCGCTCGCCCGCCTGGAGCGATCGCTGGGCGCCGCCGCGGCCGAGCGCGACCGCCTCGCCCAGATCGCCGCCAGCGCCCGCGCCGGCCTCGCCGAGGCGAGCCCCCGCCGCCGCGCCGCCGCCGCCGCGCTCGACGAGCACCACAGCGTCACCCGCGCCAGCGACGAGGCCCGCGTCGAGGCACGCCTGCGCGCCGAGGAGCTGGCCAAGCGCCTGATCGAGGAATACGGCATCGACCCGGATGAGGCGCTTCGCGACTACCTGCCCGACGCCGGCGCCCTCGCCGCGCTGCCCGAGGACGACCCGCGGCGCCAGCCGAGCACCGAGCTGCGCCGCATCGCCACCGCGCTCGACCGCCGGCTCACCCTGCTGGGACGGGTCAATCCCCTCGCGCTGGAGGAGTTCCGCGCCCTGGAGGAGCGCTACACCTTCCTGTCCGGGCAGCTCCAGGACCTGAAGGAGAGCCGGCGTGACCTGCTCAAGGTGGTCCGCGCGGTCGACGAGCGGGTGCGAGAGGTGTTCGGCCAGGCCTATGGCGACGTCGCCAAGGAGTTCGAGCGCACCTTCGGGCTGCTCTTCCCCGGCGGCGAGGGCCGACTGGTGCTCACCGACCCCGACGACCTGCTGGACACCGGCGTCGAGATCGAGGCGCGGCCGCCAGGCAAGAAGGTCAAGCGGCTGCAGCTGCTCTCCGGCGGCGAGCGGAGCCTGGTGGCGCTGGCGTTCTGCTTCGCTATCTTCCGGGCGCGGCCAAGCCCCTTCTACGTGCTCGACGAGGTCGAGGCCGCGCTCGACGACGTCAACCTGCACCGCTTCCTCGACCTGCTGGAGGACGCCCGCGAGCACGCGCAGCTGCTGGTCGTCTCCCACCAGCGGCGCACCATGGAGGCGGCCGACGCGCTCTACGGCGTGTCGATGCAGGGCACTGGCACCAGCAGGGTGGTGAGCCAGCGCCTCCGGGAGCAACACGACCACGTACGCAAGAATGGGCGCGTCCAGCAGCAGGACACGCCGCTGCAGAACGAGGCCGAGGAGGCCGATACGGTGAAGCTGAACGAAGGGGTGAATCCGTCGTCGTGACGCTCGACATCGTCCTTGGGGTCGCCGCGGCGCTCCTGGTGATCGTGCTGGTCGCCGTGCTCCCGCTGGTCGCCGGCCGGCGCCGCCGCCAGCGGCAGGCGGCCGACACGGCGCCACCGGCGCCACCCGCCCGGGAACCCGGCGTCGGCGAGGACCCCGGCCACGCCGCCCCACCGCCAACGCCGGCTGCCACCGCCAGCGGGACTGCCACCGTGGCACCTCCTGTCGCCGAGGCTGATGCCGAAGCCGGAGCCGACGAGGTCATCGCCCCGCGGCGCCGCTTCCGCGAGCGGCTCGGCAAGTCCCGCAGCGCCTTCGCCCGCGGCATGGCCGGACTGCTCACCCGCGGCACCGCCGACGAGGCGGCCTGGGAAGAGCTGGAGGAGGCCCTGCTCGGCGCCGACATCGGCGTGGCCACCACCACCGCACTGGTGGAGCGGCTGCGGGCCCGTGCCAGCAGCCGCGGCGAGCTCTCCGGCAGCGAGTTGCGGGCGCTGCTGCGCGAGGAGCTGTTGCGCGAGCTCGGCACCGGCGCGGATGGCACCGCCACCGGCACCGGCGCCGTCGCCCCTGGCATGGCCGATCGCACCCTCGCCCTCGACCTGCTCGACCCGGACCAGCGGCCCGGCATCGTCCTGGTGGTCGGCGTCAACGGCAGCGGCAAGACCACCACCGTCGGCAAGCTCGCGCTGGCGCTTGCCGAGGAGGGCAAGCTGGCGGTGCTGGCGGCGGCCGACACCTTCCGCGCCGCCGCCACCGAGCAGCTGGTGCTCTGGGGCGAGCGCGTCGGCGCCCCGGTGGTGCGCCAGCAGGCCGGCGCCGACCCGGCCGCGGTCGCCTTCGACGGCCTCGCCTCATCCCGCCGCCGCGGCGCCGACGTGCTGCTGGTTGACACGGCCGGCCGCCTGCACACCAAGACCAACCTGATGGAGGAGCTGAAGAAGCTGCGCCGCGTGCTGGAACGCGAAGGCGGCCAGATTCGCGAGGTCCTGCTGGTCCTGGACGCGACCACCGGCCAGAACGGCCTCGCCCAGGCGCGCCAGTTCACCGACGTGGTCGGCGTCACCGGGCTGGTGCTCACCAAGCTCGACGGCACGGCCAAGGGCGGCATCGTGGTCGCCGTGCAGCGCGAGCTCGGCATCCCGGTCAAGCTCGTCGGCCTCGGCGAGGGCGCCCATGACCTGGCCCCCTTCGACCCCGAGGCGTTCGTCGACGCGCTGCTTGCTGAATCCACCGAATCCGGCGACAAAGCCTGACCAGAGCGGAGGACGCATGCGCCACAGCGGCATGGAGGCGGGCAGGGACGGGGACGTCACGGGTGCGATGGACCGCTCCGCCGACTTCGGTCCCTTCGACGGGCGCGCGTGGCTGGATACCGCGTCGTTGGGACCGCTGCCACGGGCCGCCGTCGCGGCCGCGGAGGCTGCCGTGGCGGAACGGCGCGCGCCGCAGCGCCTCGACCACGACGCCTTCGCCGCGGTGCCAGAGCGGCTCCGGCAGGCGCTCGGCGAACTGGTCGGGGTACCGCCCGGCGAGGTGATCCTTGGCAACAGCACCACCTACGGGCTCAACCTGCTGGTCCAGGGCATCCCCTGGCGCGACGGCGACGAGGTCCTGGTGGTGGAGGGGGACTTCCCGACCTCGGTGGTCACCTGGCTGCCGCTGGAGAGCCGGGGCGTGCGCGTCCGCCGGCTGGTCCCGCCCGGCGGCGCGGCCAGCGGCTTCGGCGCTGCCGAGCTGGCGGCGGCGCTGCGCCCGGAGACCAGGGTGTTCTGCACCAGCTGGGTGTTCTCATTCGTCGGCCACGCCCTCGACCTGGAACCCCTGGGGCGGCTGTGCCGCGAGCGCGGCGTCACCTTCGTCGTCAACGGCTCCCAGGCGGTCGGCGCGCGGCCACTCGACCTCGCCCAGCTGCCGGTGGACGCGCTGGTGAGCTGCGGCTTCAAGTGGCTCTGCGGGCCCTATGCGACCGGCTTCTGCTGGTTCGCGCCGGAGCTGGCCGCGTCGCTGGTCTACCGGCAGGCATACTGGTTCGCCGACCCGGATCTGCTCGCCGACCTGGACCGTGGCTGGTCCTACGAGCTGGCCGATCCGGGCAAGCTTGGCGCCGCCCGCTTCGACGTGTTCTGCACCGCCAACTTCCTGAACTTCGCGCCCTGGACCGCGGCCGTGCGCTACCTCCTCGACCTCGGCGTCGAGCGGGTCGCCGCCCACGGCCAGGCGCTGGTGGAGCGGCTGCTCGCCGGACTTGACCTGGACCGCTACCGGCTGCGCAGCCCGCGCCAGGGACCGGAGCGCTCCACCCTGGTGCTGCTCTCCCACAGCGACCCGGACCGCAACGCCGGCATCCACGCCGCGTTGACGGCGGCCGGCGTGGACGTCTCGCTCCGCGCCGGGGCGCTGCGCTTGTCACCCCACGCGCACAACACCACCGCTGACATCGACCGGGCCGTCGAGGTCCTCGCCGCCTGCCGATAGGGCGGGCCGACACGCCCGGAGCCGATCGGCGTTCGGCCGATAGCTCCGGCACGACCGTGGGTACGCCCCCTCCAACGGCGCGACCCGCACCGAGGAGGCACAACCCGTGAAGCTGCTCATCGAGGTGCTGATCTCGATCTTCCTGCACCCGATCGCCTTCATCCTGGTGATCGTCAACCTCGCCGGCAGGGAGGACCTGTCGACCGCCAAGAAGATCATCTGGGGGATCGTCAGCTTCATCTGGGGGATCGGCCCGATCCTGTACATCCTCGTCGGCGACGGTGCCCTGTGGGGCAGCCGCCGGCCCGACCACCCCAGCTACCACGGCGCCGGCTACGCCTGATCCCCGTCGCGGCCACTGGCCGCGGCCACGAGCGCGCGGGGTGGTCTGGGTCGCTGCGCGCCTGACTCGTCCAACTTGATCATGCGAGTATGCGACGATACTGCGCATGCAACAGCTGGTGGATCAGCAGCGTCGCCGCGGCGTCGGCGGCGTGGTCGCCACGAGCCTCACAATCGCGCTGCTGCTGGTCGCGATCGGCGGCGTCGACGCCGCGCTGCGCCTGCGCCACCAGCAGCAGCGGGCCGATCTCCGGCAACGCCTCGACGCCCTCGTGCTCCCAGCCGCCATCCAGTCCACCAGCACGGCGCTGACCAGCAAGAGCCTCTGCCCGCCCGCCGACTGCCGCGGGCTGCAGCGCGAGTACGCGTCCACACTCGCCGTGCCCGCCACCTACCAGGCCTTCCTCGACGCGTTCGACCAGACCGGCTACCGCTGGGACCAGCCGCTGACCCGCGGCTGCAGCGGCCTGCGCCTGGCCACCGGGCGCGTCATCGCGGGGGGGAGTCTGCGTGGCTGCCGTTCGACCAGCAGCAACGCCAGCAACGGCGAGCCGCTGCTGACCCTTGTCGTCGGCCAGAGCGACCAGGGCGCAACCCGCGCCGTGGTCACCATCGGGCCGGCCTCCTGACGCCCCGCGCTGCGCCAGCCCCGGCGCAGTGCCCGGCACACGGACCGAGGCCGGCTACCAAGCGTAGGCTTCGGGCGCGGCGCCGCCAGGACCTGGCCAGATCTCGTCGAGGCGCGACAGCGCCTTGTCGTCGAGGCTGACCTGGAGCGCGCGGAGGGAGTTGTCGAGCTGCTCCTGGGTGCGCGGGCCGATGATCGGGCCGGTGACGCCGTCCTGGTGCAGCAGCCACGCGAGCGCCACATCGGCGGGACGCTCGCCGAGTTGGTCGCAGAACGCCTCGTACTCCTCGAGCTGGGAGCGATGCTCGGCGAGCACGTCCTGGGCGCGGCCGCTGGCGCGGCGGCCACCCTGCTCCTCGCGCCGCACGATCCCGCCGAGCGCCCCGCCCGCCAGAGGGCTCCACGGAATCACGCCCACGCCGTCGTGGCGGCAGACTGGCAGCACCTCCAGCTCGATCGACCGCTGCGCCAGGTTGTAGAGCGACTGCTCGCTGACCAGACCGAGGGAGTGGCGCTCCCGGGCTGCCGCGTTGGCCTTGGCGATGTGCCAGCCGGCGAAGTTCGACGAGCCGACGTAGAGGACCTTGCCCTGCTGCACCAGGACGTCCATCGCCTGCCAGATCTCCTCCCAGGGCGTGTCCCGGTCGACGTGGTGCATCTGGTAGAGGTCGATGTGGTCGGTCTGCAGGCGCCGCAGCGAGCCCTCACAGGCGCGGCGGATGTTGAGCGCCGACAGCTTGTCGAAGTTCGGCCAGTCGCCCATGGAGGCGTACAGCTTGGTCGCCAGCACGACCCGGTCGCGGCGCTCGCCGCCCTGGGCGAACCAGCGCCCGATGATCTGCTCGGTCCAGCCTTCACCCTTCTTCCAGCCATACGCGTTGGCGGTGTCGAAGAAGTTGATGCCGTGCTCCAGGGCACGGTCCATGATCCCGTGAGAGTCCTCTTCCGAGGTCACCGGGCCGAAGTTCATCGTGCCGAGCACCAAGCGGCTGACCTGCAGCCCGGTCCGTCCGAGATGGGTATATTCCACCGGTCGTCCTCCTGCCGGATCGCGGTCCCTACCCGAATCAGGATAGGGGAGTGGCTCGATGGCTAGGTGGCGCGGCGGAACGGCGCGACGTTGCTGCGGGCCGACAGCGGCCGGGCGCGCTCCCCGGGAAGGCGGACCTGGAACACGGTGCCGCGGCCCGGGGAGGACTCAACCCCGATGGTGCCGCCGAGGACGCGCACCAGCTCCCTGGTGATGTAGAGGCCGAGGCCCATGCCGGCGCGGTGGGCGCTGGAGGAGCCGGACTGGTGGAAGCGTTCGAACACGTGCGGCAGTTCCGTCGGCGCGATGCCGGGACCCTGGTCGCGCACCTCCACGACCAGGTCGATGCCGGCGCGATAGGCCACCACCCGCACTGGCGCGTCGCCGCCGTAGCGCAGCGCGTTGTCCACCAGGTTGCGCATCACCTGCGCCAGCCGGTCCGGGTCGGTGCGCAGGTAGGGGAGGTCGGGTCCCAGGTCCAGCAGCACCCGGGAGGGCTCGGTCGACCACTCCTCGGCGTAGTCGGTCAGCAGCTTGGCGGAGTCGTGCACCCCGAGGGTCACCTCGAGGATCCCCGCCTCCATCCGCGACACCAGCAGCAGGTCCTCGACCAGCCGGGCCAGCCGCGCGGTCTGGCGGTCGATGACCTCGACGAAGTGGCGCTGCTCGTCCTCGTTGAGGTGCAGGTCGGGACGCAGCAGCGTGGCGGTGAAGCCGCGGATCACCGTCAATGGCGTGCGCAGCTCGTGGGTGGTCATGGCCACGAAGTCGTCGCGGAGCTGGTCGAGCTGGCGCAGCCGCTCGGTGGTCTGCGCCTCGCCCTCGACCAGCCGGGCCCGCTCGATCACCACCGCGAGCTGGTCGGCGATGCGCGACAGGCGCGCCATGTCGTCCTCGCTGAAGGCGTCCTGGCGGTTCGCCTTGGCGGTCAGCACCCCCAGAAGGTTGCCCTCGACCCGCACGGGCACGGCCAGCTCGGAGGCGGTGCCAAGGCGCCCGTCGCGGGACAGCAGCCCGTCCTCGCTGGTGTTGGAGCGCAGCGGCCGCTCGGTGACGAACACCCGTCCGGTGATGCCGCCCTCCGGCACCAGGGGGCGGCGCCGGATCAGCTCCGCCGGGAACCCGACGGCGCCGCGGATGCGCAGCCGGCCATTCTCGTCCGGCGTCACGTAGCACAGCGCCTCCAGTTCGAGCACCGTGGCGACCTCGGCCAGCATGTGATCGAGCGCGCCCTGGTAGCTGGCCAGCTTGACCCCCGCCATCACCGCCCGGCTCACCGCCTCGATCTCGCGGCGGGAGGCGGCCTCGCGTTCTACCGAGTCGCGCAGCGCGTCGACCAGGTAGGCGTTGTCGATCACCACCGCTATCTGGTCGGCGAGGCGCTGCAGCCGGTCCAGGTCCGCGTCGCTGAAGGCGCCCGGCCGCGGCGACTCGACGTTGACCACCCCGAAGATGTTGTTGCCGACGTGCAGCGGCGCGCAGATCTCCGACTGCGTGTCGGGGATCAGCGCGTAGTAGTCGGGATGGCGCTTGGGGTCAGAGACCCGGATGCCGACGCCGGTCGCGGCGACTCGCCCGACGATGCTGCCAGGGCCGACCCGCAGGGCAACCGACGGCGAGCCCTGCCAGTCGCCGAACCAGGAGCGGCAGCGCATCCGGCCGGGCTCCTCCAGCAGGAAGATCGCCATGCGCTCGTAGTCGAGGGTGCTGGCGACCTGCTCGGTCATCGATTGCAGCACCCCGTCCAGGTTGCCCTGGTTCCGCACGCCGGCCAGCACCGTCTCGGAAAACGCCTCGCGCTCGCGGCGCGCCACCCGCTCCCGCTCGACCGCTGCCTCGAGCGCGTCGGCGCGGGCGGCCATCACCAGCTCACCGTCAGCCAGGGTGCGCTCCATCGCCACCATCACCAAGGTGACGCCGACCAGGTCGACCACACGCACGAACACCCCGTGGCTGGGGCTCAGATTGGGCGGAGCGTGGCGCTGCACGGCGTCGTAGGCCAGCACCCCGGCCACCGCGATGCCGCCGCTGACCAGCGCGGTCGCGGTACCCTCCGCGATCGCGCCCTCGACCGGCAGCCAGCCGAGCAGGGCCCAGAAGCTGCCGCTCGGCTCGTGGGCGAGCGACAGGGCGGTGAGCACGATCAGGGCGCTGTCGATCAGCAGCAGCACCCGGCCGACCAGGCGCACCCGGTCCACCAGCTCAGTGGTCTGTGGCGGTGCCGGCTGCGGTGGCCCTTTGGGGAAGGCCTGCAGCTGCTGGCGCTGGTAGAGGTTGAGCCCCACCACCGCCGCGGCGCAGGCCAAGGCGACCATGACAAGTGGGCTCGCCTTGGTCAGCAGCTGGTAGAACAGCGACGCGATGATCGCCACCACACCGAACCAGCGGCCGAGCACCAGCGCGTTGGCTCGGCGCGCTGATGCCGAGGGCCATCCGAAATCGGCTCCGGAATCAGCTCCGGATTCGGCTCTCGCCGCCATCGCACTCCCCAACCCACCACCGCCATGACCCGCGGCCGCGGCAGGCTATGCTGGACACTGTGTTGACACCCTGCTGACACCGTGTTCGCCAGATGCTAACCCGATTCACGCAAAACTAGGGAATCTCGCGCCGACATGTTCGAAACCCTCTCGGATCGCCTGCAGGACGTGTTCGCCCGCCTGCGGGGCCATGGGCGCCTCTCGGAGGCGCAGGTCGATGCCGCCCTCCGCGAGGTGCGCCTTGCGTTGCTGGAAGCCGACGTCAACTTCAAGGTCGTCAAGGACTTCGTCAACCGGGTGCGTGCGCGGGCCGTCGGCGAGGAGGTCATGCGCAGCCTCAGCCCGGCACAGCAGGTCATCAAGATCGTCCACGAGGAGCTGATCGTCACCCTCGGCGAGCACGCCGTGCCGCTGGAATTCGCGCCACAGCCCCCGACCGTGATCCTGATGGCCGGGCTGCAGGGCTCGGGCAAAACCACCACCGCGGCCAAGCTCGCCCGCTGGCTCGCAGGCAAGGGCCGCAAGCCGCTGCTGGTCGCCTGCGACCTGCAGCGGCCCGCCGCCGTCCGCCAGCTCCAGGTCCTCGGCGAGCAGGCGAAGCTGCCGGTCTACGCGCCCTACGACGGCTCGGGGGTGGGCGATCCGGTCCAGGTCGCGCGCGACGCCCGGGCGGAGGCCGAGCGGCTCACCCGCGACGTGGTGATCGTCGACACCGCTGGGCGGCTGGCCGTCGACGCCGAGATGATGGCCCAGGCCGCGGCCATCAGCGAGGCGGTCGGTCCCACCGAGGTCCTGCTGGTGGCCGACGCCATGACCGGGCAGGACGCGGTCCAGACCGCCATCGCGTTCCAGGAGGGCCTTGACCTCACCGGCGTGGTTCTCACCAAGCTCGACGGCGATGCCCGCGGTGGTGCGGCGCTGTCGATCCGCTCGGTGACCGGCGTGCCGATCAAGTTCGCCACCACCGGCGAGAAGCTGGCCGACTTCGACGCCTTCCATCCCGACCGCCTCGCCGGCCGCATCCTCGGCATGGGCGACGTGCTCACCCTGATCGAGAAGGCCGAGGAGCTGGTCGACCAGCAGGAAGCCGAGCGGATGCAGCGCAAGCTGCGCGAGGCCTCCTTCACCCTGGAGGATTTCCTCGACCAGCTGCAGCAGGTCAAGAAGCTCGGCCCGCTCAGCCAGGTCATCGGCATGCTGCCGGGGATGAGCCGCGAGCTGAAGGACGTCGAGGTCGACGACCGCGACGTCGCCCGGATCGAGGCGATCATCCGCTCGATGACCCCGACCGAGCGCAACAACCCCAAAATCCTCAACGGTTCCCGCCGCGCCCGCGTCGCCCGCGGTTCCGGCACGACCACCCAGCAGGTCAACGCCGTCCTCAAGCAGTTCGACCAGGCGCGGCGCATGATGCGCCAGCTCGCCGGCATGAACCCCAAGCGCCTGCGCCGGATGGGACTGGGACGCTGACAGCCTGTACACTCCAGCAGTCCCGGACGCCACCATGGCAATGACGGGGGAGGGCAGACCCGGCCGGGCGGGCGGGCCACCCCGAGAAGGAGCACGTTCATCCTATGGCCGTGAAGATCCGCCTTATGCGCATGGGCATGAAGAAGGCGCCCTACTATCGCGTCGTGGTCGCCGACTCGCGCAGCCCCCGTGACGGCCGTTTCATCGAGAACATCGGCCTCTACCACCCCACCTACGAGCCCTCGCGGATCGAGATCGACACCGACAAGGCCCGCAGCTGGATCGCCAAGGGCGCTCAGCCCACCGAGGCGGTCGCCAACCTGCTCACCATCGTCGGGGTCGAAGGCCCCGCCGAGCGCAAGGCCGCCGCCAAGGCGCTGCGCGCCACCCAGGCCGAGGCCAGGACCGCGCCGAAGGCCAAGGGGGCCAAGGGCAAGGGGTCCGCCAAGGCCAAGAAGTCCTGACGCCATGCGCGACGTGGTCGCCTACCTGGCACGGGCGCTGGTCGACGACCCCGACCGGGTGACGGTTCAGGAGTACCGCGGGCAGCGCGGGGTCAGCTACGAGGTCCGCGCGGCGCCCGCTGACGTCGGCAAGCTCATCGGACGGGGCGGCCGCACCGTCAAAGCACTCCGTAAGCTGGTCAAAGCGGTCGCTCCCGATGGCCGCCGGATCGAGGTCGAGGTCCTCGCCGAGGACGAGTGACCACCCGATGAACGCTCCTGCGCGCCTGGTCGTTGGCCGCGTGCTGCGGCCGCACGGGATCGGGGGAGAGGTGCTCGTCGAGGTCCTCTCCGACACGCCCGAGCGGTTCGCCGGCGGCGCCGCCCTCGATGCCGGCGACCCCGACGTGCCTGCCGCGCTGCGCCACCTGACCGTCGAGGGCGCCCGCTCCCACCAGGGCAGGCTGCTGGTGCGCTTCGCCGGGGTGGGCGATCGGGACGGGGCCGAGAGCTTGCGCGCGAGCCTCCTCTCGATTCCGCTGGAGGCGGCCCGCCAGCTCGGCCCCGACGAGTACTGGCGGCACCAGCTCATCGGCCTCACCGTCGTCGACCACGACGGGCAGCCGCGCGGGACGGTGACCGAGGTCCTCCCCGGTGCCGCCCACGACCAGCTGCAGGTGCGGCGCCCCGACGGCAGCGAGGTGCTCGTCCCCACCGTCGCGGCGCTCATCCAGGTCGACCTCGCCGCCGGCCGCGTCGAAGTCGATGCCATCCCCGGTTTGCTCGACCCCGAGGTCCTCGGAAACGCTCCCAACGCCGTTGCCGAGCCTCCTGACCCATCGGGGGACTCCGCGGCAACCGCGCGATCGGCCCGCAGTGCTTCTGGCCGCGGGATCGTGCCCCCCGAACGCCACGGGGCATGACGGCATGCGCATCGATATCGTCACGATTTTCCCGGGCTTCTTCGCCTCGCCGCTGGCTACCGGGCTGCTCGGCAAGGCGGGGGAGCGCGGGCTGGTTGAGGTGCGCTGCCACGACCTGCGCGACTGGGCCAGGGACCGGCACCGTAGCGTCGACGACGCGCCCTTCGGCGGCGGCGCCGGCATGGTGATGCTCCCCGCGCCCTGGTTCGAGGCGCTCGACACCCTCCTTGCCGAGGGCCCTGCCCGGGTCGTCCTGCTCGCCCCGGACGGGCACCGCTTCGACCAGGCCAGCGCCGCCAGCCTCGCCCGCGAGCAGCGGCTGATCCTCTGCTGCGGCCGCTACGAGGGCATTGACGAGCGCGTCCGCACCCGCGTCGACGAGGTCGTCTCGATCGGCGACTTCATCCTCGCCGGTGGCGAAAGCGCCGCCTTGGTGGTGCTCGACACCGTCGCCCGCCTCGTCCCCGGCGTCATGGGCAATGCCGCCTCCGCCACTGACGAGTCGTTCGCCGCCGGCCTCCTCGAATATCCCCAGTACACCCGCCCGGCCAGCTACCGCGGCCTGGAGGTCCCTCCGGTGCTGCGCTCCGGCGACCACGGCGCGGTCGCCCACTGGCGCCGCGAACAGGCGCTGGAGCGCACCCACCGCTGCCGGCCGGAACTGCTCGCCGACGCGGACCTGACCGACGAGGAACGCCGCCAGCATCCACCAGACAAGTAGGCACGCCTATACTGAATCCCTGAACCTCGTGTTACCCTCGGTCGTCGTCACGTCGCGAGGGCGGCGCCTGACGCCTCAATCACCGCAATCTTTGGGCTTTCCTTGAAGGAGCTTCACCTGATGCAGATCAGCGACGTGGTCGAACGCGCACAGCTGCGCGACGACCTCCCCGATTTCCGGCCGGGTGACACCGTCAAGGTGCATGTCCGAGTTGTCGAGGGTGGCCGGGAGCGGATCCAGGTCTTCCAGGGCTTCGTGCTGCGCCGGCAGGGCGGCGGCCTGCGGGAGACCTTCACCGTCCGCAAGGTCTCGTTCGGCGTCGGCGTGGAACGTACCTTCCCAGTCCACGCCCCGAGCATCGCCAGGGTCGAGCTGGTCACCCGCGGCGACGTCCGCCGCGCCAAGCTCTACTACCTGCGCGGCCGCATCGGCAAGGCGGCGAAGATCAAGGAGAAGCGCAGCCCCGCACGGGCATGAGCCAGCACGGCCAAGAGCCCGAGCGCAACGACCTCGTGACCACCGAGGTCGAGGGCGACAGCACCGCCGACAGCACCGCCGACGCCCCCAACGACGGCAGTGCCGCCCGGGGCGAGGCGGACCAGACGTCCGAACCCGAGCGGAACGGGAAGGGCAGGCAGCCCGTCGGCCCGCTCGCAGTGGTGCGCGAGACCGCGCTGCTGGTGGCGCTGGCGATCCTGCTCGCCGTGATCTTCAAGACCTTCCTGGTGCAGGCGTTCTACATCCCGTCGGCGTCGATGACCTCGACGCTGGAGGTCTTCGACCGGGTGCTGGTCGAGAAGGTCTCCTACCGGTTCGGCAAGGTCCACGACGGGGACGTGATCGTCTTCGTCCACGACACCGGCCTGCCACCGGAATCGTCCAACCCGCTCAGCCGGTTTCTCGGCGGACTCGGCCAGGCGATTGGCGTGGCGGCACCCTCCAACCGGGACTTCATCAAACGGGTCATCGGCACGCCCGGTGACCGGATCAGCTGCCGGGACGGCCAGGTCTACCGCAACGGTCAGGCCCTCAACGAGCCATATCTGGATCCAGGCACCCCGACCGAGAACTGCCGGCCGGTCACCATCCCGACGGGCAAGCTCTACGTGCTGGGGGACAACCGCACCAACTCCGAGGACTCCCGCATCTTTGGGCCGATCGACCGCTCCACCGTGGTCGGCCGGGCGTTCGTCCGCATCTGGCCGCTCAACCACATTGGCTGGCTGCGCCGCGACCGCTGACCGCCGAACTCCCGGCAGACCGTAACCGCGCGGCAATGTTCCGCGGTAACCGATCGTCCACCGCTCGCAGTAGACTCCATCCGTGCTTGCCACCGCCGTGCTGGAAGACCGGCTCCGACACGTGGGCTTCGAACGGGTCGCCGGCGTTGACGAAGCCGGCCGGGGAGCCCTGGCCGGGCCGCTCGTCGCCGCCGCCGTGATCCTTCCCGCGGGCTGCCCGATCGTCGGGCTGGCCGACTCCAAGCTGCTCACCCCCGAGCGGCGCGAGACGCTCGCCGCCGAGATCCGCCGCCATTCCCTGGCGCTCACCGTGGTGCGCGCCGCTCCCGAGACCATCGACCGTGCCGGGCTGCAGCGCACCAACCTCGCCCTGCTGGCCCGGGCGCTGCGGGAACTGGCGGGCGGCTATGACTACGCGCTCGCCGACGGCTTCCCGCTCGTCAACATGCCGGCGCCCGTCCTCGGGGTCCGCAAAGGCGACCAGGTCGCCACCTGCGTCGCCGCCGCCTCGATCATCGCCAAGGTCACCAGGGACCAGATCATGACCAGGGCGGCGCGCCGCATCCCCGGCTACGGCTTCGAGCGGCACAAGGGCTACGGGACCGACCAGCACTGGGAAGCGCTGCGCGAGCTTGGTCCCTCGGCCTACCATCGCTTCTCCTTCGCGGGTGTCGCCGCGCCATGGGCGACACGGGCACGGCACCCAGCGGTCGGTCGCGACGCAGTCGTGGACGACCAGGACGACCTGGCATCAGAGGAGGGGCAATGAGGCATCACGGTGGGCGCGCCGCCGCGTGGACGACCATCCCGGAGCGGGCTGAATGAGCGCCGAGGACCTCGAGCGGTACGAGGCGGAGATGGAGCTGGAACTCTACCGCGAGTACCGCGACGTGCTCGGGATGTTCCAGTTCGTGGTCGAGACCGAACGCCGCTTCTACCTCGCCAACAAGGTCGACCTGCAGGTCCGCAACCAGGACACCGACACCTACTTCGACCTCACCATGCAGGACGCCTGGGTGTGGGACATGTACCGGCCGGCACGCTTCGTCACCAAAGTTCGCGTGGTCACGTTCAAGGACGTGAACATCGAGGAACTAATCCGCAAAGACGAGTTATAACTAACCGATCATGGGATTCAACGCGACCCGGCGCTACCGGGACAAGAAGACCACTGACGTCGCGATCCTGGTCGCTGCGCTTGTCATCGTCGCCGGTCTGCTCGGCTGGGTCCTCGCGGCAGGTGGGCACTGAGCGCGCCACCCGACACGGTCAAGGGCCCGCCAGTCGCGCAGGGCCGGGCTGTCGCGCAGGGCCGCGTGGGCACCAGAGGCCGCGCCGAGTTGCAGCGTGCCCGCCAGCGCCAGCGCCGCCGCCGCGTCGTCTTCGCCATGAGCATCGTCTGCGCCGTGGTCCTGACTGTCGTCGTCACGGTCGCCGGCTACGCCCACTTCCGCTTCGGCCAGATCAAGTCGGTGAACGTCCAGGGGCTCCACAGCGTCAGTGCGGGAAAGCCGTTCAACCTGCTGATCGTCGGCTCCGACACCCGGGCTGACCTCGAGGACGCCAAGAATTTCGGTGGTGCCACCGCCCCTGGCGGGCAGCGCAGCGACGTCATCCTGATCGTCCGCGTCGATCCCGCCACCCACCGCGCCGCGATGCTGTCGATTCCCCGCGACACCGTCGTCCAGATCGCCGGCGGCGGCCGCAACAAGATCAACGCTGCGTTCGTCAACGGCCCCGGCCAGCTCGTCAAGACCATCGAGCAGAACTTCGGGGTCCAGATCAACCACTATCTGCTGGTCAACTTCGACGGCTTCCAGGGCATCGTCAACGCCATCGGCGGCATCAAGATGAACTTCCCGTTCCCTTCTCGGGACGCGTTCTCCGGCTTGAAGATCAACACCACCGGCTGCATCCGGCTTGGCGGCGCCCAGGCCCTGGCGTTGGCCCGCAGCCGTCACTTCATGTACCTCCAGAACGGACGATGGATCACCGCCGACGGGTTCGCCCCTGACATCGGCCGGATCCGCCGCCAGCACATCTTCCTCGAACAGCTCGCCAGGACCGCGATCTCCAAGGGCCTCACCAACCCGATCCGCGCCAACGCCTTCGTCGGTGCGGTCGTCCACGACATCACCAAGGACTCGGCCCTCAAGATCACCGACGTCGTCCGGCTCGCGAACCTGTTCCGCAGCTTCAACCCGAGCGCCATGCCGGCCTACACCCTGCCAACCGGCAACGCCAACGACGCGGCGCTCGGCAGCATCCAGGTCATCAAGCTCCCCGACGCCCAGCGGGTCGTCAATCAGTTTCTCGGCCGGCCCGACACCACCAACGTGGCCGCCAGCGACAACCCCGCTGTCCCCGCTGTCCCCGGCGTCGCCGGCACCTCGGTCCAGGTGCTCAACGGCACCAGCCACGCCGGCATCGCCCGCCAGACCGCCACCAGCCTCCAAGCGGCTGGCTTCCACACCGGCCTGGTGGGCGACGCGCCCGCTGCCAACCCTGGCGCCACCCGCATCGTCTACGCACCCGACGGCGCCGCCCAGGGCCAGGTCCAAGCGCTCCGCGCTCGCCTCATCGGTCCCGTCCAGCTCCACGCCGACAGCACCCTGGCGGCCGGGCAGCTCCAGATCATCATCGGTGCCGGGTTCGGCGGCATTCGCAGCGCCACCACTCCGTCCACCAGCGGAAGCACGGGCAGCGCGACCGCCACCAGCCAGGCGAGCAGCCAAGCCAAGCCACCCGCGGCCGCCAAGGCGACGACCGCCACCCTCGACATCCGCCCCTACGACCCGCGGGCCTGCTGACCGGTCGCCCGCTGATTCCGGCAGCGTCGGCGGCTGAGCGGCCGGGCGGCTGCTGATCGCTGCCTGGGCCGTCGGCCGCGGCTCGCGAACAAAGTTATCCACAATTCCGCCCGGGCCTCCCTACACGCCGTGAACGCCGCGTAGGGTTCGGCCATGTCATCATCCTCGATCGACCTTGGCCGGCGCGGCGAGGCGCTCGCTTGCGACCAGCTCGCCGCCGCCGGCTTCCGGGTGCTCGCCCGCAACTGGTGCTGGCACGCAGGTGGCCGCTCTGGCGAGATCGACGTCATCGCCGCTCGCCCCGGCCTCTTGGTCTTCTGCGAGGTCAAGACCAGACGCGGCCATGCCTACGGCAGCCCCGCCGCCGCGGTCACCTCCGCCAAGCAGGCACAACTGCGCCGCCTGGCCACTGCCTACCTCGCCGCCACCCGCTACCCGCCCGGCCGGATCCGTTTCGACGTCATCACCATCACCTGGGCGCGGGGGCGCGACCCCGTCGTCCATCACCTTGAGGGGGCGTTCTAGTGCTCGCCAAGCTCGCCACCACCACGCTGGTCGGCCTCACCGCCCATCCGGTCGGGGTCGAGGTCGACCTCGGCCGGGGCCTGCCCGCCATCAGTGTCGTCGGCCTTGGCGACACCGTCGTGCTTCAGGCACGCGACCGCGTCCGCGCCGCCTTCGCCAATGCGGGGTTCGACTGGCCGGACCGGCGCATCACCATCTCGCTTCCGCCTGCCGACCTGCCCAAGCAGGGCTCCGGCTTCGATCTGCCGATCGCTGTCGGCCTGTTGGCCGCCGCCAGGCTGGTCCCCGCCAACGCCATTGAGGCCATGTGGGCGCTCGGCGAGCTCGACCTCGGCGGTGATCTGCGCCCGGTACGGGGCGTGCTCGCTGCGGCGCTCGCCGCCCGCGATGGCGGCGCCCGTCTCCTGCTGGTCCCCAGTGACAACCTGCACGAGGCCGCGCTGGTCCCCGGGGTCGCGATCGCCGGGGCGCGCTCGCTCCGGCAGGTCAACGACTGGCTCCTGGGTCGTGGCCAGCTCGACCCGCCCGGTTCCTCCGTGCCCGCTTGTAGGCAAACGGACGCCGGTCTGGAGGATCTCACCGACGTCCGCGGCCAGCCGGTCGCCCGGCGTGCGCTCGAGATCGCCGCCGCCGGCGGTCATAACCTGCTGCTGGTCGGCTCACCGGGTGCGGGCAAGACGATGCTGGCGCGCCGCCTGCCCGGCCTGCTGCCCGAGCTGGAGCGCGACGAGGCCCTCGCGGTCACCCTGGTCCAGTCGGCCGCCGGCATGCTCCGCCCGAACGCACCGCTGGCCACGGCCCGTCCGTTCCGCTCGCCCCACCACGCCATCTCGGCGGCGGGTCTGGTCGGCGGCGGCTCCAGGACACCCCGCCCCGGTGAGGTGAGCCTGGCCCACCACGGCGCGTTGTTCCTGGACGAACTCGCCGAGTTCCCCCGCGCCGCCCGCGAGGCGTTGCGCCAGCCGCTTGAGGACGGCGAGGTCACCATCGTCCGCGCCGGCGCCAGTGTCCGGTTCCCCGCCCGCTTCGCCCTGATCGCCGCCGCCAACCCCTGCCCTTGCGGCTACCTGGGCGACGACCAGCGTCCCTGCCGCTGCGGGGCAGAGGAACTGCGTCGCTACGCGCGCCGCCTTTCCGGCCCGCTGCTCGACCGCATCGACCTGTATGTGCACGTCGACCGGGTCAGTGCCGAGGCCCTTGCGGACACCGCTCCGGGCGAGGCCTCGGCACTGGTTCGCGAACGGGTTCACGCTGCCCGCGCCGTGCAGCGCATCCGCAACGCCACCGTGCCCGGAGCCGGCAGTGGTACCGAGAATGCCCGCATCCCGGTCTCGGCGCTGGCCGAGCTGTGCCAGCTGACTGCGACGGCCCGCCGGACCCTGATGGCCGCGGTCGATCGGCTCGGCCTCACCGCCCGTGCCTACCACCGCGCGCTCCGGGTCGGCCGCACCATCGCCGACCTGCAGTCCAGCGACCACGTCGACGACGTCCATGTCCGCGAGGCGCTCGGCCTGCGGCACTTGCCGGCAACCCCCGACGCGGAGCCGGGCGCGGCATGAGTGACCAGGTTGAGCCGTATCTGGAGCGGCGAACAATGATGGCGGTGCGTGCATGAGCCATGGGATTGATGTCGCCCCGCCGCCCTCCGGCCCCGGTCCAGACCCAGGCACACCGCAACTTCCGGGTGGAGGGCGGACGCCGGTCGCGCCGGACCGACCGGGGCCGCCTGGCTGGTGGAGCCCTGCGCGACCCCTCCGCGACGTGCTTCTGGCACTGGCCGCCACGCCCGGGCCGATCCCGGCGATGACCGCCACCCGGCTCGCCCAGGGGTTCGAGCCGGCCACGCTGCTGCGTGCGGAGAGCCCCGAGCCGGAGCGGATCGCGGCCCGGCTGGAGGCGCTCGGCGTGCGGTTCCTGCTGCCGGGCGATCCAGGCTGGCCATTCGCGGTGGTGCCGCCTGATCCGCCCTGTGCCTGGCTGTTCGTCGCCGGCCCAGACCTGCCGTCCGTCGAGCGTTCGGTTGCGATGGTCGGTGGCCGGCGCGCGTCGCGGTTGCGGCAAGCTGCGGCTCGGTCGCTCGCTGCCGGGCTGACAGGGACGGGTTGGTTCGTGGTCAGCGGCGGTGCGGTCGGCGTCGACGCCGCCGCGCATCAGGGAGCGCTCGACGCCGAGGGCCGCACGGTGGTCGTCCTCGGCTGCGGCCATGACGTGCCGTACCCGCGTGCCAACACCGGCCTCTTCCGCCGGATCCGTGCCGCGGGCGGGACCTTGCTGAGCGAGCACGCACCCGGCGCGCGGCCGTTTGCGGCCAACTTCCTGCCGCGCAACCGCCTGATCGCGGCTCTTGGGGTCGCCGTGGTGGTCATCGGGGCAACCAGCGAATCCGGCAGCCTCTCCACCGCCCGGGCGGCCGGCAGCCGCGGCGGCGGGCTGGTACTGGCCGTCCCGGGTGCGCCGTGGGATCTGGGAGCGGCCGGCTGCAACGACCTGATCCGGGACGGGGCCACGCTGGTCCGTGGGCTCGGCGACGTGCTCGATGCGGTGCGTCTCGCCACGCCGGTTCGGGGCGTCGGCGTCGGCGGCGGCGTCGCGGCTACGGCCCGCAGCGCGGTGGACGCTGCGCCGGCGTCAGCCGCGGGGGTTCCTCTGGCAGCGGGTGACGGGCTGCCGCGCCGCCTGTTGCCAGCCGAGGCGAGCGCGGCGAGCCGGCTGGTGCTCGACCTGCTGCTGGATGGCGGCCCGCTGAGCGAGACACGGCTCGCCGAAGCCAGCGGCCTCGGCGTCGGCGGGTTGCGTGCCGCGCTGCTGGAACTCGAGCTGAGCGGCTTCGCGCGCCGTTCCGCCGCCGGGGTCGAAGGCCTGGCCGTCCCGCTGCTCTAGCCGGGCCCCCGGCCCCCGGCCCTTGGCACGCCGAGCCGGAACGGTTCAGCCGACCGGTGGTGTCCCATGGGTGTGGAACGACGGGATGGTCTGCAAGCCCCATGCCTGCCCCTTCGCCCGCTCCGCCTCGCTCCACGAGATCAGCTCCCAGTCGGGCGCCAGCGCCAGCCGTGCGCCGGCGTTGCACAGCTCGATCCGGTTCCCGCCAGGCTCGTAGACATAGAGGAAGAACGTCTGCTGGATCGCGTGCTTGTGAGGTCCGGTCTCGATGTGGATCCCCGCGTCGAGGAACACGTCGGCGCCCCGCAGGATGTCCTCACGGGTGTCGGTGGCGAAGGCGACGTGGTGAAGCCTGCCGGGGGTACCTGACCAGTCGTTGGTGTAGACGATGTCGTAGGACTTGTCGGTAACGGTGGCCCAGATTGCGGAGACCGCTCCGCCGTCGAGCACGATCTGCTCGGTGGGCCGGGCGCGCAGGCATGCTGTCAGGAAGTCGCTACATGGGGCGACGTCAGCGGCGAGGAAGTTGATGTGGTCGAGCCGGCGGACATTGGCGCCCCGGCCGGGGAAGGCGGCAGCCTGGTTCTTCAACGCCGGTCGCTGCGCCGCTGGCGGCCGGTACCGTTCGGTCTCCCAATACAGGCCGAACTCGTGCCCGTCCGGGTCGGCGCACAGATAGGCGGGCCCCAGGCCAAGCTCGGCGTCACTCCAGCCCCGGCCGAGGCCCGCCGCCTCGATCTCGGCGACGCGCCGCTGCAATGCCTGCGGGCTGGCCGCTCGCAGGTAGGTCCGGCCGATCCCGGAGGTGGCGCCGCCGGTGAGCTTTACGGTGAACCGCTCATAGTCGTCCCAGGCGTGCAGGTACACCGAGTCGCCCTGCTGGCCGCTTTCGGTCATGCCCATGAGGTCGACGAAGAACGCCCTGCTCTCGTCGGGTGTCGGCGTGAGGATCTCCACCGACCCGACGTGGGCGAGATCGCGGACCCGTTCGGTGAACACCCATCGCCTCCCTACCGCTGCGCTGTGTCCCGGAGGTAGTCGTCATAGGTGAGGTAGCGCACGCCGAGCTGGTCGAGCAGCGGCCGCAGCCCATACCGGTCCAGCCCAAGCTCGCCGTCGGCGAACGCCTTGCGGGACTCCTCCTCCCTGGCGACCCGTGCCCGGCTGGCGGCCACCGCTGCGGTGACCTGCTCCCGCGCCACCCGCAGCACACCGTCGTCGTCGGCGATGATCGCATCCCCGGGGCAGATCAGCTGGCCGCCGACCACCGCCGGGACATTGACCGCGCCCGCCGTGCTCTTGACGGTGCCCTGCGCGCAGACGTCGGTGGACCAGACAGGGAAGCCCAGCTCGTTCAAGGCGGCCACGTCGCGGACGCCAGCCTCGATCACCAGGCCCCGCACGCCACGGGCCCGCAGGGAGGTGGCCAGCAGCTCACCGAGCATGCCGTCGTGGCATTCAGAGGTCGTGGTCACCACCAGGACGTCGCCTGGCCGGCACTGCTCGACGGCCACGTGGATCATGAGGTTGTCGCCCGGCCAGCAGATCGCGGTGACCGCGTTGCCAGCCAGCCGGCTGCCGGGCCGGATCGGCCGCAACCGGCGGTCGAGCAACCCCTGACGCCCGATGGCCTCGTGCACCGTGGCGACTCCGAAACCACCCAGCATGTCCGTCTCGGAGGCATCGGCGCGCGGCGGATCGGTCACCACCACGCTCCTCATGCCAGTATCCCTGTCACCTGGGGATAGACCCGCTGGAACGCTTCCGCGTACTCGATGGTCCGCGGCCCGCCGTTCCGGACCGCCTGCACGCCGCGGCGTCGGCCAAGCTCGGTGTAGTACCGCCACAAGTGCTCCTGGGCCTGCATACACTCCATCGCCTTGCGCTTGCGTTCGAAGACCGGCGTGATGTCGAGCAGCACGTCCGGCATGAAGCCGCACATCTCCGGCTGGTGGGGTTCGAACCGGAACACCGGCGGCGCGCCGAGCACCGGATGGTCCGACGGATACCCGTGCGCCTGGGCGAGCACTCGGGCCTGGATGGTCAGTTCGGCGGCGCGGGGGTGGTCGAGATTGTAGGGATCACTGGCGGCATGGGCGAGGATCACCGTCGGCTGCAGCCGACGCATCGTTTGCACCAGAGCGTCAACCAGCTCGTCAGTGGGCCGGAGCGGGTAGTCACCGGCGTCGAGGAAGGTATGCCCCGCGCCGAGCGCCTCAGCGGCCCGTTCGGCTTCCTCGCGACGGATGGCCTTGACCTCGTCAAGGGTCCTGCCCTGCCGCCACAGGCGCTCGGATTCGCCTCGTTCGCCATAGGACAGGCAGATGACGTGCGCTGATCCACCCTGTGCCCGCGCTGCGAGCGCAAGGCAGCCGCCGGCACGCCAGACGAAGTCCGCGGCGTGCGCGCTGATGGCGAGCACCCTGCCAGGGGTTCTGGGCGCTGGATCTGTCATAGCATTCTCCTTCTGCCAAAATTGTTGACAATATTGTCACCTACTCTGGGCGACGCCCAATCGAGTGGCAAGCGGCGACGACTGGCCGGGAGGGCGCATGCGGCACCAAAGCGAGCCGCCAAGGGTGGCGAAGGCGAGCAGAGATGGCGCGGTGAGCGTGGCCAGCATCCCGCTCCGTTGCGCCGTCCTCGGCCTGGGAGAAGCTGGCAGCGTCATCGCCGCCGACCTGGTCGCAGCCGGCGCCTCCGTGATTGGCTTCGATCCAGTCGCCACGCCGCCCGCCGCGGTCCGCTGCGCCGCGACCGCCGCCGAGGCGGTCGCCATGGCCGACGTCGCGCTCAGCGTCAACACCGCCAGCGTCGCCGAGCGGGTCGCCGCCGAGACGATGCCCTCGATGCGCCAGGGAGCGGTCTGGGCTGACCTGAACACCGCCGCGCCGGATCTCAAGCGGCGGATCGCCAGGCTCGCCGAAGCACACCGCCTCCTGTTCGCCGACGTCGCCCTGATGGCCCCGGTGCCGGGCCGGGGCCTGGCCACGCCCGCCTTGGCCGCCGGCACCGGCGCGCAACGGTACGCCGACGCGGTCAGCCCGCTCGGCGCGCGGGTGCGGCCGCTCGACGGGCCGGCGGGAACGGCGGCAGCGCGCAAGCTGCTGCGCAGCGTCTACATGAAGGGCCTGGCTGCGGCGGTGCTCGAAGCGCTCGCCGCAGCCAGGGCGGCTGGCTGCGAGGAGTGGCTGCGCACGGACCTAGCCGGCCAGCTCGGCGCGGAGGAAGTCGAGCGGTTGGAACGCGGCAGCCACCAGCACGCCGCCCGGCGCGTGGTCGAGATGGCCGCCGCCGGCGCGCTCCTCGACGAGTTGGGGATCGCGCCGCGGGTCACCAACGCCGCCCGTGCGTGGCTCGAGGAGCTCGCCGCAGCGCCGCCGTCTGGCGGTCCCGCCGCCGCGCCGCAGCCGCTGCCGTCGCCGGATCGCGGCCAGCGCTAGGGTATGCCCGTCCGGAGGGTCGAGAAGGGAGTCTCGTTGACGTTCGGTCCCGATCCCGGTCCCGGTGTTGGGCCCGGCCCCGATGGCGGATCCGGCCCCGGGCGCCGGGACGGCGCCGCGCACCGTCTGGTGCGGGATGGGCTCCGCGACCAGGTGCTGCGCGGTGAACTGGCGCCAGGCCAGCGCCTGGTCGAGGCGGATCTGGCCCACCAGTTCGGCGTCACCCGCGCCAGCGTCCGTTCCGCACTGATCGAGCTCGCCAGCGAGGGGATCGTCGAACGTCCCCAACACCGCGGCGCCCGAGTCCGGGTGGTCACCCTCGACGAGGCCATCGAGATCACTGAGTGCCGCATGGCGCTGGAGGGACTGTGCGCCGCCAAAGCGGCCGAGCGGAGCACCGGTCCAACGGCCGAGGAACTCCTGACCCTGGTCAGGGCGATGCGCGAGGTCGTCGCAGCTGGTGACGTCCTCGCCTATTCCAGCCTCAACCATCAACTCCACCAGCGGATCCGGGAAATCTCCGGCCAGCGCACAGCCGCGCAGACGATCGAGCGGCTGCGGGGTCAGTCCGTCCGTCACCAGTTCCAGCTGGCCCTGCAACCCGGGCGTCCTGCCGCCTCGCTCCTCGAACACGAGCGCGTCGTCGCAGCCATCGTCAGCCGCGATCCCGCCGCCGCGGAGCAGGCGATGCGTGCGCACCTCGGCAGCATCATCGTGGCGCTGAGGGCCGCCGTGCGGCGCACCGTCCCCGCGCCGTGATCAAGAGCTCGCCAGCGCCGACCGACTTTTCCTGCGGCGCTGGTTGGCGAAGGGTCCGCGATCGGGAATCATGCTCTCATGCCCAGCACGCCACGGCCCCGTGCCGAGTTACGTGGGCCCACACATGGAGAGGTCAAGGCCGCGCTGCCGCCGCTGCTCCGGCACGCGGCAGAGCTGTTCGTCGTGCACCTGCGGGATGAGCGGGGTCTGTCGATGCACACCGTCGCGGCATACGAACGCGACGTGGCGCAGTTTTTCGAGTTCGCGGCGCGGGCCAGGGTGACGGATCCGGACCAGGTGGAGCCGCTGCAGCTGCGCCGCTTCCTGGCCCAGCTGCACACCAGGGGACTGGCCGCATCGTCGCTTGCACGAAAGGCGGCGGCGTTGCGCGCGTGTTTCCGGTACCTGCTCCGGCGGGGGTTGGTCCACGCCGATCCGGCGGCCACGCTGGGCACGCCGCGGGGTGCCAAACGCCTCCCGAAGGTGCTCAAGCAGCGTCAGGTCGACCAGCTGCTCGCGGGTCCGCAAGCGGTTGACCCGGTCGGGCTGCGCGACCGGGCAGTGCTGGAGCTGCTGTATGCGACGGGGATGCGGGTGGGGGAGCTGTGCGGGCTGCGGCTCGACAGCCTTGACCTGGCGGCTGACAGCCTCCAAGTGCTCGGCAAAGGAGCAAAGGAGCGGATCGTTCCGTTCGGTGAGCCGGCACGGGCGGCCCTGCTCGACTACCTGGCACGGGGCCGGCCGGCGATGCTGCCCGATGCGCCCGCTACCGGCCACGGCGCCGAGGCAGCGGGGACGCTGTTCTTCAACCGTCGCCGCCGGCCGATGAGCCCAAGGGACGTGCGGGGCATGCTCGAGCGCTACCGCGCCGCCGCCGGCGTTCCACAGGGGACCAGCCCACACACGCTGCGGCACAGCTTCGCGACGCACCTTCTGGAGGGCGGCGCGGACCTGCGGGCGGTGCAGGAGCTTCTCGGGCACGTTGCCCTGACCACCACCCAGACCTACACTCACGTCTCGAACGAGCGGCTACGTAAGGTCTACGAGCAGGCACATCCGCGCGCTTGAACCTGGTTCACACCGAAGCGCCAGGGTTGTGCGATTCGCCATGGACCGCCGCCATCTGGGGGACGAACGTGCCAGGCGGCCTCATCGAGGCCGGGTGGCCAAAGGGGGGGCTTCTTGGACGAGCCATCGTCCGTTGACCGGCTGTGGGAGGAATTCAAGCTCAAGGCATCCGCTGACGCCCGGGAGCGGCTGATCCTGCACTACGCGCCGCTGGTCAAGTATGTGGCTGGCCGGGTTTCGGTTGGGCTGCCGCCAAACATCGAGCAAGCCGATCTCGTGTCTTACGGAATTTTCGGCCTTATCGATGCGATCGAGAAATATGATCCAGAGCGTGGCATCAAGTTCGAGACCTACGCGATCTCGCGCATCAAGGGCGCGATCATCGATGAGCTGCGGGCGATCGACTGGATTCCCCGGTCGGTCAGATTCAAGGCCCGTGAGGTCGAGAAGGCCTACGCCGCGCTGGAGAACCGGCTGCGTCGCAGCCCAACTGACGCGGAGGTAGCGCAGGAGCTCGGGATCACCACCGACGAGTTGCACCACATCTTCAGTCAGATCTCGTTCGTCTCCGTGGTGGCGCTCGACGAACTGCTCTCGGTCGGCTCGGAGCGCGGCGACCGGCTCAGCCTGGTGGACACCCTCGAGGACAAGGGTGCCGAGGACCCGGTGCAGGTCTTCGAGTCAGAAGAGATGAAGGGCATCCTGGCCAACGCGATCAACCGGCTCGCGGAGCGAGAGAAGATCGTGATCACGCTCTACTACTACGAAGGCCTGACCCTGGCCGAGATTGGGCAGGTCCTCGGAGTCACCGAGTCGCGGGTGTGCCAGATGCACACCAAGGCGGTGCTCCAGTTACGAGGCAAACTGCAGGACGCCCGCTGACGGCAAGCGATAACCGACCACGTAGGGTAGTTATCCACAGTTTCAGCGCCGCTCCCCAAATGCGGTCGAGAGCCGGTTAGCGTTTCCGGCGTCATCGTCTTGCGGGCCTGGACCTCCATCCGGGTCGACTAGGGGGAATCGTCATGCGTCTTCAGGCTGTCCGTGCTGGTGCCATGCAGGTCGCACGCCGTCTCAGCGCCGCTGGTTCGGGGTCGTGGCGGCGGTTGCTGCTCGTTGGATTGCTGTCCGCCTGGTCGCTGACGGCGATGCTCTGGCGGCCCTCCGTCGCCTCGGCAGGGCAGCCGGTGGCCGCGGACACAACATCCGCGGCCGCGCCGGCACCTGGGTCCTCGGCCACCGCAGCGCCCGCGGACCCGCCCGCCGCGGCGGGGATGACCGTAGTGGTGGCGCCCGTGGCCGTACCGGTGGTGGCGCGGCAGGTGCCGACCCTGACACCGCCGCTGGCCGGCCCAGTGGTGCATGGCTTCGACCTGCCGGCCGGGCCCTACGGGCCGGGGCATCGCGGCGTGGACATCGCCGCTCCGCTCGGGACGCCGGTGCTGGCCCCGGCGGCGGGCCAGGTGCTGTTCGCCGGCCCAGTGGCCGGCATCACCTGGGCCAGCATCCAGGTTGCTCCCGGTGTGGTCGTGACCGTCGGCCCGCTCACCGCCCTGGCCGTCTCCGCCGGTCAGCGTGTACGCGCGGGGACCAGGGTGGGGCGTCTTGCGACCGGTCACGGCGGGGCCCTCCACCTTGGGCTCCGCATCGACAACCTGCCGGTCGACCCGCTCCCGTGGCTTGCCAGCTTCGCCCGGCCGCGGCTCGCCCCGCTCCGCGCTCCCTCCGGAATCCCCTGACAGCTGGCGGGGGCCGCCGGGTCTCCGTGCCGCCCGAGGCGCCGGTGGCGGCCAGAGCAGCCGGAAACGGCTGGCCTGTGCTATCGTCCGCCCGGGCCTGGGTTCGCCCGGGCTACATCGCACGCCTGCCTACGGGACTCGAACGGTGCCTGCTCCGGCTGCCGGAGCGGGTCGGGATACCCGGAAACCCCACGACCGACGACCGTGGGACCCAAGCAGGCCGAGGCCCAACCGGATATCGACCAGGGAGGCACACCTTGGCAGTCGTCACCATGCGCCAGCTGCTCGAGGCCGGCGTTCACTTCGGCCACCAGACACGGCGCTGGAACCCGAAGATGAAGCGGTTCATTTACGGTGAGCGCAACGGCATCTACATCATCGACCTCCAGCGGACCGTGGAGGGTATCGAGAAGACCTACGCGTTCCTGCGTGACACCGTGGCGAAGGGCGGCAACGTCCTGTTCGTCGGCACCAAGAAGCAAGCGCAGGAGGCCATCAAGACCCAGGCCGAACGGGTCGCCATGCCCTATGTCAACTACCGCTGGCTTGGCGGCATGCTGACGAACTTCACCACGATCTACCGACGGCTGCAGCGCCTCAAGGAGCTTGAGGCGATGGTTGCGACCGGAGCCACCGAGGTCCTGCCGAAGAAGGAGGTGCTCAAGCTTCAGCACGAGCGCGAGAAGCTGGAGCGCAACCTTGGCGGCATCCGTGACATGACCCGGCCGCCGGCGGCGATCTGGGTCGTCGACACCCGCAAGGAGCACATCGCGGTGACCGAGGCGCGCAAGCTCGGCATCCCGGTCGTGGCGATCCTCGACACCAACTGCGACCCGGACGAGGTCGACTACCCGATCCCGGGCAACGACGACGCGATCCGTGCGGGCAGCCTGCTCACTAGGATCGTCGCTGACGCCGTGGCCGAGGGGCTGCGGCTGCGCGCCGTCTACGGGGCCGAGCCAGGTGCCAAGGAAGGCGCAGCCCCGATGGCTGCGCGCCCTGCCGACGAGGAGCCACTGGCTGAGTGGGAGCGTGAGTTGCTCGAGGGTGAGGTAGCGAGCTCGGCGACCGAGCCCCAGACCCCTCCGCCGACGGCGACTGAGCCTCCGGCCGAGGCCGCCGCCGTGGATGCCGCCGTGGATGCCGAGGCCGCCGTGGATGCCGACAGCGGGGACACTGCGGAGTCCTGATCCGGCTTTGGCTGGTTGGAGTAGTGGCTGGGAGAAGAAAAGGAGCACCAGCGGACATGGAGATTACGGCCGCCCAGGTCAAAGTCCTTCGCGACGCGACCGGCGCTGGGATGATGGATTGCAAGAAGGCGCTGCAGGACGCCGGCGGCGACATGGAGCAGGCCAAGAAGATCCTGCGCGAGGCTGGCAAGGCCGGCCTTGACAAGCGTGCCGGCCGCGCTGCCACCGAGGGCGTCATCGACGCCTACCTGCACACCCCAGACCCGAACCTGCCGCCGAAGCTCGGCGTGCTGGTCGAGGTTGGCTGCGAGACCGACTTCGTCGCCAAGACCGACGAGTTCCAGCAGCTCGCCCATGGCATCGCCCTGCACATCGCGGCTGCCGACCCGGGGTACCTGAGCCGCGACGACGTGCCGGCCGACGTGCTGGAGCGGGAGCGCGAAGTCTACGCCAAGCAGGCGGAAGGCAAGCCAGCGAATATCGTCGAGCGGATCGTCGAGGGCAAGCTCAAGGACTTCTACAAGCAGGTCGTCCTGCTTGACCAGCCCCATGTCCGCGGTTCCGGCGAGACTGTCCAAGAGGTGCTCGATGCCTACGCGACCAAGGTTCGCGAGAAGCTGATGATCCGTCGCTTCTCCCGGTTCCGGGTCGGGGAGGACACCTAGCGCCAACGCCAGCGCGACAAGAGGATCACGGGCAGCGAGTGCGGACCCAGAGGGGGAGAACGGTTTGGCCTTCGTGATCGCGGGTGATGAGGAGGTGCCCGACTCCGGCAGCGGCAAGCCGCGGTATGACCGGGTGCTGCTGAAGCTCTCCGGGGAGGCCTTCGCTGAGGAGCGCTCCGGCTTCGGGGTCGACTTCGGCAAGATCGACGGCGTGACCGAGCAGCTCGCCGAAGTCCTCGAGCTGGGCACCCAGGTCGCGGTGGTGGTCGGCGGCGGCAATATCATGCGCGGCTTCGCCGCCGCCGAAGCGGGCATGGACCGGGCACGCGCCGACTACATGGGGATGCTCGGCACGGTCATCAACTGCCTCGCCCTGCAGGATTCGCTGGAGCGCCGCGGCGTTGAGACCAGGGTGCAGACCGCGATCCAGATGACCCAGATCGCCGAGCCGTACATCCCGCGCAAGGCCGTGCGGCACCTCGAGAAGGGGCGCATCGTGATCTTCGGCGCTGGGATGGGCGCGCCGTTCTTCTCCACCGACACCACCGCGGCGCAGCGGGCCCTGGAGATCGGCGCCGAAGCGATCCTGATGGCCAAGAATGGGGTCGACGGCGTCTACGAGGCCGATCCCAAGCGGCATCCCGAAGCCCGCAAGTTCCTGCGCCTCGACTACCTCGAGGCGATCCGCCGGGAACTCAAGGTCATGGACACCACCGCGCTGTCGTTGTGTATGGACAACGATCTGCCGATCATCGTGTTCGACCTGCTCACCGAGGGGAACATCCGGCGGGCGGTCTGCGGGCAGCCGATCGGGACGCTGGTCGGGCCCATCCCGGAGGTGGAGGGGTCCTGCTAGAGAGGAGAGTGCGCTCATGATCGACGACACGCTGCAGGAGTGCGAGTCGAAGATGGCCAGGGCCATCGAGGTGGCCAAGGAGGAGTTCGCCGCCATCCGCACCGGCAGAGCCAACCCCGCCCTGGTGAGCCGCATCATGGTCGACTACTACGGCACGCCGACCCCGCTGCAGCAGCTTGCCGGGATCTCCGCGCCCGAGGCGCGCCTGCTGGCGGTCGCGCCCTACGACCGCAACGCCACCGCCTCGATCGAGAAGGCCATCCGTAATTCCGATCTGGGCATCAACCCCTCCAACGACGGTCAGGTGATCCGGCTGGCGTTCCCGCCGCTGACCGAGGAGCGCCGGAAGGAATACGTGCGGCTCGCGCGGCACCGCGCCGAGGAGGCCCGCACCAGCATCCGCAACGTGCGCCGGCACGGCAAGGACGCGCTGGAGCGGCTCGAGAAGGACAGCGAGATCTCCCAGGATGAGCTGCGCCGAGCCGAACAGCGCCTCCAGCAACTCACCGACAAGCATGTCGCCGAGGTCGACACCTTACTGCAGCACAAGGAGCAGGAGTTGCTCGAAGTTTGAGCGGCCGCGCCGATTGCGGAGCCGATCGCGGGCGCGCTGGCGCCGGTGGATGCGCACAAGGCCGTCGCGCCGATGGCTGATCCGGCGCCGATCGAGCCTGGGCCTGAGCCAGCGCCGGGACCGTCGAGCGCGCGGCGACCACAGCGCGCCGCGGGCCGCAACCTCCCGCTAGCGATCGCGACCTCGCTCGGCCTTGTCGGTGTTCTGATTGCTGCGCTGTTGCTTTCCCGGCCGGTATTCGTCGGATTTTTGCTGGTCATCGTGGTGCTGGCCCTCCTCGAACTGCTGGCGGTGCTGCGCGCCAGGGCGACCCGCCCGGCGCAGCCGGTCGCATTGGCCATGGCGGCGCTGCTGCTGCTGGGCGCCTACCGCACCGGTGTCGCGGCGCTGGCGTTCGGCATGCTGGTGACCGTGCTGGCGGCGTTCGGCTGGTACCTGGTCGACCGTGGCCGGACCGAGGTGACCCGCAACGTCGCCGCGACGGTCTTCGCCACGGTGTATGTCCCGTTTATGGCAGCGTATGTCGTGCTCGTAGTGGTCCAGAGCGCCCATTACGTCGGTGCGATCCTCGGCTACGCCGTGCTCACCGTGGTCTACGACACACTCGCTTACGCCAGCGGGGCGCTCTTCGGCCGGCATCCGCTCGCTCCCCACGTCTCTCCCAACAAGTCCTGGGAGGGCGCGGTCGGAGCGACCGTGTGCTGCCTGCTCGCCGGTGCGTTCCTGCTGCCGAGGTGGCAGCCGTGGACCCTCACGCCCGGCCTCACCCTGGCGGCGGCCGCCTGTGTGGTCGCGCCGCTCGGTGACCTCGCCGAGTCGATGCTCAAACGCGACCTGGCCGTCAAAGACATGGGCTCGATCCTGCCGGGCCATGGTGGCATGCTCGACCGAATCGACGGCTGGTTGTTCATGGCCCCGGCCCTCTACTACGTGATGGCATGGTCTCATCTCCTTCAGGCACATTGACCCGTTCCCTCTATGACCTGTCCGCCGCCGACCTGGTGGCGCTGGTCGCCGAGGCCGGCGAACCCGCCTATCGGGCACGCCAGCTGGCCGACTGGCTCGACCGTCGCCGGATCGTCGACCCGCTGGCCATGACCGACCTGCCCGGACACTTCCGGGGCTGGCTCGCAGAGCGCTTCGCCGGTAGCGGCCTCGCGCTGGAGCGCCACCAGACAGGCGACGGAGGCTGGACGCACAAGTTCCTGTTCGCTCTGCCCAGCGGGGACCGCGTGGAGTCGGTGCTGATGTTCTACCCACCGGCCCCGGACGTCGACGGCGCCGACGACTGGGAGCCGGGCGGCAAGACCGGCAGGGCCACCCTGTGCATCTCCACTCAGGCGGGCTGCGCGATGGGCTGCACCTTCTGCGCCACCGGGCAATTCGGCTTCACCCGCAACCTCAGCGCCGGTGAGGTGACCGAGCAGGTCGCCAGGGTCTGGGCGATGCTGCCGGAGCTTCGACCCGCTGGCGGCGCGCCAGATCACCTGACCAACGTGGTGTTCATGGGCATGGGCGAGCCATTCGCCAACCCGGGCGCGACCTGGGCGACGGCATGGCGACTCCACCAGGGGTTCGGGCTCTCCGCCCGGGCGCTGACGATCTCGACCGTCGGGCTGGTCCCAGGGATCCAGCGAGCGGCCAGCGAGCCGCTTGCGGTCAGACTCGCGGTCTCGATCCACGCTGCCGACGACGAGCTGCGCGACCGGCTGGTGCCGCTCAATCGCACCTGGCCGATCGCCGCGCTACTTGACGCCGTCCGTGCGTACGTTCGCTCCACCCGCCGGCGGGTGTCGTTCGAATATGCGCTGATCCATGGCGTCAACGACGGCGTCGATCAGGCTGAGCGGCTCGGCCGCCTGCTGGCGCCGCTGCGTGTGCCCGGCAGCGGCGGGCACGCCGCCCACGTCAACCTCATCCCCTACAACCCGACGCCGGCAACCGGGCTCGAGGCACCCTCCCGCACGAGCGTCCGGTGCTTCCGCGACACGATCGGCGCTCATGGGGTCCCCGTCAGCGTGCGGGCCAACCGTGGCGTGGGCATCGACGCTGCCTGTGGCCAGCTCCGCACCGCTGCCGGCCGCACCGGCCGCACCCCGGCCGCGACCGCGGCCCTGCCCGTCCCGCACCCGGCACCGGAGGGTGGCTCGTGACCCCACGACGCCCCACCGGGGTCGCGCTGCTCGGCTCGACCGGATCGATCGGAGAGCAAGCGCTCGACGTGATCCGTGCCGCCGACGGGCGCTTCGATGTGGCGGCCCTCGCCGCGCGGCGCTCCGCCGCCAAGCTCGCCGCGCAGGCGCGTGAGTTCCGTCCGCCGGTGGTGGCGCTGGTGGAGGACAGCCAGGCGGGCGAGCTCGCCCGCGCTCTGCCCGCTGGCTGCCGCCTTGAGGTCGGCCCGGAGGCGGTCGCTGAGCTTGCCGCCGCCGACGGCGCTGAGGTCGTCCTCAACGGCATCACCGGGTCGGTCGGGCTGGCGCCGACGCTGCGGGCGCTGGAGGCGGGCAAGCGCCTCGCACTGGCCAACAAGGAGAGCATGATCGTCGGCGGCGCCCTGGTCGCCGAGCGGGCGCAGCCAGGCCAGATCATCCCGGTCGACTCCGAGCATTCCGCGCTCGCGCAGTGCCTGCGCGCCGGCCGGGAGGGCGAAGTCGCCAAGCTGGTGATCACCGCATCCGGCGGCCCATTCCGTGGCTGGGACGCCGCGGCGCTTGCCACGGTCACCCCGGAGCAGGCGCTCGCGCACCCGACCTGGGCGATGGGGCCGATGATCACCATCAATTCCGCGACCCTGATGAACAAGGGCCAGGAGGTGATCGAGGCCCACCTGCTCTTCGGCGTCCCCTTCGACCGCATCGAGGTGGTCGTGCACCCGCAGAGCATCGTCCACGCCATGGTCGAGTTCCGTGACGGTGCGACAATCTCCCAACTCTCCATGCCCGACATGCGCCTGCCGATCGGCTTGGCGCTCGGCTGGCCTGACCGCTCCGACCAGCCGGTCGGCAGGCTCGACTGGACACGGGTCACAACGCTTGAGTTCGAGCCGGTCGACCGGGCCACCTTCCCGCTGCTCGACCTCGCGATCAGTGCGGGGCGGCAGGGAGGGACCGCCCCGGCGGTCATGAACGCCGCCAACGAGGAAGCCGTGGCGGCGTTCCTGGCCGGCCGCATCCCGTTTCCCTGCATCGCCGAGGTGGTCGCTGAGGTCCTCGCGACGCATGCGCCACCCGCCCGGCTCGATCTGGATACGGTTCTGGCGGCGGAGCGATCCGCACGGCGCCGCGCCCGTACACTGGTCGAGGATCTGTTCGCGACCGGGAGATCTGATGAGTAGTCTGTTCGGCGTCCTGCTGTTCGTCGTCGCCCTGATGGTGGCGATCTTCCTGCACGAGGGCGGCCATTTCGCCACCGCCAAGCTGTTCGGCATGAAGGTCGAGCGGTTCTTCCTCGGGTTTGGGACGACGATCTGGTCATTCCGGCGCGGTGAGACCGAATACGGCATCAAGCTGCTCCCGCTTGGTGGCTTCTGCAAGATCGCCGGGATGAGCCCCTATGAGCACGACGGCAACTTTCTGGAGAACGATCGGCGTCCCCGCAGCCAGAACAGCACCCCTGAACCCGCGCCCGATCCAACTCCTCCCGAGCGGCAGTTCCGCAACAAGCCAGCCTGGCAGCGTGCGATCGTGTTGGCCGCCGGATCGGTCACCCATTTCCTGGTCGCGCTGGCGCTGATTTACGGTCTGCTGGTGGTGATCGGCCTGGAGAGCGGGCCGCCGACCACCACCATCCAGAGCACTGTGGCGACCACCATAAGCGGTGCCAGCGCTCCGGCCCAGGCCGCCGGCCTGCGGGCAGGGGACCGCATCCTCACCATCGATGGCCAGCCGATCTCGACCTTCCAGGCGGTCCGCGACACGGTCGCCGACAAGGCTGGCAAGCGCGTCACCATCACCTTCGAACGCGCCGGCCAACAGCACACCATCACGCTGGTCCCGGCTGACCAGGGTGGACGTGGCTTCCTCGGCATCGCGCCCACCCTCCAGGCCCGGCGGGTCGGCGTGCTCAAAGGGGTGCCTGAGACTGGCCGGATGTTCGGTCAGCTGGTGGTTGATTCCTTCCGCGGGATCGGTGGTCTCATTCCCGGCCTCGCCCAGCGCATCCACCCAACCCCGAGCATCGGCACTGGCGGCGGTGGCGGTGGGGGTGGCGGTGGCGGCGCCGCCCCGGTAGGCCTGATCGGCATCGGCCGACTCGCGGGTCAGGCCGCCGCCGCTGGCCAGTGGGGCATGTTCCTGGCCCTGCTGATCCAGTTCAACGTCTTCGTTGGCATCTTCAACCTTCTGCCCATCCCAATCCTGGACGGTGGCTACCTCGCCCTTGTCGCCTGGCAGTCGATCACCAAGCGTGAGGTTGACCTCCGGAAGATCGCCCCGGTCGCGGTGGTGGCGGTGAGCTTGCTGGTGATGTTCGTGGTGGTCGTGGTTTGGCTGGACATCACCAACCCGGTGGCGAACCCGTTCAAATGACCTATCTCGACAACTTGGAGAGGAGCAGCGACCCGTGGGCATCCCTCTCGAGATGACCGACATCGCGGCCGGAGCCGGCCGGCGGCGCTCGCGACGGATCAATGTCGGCAAGGTCCCAGTTGGTGATGGCGCGCCGATCAGCGTGCAGTCCATGACCATCACCAAGACCGCCGACGTGAACGCCACGCTGCAGCAGATCGCCGAACTGGCCGCGACCGGTTGCGATATCGTCCGGGTCGCCGTGCCCGATACCGACGATGCCGCCGCCCTGCCGCAGATCGCCAGGCACTCCACCATCCCGGTGATCGCCGACATCCATTTCCAGTGGAAGTACGCGATGGCCGCGCTTGAGGCGGGCTGTGCGGGGGTGCGCATCAACCCGGGCAACATCAAGAAGCACGACAAGGTCAAGCTGATCGCCCGTGAGGCGTCCAGCCGTGGCATCCCCATCCGGGTCGGCGTCAACGCCGGCTCGCTGCAGAAGGAGATTCTCGCCAAACATGGCGGCCCGACCGCTCCGGCGCTGGTGGAGTCCGCCATGTTCGAGATCGGCATCCTCGAGGAAGTCGGCTTCGGCGACATCAAGATCTCGGTCAAGCACCAGAACCCGGCGGTGATGATCGCCGCCTACCGGCTGCTCGCCGCCAAGTGCGACTATCCGCTGCACCTCGGTGTGACCGAGGCGGGCACACCAAAGGACGGCATCGTCAAGTCCGCGGTCGGCATCGGCGCACTGCTCGCTGAGGGCATCGGCGACACCATCCGCGTGTCGCTGACCGCCCCGCCGGTCGAGGAGATCAAGGCCGGCAACCAGATCCTCGGCGCGCTCGGCCTACGGCCGAAAAAGCTCGACCTGGTCGCCTGCCCGTCCTGCGGCCGTGTCGAGGTGGATCTCTTCACGCTCGCGAACGCGGTCGAGGAGCGCATGGGCGAGATCGACGCGCCGATGCGGGTCGCGGTGATGGGCTGCATCGTCAACGGCCCCGGCGAGGCCCGCGAGGCCGACATCGGCGTGGCCTCCGGCAAGGGCAAGGGTCAGATCTTCCGCCACGGCCAGGTCGTCCGGACCGTTCCGGAGGCCGAGATCGTCGATGCGCTGATGCACGAAGCCAAGCTGCTGGCCGAGGAGTACAAGGTGTCGGGTGGCACTGCCGGCAAGCCCGAAGTGGTCAGGTGAGCTGAGGCCGAGATGCGCCTTGGCCGACCATCGGGGGCGGTGCGCGGGGCGGCCGGCCTAGAGGCACGGCCGCTCGGCCGGCGCGACCAGGCCGCGGCAATCGCCTTCCTCGACCAGCGGCCCGCCAGGGACGTGTTCATCGCCTCACGGATCCTCAACGATGGCGCGCTCGGACCGGTTGGCTGGAGTCCTCTTTGGGGTGCCTTCGACAGCCGCGGTGCGCTGTGTGGCGTGCTGCACGTGGGACCGAACCTGGTGCCGGCAGCCGACGACCCGGAGGTCATCGAGGCCTTCGCGGCGCCCGCGCGGGGGCCAGGCACCACCCGCATGCTGGTCGGTGAGCGCCGCGCGGTCGAGCGACTCTGGGAGTTGATCGCGCCGACCTACCCGAGACCACGCGAGATCCGCGCCCGCCAGTACGTGTACGCACTCGCGCTCGACCAACTGGCGACCCCACTGGAGCGTGGACAGGGCCGCGCCAGGCTCGCGGTCCCAGCTGACGAGGAGCGGGTCCTGCGGCTCTCCGCCGCGATGTACACCGAGGAGATGGGGGAGAACCCCCTCACCCGCGACCCGACGTCCTATCGGCGCCGTATCCGGGTGCTGTCCAGCCGTGGCTGGACCTATGTCTACGACGTGGACGGCGAACTCCAGTTCAAGATGGACATTGGCTGTGCCAGCCGACGGGGCGCCCAGATCCAGGGTGTGTTCGTTCCCCCGGAGCTGCGTGGCCAAGGGGTCGCGACCAGGGCGATGACCGCATGCTGTCAGCTCGCCTTCCAGCGCCACCCGTCGCTGTCGCTGTACGTCAACGACTTCAACCACCCGGCGGTGGCGCTGTACGAGCGCCTCGGGTTCCGCCGTGAACCGTTCGACTTCCAGACCATCATGCTTCCCTAGGCTTCGGAGAGGGCCATGTTGGGCCAGTGCCCAGTGCTGCTGGAGCGGGACGAGGAGTCACGTTCGCTGTCCGCACTGGCGGCCCAGGTCGCGGCGGGCGGCGGCCCACAGGCCGTGGTGGTGACCGGGCCAGCGGGGATTGGCAAGTCCCGGCTGGCCCGTGAGTTCCTCGCCTCGCTGCCCGAGCCCTGGGTGCCGGCGACGGTGCGCCTGTCACCGACGCAGGTCCTGCTTTCGGAGTTTCCTCCGCAACGGCCGCTGGCGATGCTGGCCGACGACGCCCAGTTCCTCGATCCCGGCCAGCTCGACCAGCTTCCCAACCTACTCGAACGGCTTGGCGCCGAGTCGGTGGTCCTGGTGCTCACCTGGCGCCTCGGCCACCGGGGCGACGACGCCACGCTGCGGGCGCTTGCCCGTCTGGTGCGCGCACCACGCGTTCAGGAGCTGCGGCTCGGTCCCTTGTCACCCGGCGGGGTGGAGCGAATGGCGGCGGCGATGGGCAAGTACGCGCCGGGCGACCTCTACGCCCGAACGGGCGGGAACCCGTTTTGGACCGAGGAGCTGCTGCGCGGCGGGGACCGGGTCCCGTGGACGGTCGTCGAGGCGGTCGCCGCGCAGCTCGAGCTGCTGCCGGAGCCGGCACAGGTGCTGGCCCGCATCCTCGCGGTCGCTGACGAGCCGCTGCCAGTCCGTGCGGTGGCGCGGTTCGTCGACGAGTTCGACGCCGCCTTTGGGGCGCTTGCCGCCGCCGGGTTCGCCAGCGAGGCCGGCGGATCCCTTGCCATGCGCCACGCCTTGGTCGCTGAAGCCGTCGCGTCGACGTTGGGGCCAATCGAGAAAGCCGGCCTGCACGGCCGCCTCGCCGCCGTCGCCGAGGCAGAGGGGGGCGATCCTGCCTGGATCTCGCGCCATTGGGCGGCGGCCGGGGAATCCAAACGGGCGGGGCCCCTCGCGCAGCAGGCCGCAGCGCGTCTACGTGGGCAGGGTGCCCATCGCCGCGCGCTCGAGTATTACAAGCTGGCGCTTGCAGACCCACCCAACGAGCCGATCGAGGCGGCGGAGCTGTATGAGGCGGCCGCCATCACGGCCGCGCTCGTCGGAGAGTTCAGCGACGCGCGCGCCTGGGTGACCGCCGCGCAGGCGGCCTATCGCCGCGGCGGTGCGCCGGGCCGTGCCGTTCGGGTGCTGCTCGACCCAGCCTTTGGGTACCTACCGTGGCTGCGGCCCTCCGACCGGCTCGACGACGAGCCGGTCGAGCGGCTGCTCGCTGAGGCACAGGTGGCGATGCGGCGCGACGACGTGGATAGGGCGCGTGACCGGATCGAGCGGGCGGAGCTGCTCGCCCGGGAGCAGGGCGACGGCATGGCGTTGGTCCGCACCGCCAGCCAGGTGCTCTTCGCTCTCGGCGAGTTCGGCCGCGGCGAGCGCCTCCTCGAGGAGGCCAGGGGCTTCGCTGACGTGCAGGCCCATCCCATCCGGGAGGCCAGGGTCCTGACCACGCTCGGGCGGAGCCGGCTGGCTCAGGGCTACGTGGCGGAGACGGTCGAGCTGCAGCGTCACGCCGCGGAGGTGGCCCGCCGCGACCCGGACAGCGCATCGTGGACCGGACGGATGGCGCTCGGCCATACGCTGGCACTCGCGGGCGAGATCGACGAAGGCGCGGATGCGCTGCTCGAAGCGGTGACCCTGCTGCCGCGCATGGACGCCATGGCCACGATGATCGGCGGCTACCGCCGCTTTGAGCGCGGCGAGCTCGACGCTGGTCTGGCGCGCATGGTGGAAGGCAGCGAGCGGCTGTTCGCCGAGATCGACTTCGATCCGCTGTTTCGGGCGGTGGTCGTGTCCAGGGTGATCGGGCTGCGGGCGCTCGCCGAGGCGCTCGGCGGCCACGGAGCCGAGGCGCTACGTTCCCTGCGGCGGGTCGACGAGCTGTGTCCCGAGCCGTTCAACGACATGGCCACCACCCTGGTGTACGCCCTGGCCCGGGCAGCGGTCGACACCGGCGACGCCGGCCTCGCCGCCGAAGCCCGGCGCCGCGCACACGACCTGGCCCGCCGGACGACGGGGCCAGGCGTCATCGGCGTGGCCGAGGCTGTGGCCGGCTTCTCGGCTCGTCTGGCCGGCGACCGTGACGATGCTGCCCGTCACTTCCAGGCGGCGGCGGGACTGCTTGAACGAGCTCCACGTGCGGTGCTCGCCGCCGAGTGCTGGTGTGACGCCGCTGCCGAGCTCGCCTCGCGGCCAGGCACCACCGCGGCGCTGCAGCGAGCCCGAGCGCTCTGCGAGCGGCACACGCTCACCCGGGTCGCTGCCAGAATCGAGGCAACCGAGCGTGCCATCGCCGCTGGCGGCGTCGAGGTGCCGCGGCCGCGGGCCGAGTTGACGTCGCGTGAGCGCGAGGTTGTCGCCCTCGCTGCCGAAGGCTTGAGCAACCGGGAGATCGGCGCCCGCCTCTACCTGTCGGAAGGCACCGTGCGCAACTATCTCTCAACGGCCTTCGCCAAGCTCGGCGTGTCACGACGTTCCCAGCTGGCTGGCAAGACCAGCGGCCTCCCGCTCAGGCTAGCCAGGTAAGAGCGCCCGGTCCCGTTCGGCCAGGACCCGCCGCAGGATCTTGCCGGTGGGATTGCGGGGGATCTGTTCGACGACGACGACGTCGCGGACCTGCTTCCATGGTGCGAGTCTGCCCTCGAGCCAGGTGCGCAGGCCGGTGGAGTCACAGTCGTCGGCGAGGACGACGTAGGCGACGGGCACCTCGCCAAATTCGGCGCTTGGCCGGCCGATGACGGCGGCGTCGGCGACCGTGGGGTGGGCGAGCAGCTCGCTTTCCACTTCCGCGGGCGCGACGGTGTAGCCGCCGACCTTGATGAGCTCCTTCAGCCGGTCGATCACGTAGAGGTTGCCAGCGTCGTCGAAGCGGCAGAGGTCGCCGGTGTGCAGCCACCCGTCGGCGTCGATCGTCGCCGCGGTTGCGGCGGCGTCGCCGAGGTAGCCGCGCATGACCTGCGGGCCGCGGACCCATAGCTCACCTGCCTGGCCGGCCGGAAGGCGAGTGCCAGCGCCGGGCTCGACGATGACCGCCTCGTTGTTCGGCAGCAGGCATCCGACGGACCCGCGCACCGGTGGGTCGGCGGGCGGCGCGTGGGGACTCAGTCGCACCCAGGATGTCGACGACCTGGCACCCAAGCCGGTCTTCGACCTCGGCGTCGACCCCACGCGGCAGCGGCGCCGCTCCGGTCATGATCAGCCGCAGCGACGACAGGTCATACCGGTCCACCACCGGGTGGCGGGCGAGCGCCAGCAGCACCGGCGGCGTCAGCGGCGCCACGCTCACCGCGTGCTCCTGCACCATCCGCAGGTAGCCTTCGAGGTCGCCCGGCCGGACCGTCATGGTGACGACCCGAGCGCCAGAGCGCAGCGAATGGCCGAGGATGGCCGTGCCGTACAGATGCGAGATCGGGGTGATGAGCCCGACCGTGTCAGCCGGGCCGACCCGCACCGCGGGCACGGTCGCGAAGAGCTGCAGGAACGCGCTCGCGGTCGCGTGCGTGTGCACGGCGGTCTTGGCTCCCCGCTGGTCCCGCTCGAGTTGAACAGCAAGGCGTCGTCGCCGGGGCTGCGGCTGGCGAGCGGGACCGTACCTGAGCGCAGCAACTCCGCGAGGGGCGTGACCCCCGCGACGCCGCCCAGCCCGATGACGGCCTCGACCGGGCGCTGTCCGTGTCCGTTGCTGATGCTGGCGAGCGCCTGCTGAACAGCTGGCCAGGCACGGCCGTCGATGGCCACGAAACGCGGCTGGGTGCGGGCGAGCTGGCGGGCGAGCTCACCCGCCGTCAGCGCCGGGTTGGCCTGCGCCGCGGCCATACCGGCGGCGAGACTCCCGTAGAGCGCCACCGCGTAGTCGGCGCTGTTAGCCTGGATTCTCGGGAGGCGGGCATGAGCCCGCCGCTTGTGTTGTGCGCTGGTGCAGGGTGGCATCCTTCCTGCTCAGGAGAGTGCTTGGTCCTCTCGTGGGCGTAGGATCCAATCGGTCTTGGTGAAGAACCTCAATCGCTCTGCGGAGCTGAATACTGCGGCGAGTGGCCACCATGCGCAGCGGTTTGCGCGCATGGCCTTGGCCGTAGGCGTCCTGTCGGCGTGTCGGGGCGACG
>WNGD01000467.1_pt1 | contig 42965 bp, 38 predicted proteins | sample 5400671 | NCBI WGS metagenome assembly WNGD01 (sample SAMN13153369, study PRJNA577476) | soil metagenome | isolation source: 40 cm soil or saprolite under grassland replicate 2 | place: USA:California | collected 2016-06-15 | reverse complement strand
GCGATCAGACTCAGGAGTACCGATTGGAGTTGGCGCTGCGGACCCTCCAGAGCGTGCTCCGATCTGAACCGGGAGCACGGTTGCTCGTCACCGGACGTCTGGTGTCTCCCATCCAGCCACTTCTCGACGAGCTGGATCTCGCCGGTCGCGTCGAGCTGGTCGGCCGTTACACGCAGCGAGAGGCTCCCGAGATCCTGCGCCGGGCTCACCTCTTTCTCCACACCAAGGTCAAAGATCCCTGCCCGAGCGCCGTGATCGAGGCGATGGCATGTGGACTGCCAGTCGTCTACGCCGCAAGTGGCGGTACCCCCGAGCTTGTCGGGACCGACGCGGGGATCGGCGTTCCACATCCTGAAAGCTGGGAACGGGATGAGCCACCGCCGGCCGAGGCGCTCGCCGCAGCCGTTTCGAAGGTTCTCGGCGATCGCGAGACCTATGCCACGGCCGCCCGGAAAAGAGCAGTCGAGCGCTTCGGATTAGGCCCGTGGCTGGATCGTCACGCCGAGCTGTTCGCCGGGCTGGTTCGCTGACGCCTCGACCCAGATCTCGCCCCACACGAAGCTCGGGTCGCCCATCTCCCAGCCCGCGGCGGTGAGCTCGCCGCGAAGCAGGTGCTCGTCGTACTCGACCTCGTGCTCGCGATCGGAGAAGTGAGGCAATCCGAGCTCCTCCCGAAGCGGGACCGTCCAGTCGCGGTTGAGCATGGGCACTCTGATCAGCAGACGCTCGGTCCCGGCCGCTCGGAGTGCAGCGAGTAGCTCGACGCGTGGCCCGATGTGCTCGAGGACATTCGACAGAACAGCGACCTGGACCGGCTCGTCGGGCTTGTAGTCCAACGCATTCGCTTCGACATAGGTCACACGGGGATGAGCAAAGCGCTTGCGTGCGAACTCGAGCATCCACGGGCTCGAGTCGATCGCGAGGACTGTCGAACCCGTTCGCTCCGCGATGTCGTAGGCGAGCTCCCCTTTTCCGCAACCGACATCCAAGACCCGCTCCCCGTGGACCCGCTCGACGAAGAAATCGTGGTAGCCGGTGAGCCGATGTTTCGCATGAACGCCCCCGTCATAGAGGATCGCTCCGAGGTCGACGCCGACATAGGCATCCTGGTAGGCCTCGAGGAGGCGGCGCATCGCCCGCTGCCGGTCTGGGTCGGCCCGGAGTGTTGCGAGCCAGAGTCGAAAGAGCGGTCGCCAAACGGCGAACGGGAACAGCGGTCGGAATGGTCGCAGCGGTACCCTGCGCGCGGCACCGGCGGCGATGCGGCGGGCCGTCCACCGTCCTCGGTTCACCCGAAGTAGCCTCGCAGCCGCCCTCGTAACGTCGCGACCTGGAACTGCGCGCCGGTTCGATCGCCTCGCACGAGCGCGCGCAGGGCTCCTCCGACGGGGCGGACGAACATCCGGCCCACGCTGCTCAACGGATAGCGGTTCTTTCGGAGGATGTAGCCGATGCTGACGCCCTCGGGCTCGGCCGCCGCGCGCCGCGCGGCGGCCGTTCGCATCTTGTCCTCGTGTAGGACAACGAGATCCGGGTCGTACTCGATTCGAGCCGAGGTCGCGAGCGCGCGCACGAGGTAGTCGGTCTCTTCGCCGGAAGCACCCCGAGTTCCGGAACCAAGGCCGAGCCGCTCGTCGAATTCGCCCACGGCTGCGGCGACAGACGAGCGCAAGAAGATCGTGAAGGAGATTGCGCGGTTCCACAGATTGTCACGCGTCAGCAAAGTGGAATCCTGGGCCCAGGCCGGCGACGACTGTCCATGCCCGTCTATCGCTCGACCGCACAGCCCGTCGAGGTCCGAGCTCTGCGCGAGCCGTCGAGCGACGTGTTCGAGTAGATCTTTCGGATACTCGCAGTCGTCGTCGGGAAAGGCAACGAGCTCGGCGCTCAACTGGGCAAGCGCGACATTCCGGGCGCGAGAGAGCCCTTTCGGTGATCGGAGTTGAACGATGTCGAGCGAAGCATGATTCGCGACGACCGTGTCGACGCGGTCGTCCGCGTTCTGGTCGACGATGAGCACGCGAAACGCCGCGTGGGTTTGCCGCTCGAGCGATCCGAAGAATCGGTCGAGTTCCTCGACCCGGCCGACTGTTGCAACGACGAGGTCGAAGGCGGGCAGCTCAAACGGCACGGCCCGTACGCTATCGCCGGTGCCGCTCGTCTCCGTCCTCCTCGCAGTGCACAACGGCGCTCCCTACTGCGGGGCGGCCGTGCAAAGCGTGCTCCGGCAGACCCTTGCGGAGTTCGAGTTGATTGTCGTCGATGACGCGTCGACCGACGATACCGCCCGACTCCTCTCGGGCTTTCAGGATTCCCGTCTGAAGGTCCTCACCAATGAGGAGCAGCTTGGTCTCGCGGCCTCGCTCAACCGAGGGCTCGACGTGGCGACCGGTCGGTACATCGCCCGTCTCGACGCAGACGATGTCGCGTGCCCGAGACGCTTCGAGCGACAACTCGCGCGCTTTGCCAGGGACCCTGAACTGGGTGTGGTCGGGTCCGCTGTGCTCGACCTCGATCCCGATGGTCGTCCAGGCGTGCTGCACCGCAACCCGCTCGGGCCCCGCGGGGTTCGCTGGCGCGCACTCTTTGGCTCACCGTTCTTTCACCCGACCGTGCTGGTTGTGCGCGACTTGCTGGAGGCGAACTCCCTTCGCTACGACACCGCGTACCTCGAGAGCGAGGATTACGACCTGTGGACGCGTTTGCTCGCGTTCACCGACGGCGCGAATCTCGCGATGCCGCTGACCCTCAAGCGCGTTCATCCCGGCCAGGCGTCCCTTCGTCGTGGAGACCTGCAGGCGACGTTCCAGGAACAGGTGGCGTTGCGCGAGATCGGTCGCATTGCGCCCGATCTGGATCCGGACCAAGCGCAACTGGCCTGGACGCTCGGAAACGGCCGGCGACTGGACACCACGAAGCTCAAGGATGCGGCCGAATCGTTTCTTTCGCTTCTCGCTTCCTTCGAAGGTCGGCATGGCGTGGACCCGGAGGTTCGGGCGAGCGCAGCGAGAACGCTTGTGGGTTCCGGACTGATGCGACAGGCCTTGTCCCTCGGCGCACGCCACCAGGCGCGGCTGATCTTTCGCGGCGTGAGCCGGCGGTCGGAAGAGCGCCGGTCAAATCGGAGAGTGAGGGCGTTCCTGAGCACGCTCACCTCTCCCCCCCAACCATGGCGTGTTGCGGTCATCTCGCCGGAGCCGACGCCGTATCGCTCGCCTCTCTTCGATCGTGTTGCGGCTCAGGATGAGGTCGATCTGACGGTGATCTACGCGGCACGTACGGTCGCGGGTCGCACCTGGAGCGTTGAACCACACCACCGCACCGTCTTTCTGCGGGGAACGCGGCTGCCCGGACTCAGGCGAGTCCTACGCCACGACTACCCGGTCACGCCCGGAATCGCCCGCGCGCTGCGAGACGCTGATCCCGCCGTCGTGGTCGTGTCAGGCTGGAGCACATTCGCCGCGCAGGCTGCGGTCGCCTGGTGTCTTCTTCACCGAGTCCCCTACGTGTCGCTCGTCGAGAGTCACGACCTCGGTCCTCGATCGGGCTGGCGACGCGCGGTCAAAGGCGCAGTGGTCCCTCGTGTCATGGCGGGCGCGGCGAGCGTTCTCGTAGTCGGGAGCGCGGCGCGGGAATCGGTAGTGGCGCGTGGCGCGTCACCGGACCGCGTGCGTGTATTCGCAAACACGGTGGACGTCCCGGCGTGGAGCCGGCGAGCCGACCTGCTCGTCCTTCAGCGTCCTCAGTTGCGCTCACGTGACGGGTGGACCGACGAAGACATCATTGTGCTCTCGGTTGGCAGGCTCGTTCCCGAAAAGGGTCTCGATACGCTCATCCGAGGCGCGGCCGCCTCCGGCGACCCGAGATTGCAACTCGTGTTCGCGGGGGGCGGGCCGGAGGCGAGCTCACTGGCGCGGCTCGCCCAAGGCTCCGGCGTCCGCGTCCTGGTTCGAGGCGATCTGACCGAGGACGAACTCGCAGTCGAATACGCGAGAGCCGACGTCTTCGCGCTGCTGTCACACCAGGAGACGTGGGGTGTTGTCGTCAACGAGGCTGCAGCGTCGGCACTTCCCCTCGTTCTCTCCGAGCGAGTAGGCGCCGCGCACGACCTGCTGCGAGACCGCGACAACGGCTTTCTCGTGCCGTCCGGAGACGTCGCCGCCACGGCGCGAGCGCTGCGGGCGCTCGCCGAAGATCGATCGCTGCGCCAAACAATGGGCGCGCGGTCGCGGGAGCTCGTGCGCGACTGGGGTTACGGGCCGTCGGTCGAGAGCTTCGTCGCCGCCGTTCGCGAGGCGACTTCGCGGTAGATCTCCTCCTGGATGTCGGTGACCCGGTCCCACGACGTTCGCCGGGCAGCGGCGATACCGCCGTGCGCAAGGCTTTCGCGCAGATCCGCGTCCATGAGCACGCGTCGTACCCCGTCGATCACTGAGTCGCGGTCGTACGGTACGACGAGCGCCTCGCCGTCCTCGAAGAAACCTGCGATGCCGCAGCGATCGGACACGATCACCGGCGTTCCTGCGGCCGCTGCCTCGGCGGCGACGATGCCGAAGCTCTCACCGGCGGACGGGAGCACGAAGACGTCCGCCTGTGGATAGAGGTCGTGTGGCGGCTCGCCCGTGACGGGCAGCACGTGGATCCGGCCGGTCGTTCGTTGCGCGTCGCGTACGATCGCAGAGGTTCCGTGCCGATCGTCGGGACCTGCGATCACGAGGTGCGCGTCCGGAATCCGGCGGGCGGCCTCGAGGAGATGCTCGATTCCCTTTCCGGCGGCGATGCGGCCCACGTAGAGGATGATCTGGGCCTGCTCCGGGATGCCGAGACGTACGCGCAGGTCGCCGTTCCGATCGGTTGTCTCAGGCTCGGGAAAGCCGTTGCCGCGCACGCGCACCTTACTCGACGACACGCCGCATGCGATCACGGCGTCCCGCTCACGCTCCGATGCAACCACTACCGCCGTGGCATCGCGCGCGACCCCGCGGTACAGGGTTCCGTCGAGCACACGCTTGAGCAGCACCTTGCGGAGCCGCGGCTCGAACATGCCGAGCGGCTCGAACACGTACGGAACGTGTGCGATGCGGCACCACGCGGCGACTCCGGTCGTCACCGGATCGCGGAAGCCGAAGATGTGCACGACGTCCGGTCGGTTGAGCCGGGCAAGTGCCGTCGGCAGCGTCGGTGTGATTCCCATCCAGCGATAGCGCAGCGGCGTCGCGAGGTAGCGAACGGTCGCGCCGTCGACGACTCCGAGCGAGGATCGCAAGGCCGGCCGCGATCCGAGGTCGCTGATGGTCGTGGTGATCACGTCGACGACGTGCCCGCGGGCCACTAGGCGGCGGACGAGCTCGCCGGCCGCGACCACCGGCCCTCCGAACGCCCGCGACGGCGCCCAGACGGGGGCAGCGAAGAGGATGCGGAGCGCGCGTTCGTTCACCGCACTAGCCTTGCCGACCATGCCCGGTCGCCGCAAGCCGCGTCTGCTGGTCCTGAACCAGTACTACTGGCCCGGGATCGAGGCGACGGCACAGCTTTTGACCGAGCTCTGTGAGGCGCTGACCGAGGATCTGGACGTGACGGTCGTGACGGGCGTCCTCCACGGCCACGAGGACGAGCCGCGCCGGACTGTCCGCCACGGCGTCGAGATCGTCCGCGTGCGCTCCACGTCGTTCGAGCGCTCGAGGATCTTCGCGCGCGCCGCCAACTACACGAGCTATCTCGCCAGCGCCCTGCTGCGCGGCGTGCGCGGCGCACGGCCCGACGTCGTTCTCTGCATGACCGATCCGCCGATCGTCGCGGACATTGCGCTGCTCGTCGCCCGTCGCTACCGGGCGCCGCTCGTCGTGATCAGCCAGGACGTCTTCCCGGAGATCGCCGTGCAGCTCGAGCGGCTCCAGAGTCCGGTCTTGATGAGCCTGCTCCGCGGGCTCGTCGGCCTCTACCTGCGTCGCGCCGACCGGATCGTCGCGATCGGCGACACGATGCGCCGGCGCCTCGAGGAGAAGGGCGCACCTCCGGAGCGACTGCGCGTGATTCCCAATTGGGTCAACACGCAACGACTCGGTCCGCTCGCGAAGGCGAACCCCTGGGCGCGGAACGTCAAGCTTGATGACAAGTTCGTCGTGATGCACTCGGGGAACGTCGGGCACGCGCAAGATCTTGACTCTCTTGTCCGCGCCGCCACCTTCCTGCGCGATCTTGAAGATCTCCGCATCATGATCATCGGAACCGGCGCGCGTCATGCAGAGCTCGTCGGCCTGGCCGAGCTCCTCGAGGTCGACCAGGTTCAGTTTCTGTACTACCAGTCGCGCGGCGTGCTCCCGCAATCGCTCTCCGCGGCAGACGTCCACGTCGTCGGGCTGGCGCCGGGTCTCGCGGGCTATGTGGTGCCGAGCAGGTTGTACGGGATCCTCGCAGTAGCCCGTCCGGTCATCGTCGCCGCCGAGACCGAGAGCGAAACTGCCCAGGTGGTAGAGCGCGTGGGGTGCGGGCTCGTCGTCCCACCCGGGCGTCCGGAGCTGCTGGCGCGTGCGATACGAGATGCGCACGACGGCAAATACAACCTCGCAGAAATGGGTGCGCGGGGGCGGGAATGGGTCGTGAAGGAAGCGGACCGCTCCGTTGCGATGGGCCGCTACCGAGAGCTTCTACGCGAGCTTGCGCGCTCGTAGGTACCTCGTACCGGCGGTACTGCTGGTCTCGGTTGCGCTCATCGGCGCTTGGAACGCCTACGACTATCCGAGCTACGCGGGTTTCGATGTCGCTGAGCATCAGGCGTACGCCGACCTGCTCATACATCACGGGCAGATTCCCGGCCCCGAGACACGGAGCGAGTACTACACGCCTCCGGGCTTCTACGCGATCGCCGGTGCCGCGACGCTGCTGGGAGAGCACGTTCACCCCCAGGACCCGCACAAGCTCGCGCAATACGTGAACTGGATCTTCCTGGTCGCAACCGCTGCGGCGCTTCTGCTCCTGGCGCGGGAACTCTTCCCGGGCCGACCGTGGTTCCGGGCGGGCGCGCTGGGCTACTTCTGCTTTCTCCCGGTGGTCTTCAGGTCCTCAGCCATGTTCCATCCCGAGCCACTGTCTATGCTGCTCTCCACGCTTGCGCTGCTGCTCGCGGCACGCATTCTCGTGCGGCGAAACTTTCAGCATTTGCCTGCCATTGGGCTCGGAGCCGTGCTCGGCGCAGGTCAGCTCGTCAGAGCGTTCTCCCTCTGGACCTTCGCGGCGATCGTGGTTGGCTTCGCGGCAGCGGCGCTTGTCCGGTACGCAGAGAGGCGCATGGTGCTGAAGGCGCTTGGGATCGTCGTGGTGGCCACCGCACTAGTGGCCTCCCCCTGGTACATCAGGCAGGCGATCCATTACGGCAATCCCGTGTTCGATCGCCCCACGGAAAACAAGCCTCTTTGGGAGCGGCGGCCGGCCAGCTTTTACTTCGGGCTCGGATTGCCGCAAGTCTTCACAGAGCCGATTCGTCCGAACTTCGTCAACGAGGCGCTACCCACCACCTACAGCGATGTCTGGGGTGACTACTTTGGTGTCTTCGGCTGGGACGCGGCCCATGCGCCCACGCCCCGCCAGAACCGCGAGCTCCGGCAGCAGAGTGAGCTTGGTCTGGTACCCACTCTGCTGGCGCTCGTAGGCTTGGCGACCATGCTCGTGACCGCCCTGAGGCGCCGTGCGCCTGCCCTGCTTGCGGTAACGCTCCTGCCGTTACTGGGTATCTTCGGCTACCTCTACTTCACCGTCAGCTATCCGACAGCGGACGGCGACGTCCTCAAGGCCAGCTACATGCTCACGACAGCGCCAGCCTGGGCACTCGCTTTCGGCTACGCGTTCGATTGGTTGTCGGACCGCGGCCGGCTCATTCGCGCTGCAGTCCTGCTCGTTACGGCAGGAAGCGCGCTGCTCAGCATTCCGTTCCTGGTCTATGGGAACCCGCTCGGGTTCTTGTAGGTTCTTCGCCGTGACCGGCGTTCTCTTCACTTGCGTGGGCCAGCGGGTGGATATCGTCAAAGCATTCAGGCAGGCAGGTGCGACGACGATAGCCGTCGACGCGAACCCGCTCGCACCGGCTCTCTACCTCGCCGACCACTACGCACTCGTTCCGAGAGTCGACGAAACGGAGTATGTGGTGGCTCTGCGTGCGGTGGTCGATGAGCACGATGTGGACTTGATCGTTCCACTGACCGATCTCGATCAGGTCACGCTCGCGCGCTCGCGCGCCGAGCTCGGCGCGGTGGTGCTGCTTCCCGACGCAGAGATCGTCGAGCGTCTCGGCGACAAGTACCTCGCACACCTCCTGTTCGAGGAGCGTGGCATCGCGACGCCGCCGACATGGCTGCCGAACGGCGTGCCCGACGATGCGGCGTATCCGCTGCTCGTGAAGGCGCGCCACGGCTTCGGCTCGCGGCACATCTATCGTGCGGCCGATCCTGCGCAGCTCGGCTTCTTCCTCGGCTACACCCCCGTCGACTCGATCGTGCAGGCGTGTCTACGGGGAGAGGAGTTCTCGGTCGACGTCTTCTGCGATCTGGAAGGCCGCTGCCTCAACGCGATTCCCCGCACGATGATCGAGTCGAAGGGCGGCGAGTCGATCAAGGGGATGAGCATTCGCGACGAGCGGTTGATCGAACTGGCACGCGACGTCGCCGAGAGACTGGAGCTCGTCGGACCGGCGAACATCCAGTGCTTCCGCGAAGCCGACGGGTCGCACTACCTCACCGACATCAACACGAGGTTCGGCGGCGGCTTCCCACTGCCGCTCGCGGCCGGCGGAGGCTATCCAGAGCTTGCGCTCGCACTCGCGCGCGGCGAGCATCCCGAGCCGCGTCTCGGAGAATTCCGCGAAGGCATCGTGATGACACGCTTCTTTTCCGATCTCAGCCTCACGCCGAACGGCGACGGAACGCTGAAGCCGCTCGCACCCGCCGAATGACTCAGGGCGTCCGAATGAGGCCGGTCGGACTTAGTGGCTCAGAGCCACTAGTCCCGGGGAAGCGGCCCGCCGCCTCAATGTCTGCCTGGCACGACCGCACTTGTGGCTCTGAGCCACAAGGTCGAGTTCGATGAGGTACGTCGTCACCGGTGCCGCCGGGTTCATCGGCTCGCAGCTCGCGGAGAAGCTGCTCGAGGGCGGGCACGAGATCGTTGCGGTCGACTGCTTCACCGATTACTACGACCAGGCACTGAAAGAGGAGAACGCGGCTGGGCTCGACATCACGCGCCTCGATCTCGCAGAGGAGAATCTCGACCTGGCCGGCGTTGACGGCGTCTTCCACCTTGCAGGGCAGCCCGGCGTGCGCAGCTTCGGCGATGTGTTCGAGCAATACGTGCGACGGAACCTGCTCGCGAGCCGGAGGGTGTTCGAGGCGGTCGCGGCCGCGGGCACGCGCATCGTCTTCGCGTCGTCGTCGTCGATCTACGGGGATGCGGAGCGATACCCGACACCCGAGGAGGCCGAGCCGCGGCCGATCTCTCCGTACGGGATCACGAAGCTCGGTTGCGAGCAGCTCGCGTACGCCTACGCGCAGGGCTTCGGGCTCGACGCAGTCGTCCTGCGCTACTTCACGTTCTACGGGCCACGCCAGCGCCCGGACATGGCTCTCGCCCGCATCGTCGATGCGCTCGCGCGCGGCTCATCGTTCGAGCTCTACGGCGACGGGCTTCAGTCGCGCTCGTTCACGTACGTCGCCGATGGGATCGAGGCGACGATTGCGGCGATGGAGCGCGCGCCGGCCGGCGCCGTCTACAACGTGGGCGGCGGGGAGGAGGCGACGATGCGCGAGGCGATCGGGATTCTGGAACGCGTATCGGGCCGCACACTCGACCTGGTCGGGCGCAGGGCGGCGGCCGGAGACGTGAGGCGCACGTCCGCGGACGCGACAAGGATCGAGCGCGAGCTCGGCTGGCGCGCGACGACCTCGCTGACAGACGGTTTGCAAGCCCAGTGGGAATGGGCCTCCGCTAGAGTCGCCGCGCCTTGAGCACCCGCGATGTCGACCTCGAAGCCGAGCAGGAAGTCGATCTCGGCCGCTACTGGAGCGCCATCGTTTCGCGCTGGTGGCTCCCACTCGCCGGGCTGCTCGTCGGCGCGGTGCTCGGCTACCTCGTCTCACTCGGTGGCAACCAGGTCTGGAACGCGAGCTCGACCGTCTACCTCGGCGCTTCGTACAGCATCATCGGCGGAAACCTGCTCCAGGGGCCGCAGGCCAATCCAGCCACCGTCGGCACGATCGCGCGAGCGCAGGACTCGATCGCACAGGCCGCAGCGCGGGCTGGGATGCGCGCCGACGATCTGCGAGGGAACGTCTCGACGAAGAGCATCTCCACCGGCGCGGGCGCAAGCACGCTGAGGGTCACGGCCAATCCACTCGTCCGCCTCACCGTGCAGGCATCGACTCGCCGCAAGGCGCAGGTGGCCGCGAACACCCTCGCCGGGATCGTGGTCGATCGGTTGTCCCCGTTCGCCGACGAGAAGATCGTCGGTCTGCAAGAACGGATTGCCGCCGACCAGCAGCAGGTCGATGCGATCGCGCAGCAGCAGCGCGGCGCCTCGGACGCGACCGCGAAGGCCGTGTTCGCCATTCATCTCGGCGACGTCCTGGACGATCAGTTGCAGGCAAAGCAGCTCCTCATCCAGGCGCAGGAGGTCGAGCGGCCCAAAGTGCTCACACGTGCGGCCGCGGTTAAAACGACGGCTCGCAGCCGCAGGAACTCTGTCGTCGTCGCAGCGTTCCTCGGGTTGCTGATCGGGCTGCTCGCAGCGTTGCTGTGGGAGCCGGTCATGCGCCGCCGCTCGGGCTGATGCTGGAAGGCAAGACGGTGGCGGTGGTCGTCCCCGCCTACGACGAAGAAGGGCTCGTCGGGACGACGATCCAGGGCGTCCCGGACTTCGTCGACCGGATCTTCGTCGTCGACGACGCTTCCCGCGACGGCACGGCGGCAGCCGCCCGCGCCGCCGGTGACGCGCGCGTCGAAGTAGTTACGCACGAACGCAATTCGGGGGTGGGCGCGGCGATCGTCACGGGCTACCAGCGGGCGCTCTCCGAGGCGATCGACGTCGTCTGCGTGATGGCCGCCGACAACCAGATGGATCCGTCCGATCTGAAGAAGATCGCCCTGCCGGTTGCCCGCAGCGAGCTCGATTACGCCAAGGCCAATCGCCTCATCTCCGGGGAGGCCTGGCGCGTGATCCCTCGCTCGCGTTATCTCGGCAATGCCGTCCTCTCGTTGCTGACGAAGATCGCATCGGGTTACTGGCACGTTGCCGACTCCCAGTCCGGCTACACGGCGGCCAGCCGGGAGATCCTCGAGCAGCTCGACCTCGACCGCATCTATCCGGGCTACGGCATGCCGAACGACATGCTGGTTCATCTGAACGTCTGGAACGCACGGGTTCGTGACATCCCGTCGCGGCCGATCTACGGCGTCGGCGAACGGTCGGGGATCAAGATTCGCAAGGTCATCCCACGGATCTCGTGGTTGCTCGTGAAGGGCTTCTTCTGGCGGATGCGCGAGAAGTACGTCATCCGCGACTTTCACCCGCTCGTCTTCTTCTACGCCTTCGGCTTGCTGATGACCCTGCTTGGGCTCGGGCTTGGAATCGCCGAGGTCGTCCTGCGGCTCATGGGCAACGCGGTCTCGGTTGGCACGGTCGTGCTCGTCGCCCTGTTGCTGATCTTCGGCTCGCAATTCACGCTCTTCGCCATGTGGTTCGACATGGAGTCGAACAAGGATCTGCGCTGAGGCGGCTCGACGAGCCGGGGCGTAGGTCCTGCCGTTGTCAGCGGTGCTCGAGCGGGCTGAGGCGTTCGGCCGAGCACTCAGGGTGCATCGCTTGCCAGACTGCGAGATACCCCTCGAGCTCGATGTCTGCGTGGGGCGCCGCAAAGGATTGTGGTCTCGCCATGGCATCGATGATGCGATCGTCGATCACTTCGACGATGCACTCGCAGCGCCGCAGATACTCGGCAAGGGAGGCGGCAGAGGCCGCTGTGTCGGTTCGGATTCGCATTTCGCCACAGATGATTCGACCAGCAGGTGTCTCCTGAGCAGAGCCCACCGCTGGGCCCTGCTCACGAGGACACTTCTCTCGCGTGAAAGGCTCCGCCGCATCGAGCCCTCGTCACGCTCGTCCTGACCATCGGCGAAATCGACAGGTTGATCAGTCCCTCATCCGCGGTTGATTGGGGCGGTTCACTTCCCTGAGGCCGGACGGCGTCCCTGGGCCCGCGGCCGTGGCTGTAAAGCCCTCGTAAAGTCTGCGGCCTAGCGAAAGACGCCCCGGTAGCATCCTGCGAATGCCCACCGCCGTTGTGACCGGCGGGGCCGGGTTTCTCGGCTCCCACCTTTGCGATCACCTCGTCGCCAAGGACTACCGCGTCGTCTGCGTGGACAACCTGGACACGGGGTCGCTGCAGAACGTCGAGCATCTGCGGAGCGACAACTTCCTCTTCATCAACCAGGACGTGACGCATCACCTCGAGATCGAAGAGCCGGTCGACGCCGTCTATCACCTCGCGGCTCTGGCCAGTCCCATCGACTACCTGCGCATGCCCTTGCACTCGCTGAAGGTCGGCTCGTACGGGACGCACAACGCGCTCGGGCTCGCGAAGTTCAAGCGTGCCCGTTTTCTGCTCGCCTCGACAAGCGAGGTCTACGGCGACCCGCAGGTGCATCCCCAGCCGGAGACGTACTGGGGCAACGTCAACCCGATCGGGCCCCGTGGGGTCTACGACGAGGCGAAGCGGTACGCCGAGGCGATGGCGATGGCCTACCACGGCCAGCAGGGGGTCGACACCGCGATCGCGAGGATCTTCAACACCTACGGCCCGCGCATGCGTCCGAGCGACGGCCGCGCGGTTCCGACGTTTGTCAGACAGGCCCTTGAGGGCAAGCCACTGACTGTGTTCGGGGACGGCAGCCAGACGCGCAGCTTCTGCTACGTGGACGACCTCATTCGCGGGCTCGTCGCGCTGGCCGAGTCGGGCGAGCACCTGCCCGTGAACCTCGGCAATCCCGGTGAGTTCACTCTGAACGAGCTGGCCGAGGTCGTCCTCCGCATCACCGGCTCGAAGAGCGAGGTCGTCTACGAGGCGCTGCCCGTCGACGATCCGCAGGTCCGGCAGCCCGACATCACCCGCGCCCGCCAGTTGCTCGGGTGGGAGCCGCAGGTACAGCTCGAGGAAGGCCTGCGTCGCATGCTGCCGAGTTTCGGACGGGAGCCGGTCGTTGCCTAGGCGGATCGGGGTCGCGGCGGCGATCGTTTTCGTCGCTGCAGGTTTGTGCGTGCCCGCGGCGTCGGCCAAGGCGCACATGCTGGTCGGCATCCAGGACGATGCCATGACGCTGCGGGGAAATCCCACCTTTACGTTCCCGACCATGAAGCAGCTGCGTACGCAGATCGTGCGCATCAACCTGAACTGGAACGACGTCGCCAAGAGGCGCCCGGCCCACCCGCAGGATCCGGCCGACCCTGCGTACGACTGGGACCTCTACGACCGCGCGATTCGCTATTCGTCGCAGTACGGGATGCAGGTCCTGCTCACGATCCTGTTCACGCCCTCCTGGGCGAACGGCGGCGGTGCGCGCACCGTCCCGCCGAGCAACTACAACGACCTACGGAACTTCGCGTACGCAGCCGCCGAGCGTTATAGCGGCCACTTCATCGCGAACACGGACCAGTTCGACGAGGTTTACCTGCCGGCGGTGAAGTACTGGACGGCCTGGAACGAGCCGGCCAATCCAAACTGGCTGCAGCAGGTGTCCGGCGGCCGCTTTGTCAGTCCTCGCTCTTATGCACGCATCTGCACGGCGATCTGGGAGGGCGTTCACTTCACGAACTTCGCGGGCGAGAAGGTCGCGTGCGGCGTGACCGGGCCGCGCGGCAACAATGCACCGAATACCAGCCGGCCGTCCCTCTCGCCGCTCGCGTTCATGCGCCTGACCAAGGCGGCGGGGTTGCGGAACCTCGACGCGTACGCCCACAATCCGTACTACGGGAAGCCGAGCGAGACGCCCGCAACCAAGCCCGGCGGATCGGCGGTGACGCTCGGGAACATGAACAAATTGATCAGCCTCGTCAACAAGCTCTGGGGCAAGAAACGGATCTGGATCACCGAGTACGGCTGGCAGACGCCACCCGATCGGATCTTCGGCGTCTCGTTCGCACGGCAGGCTGCGTATGTGCGCCAGTCGTATGCGATTGCCCGTGCGAATCCACGGATCGACATGATGGTGTGGTTCATGCTCCGCGACGACACGAACCTCGGCATCGGCTGGCAGTCAGGCTTCCTCACCGCTGCCGGTAAGAAGAAGCCGGCGTTCAACGTTTTCGCCCGCCTGCCGCACTGAGCAGCGACCTGTAGAGCTCGTCCACGTCATCGACGAGCCGGTCGACTGCGTAGCGCGGCAACACGCGCTCGCGACCCTGCTTGCCCATCTGGGCGCGGAGGGCGGGATCACCGGCGAGCTCGGCGAGCCGGTCTGCGAGGTCGTCGGTCGCTCCGGCCTCGACCAGAAAGCCGTCCTCGCCGTCTCGAACGACGTCGGGGACGCCGCCGACACGTGTGGCCACCACCGGCAGCTCAGCGGCCAGGGCCTCGATGACGCTCACGGGAGTGCCCTCGTTCCCCGACGGGAGCACCAGCGCGTCGAACGCCGCGTAGAAGGGCGCTACGTCTTCCTGATAGCCGAGGAAGACCGTGTCGCGGGCAACGCCTAGCTCGTGCGCGCGCTGCTCGAGTTGCAGGCGGTCGGGGCCGTCCCCGACCATGCAGAGCACGGCGTCGACGCCGCAGTCGCGTAGGCGCTTGAAGGCGACGAGCACGTCGTCGGTTCGCTTCACCGCGGTCATCCGTCCGATCCAGCCGACGGCGAAGCGGTCGCCGGGAATCCCGAGGTAGCGGCGGCTCTCGCCGCGGCCGTTTTGGTCTGGTGTGACGCGCTCGTCGAGCTCGATGCCGAGCCGGATGACGACGAAGCGCTCCCGCGGAGCGACACCCAGGGCGACCAGGTCGTCGCGGACCTGAGGGCTGACTGCGACGAGCGCCGTCGTCCCGGCGGCGAGCCGGCGTTCGAGGAGCCGGAAGAAGAGCGAGCGGAGCGGCCCGAAGTACCCGCGCAGGACGTGGCCGTGGAATGTATGGACGATGATCGGCGGCCTCCGGGAGCCGGCCAGCAACGCGGCGACGCGACCGACCGTGCCCGCCTTCGCGGTATGCGTGTGCAGGATCTGCGGGCGCTCCTGCCTGATCAGTTTCGCGAGCCGGATCGTCGCCATCAGGTCACGCAGTGGAGAGATCTCGCGGCCGAGCTCGTCGATCCGCACGACCTCGACGCCGTGCGCGTCTGCGACGAAGGCCATCGAGTCTTCGCCGCGGGCGAGCGAGCCCGAGACGAGCGTCGTGTCGTAGCCGCGCTTCGTGAGCCCCTCCGTCAGGTACGCGACGTGCAGCGCGGGGCCGCCCATGTTCAGCCGGGCGATGACGCGCAGGATTTTGACCCGCGGGAGGTCAGATGGTGCGGTCATCGCCTCGAGCGGGTCGACCGGTCATTTCCGACGGACGCGCGGGCAAAGCCCGCACGCCCTGAGAGCGGCGTCGCGAGCGACGCCTCAGACGGTGGCAACGATCGCCTCGGCCGTGAGCTCGAGCCCGGCCGCGAGGTCGATCCGCGGCTCGTAGCCGAGCAGCTCGCGCGCAGCGGAGATGTCGGCCCAGGAATCCCGGATGTCTCCCGACCGCGGTGGCTCGAAGCGCTTCTCGACCGGCTTGCCGAGAATGACGCCGATCGTCTCGGCGACATGGTTGACGCTGGCGGGTGAGCCGGCCGCGATGTTGAACGTCCGTCCGCTCGCGCCTGCTGCGTCTGCGGCACGGACCGTGGCGTCGACGACGTTGCCGACGTACGTGAAGTCACGCGACTGCTCGCCGTCGCCGTAGATCGTGACCGGCTCGGCCTGGTCGATCGCCGCGATGAAGAGCGGTACGACCGCGGCGTATTGCGAGTGTGGGCTCTGCCTCGGCCCGAAGACGTTGAAGTATCTGAGGACGACGGGCTCGAAGGAGTCGTACACGCGGCCGAAGCTGATGCAGTAGCGCTCCGCCGCCAGCTTCGCGACACCGTAGGGCGAGATCGGGTCGGGCGGAGTCGCTTCGGACGTCGGCAGCTCCCGGCTCGACCCGTACACGGATGTCGAAGACGAGAAGATCACGCGCCGCACGCCTTCATCGCGGGCGGCCAGCAGCACGTTGAGTGTCCCTTCGACGTTCACCGCACTCGACGTCAGTGGGTCCTGCACGGAGCGCGGCACCGAGCCGAGCGCGCCAAGGTGGTAGACAACCTCGACTCCGCGTACGGCAGCGTGGACCCGCTCGTACGAGCGGAGCTCTCCCTCGACGACCTCGACGTCGAGGCCCTCGAGATTCGCGCGGTTGCCGGTCGAGAAGTTGTCGAGCACGCGGACGTCGTCGCCACGCTCGACGAGCGCATTCACGAGATTCGAGCCGATGAACCCGGCCCCGCCTGTCACCAAAGCCTTCATCCCGGTCATTTTCCCTGAGAGGGCGCCTGACTCCTCTGCGCAACTGCCGTGGCCGCCAGGCCGAAGGCGAGCCACGTCGCCGCATCGAGAGGGATTCCGGCCACGAGACCCTGCCCGCCCCAGATGCCCATCGCCGCGAGGGTCGTGAACGCCGCCACGGCTCCGGGTGGGGCGTTGGCGCGCAAGGCGAGCACGAGCGCCAGCGCAAACGGTGCGAGCCAGAGGACGAGGCCGATCAGGCCGAGGTCGGCTGCGGCCTGAACGTAGGCGTTCTGCACGCCCCATTCGTGCTCGCGGGTGGGGAAGGCAAGTGGCGCCACGTCGGGGAACTTCTTGCGCGCGGCCGGCAGCTCAGGGTCGACGACGGCGGGCTCGGTCGACGCCTGCCAGCCCGCGCCGACGATGGGATGGTCGAGCCAGATGCGATAGCCGATATAGGCGAGCAGCGCGTGGTGCGAGTACGTCTGGATGTCGGCGGTCTGCGTTTCCTTGCCCTTGAGGTGTACGAAGCGCAGGAAGTTCTCGAAATCGCCTGCGCGGAGGACGAGCACTCCCGCAGCGACCACTGCAACGACGATCCCGCTTACGGCGACGTCCCGCACTGCGAGCCGGCGCCGGCGCGAGACGGCGTAGAGGAAAGCAGCCGTGCCGCCCGCGATCCCGATCAAACCCGCCGTCGCGCCGGAGAGGATGAGACCCACTCCGCCGCTTGCGACCGCTGCCCAGCCGATCCGCCTGCCTGCGAGAAGCACCGCCGCGAAACCGATGCCGAGCGCGAGGGCCGAGAGCGCGGCGAAGTCCGAGTGGCCGAGGAACGACGGCTGCCGCCGGCCCGCCGCCCACGCATCCGCCATGTCGACGCCGAGGAACTGCAGCAGCCCGAAGCCGGTCGCCACGACGCTCCACGCGACGGTCGCAGCCGCGACGAGCTCCCAATCCGCCCGGCGCCGCAGGATCAGCGGGGCGGAAAATGCGAGCAACGCGTATTCCGAGAACTTCGCCCCCGTGACGAAGTGCACGAGCGAGCCCGAGCGGACGAGGATCCACAAGATCAACGAGACCGACGCGATCCACAGCGTCAGCGCTGGACGGAGAGGGGCGAATCCGGCCCGCAACCCCTCCCGCAGTGCGACGACCGCGACGGCCACGACCGCGGCGTCGGACAGCTCGAGCCCGAGGTGCGTGGACCCGAGCGGCACCCTCACTCCCGGCTGGTACTTGATGTGTAGGAACAGGAAGGGGACTGCGAGCGCCAGGGCGGCGGCGCCGGGGCTGACGCCCGACCGCGCTACGGAGCGCGCCCTCAGCGCCAGGGTCTCCGACACGGCCACGGAACGAGTCTAGGTATTGCCCTCCCTAGAATGGCTGTCGAAGCCGCTGATAGGGGAACTAGCGATGTTTTGTGGCGTGGTGTGGGTTAAGCGGCCGCGCCGGCGGAGCCGGCACGGCCTTTATGGTCGGCAGCGCAAGCGCAGCCTCAGTTCCTAATGCGCTCGGGGCTCTTTTGGCGCCGGTCGGCGGCAGCCGCTGGGATCTATGCCTCAGTCGTCCTCGGCTTCTTCGGGACGGTGATCGTCGCCCACGCGTTCACGACCCGCGTGCTCGGCTTGTACGCAATCGTCATCGCGGCAACCGGGTTCTTCCAGACGCTGCTCGACCTGACGATCGAGGAGGCGCTGGTCAAGTACGGATTCCGCTTCCAGGAGCGGGAGGACTGGGGGCGGTTGCGGCGCCTTTTCGGCCGAGCGCTGCAGTTGAAGTTCGCCGGGGGATTGGTGGCCGGCGTGTGTCTGCTCGCGCTGGCGCCGGCCGCGCATGCGCTCTTCGGCGACGATCGCCTGCTGAAGCCGATGCTGATCGCGGCCGCGTTGCCGCTCGTGCAGGCACCGGAGAACGTCGGCGGCGTCGCTCTCATCCTCCGCGGCCGTTACGACATCCGCGCGTTCTTCCTCTTCCTCTCGATGGCACTGCGGGTTGCGGCCATTGCGATCGGTACGCGCTACGGGCTTACTCAGACGATCGCCGCGATCGTCGTTGCACAGGTTCTGGCGACCGCGGCAGTGCTCGGCGCCGGCTGGGCGGCGTTCCGGCGCAATCCCCGTGTCGCCGCCGTCCCGATCGGCGAGGAGCGCGCGGAGATCACTCGTTTCGTCATGCAGTCCAGCGTGGCAACCGGTGTCGTCGCGCTGCGCAGCACGCTGAGCCCGCTGCTTCTGGGCGTGGTCTCGTCGCCCAACCAGGTCGGGTACTTCCGCGTCGCGCAGACGCCTCAGCAAGGATTCGCAGCGCTCTCGGCGCCTGCGCGGCTCGTCTTACTGACCGAGCAGACCCGTGCGTGGGAGCGCGGCACGCGCGAGGCGGTCTTTGCCGGTGTCCGCCGCTATTCGCTCGGCGCAGCCGCGGGAGTCCTGGTTGCGGTGCCGTTACTGCTGTGGCTGGCGCCCGACCTGGTGAGGCTGTTCTTCACGTCCAAGAACGTCGGTGCGACTGATGCGCTTCGCCTGATCGTCGTCGCCGGCGCACTGCAGTTCGTCTTCGGGTGGACGAAGAGCTTTCCCGTCTCGATCGGGCGGCCGAAGCTACGGATCTGGGCGCACGGAATCGAGACGCTCGTCCTCATCCCGCTCGTTGTCGTTCTCGGTGCGGCCTGGGGGGCGACCGGCGCCGCAGGCGCCGTGCTCGCCTCCACGGTCGCGTTCATCGTCTTCTGGACCGCGCTCTTCCTGCGGATTCGGCGCGAACCGGCGAGCCAGGGAACACATCCCCCTCAACCGGAGGCGGTCCTTCCGTGAGAGTGTTGATCGTCTCCGGGATCTGGCCGCCCGACGTCGGCGGGCCGGCAAGCCATGCGCCGGACGTGGCGCAGTTCTTGCGCGGTCGCGGGCACGAGGTGGAGGTCGTGACGACGGCCGACGCGCCGCCGGCGGCACGCCCGTACCCGGTGCGTGCGGTGCCGCGGCGTCACCGCGTCGGCGTCCGGCACTATCGCGGCGCGGCGCTAGTTCACCACCGCGCGCGTAACGCCGACGTCGTCTACACCACCGGCATGTTCGGCCGCAGTGCTGTGGGATCGGCCCTGGCGCGGAAGCCCTACGTCGTGAAGCTCACCGCAGATCCTGCGTTCGAGCGATCGCGCCGCCGAGGCTTCGTCGAGGGCGACGTCGACGACTTCCAGGTTCACGCCGGTGGCGCTGTGATCACGCTGTTGCGGTTCGCGCGTGACGTCGAGCTGCGGCATGCCGCGCACGTGTTCACTCCGAGTGCGTACCTGCGCGAGCTGGCGCTGGGGTGGGGCGTGGCCCCGGAACGCGTCAGCGTTCTGCCGAATCCCTCTCCCGTGGTGGGCGAGCTAGGTCAGCGGGACGAGCTCCGACGGGAATTCGGCCTGAACGGTGCGACGCTCGCGTTCGCCGGCCGCCTGACGGCACAGAAGTCGCTCGAGCGCGCGCTCGAGGCGGTCGCGCGCGCAGAGGGGGTGAAGCTCGTGATCGCAGGCGAGGGCCCGGAGCGCGAACCGCTCCAGGCCAGGGCCGGCGAGCTCGGGATCGGCGACCGAGTCACGTTTCTCGGCGCACAACCCCGCGAGCGCATCGTCGAGCTCTTCCATGCCGCCGACGCGACGATCCTTTCCTCGAGCTGGGAGAACTTCCCGCACACCGTTGTCGAGGCCCTCGCCGTCGGAACGCCCGTGCTCGCGATGCAAGCGGGCGGCGTCGCGGAAGTCGTCCACGACGGCGTCAACGGGCTGCTCGTCGCGGCCGGAGACACTGCCGCGCTCGGCAATGCAGTCCGGCGCTACTTCGCCGACGACGAGCTTCGCGAGCGATTGCGCGGCGCTGCTGCTGCGTCAGTGGCCGAATACGCGCCCGAGGTTGTCTTCGGCGAGCTGGAGCAGACCCTCCGGCGAATCGCGGTCACGTGAAGCCGCGCGTCCTGTTCGTGTCGCGGCGCGTCGAGCTGCCGCTGTCGCCGAGCCTGGCGCGCAAGTGGGACGCGATCGGCGCCGAGGTCGACTACCGCGTGCTTGCCGGCGGCAGCGGACGCAACGGCGCGTTCCATCTGGCCCGGGAGTTGCCGGCGCTCGACGGTCCAGCGTTCTTCGCGGCGCTGCCGCTCCGCATCGCGCTGGAGCTCCGCGACTTCAAGCCGCACGCTGTCCTCGCGCAGGGCGCGCACGAGACCGCGGCCGCTCTCAGCGCGCGCAAGCTCGCGCGTTCCGACACCGCCGTGATCGTGGACTTGCACGGGGACTGGCGCGCACCGACGCGCCTGTACGGGTCGCGGCTGCGCGGACTGCTGAGCCCGGCCGCCGACCGCGTCGCGCTCGGCGCGCTTCGCCGGGCGGACGGCATTCGCACGGTGACCGGCTACACCACCGGCCTCGTGCGCGAGCTCGGCCTCGAGCCCGCGGACGAGTTTCCCGCGTACATGGACTTCGACTCCTTCCTGCAGGAGGCGCCGAAGCCGCTACCCGCAAGTCCGCAGGCGCTCTTCGTCGGCGTGCTCGAGCGCTACAAGAACGTGGACGGGCTTGCCGAGGCTTGGCGCCTGGCCGCACCGCGTGTCCCCGGCGCACGCCTCCACCTCGTGGGGTCCGGGACGCTGCAACCGGTCGTCGAGCAACTCGTCCGCGACCTGCCCGCGCAGACGAGGTGGACGGAGCGCCTGACGCCGGGCGAGGTCGCAGCGGCGCTCGACGACTCGACGCTCCTCGTCCTGCCGTCGCGTTCCGAAGGTATGGGCCGAGTGATCGTGGAGGCCTTCTGCCGAGCGCGACCGGTCGTGGCCAGCCGCGTGGGCGGCATCCCGGATCTGGTCCAGGGTGGAACCAACGGGCTCCTTGTCGAACCGGGCGACACGGACGGTCTCGCCGACGCGCTTGTCCGTGTCCTCGACGAGCGTGATCTGGCCGAGCGGCTCGGCGCGGGAGCGCATTCGAGCGCCGGTCTCTGGACGGTCTCGCCGGAGGACTTCGCCTCCCGGCTGCGGGATCTCGTCGGCCGGATCACCGGGCTAAGCTAGGTCGCCGTGCGCGCAGACCGCTTCAAGCAGGTGCTGAAGAACTCCGTCTACCGGACGATCGGCGAGACGGCGTCCGCGATCGGCGTCAACAGCAACGGGGAGCGCAGCCTGCGCGTGCTCATGTACCACAAGGTGAACGACCTGCCCGGCAATCCGTTGACGATGCCCGTGTCGATCTTCGACGAGCAGATGGATCAGCTGCGCGATCTCGACTACGCCGTGGTCGACCTCGACGCCGTGCTCGGCCATTACGTCGACGGGAGGCCTTTGCCGGACCGGGCGGTGCTGATCACGTTCGACGACGGCTATTTCGACAACCTCGACAACGCGGCCGGCGTGTTGCGCAAGTACGGCTACCCGGCGGTCCTGTTCGTCCCGATCGGCTACCTCGATGACCGCCATCCGCTCCCGCACGAGGAGCATCTGGCGGCGCAAGGAATCCTCAACCGCACGATCGAGTGGGAGGAGCTTGCAGACCTCGAGCGCGAAGGGATTCGCATCGAGTCGCACGGGATCTCTCACCGCCCGCTTGCCGATCTCGAGGTCGACGAGGCGGCGCGGGAGATCGCGCTGTCCAAACTCAGGCTGGAAGAGCGGCTGGGGCGTCCGGTGCGGGCGTTCTCGTACGTCAAGGGATCGGAAGCGCATTACAAGCCGGTCCATCTCTCGCTCGTCCGCCAGGCGGGTTACGACGTGGCGTTCACGGCGGTCTCGGGCGCCAACTCGCAGACGACGGACCCGTTGCAGCTGCGCCGCTACAACATCGAGCCCTACTCCCCGCGCACGTTCGAGCTCGTGCTGGCCGGGGCGTGCGACCTGATCTCGCTCAAAGACACCGTCACAGGCACGCACGCGCGGCGCATCTTCAACGCGGCGCTGGGTACGTCCACCAAGTAGATGTCAGGCTACGAGCTGGAGGCCTACGAGCCGGCGCAGCGGGACGACTACCTGCGCCTGCTGCACGATGCGTGGGGAGACCTGGCGCTGTCCGGGCCAGAGTTCGACTGGTGGTTCAAGGAGAACAGCACGGGCTCGCTCATGTCCGTTGCCCGTGTCGGCGGCCGTGTGGCCGGAGTTGCCTCGCACTCGCTTCTTCGCATGGTGCTCGGCGGCGTGGAGCGCCAGGCGAGCTTCTCCGTCCACGCGACGACGGAGGCCTCCGCGCGCGGGCTCGGGATTTTTCCTGCGTTGGAGAAGAAGCACGAGCAGGAAGCCGAGGACCGTGGGGTTGCGGTCGTGCTCGGCTTTGCTTCCAAGCCGACCACGCCCATCTTCCTCGGCCGACTGGGCTGGACGGAGATCGGGCGGATCCGTGTCTGGGCCCGGCCGTTCCCGCGCCGACCGCGCCGCCTCGAACCGTACGCGCGCGTCCAACGGTTCCGTCACGCCGGCGACGCGGCCAAGTCGTGGCCGAACCACGTGGTCCGCGACGCCCAGTACATGAACTGGCGTTACATCGACTCGCCGCGTGACTACGTCGCTGTCGCGATGGGCGGGAGCTATGCGGTGCTGGGCCACAAGGAGCACAGGGGCACGGCGCTCGCCTACGTCGCCGACCTGGTGGGGCCTCCGAAGCCGCTGTTGCGCGCGTGTCTCGCAGAGGTGCGGCCCGGCTCGCGCGCACTGGTGGCGATTCCCGCGCCCGAGCACCGTGTGGCCTATGCCTCGATGGGTTTCTTCCCGAGCCGCACGACCCTCCACCTCATGGGTAAGGCCTTGGCGGGCGAGCTGGACACCGATCGGCGAGCGTGGCGTTTCACGCTCGGCGACACTGACTTCTTCTAGAGGCCGATGCGACGGCTCGTCTTTCTTACGCAGAGCGTCGATCCGGACCATCCGGTTCTGGCTGCGACCATCCCGAAGATCCGTGCGCTCGCAGAGCGTGTGGACGAGGTGGTCGTCCTCGCACAGTCGGGCGGCCGCGATGGGCTGCCCGCGAATGTCGAGGTGCAGATGTTCGGAGCGCCTTCGCGGGTGCAGCGCGTCTGGCGGTTCGAGCGCGAGCTCGCGCGTGCGCTCCCGGCGGAGGCGGTCGTCGCGCACATGATCCCGGCCTACGTCCTTCTCGCCGCGCCGCTCGTGCGTCCGCGGCGGACGCCGCTCGTGCTCTGGTACACGCACTGGAAGGCGTCCTCCACGCTCAGCGCGGCGACGAGACTCGCGACGGCGATTGTGAGCGTCGACCGGCGCTCGTTTCCATTGGCGTCGCCCAAAGTCCGGCCGATCGGACACGGTATCGACGTGAGCGAATTCACCTGCACGGATCGCACCGGGCGGCGCCCGGGCCTCCGGGCCCTGGTGCTCGGGCGCTATTCGCCGGCCAAGGGAATCGAGACGATTCTTCGTGCTGTGCAGCAGGTCGAGGGCGCGGAAGTGCAGCTGCACGGCGTCGCGCTGAACGACCTCGAGCGTCAGCATCGCAGCGACCTCGAGCGCCTCGGCATTCCGCTCGGGGATGTCGTGCCGCGGGGGCAGGTTCCAGAGCTGTTCGCGCGCTCTGACGTTCTCGTCAACAACATGGAGGCGGGAGCACCGGACAAGGTCGTGTACGAAGCCGCTGCTTCCTGTCTCCCGGTGCTTGCGTCCAATCCCGTCTTCGACGAGCTCTTCGACGGCTATCCGCTGTTCTTCGAGCGTGACTCGCCGGAAAGCCTCGCCGAGCGCTTGCGCTGGTTTGCCCGCCTTGACGAGAACGAACGCGCGGAGATCGGGCGCACACTGCGGGAGCGCGTCGCGCGGCGGCACTCGGTCGGGACGTGGGCCGATGGAATCCTGGCGGCGGCACGATGAACCAGAACGGAACGGTTCTGCACCTCCAGAAGGTGGCCGGGATCTCGGGCTCGGAAGCGCACCTGCTCTCGCTCCTGCCGCGACTGAAGGAGCGGGGCTGGAACATCCGCTTCCTGATGCTGCACGAGCACGAGCCGGGGGCGTGGGAGTTTGCACGCGAGCTGACGGGTCGCGGCATAGCTCTGGACTCGATTCCGCTGGCTGCGGACGTCGACCCGTTCGCGTTCCTGCGCCTCGCCGGATATCTCGCGCGCCGGCGACCGACGATCCTTCACACGCATCTGGTGCACGCAGACGTGTACGGGCAGCTCGCGGGAGCGTTGACGGGGGTGCCCCTGCGCGTGTCGACGAAGCACGGCTTCAACGAGTTCCGCGAGAACCCCGGCTTTGCGCTCGGAGACCGTGCGATTGCGACCTTTGCCCATACGCACATCGCGATCTCACGCGGCCTCGCCCGTTACCTCGAAGAGGTGGAGGGCTTCGACGGCTCGAGTTTCGAGATCGTTCACTACGGCATCGAGCCCGACGGCTCGGCTCGTCCCTATGGCGGGGCCGTGCCTGTGTTGCTCTGCGTCGGTCGTCTGATCCCGATCAAGGGTCACATCGTGCTGCTGCGAGCGTTCGCGGCAGCGCGCCACCGAATTCCGGACTTGCAACTCCACATCGCAGGACGCGGTCCGCTTGAGCCGGCGCTGCGCGCCCTTGCAATGGAGCTCGAGCTCGGGGACTCGGTCCGTTTCCTCGGCTACGTCGCGCCGGTGCAGCAGGCGATCGAGGAGGCTGCAGTTGTCGTCGTGCCGTCGATGGGCGAAGGCTTCGGCATGGTCGCGCTCGAGGCGATGGAGCGCGCGCGACCGGTGATTGCCGCGGAGATCGGCGGTCTGGGCGAGCTCGTCCAGGACGGGGTTACCGGTTTCCTCGTTCCTCCCGGAGAAGCGGAGCCCCTGGAGGAAGCGATCGTGCGCCTTGCCGGGAATCCGTCGCGGGCCGCGCAGATGGGCGAGGCAGGGCGCCGCCGCGCGCTCGAGCACTTCCTGCAGGAGCGCTGCACGGACCGGACGGAATTGCTCTACGAAGGGGCCTTGGCCGCCCGCGGGTGAAGCCGTCTAGGAGAGTCCTGGGACGTGCCCCTTTAGTGACATGTCTTGGGGTCAGACCCCAGGACCTGTCCCGCGAAGTGCTGTCTCGTAGAGCGCGAGGGTCTTGTCGGTCATGCGCGCCACACTGAACTGCGACTGCGCACGCTGGCGGCCTTGCTCGCCGTAGCCGCCCGGATCGTCCAGGAGTCGTGTCACTGCGGCTGCCAAGGCAGCTGCGTCATCTGGTGCGACGAGCAGACCCGTCTGGCCGTCGACCACGATCTCAGGGATCGAGCTGACGTTTGTCGCCACGACGGGCTTCGACGCCAACATCGCTTCGAGCAGCGCCAAGCCGAAGCCCTCCCAACGTGCTGGATGGACGAGCAGGTCCGCTCGCCGAAGCCACGCGGCGACGTCCGGCACGCGCCCGAGCAGGTGCACCGGGACCTGCAGCTCGCTCGCCAGTTGCTCGAGCTTCAATCGCTGCACGCCCTCGCCGAGCACGACCAGCTCAGCCTTCGGATGGCGTGCGCGGATTTCCGGCATGGCTAGGACAGCGATGTCCAGGCCCTTCTGCGGCTCGAGCCGGCAAACGGCGAGCAGCACGCGTGCGTCCGGCCGGACCTGATCTGCCGGATTCGATCCCCACGCGGCCGGCAGGTCGTCCAGGCCGTAGTGGATGACCTCGACCTTGTCGGCGGGAAGGCCGACGCGTTCCACCTGGAAGCGCGCCAACGCGTCGGTGATCGTGATCACCTTGGCGGCCCTGCGCGTAAGCGCCCGCTCGACGAAGCGGAATGCTCCCGCGCGGAACGGGTCGTCGTTGTGCTTCGTGGAGACGAGTCGCCGGGCTCCCAGCGCTCCGTAGACGTCGGCATGCACGAGGTGCGTGTGCACGAGATCTGCATTCCGCGTTTCCCGCCGAACGAGTAGCGCCAGCCTCGGATCGATGTCGCGCGGCGCAGGAACGCGGACGTGCGGCACGGTCAGCGCCTCGTAGAACGGCTCGGGCGCGCGCGCCGTGTCGTCGAGCCCGAGGAAGCGCACATCGACTCCGCGAGCGGCCAACGCAGGCAAGAGCGTCAGAAGATGGCGCTCGGAGCCGCCGATGCCCCCGATCCTGTGGACGTGCAGCACCTTCACAGCATGCGCCTCCGTCGGGTCAGCGCCCATTCGATCGCGCCGGCGGCGAGGAGCGCGATCAGAAAGTCAGTTGCGATGCGATAGCGAGTTGCGCCGACGAAGACGACCGCGGCGAGGGTCTGGTAGGCGAGTACAGCGAGCGCGAGCCCGACGAACCAGCGTGCGGTCACGAAGATGCCGATCAGCGCGAGCGCATACAGAACCGAGGTGTAGAGCGGCTGTGCCAGGCTGCGGATCGCCCCGTGGCCGGAGTCCGTCGCGGAAGCCGTTGTGCGGGGATCCCACTCCATGCGTACGGCCTGGCCGGCGAGCTTCGCCTTTTCGCCGGGATGGTCGCTCACGAACGTCCAGGCTTTGTGCTGGTAGTACGACTGGTTCGCACACTCGTTCACGTGATGCTTCTTCCCGGTCTGCCTGTAGAGGTCTCGCGCCTCCTCCGGGTTGGGGAACGGATGGTCGGGCGGATCCTTGACGTCGTCGATCCACTTCCCGTGCGCGAGCAGGTCGTAGGTCTGGGCGTTGTTCGCCTTCCACAGTGCGCGGCCGTCGGTCGTGAGCGCGAAGCACCCGACCTCCACCTTGTTGCGGATCACCCACGGCGTCAGTGTCAAAGCAGCGGCCGCGACGAGTGCGACGGGCGCCCAGCTCCAGCCGTTCCGGGCCACGAGATACGCGGCGACAACGAGCGGAATGAAGACGAGTCGCACGTTGCCGAGGACGGCGAGCCCGCCCAGGATCCCCGCGACGCTTGCCCACTTCATCGAGCGCCGGTCGGCGCCGACGAGCGTGCAGAGGATGAGTGCTGCGGCGACGAGCTGGTCGAGCACTTCCCGGTTGAGGTGGACGTCGTGCCAGACGAGGTAGGGGTTGAGCGTGGCGAGGACCGCCGCGATCGCGCCGGCGCGGCGCGACAGCACGCGCCCGCCGATTGCATAGACGAGGAACGCGGTCCCCGTCGCGACCACGATCTGCGCGCCGCCGACGGCCCACCAGGTCCGCCCGAAGATCCAGTAGATCGGGATCAGGAAGAAGCCGTACAGCGGCTGTGTGTACGCCGACGGCTCGCCCGGAATGAAGCCGAACGTCCCGTGATGCACGAACGTCTGCGCGAAGTCGTCGCTCTTGTCGGTGAAGGCCGTGAGGATGCGCCCGCGCTCGTGCAGGAGGACGGCCAGGCGCGGGGCGATCGCCGCGACGGCGATCAGCCAGAGGTGAATGCGTTTCACGCTGTGGTGGCGAGTACGGGCGCTTCCACGTGCTCGCGCACCCAGAGCTCGAGCATCAGCAGGCACCACAAGCGGTGCCCGTGATCGGCGCGTCCGGACTCGTGCTCGTCGAGCAGTCGCCGCACGGTGCCCGGCCGGAACCAGCCGCGGTCGTTGGACAGGAGGTCGTGTGCGACGTCGCGCAGGTCGGACCGGAACCAACGTCCGAGCGGAACGCCGAAGCCCGCCTTGCTGCGGCCGGCGACCTCGACCGGAAGATCGGCGGCAAACGCACGCCGCAGCGCCACCTTTCCCTCCCGGCCGCGTGTCTTGAGTGAGTCGGGCAGAGCGAGACCGAGCGCGACGACCTCGTGATCGAGAAGAGGCGAACGCAGCTCGAGCGAGTGGGCCATGGATGCGAGGTCTGCCTTCAGCAGCAGATCGCCGGGCAGGTACGTCTCGATGTCGAGCAACTGGAGACCGGCGACGCCCGGCCGCGACGGCTCCAGCCGCACCTGTTGGGCGAGCCGAGCGTCTGCCCAGAGCTCAGCGCGAAGCTCGAGGGAAAACACCTCCATCAGGCGCGCGTACCGCTGTCCGGCCGGCGTCGCCGCAACGCCGAGAAAACGCGCCGCGCGGAAGAGCGGGGACCGTGGCTCGCGCCGGGCGACGGGGAGAAGTCGCAACGCCGCCGAGCCCACCCGTGCCGCCGGCGCGGGGAAGCGGTCGGCGAGACGATGCGCGGCGTAGCGCTCGTAGCCGGCGAAGGACTCGTCCCCGCCGTCGCCGGCCAGTGCAACGGTGACATGCCGCCGCGCCTGCTCGGCGACCAGGAAGGTCGGGAACGCGGCCTCGTCGCCCAGTGGCTCGTCGAAGGTCGCTGCCAGGCGAGGCAACGTCGAGGCGACGTCCTCCTCGATCTCCACCTCCTCATGCACCGTGCCGTACCGTGATGCGACCGCGCGTGCGTACGCTCGCTCGTCGTAGCGCGCATCCGGAAACCCGACGGTGAACGTGCGCACGGGCTGCGACGACGCCTCCGCCATCAGCGCGACGACGATGCTGGAGTCGATCCCGCCCGAGAGCAGCGCGCCGAGCGGTACGTCGGCGACGAGACGTTTGCGCACCGCCTCGCCCACCGTCGCACGCACACGCTCGAGCCATTCGCCCTCGTTCGCGCTCGGCTCTGCAGGTGATTCGGGCTTCCAGTAGGGCTCGATCCGTTCGGTGCCGCCCTCCGCGACGAGAACGTGTCCGGGCGCGAGCTTGTGGATGCCGCGCAGCGCGGTCCTGTCGCCGGGGACGTATTGCAAAGACAGGTACTCGTCGATGGCGTCGAGGTCGATCTCCCGGGAGACCGGCAGCCGCAGCAGCGCCTTCAGCTCCGAGGCGAAGGCCAGCGTGCCGTCGGGGAGCCGCGTCCAAAGGAGCGGCTTCTTGCCGAGCCGGTCGCGTGCGAGCACGAGGCGTTCCCGCCCGGCGTCCCAGAGCGCCAGCGCGAACATGCCGTGTAGCCGCTCGACGAACTGTGGTCCGCTTTCCTCGTAAAGATGCGGCAGGATCGGCGTGTCACCCGTGCCGCGCACCTCATGCCCGCGCAGTTCGTCGCGCAGCGACAGGAAGTTGTATGCCTCGCCGTTCAAGATCGCGACGACGTCACCCGCCTCGTTCGACACCGGTTGGTAGCCCGTCTCGAGGTCGATGACCTTCAGCCGCTGGTGACCGAGCACGCAGTGGCCGAAGGCGTCCGTCGATCCCTCATCCGGCCCGCGATGGACGAGTGCCACGCGCATGGCGTCAACGAGCTCGGGATTCGGCGGGCCCGCTGGCGAATAGAGTCCGGCGATGCCGCACACGGGACACATACTGCACGGGCGGTACGCGGTCGTCTCGTGCCATGTGGAGCGGCCGTTGGACGACGAGGTCTGGAGGCGCTTCAGCGCACTTCAGGAACGCAGGCCGGGCGGGTTCGCGGTCGCTGCTTTGATGCGTCCGCCGGCCGAGGGAGAGGACGAGGAACGCTGGCTCGAGCGGGCGCGGGCGGCCCGGGCGCGGGCGCCCTTCGGGTTGCACACGCACTGGACCGCTCCCGATCATGCGCGGCCGACCGCCGGTGATCCGGCCGCGCTCGTGCGCGAGCAGGGAAGCTGGCTCGAGTCGGTGGGGCTCAGGCCGACGTTCTTCTGCGGCGGTGGGTGGTACTTCGACGAAGGAGTGGCCGCCGCAGTCGCTGACCTCGGGTGCGCGGACTGCACGGCGACAGCTTTTCGGCCGGGATATCTGGAACCGGACGCACCGCACGTGCAGCTCGACGAGCCGGCGTGGCTCGAGCTGGGCGACAGCCGCAGGCTCCTCGAGGTGCCGACGACCCATTCGATCGGCATGCTCGCCCGTGGCTTGCTCGCACCGTTCCGGCGGCAGATCGTGCACGCGTACTTTCACGACACCGATTTGGTCGACCGCCGGCGCGCGGCCGCTCTGCGTCTCGGCCTTCACTTCCTCGCACTGAAGAGGACCGCGACGGACCTCGACGAGCTTCAGCGCGACTTGCGGCCCGAGAAAACAATGTCGTTCGCAAACAGCCGTGCATGAAGCGGGACGAGACGTCCCGTGATGAGATGGAGCTGCACATCCTCGAAGCCGGCGAGCAGCGCGGGCAGGTCCTGCGGCGCGAACATCTGCAGATGCGTGGGGTCGTCCTCGGGCTTGCGTCCCAGCAGGAAGCGAACCCTGTTCTTCAGCCGGTAGGCGTTCGGAACGGAGGCGACGAACGTGCCGCCCGGTCGCAGGACGCGTAGCACTTCGGAGACGACGCGTCGCGGATCGCGGAGATGTTCGAGCAGCTCGCCGGCGACGACGACGTCGAAGGAGCCGTCCTCGAAAGGCAGCGCGTCGTCGAGATCCGCCCAACGGGTCTCGATCCCGAGCTTTTCGGCCTCGGCGAGAGCCTCGCGGTCGGCGTCGACGCCGACGATCTCGTTCCCGCCGGCGTAGGCCTGCGTCAGTGCCCCGTCGCGGCAACCGAGATCGAGGACGTGGCGGCCAGGCCCACCGACATAGCGACGGAAGAGCTCGACGCGCTCGGGGCCTGCAAAGACGAAGCCGGCGCCCCGTTCGACGCGGTTGTGCTCGGCGTACCGCTCGCTCAGCTGCTCCAGGCCCACCGGTCGAGCCTAGCGCTGACGGGCGCTGGAACCCCCCGGAAGTACACTCCGGCGGGTGAGCACGAAGCCAGCCGCGCCGGCCGAGCCCCGGCCGGCGCCGGTCGAAGACATCCGCTCGGCCCGGCCCTACCTCCTCTCCGGCACCACTCTCCTGGCCGTCGCCCGGCGCCTCGCCAGCGTCGCGACCCTGGTGGCGCTCGACCTGTTGGGCCTCGTCCTCGGCATCTTTGTGGCGCTCATCTTCCGGGAGCTCTACCTCGGCCAGTGGCCGCCGCTCTGGGGAATCCTCTGGGACAGCGAGACCAATTGGTTGCCCTTCCTCACCGTGATCACCGTGCTCGTGTTCTGGGTGGGCGGCCTCTACCGGCGGCGCGAGCTCCGCACCGGTGTCGGCCAGATCGTGCTCTCGATAGTGCTCGTCGCAGTGATCACGCTCGCGTTCGGCCTCGGCACGGGCTATCACTTCACGACCTATGGCCTGACGCCGACGGCTGTCGTCACGACGGCGCTCTTCATCGGCATCCTCCGTGCGAGCTACGAGGTGCTCACACGTGACGTTCTGACCCTCACGGGTGCGCGACGGCGGACGGTGCTCGTGGGAGAGGGCGAACAACTGGCGGCTCTGCGTCGCACGCTCGGCGCCGATCGCAGTGGGATTCGCTACGACTTCCTCGGCGCGATCGCTCCCGGCGGCGATGCCGGGGACCTGCGCGTGCTGGGTGGCCTCGACGCGGTGCCGCGCATACTGCGCGAGCACGACGTCCACGAGCTCATCGTCACGGATGGTGGGTTTGCCGAGCGCGAGCTGCTCGAGCTCGTCGAGGAGGCTCACCGCTTCGGGGCCAAGGTCAAGATCGCGCCGCGCACCACCGAGCTGCTCCTGCAGCGGGCCGAATACATTCCCGGCGAAGGGGCGCCGCTGTTCGAGTTGCGCCCCCCGGCGCTCGCCGGATCGGAGTGGGCGTTGAAGCGCGGCTTCGACCTCGTCGTGTCGAGCATCGTCATCGTCGCCGGCTTGCCGCTGTGGCTCGCGGTGGCAGGTGCGGTCAAGCTCAGCTCGCGCGGGCCGGTGTTCTATCGCGACCGGCGCATCGGACTGAGCGAACGGCCCTTCGGGATGATGAAGTTCCGGACGATGTACGCAAACGCGGCCGCGCGCCAGGGCGCGCTCGAGGCCGACAACGAGGCCTCGGGCCCGCTCTTCAAGATCAAGGACGATCCTCGGGTCACGCCGGTCGGGCGGTTCCTGCGCCGCTTCTCGCTCGACGAGATGCCGCAGGTCCTGAACGTCCTGTGGGGCGAGATGTCGCTGGTCGGCCCGCGGCCGCTTCCCATCCGCGACTACGAGCAGCTGCTGCCCTGGCACCGCAAGCGCTATCTCGTGCTCCCGGGGATGACCGGCCTGTGGCAGGTCTCCGGCCGGATCGATCTGAGCTTCGACGACCTCGTCCGGCTCGACTTCTACTACATCGAGAACTGGTCGGTCTGGCTCGATATCACCATCCTCGCCCGCACGCTGCCCGCTGTCCTGGCGCGCAGAGGGGCGTATTAAGGCGGCGACTCGGCGGCGCCGACCAGAGAGGTCGTGCGGGCTTTGCCCGTGCGACCGTCTTCACCGCTCGGGGTTTCGAGCCCGGCTGCAGTACGCATCGATCTGACAGGAGAGCCGACACATCCGTTCGCCATACTGAGCGCGTGGCTGCTGCGCCCAAGATCCTCGCCGTCGCGTCCGCGACCGATCTCGACTTCCGCTACGGCTGCACGCCCGCGTGGTGGCAGATCTGGAAGGGCCTCAACGAGGTCGGCGTCGACCTCATCGTCACTCCCTACCGCGGGCGGGCGATCGAGTCGCCCTGGTGGCGGACGGCGCCCAATCCGCTCTACCGCGAAGCCGAGCTCTTCGCCGGGGCCCGCGGGCTCGCCGCGCGCCTGAAAGGCGACACGCTGCTGCGGCGCGGCGAGGACAACCCGGACGACACGATCGGAGACAGGCTCACCCGCGAGGCGATCTGGCGTTACGTCACGCCGCGCTGGCAGCGGCATCTCGAGCGGATCCTCGAACAGGAACGCGACGTTGCCGCGGTGATCGTCTTCACCGTGCCGATGGCACATCTGCGCGGCATCCCGACGCGGCTGCGCGAGCGGTTCGACGTGCCGGTCGTGTTCTACGACGGCGACGTGCCCATGAGCCTGCCGGAGTTCGGAGGAATGGACACCGGGTTCAACTACTACCACGGTGCCGATCCGTCGGAGTACGACCTCGTGCTCTCGAATTCCGAGGGCGGGCTCGACCGCCTGCGTGAGCTGGGTGCGCAGCGCGCGGAAGCCGTCTTCTGGGCTGCGGATCCGGAGCTGTTTCAGCCGGCGGCCGTGGAGAAAGAGCACGACGTCTTCTTCTACGGCTACGGAGACAAGTTTCGGCGCGAATGGATGCAGGAGCTCGTCGGCGAACCGAGCCGGCGCGATCCCGAGATCGACTTCGCCCTCGGTGGGAGGGACTTCCAGGGGGACACCGGAAACGCGCGCCTGATCGGCGACGTTCCCTTCAACGTCTTCGCACAGGCGATCTCGCGCGCGAGGATCAATCTGAACATCACGCGCCGCTCGCACACAACCGTGTACGCGTCGTCGACCTGCCGGCCGTTCGAGCTTGCGGCGTCGGGGGCAGCGATCCTGTCCAATCCACAGGAAGGGATCGAGCGCTGGTTCGACGTCGGCTCGGAGCTTCGTGTTGTCTCGAACGCGGACGAAGCAACCGCTGCCTATCGCGAGCTGCTGGACGATCCCGGAGCGGCCGAGGCGATGGGACGGCGCGCGCGCGAGCGCGTACTCGACGAGCACACTTACGCGCATCGTGCTCGGCAGATCCTCGAGCTCGTGGGCGTACGGTCGCCCGTGACGGCCGGTGGCTGAGCTCGCCGAGGTCCCGGCGCGGCCGCGCGAAGACGTGCTTGCGCAGATTGCGGAGTTGCGGCGCATCGCGATCGTCCCTGCGCTGAACGAGGAGGAGACGATCGGCCGAGTGATCGACGAGATCCGCGCCTTCGATCCGGGATTCGACATCGTGGTCGTCGACGACGGCTCCACGGATCGGACGGCCGGGCTGGCCGCGGATCGCGGCGTGCACGTGCTCCGGCTCCCCTTCAACCTCGGCATCGGCGGCGCTGTTCAGACGGGCTATCGCTTCGCGTTCGAGCGCGGCTATGACATCGCTGTCCAGGTCGACGGCGACGGACAACACGACCCGTCGCAGCTGCCCGCGATCCTCGCACCCGTCGTCGCCGGGGAAGCGGATCTCTGTGTAGGGTCGCGATTCGCGAGCGGCAGCGGCTACCAGTCCTCCTTCGCGCGCCGGTTCGGGATCCGGCTGTTCGCGTGGGTGGTGTCGGGAGTCGTGCGCCAGAAGGTGACGGACACGACTTCGGGTTTCCGCGCGGTCAACCGGAAGGGCATCGCGCTCTTCGCCGCCGACTATCCGCACGATTATCCCGAGGTCGAGGCCACGATCATGTGCGTGAAGCACAAGCTGCGACTGCAGGAGGTTGCTGTCGAGATGCGCGAGCGCGGCGGAGGCGCATCGTCGATCACGGCGCTGCGCTCGATCTACTACATGACGAAGGTGCTGCTCGCGATCTTCGTCGGCCTCTTTCGCCGCTACGCCGTCCCGCTAGAGAAGGAGCATCGCCGATGACACCGCTTCCCGTATCGATCGCCGCGGCGGTCGCGTCATTCCTGCTGCTCGTGGTGGTCTTCGAATTGATTCGCTCACGGCGTCTGCGCGAACGCTACGCGTTGCTGTGGCTGCTGACCGGCGCCGTGCTCCTCGCGCTTTCGGTCTGGCGTGACGGCCTCAACACGATCGCGGGCTGGTTCGGCGTCGAGACGTATCCGCCGGCGATCCTCGGCGCCGTAGGTGCGCTCTTCATCCTGATGGTGCTGCTGCACTACTCGACGGTCATCTCACGGCTCTCCGACCAGAACACGATCCTCGCCCAGCGCCTCGCTCTGCTCGAGCAGCAGCAGCGCGAGGGCGGCGAGAATCAGGGAACCGTCACCCTGACCGGCGGGCTGACGACGTAGACATCGCCGAGGCTCGGGTCGTTCAGCCAGTTGGCCGCGACGCCGATTCGGTAAGACCAAGTTCCGGCCCCGGGTTGATCGTCGAACGCCGGCGTTCGCACGGATGCCACGTCGTCCCCGAAGAGCTCGCAGTTGTCGGACGAGTTTCGGAGCCTCCCGGCGCAGACAAGGCCGCCACCGGATCCTTTCGTTCGAAACACCCGATAGAAGACTGACGCCGCGCCCGTCGAACGCGGTCGCCACCCGAGGTGAACGATGCTGCCCTTGCTCGATGCTGTGATCCCGACGGCGGGCGAGATCGGAATAAGGCTGTCTCCGAGGCGACCCGCCAGCCGCCCGCTGTCGTGGAGTCGTGGAGTGGCTGCGATCACGGCGAGCGGGAGGGCCGCGAACACCAGTACCGCGGCGGCGAAGACGATTCCCAGTTTCCGGCCGGCGAGCAGCGCGGCAGGCCGCGGCGGCGTGGCACGAACCCCCGGAACGAGGAGGACGATCGCCGCCGCCAGCAAGACATACGCGGGAAACGCCGGCATCAGGATGCGGAAGAAGCTCGCGTCCTCGATGGAGGCCGGAATGTAGGTGCCCTTGACGAGAAGGAAGACGATGAACCAGCACCCGATGAGCAGAAAGGCGCGCCGCGATCTCGCGAGAAGCGCAATGCAGCCGGCAACCGGGAGCCACTCGATCACCCGTGCCACCCAGAAGTGTTCGCGCAATCCGTCGAGCACTTGGCGCAAATGAGCCCAGCTGTTCAGGCTCGGACTGTGAATTCGATTGAACAGGTCCCCGACTCCTGAAGCGAGCCGCACCGGCTCCGCGGGTGCAGCCGCGAGCTCGCCCAATCCCCGGTACTTCCAGAGCGCAAGGGTCAGAACCGCAGGCGCGAGCCCCACGGCGAACACGGGCAGCGCGCGCCAACGTTCCACGACCAGCAGCAAGGCAGGCGCGACCAGGAAGATCGCATTCGAAGGCTTGATCGCGATCGACCAGCCGGCAGCCAGCCCTGCAGCTGCGGCTGGTTGCCAACCGGCGGACTCGACCGTGCGGAGGCAGAAGAACGCGCAGACCAGGAGCGCGACGGTCGCAGGGAAGTCGGGCACCGAGGTCAGCCCGAGGGCCTGCGGCAGTGTGACCTCGGTGTACTTCTGGTGGTACCCCGGCTCTACGAACACGATTCCTAGGTAAGGGACGACGATCCAGAGAAGCGCGGCGAAGTAACCGAACAGTCGGCCTGCGATCTGGCTGGCGATCCCGTACACACACAGAAGCGCGACCGGCAGCAGGATCACCGTGTTGAGCAGCACGATCGCCGGCAGCGCGGAGACGAGGTTTGCGCCGGCGAACCACGAGATGGGCAGCAAAGTAATCGACCAGCCGTAGCCGACATAGGCCGGCGGCAGGTGCCCGTGCGCGAGCAGGTAGGCGCCGGAGTAGTGCCAGAGCTGATCGCCGCCGGCGTAGTAAAGCCAGCCGTTGTGCTTGACAGTCAAGGCAAGAGCCAGCAACGCCAACCATTGCGCGGCCACCATGGCGCCCAGCGCGTAGGCGGGCCGGATCGAGCTCAGCAGCTCGCGGGCTCTGCCGAGCTTCGCGCCGATCGCCTCGACTGTTGTGGGCGCCGCCGCGGCCGGCGAGCTCACGCCTGCGCGCCGGCGGTCGCGCCGGCGTGCTCGCGGTACCACGCGATCGTCCGCTCGAGCCCTGCGCGGAGCGGTGTGTGCGCTTCGAAGCCGAACAGCTCACGGGCACGGCTCGCGTCGAGGCTTCGGCGAGGCTGGCCGTTCGGCATCGAGCTGTCCCACTCGACCTCGCCCGTGAAGCCGGTGAGCTCCGCGATCTGTTCCGCGAGCTCGCGGATCGAGATCTCGACGCCCGTACCGAGGTTGACCGGCTCGGCGCCGTCGTAGCGTTCCGCGGCGAGCACGAGCCCTTCGACGCAGTCGTCCACGTAGAGGAACTCGCGCGTCGGCGAGCCGTCACCCCAGAGCGTGACGCGGTCGGGGTTGTCCAGCATCTTCCGAATCAGTCCTGGAATGACGTGTGACGTTTCGAGGTCGAAGTTGTCGCGCGGCCCGTAGAGGTTCGCGGGCAGGAGGAAGATCGAGTCGAGCCCGTACTGCTCTCGATAGGACTGTGCGCCCACGAGGATCGCCTTCTTTGCTACGCCGTACGGCGCGTTGGTCTCCTCGGGATAGCCGTTCCAGAGGTCGTCTTCGCGGAACGGTACGGGTGCGAACTTCGGATACGCGCACACGGTGCCGGCGATGACGAGCTTGTCGAGACCGTGTTTGCGCGAGAGCTCGAGGACGTGCGCGCCCATCATCAGGTTCGCGTACCAGAACCGGCCCGGATTCAACCGGTTCGCCCCGATCCCGCCCACCTCGCCCGCGAGGTGGAACACGCGCTCGGGCCGCATATCCTCGAACAGTCGGACCGCGTCATCCCAGTTCGTGAGGTCGTAGTCCGCGCGGCGCGCGACGTGGACGTCGTGGCCGTTGGCCTGCAGGTGTTCGACGAGGTGCGACCCGAGAAAGCCGCCACCGCCTGTGACGAGGATCTTCATGCGGGAGCGCGCGTCTGCGACAGCCAGTCGACCCGGCCGATCCAGCGGGGGCGGTTCTCCGCAAACCACGCGATCGTCCGCGCGATCCCGTCCTCCCACGAGACGTGGGGATCCCAGCCGGTCTCACGGTTGAGCTTCTCGTAGCCGACCCTCAGCGCCATGACCTCACTGGCTCCCGGCCGGTAACGATCGGCGGTCGAGACGATCTCACGAGCTTCCCAATACCCTTGCTCGCGCCCCACGCGGAGGATCATTTCGGCCCACTCACGCATCGAGACGTTCTTTCCCTGGCCGTAGACGTAGAGGTCGCCGGGGATCCCACGCGCCGCGACCATGAGGTGCCCGCGGACTCCATCGGTGCAGAAGCAGAAGTCGCGCATCGGCTCGAGCTGGCCGAGTTCGACGGTCTCCCGCGTGAGAGCCTGAGTGATGATCGTCCCGGTGACGTAGCGCGGGTTCTGGCGCGGCCCATAGTTGTTGAACATCCGCGTGACGACGCCGGGCACGCCGAACGCGTCGTGGTAGTTCATGGTCAGGAAGTCCGCGGCAACCTTCGAGGTCGCGTAGATCGACTTCGGATTGATCGGCGAGCGCTCGTGGAGGATCAAGCCGCCCTCCTCGTCGAAGTCGTGATGGTGCGCCACGTCCTCGTGCACGTTCCCGTACTCCTCCGAGGTGCCTGCGGTGTCGAACTTCTCGAGCTCCAGACCGTTGTCGACGATCGACTGGAGCAGGTTCAGGGTTCCGATGGTGTTCGCCGTCACCGTTTCGTACGGGCGGTGCCACGATTCGCCGACGTGCGCCTGCGCGCCGAGATGGAAGACGTAGGGCTTGTCGGGCGCGTGGAGCAGCTCCCTGATCAGGTAGTCGACCGACGTCTTGTCGGTCAGATCCGCGAAGTGCACCTTGAGCCGCTCGCGTAGCGGGCCGATGTTGTTCAGCGCGCCGCTCGAGGTTGCGCGCACGAACGCATGCACATTTGCGTCCAGCTGCACGAGCGCATCGGTGAGGTGCGAGCCCATGAAGCCGTCGGCCCCGGTGACCAGGCAGGTCCTGCCGGTGAAGAAGTCGCCGAAGTCCCGCCGGAGCTCAGCGACGGCATCGTCCGTCCAGGTGGAGTCGTGTTGGTCTGCTTTCATGCAGCGGTGCCCGCCGACGAGCAGCCCAAGGGTAGCCCGGAGCGCGGCCGGAGTGCCGTTCGAAGCGGCGCCTTTACAGGTCTCTCATATGTGATCCTGAGCCTGGCCGCCGCGGTCGCCGGTGCCTTTCTGGCGCACAAGTTCGGGCGGAACCGCGAGACGGACGGCTTCATGGCCGCCTACGGCGTCTACCTCGTGCTCGTGCTCGGCGCGCAGGCCTTCCGGATGGTCGTCGTTCCAGACCTGACTCGCGCCCAGGCGGAAGGGCGGCTCGGCTCGGAGTTTCGGGCCTACGCACTGGCTTTCCTGGCCGTGGCCATTCCCGCCACCGTCCTGACGGCGCTCTTCTCGCATTTCTGGGGCGAGCTGTTCACCGGGCGGCTGCCGGAGGAATCGGCTGCCGTCGCCGCGGATGCCCTGCCGTGGCTCGTGCCCGCGGCATTCGCCCAGTTGATCGCCGCGCTCGCCGCCAGTGCGCTGGCAGCGAAGGACAGCTACGTCCCGGCTGCTCTCGGCTTCGCGCTCGGAGGCGTCGGCGGGGTCGTCTTCTTCGTCCTGTTCGCCGACTCCCACGGCCTCGTCGCACTTGCGTGGGGGCTGGCGCTGAACGGCGCGATCGCCATCGCCTTGCCGATGATCGTGCTGTTTCTGCGCGGGAACCGGCTGCGGGTGCATCGCGGCGTCCCGCTCCGGCTTGGTCATCGACTTTGGCGGCTCTTGTATGGCGCAGCTGTGCCGGTAGCTCTTCAAGGCCTTTACGTGATCGGGCTCCGCTTCGCGGCGGGCACAGGAGAGGGCAGCGTCACGAGCCTGTCGTACGCGTATCTCCTTGCAGCGACGTTCGTCAGCGCGACCGCGTTTTCGCTGTCGCTCATCTCTGCAGCACCGTTGACCCGCCGTGGTGTCGATCCCGAGACCGCGGCGGATCATGTCGTGCACTCAACGTGGATCTCGCTCGCTTTCGTCGGCGGCGCCGCCGGGCTCGTAGCGCTCGTCGGCGGGCGGGTGATCACTGCGGTGCTCGGCGAAGCATTCTCGGGCCACATCGGTGACCAGCTCGGGCGGCTTGTCATATTTCTCTCGCCGTGGATGGTGGCGAACGCGGCGTTCCTGATCATGTATCCGCTGCTGTTCGTCATGCACCGCACACGCCTGCTGATCCCGCTGGCGATCGCCGCGGTCGTCGTCGACATTCCCATCTCGATCGCCGGCCGCGCCCTCTGGGGTCTGACCGGGGTGACGGTCGCGCTCGGCGTCTCGACGCTCCTCGTCGTGCTCGCCCTGATGGCCTCGCTCGCACCTCGCATGCTGGCTCTGACCGTCGTCGGGCTAGGGCGCCTCTCAATCCTCGTCGCGGCGGCGACCGCGCTCGCCTTCGGCGGCGCTTCGCTCCTCCTCAGCGCGGTGCCGGCGGCCGCGGCGGGGCTGGCGCTCTATGCCCTGCTGCTGGTGGCGATGCGCCAGCTCGGCCTGGCCCAGGCATGGCACTACGTGCGTGCCCTCCACTGACAGGCGCACCCCGTACAATCATCCGAATGTCCGGGCCGGAGGCGAAAAACCCGGCGCCTGCAGGTATTTCCTCGCCGGAGGAGATCGATGTCGCCGCCCTGTTCGATCGGCTCCGCGAGGAGCTTCGACGTGGTGCCGTCCATGAGGACTCGCAGGGCGCCGAATACGCGTCGACACGGGCGCTCGCGGAGCGTTTCTGGCCGGTTACGGCCGAGCACCCGGCCGGCGGCGGCCCCAAGGGAGTCGTCAAGCGCTTCCTCCGAAAGCTCATGCGCTGGTACGTCGAGCCGCTTGCCGCCGACCAGCGTGTCTTCAACGACTCCGTCCTGAAGCTCGTCGACGCCCTGTCCGAGCGGGCCGACTCCTCCGCGGCCGCACGGGAGCAGGCCGAGCGACTCGTGCACGAGTTGGAGGAACGGCTGGCGCGTCTCGAGCGCCGCGGCCCGGCCACCGGTGGCGCGCCCGCGCCCGCGACGGTTGCGACACAACCGACCGCCGCGTCGGTTCCGGACTACTTCGCTTTCGAGAGCAGGATGCGCGGCAGCGTCGAGTCCGTCCGCGAGCGCCAACGACGCTACCTCGACGATCTGCGGCACGACGTGCCCGTCCTCGACATCGGCTGCGGGCGTGGCGAGCTGCTGGGGCTCTTGCGGGAGGCCGGTGTGGAGGCACGCGGCATCGATGCCGACGCCGACATGGTCGCGTACGCCCGCGGCGACGGCCTCGAGGTCGAGCAGGCAGACCTCATCGAGTACCTCGAACGAGTAAGGGCGGGCTCGCTTGGAGCGATCTTCATGGGCCAGGTCGTCGAGCACCTGCCGGCCTCGACGCTCGTGCGAGCCCTCCGGCTCGCCGCCGCGAAGCTGCGACCCGGCGGCCTTCTCATCGCAGAGACGATCAATCCTCTCTCACCGATCGCGCTGCACAACTACTTCGCAGACCTGACGCACGCGCAGCCGCTCGTGCCCGAGACGCTCGAGCTACTCGCCCGCCAATCGGGATTCGCGGAGACGGAAATCAAATTTCTCAACGAGCCCGAGCGGCTGACCGAGCCCGACGACCCGGTGATCGCCGCCAACGTCCGCCGCCTGAACGACCTCCTCTTCGCCCCGCTCGACTACGCCCTCGCGGCGCGAACGGCTACGCATGAGTAGTAGTGGCGCGGAGACGTTCCGCTCGTGACACGGACACGTGACGGCTTCCTCTCTAGCGTGTCGGTGGGCGGGCGTGGTGGGACCCGGTCACTCGCGCGTGTACCTCTAGAAGGCCGGAGATGAGGATCGCCGTTTGCGCACCGCAAGTCCCGTTCGAGCGCGGCGGAGCAGAAATCTTCGCGGACGATCTGGTCGGCGAGCTCCGCGCTCGCGGGCACGAGACGGATCTCGTCACCGTTCCCTACAAGTGGTATCCGGGCGAGCGCGTGCTCTCGCAGGCCTTCCTCTGGCGGTTGCTCGATCTGAGTGAATCCGACGGACGCCCGATCGAGCTGGCAATCGCGACGAAGTTTCCCTCCTATGCAGTCCGCCATCCGAACAAAGTGGTGTGGCTGCTGCACCAGTTCCGGCAGGCCTACGAGCTCGACCGCACCGAGCTCGGGCAGTTCGGTGAGAGCGCGGAGGAGCGCGCGACGCGCCGCGCCGTCCAGCGGCTCGATCGCGTGGCTCTCGGTGAGGCGAAGAAGGTGTTCGCAACCTCCCGCAACGTCGCCGACCGGTTGCAGCGCTCGACGGGAATCGCCGCGGAGGTGATGCCGCACCCGCCGCAGGAGCTGCCGTACCGCACTGAGAGCTACGACGACTTCGTGCTCTCGGTGGGTCGCCTGGACCGCGCAAAGCGCCACGAGCTGCTGCTCGACGCGCTGGCCACCGACTCGACGCTGCACTGCGTGATCGTCGGCGACGGTCCGGACCGCGAGCGGCTGGAGGACGTTGCGCGCAGGCACGGGCTCGACGGGCGCGCGCGCTTCACCGGGCGGATCGACGAGGAAGAGCTCGCAGGGCTCTACGCACGCTGCCTCGCCGTGTACTACGCACCGGTGGACGAGGACTTCGGCATGGTCCCGTACGAAGCGTTTCTCGCTGAGAAGCCGGTCGTCACCACGACGGACGCCGGCGGGCCGCTCGAGGTCGTGACCGATCGGACGACCGGGCTCGTGATCGAGCCGCGCGCTGCGGCGCTTGCTGAGGCGTGCTCCTGGCTCCGGGACCACGTCGACGACGCGCGCGCGTGGGGACGGGCTGGAAAGGAGATTGCGCGCCGCGTGTCTTGGGACGAAACGATCGCGCGCCTCCTCGCGTGAGGTTCCTCACGTCTCTGAGCCGTTGGTTGCGGTGCGAGGCCGGAGGGCACGGTGCTAAACAGGACAGGCCCGGAGAGCATCGTGCCGTCAGCAACGGCAGCCTTGCGCGGAGCCCGGCTCCGCCGTGCGGGAGCGGAAGGCGGTCAGTGGCGTGAGGGTTGCCTATTACTCCCCGCTTCCGCCAGAACGGTCAGGAATAGCCGACTACTCCGCGCTCCTTTTGCCAGCACTCGCAGAGCTCGTGGAGATCGCCGTCGTGCGGCGCGGACGCACGCGGCCCGTTGCCGCCGACGTTGCGCTTTACCACGTCGGCAACGATCCGGAAGCGCACGGCTGGATCGTCGACGCGCTTAAACGACGAGCGGGCGTGGTCGTCCTGCACGACTTCGTCCTTCACCACCTCGTCGCAGGGCTCACGAT